>Ga0137359_10003000_pt1 | contig 13618 bp, 12 predicted proteins | sample Mad1_40_16metaG_FD_108281 | JGI IMG/M metagenome (GOLD analysis project Ga0137359, IMG submission 108281) | Vadose zone soil microbial communities from Angelo Coast Range Reserve, California, USA - Mad1_40_16 metaG | ecosystem: Environmental > Terrestrial > Soil > Vadose zone | place: USA... | reverse complement strand
CGGCAATCACCGGGGAAGAACGCGCGTTTCTGCGCGAGGCCTCGCCTGTCGGCCTCATATTGTTCAAGCGCAACATCGTCGATCCGCTTCAACTCAAAGAATTGATTGAACAATTCAGAGCGGTCCGTGGCCCCGGTGCGGCCGTCTTCATCGACCAGGAAGGAGGCCGGGTGCAGCGGATGGGGCCGCCCCACTGGCCCGCCTATCCGGCGGGCGCCGTCTACGCCGAACTTTATCGGCATGAGCCCGCCAGAGGCCTGAGGGCAGCGTGGCTGGGGGCGCGGCTCATGGCGGCCGATCTGGCAGCGGTCGGCATCACGGTCGATTGCCTGCCGCTGGCCGATGTGCCCGTCGCCGGCGCCGACCAGGTGATCGGCGATCGTGCCTACGGCGATACCGCGCACCAGGTTGCCGCGATCGCGGCGGCGGTGGCGGCGGGGCTAGAGGCCGGTGGGGTGCTGCCTGTCATCAAGCATATGCCTGGCCATGGCCGCGCCACCGCTGACAGCCACCGCCATCTGCCGGTCGTAACGGCCGACCGCAGGACCCTGGAGGCAACTGATTTTGCAGCATTCGTGCCGCTTGCTGGCGCGCCGTTCGGCATGACGGCCCATGTGGTATTCACAGCTCTTGATCCGGGCCTTCCGGCAACCACTTCGAGCATTATGATCGGACAAGTGATTCGTGGATTTATCGGATTCTCCGGAGCCCTGATGAGCGACGATGTGTCGATGGGGGCTCTGTCGGGCCCGATTGGCGAACGGGTCCGACAATCTCTGGCTGCGGGCTGCGACCTCATTCTCCATTGTAACGGCGAATTTACCGAAATGCAGGAAGTTGCGGCGAATTGCCCGGAGCTTGGCGGCGCTGCACTGCAACGCACCGCGCGAGCGCTGGCGTCGCGCCGTCCGCCCGAGACAATCGATATCGAGGCCGCCCGGGCCGAGTTTACGCAATTGGTGTCCGGTCGCGCCGGCGCCAAGACGGGATGACGAGATCGGGATGACGAAATGACGGACGCGACTGCGTTCACCGAGGATATCGCGAATGATCGCGGCAGCGACGAGCCGTTGCTGATCGTCGACGTCGAAGGGTTCGAAGGTCCGCTTGATCTTCTCCTCACGATGGCGCGCCAACAGAAGGTCGATCTGGCGAAGATTTCCATATTGGCGCTCGCCGACCAGTATCTGGCGTTCGTTGAACAGGCGCGTCGGCTGCGCCTTGAGTTGGCCGCCGACTACCTCGTAATGGCGGCCTGGCTCGCCTATCTCAAATCGCGCCTGCTGCTGCCCGAGCCGGTCGCGCCGGAAGGCCTGAGCGCGGCCGATATGGCAAAGGCGCTGGCGTTGCGGTTGCGGCGGCTTGACGCGATCCGCGAAGCCGGCGGGCGGCTGTTCGAGCGTCCCCAGCTCGGCCGCGACATGTTCGGCCGCGGCGATCCGGAGCCGATCGCGGAAATCAAACGGCCGCAATGGTCGGCAACGCTCTATGATCTGATCTCTGCCTACGCGACGGAACGGCAGCGCCATGCGCTTCGGCGCGTGCGGTTCGCCAAGCGCAAGGTGTGGTCGCTCGTCGAGGCGCGTGAGGCCTTGCAGCGCCTGGTCGGCGCGACCCCCGATTGGAGCCGGCTCGACGAATATCTCATCGCCTTCGTGGTCGAGCCTTCGATGCTCCCGAGCGTGCTCGCTTCTTCGCTGGCCGCGTCGCTGGAATTGGTCCGCGAGGGGGCGCTCGAAATCCAGCAATCGGGCGCATTCGCTCCGATCTATTTGCGCAAACGCGAAGGGGCTGAGCCCGTGGACGGGCAATCATCGTCATGAGCGGGGCAGCCAAAAGCATCAGCCGGGAGGGCATATTGATGGCTCCTTTTGCCGAGTTGCGGGTGAAGATCCATGAAGAAGGGAACGGCGAGATGCCGGACATGGCGATCGAGACCCGGCCGGAGGAGCTGCGCTTAGTGGAGGCGCTGCTTTTCGCCGCATCCGAGCCGCTCGACGAGAAGACGCTCGCCAAGCACCTGCCGGCGGGCGTGGACGTGCGCGCCACCCTCAAGCGGCTGCAGGTCGAGTACGCGCCGCGGGGCGTCAATCTCGTCCGTGTCGGCAACAAATGGACGCTCCGCACCGCGAACGATCTCTCCTGGCTGCTCACGCACGAGGCTGTGGAGCCGAAAAAGCTGTCTCGCGCCGCGATCGAGACGCTTGCCATCATCGCCTACCACCAGCCGGTGACGCGCGCCGAGATCGAAGAGATTCGCGGCGTCTCGACCGCCAAGGGCACCCTTGATGTCCTGCTCGAGACCGGTTGGGTGCGTCCGCGCGGCCGCCGCAAGGCGCCGGGCCGGCCGTTGACCTACGGCACGACGGCGGACTTTCTCAGCCATTTCGGCCTGGAAGCTCTCGGCGACCTTCCGGGCCTCGACGACCTTAAGGGTTCCGGCCTGTTCGACGGCACGTTGCCGGCAGGCTTTAGCGTGCCGGAGCCCTCCGACGATCCGGCATTGCGCCCGGACGAAGACCCGCTTGAACCCGGCGACCTCGACCTTGGTCTCGCGCCTCGCGTGGACGGGACGGAGGAGTAGGGTCGGGCTCGGCTGACCGTGCCCATGGGACGCGGCCGGAAATCGATTACGGTCCTTGTTTTTGCAAGGCGCGAGGCCTAGGTTTTGGTTGAAATAGAGAGGCGAGGCCCCGACCGCGCGGCCCGTCGTTGCGGAGGGTTAACCCGATGGGTTCCATGAGTCTCTGGCATTGGATCGTAGTGATCGGCGTCGTGCTGCTGCTGTTCGGGCGTGGCAAGATTTCCGAGTTGATGGGCGATGTTGCCCAGGGCATCAAGGCCTTCAAGAAGGGCATGTCGGATGACGACAGCGCCAAGACCGACGCACCTAAGATCGAGCCCGGCAAGACCGAACCGGTGAAGACGCTGGATCACCAGACCGCCGATTCATCGGCCGCCGGCGCCAAACCCCGGGCGGAAGCCTCGCACGGCTGACGCCGGCGTTTCCGTACCCCGGATTGAGCGCAGCGTCATCCAGGTCCGGTCTCGCCAGGGGGCACGGCTCATCCCGGATTACGTTTCGCTCCATCCGGGCTAGGGCGGCGGCGGCACGGAGTTCCCGCAGATAGTGTCGCCCAACGGCAGCGGCGGCTTCGGAGTTGAAACGCAATGTTCGACATTGCATGGGGAGAGTTTGTCGTCATCGCCGTGGTGGCGCTGATCGTCATCGGGCCGAAGGAGTTGCCCGCGGTGCTGCGCGCGATCGGGCAATGGACGACCAAAATCCGCCGCATGGCGGCGGAGTTTCAGGGCCAATTCCAGGAAGCGTTGCGCGAGGCCGAGATGGCCGATCTCAAGAAAGAGGTCGACAATCTCAACGATACTGCCAAAGGGTTCACATCCCAATTCGACGATCCGCTCAACCTCAAAGAGGCGGCGAAATGGGAACCCAAACCGGACACCGCCAAGTCGGACGAGACCAAATCGGACGACACCAAGCCGGATGACACCGCCAAGCCCGCCGATGCGCCGCCGGGGCCAGCATCCGCCACGGCCGGGGGTGAGGAGGCGTTTCCGGTCGCAGCCGAGCACCCGGCGATCGCGCAAATGTCGCCCCCGACCCTCTCCTCTCCAACGGGCGGGGGAGGGAATGGCGCGGGAGACGCCGCCGACGCGCCGCCTGTGACGCCGCCTGCTGCCCAGCCGCCTTTGTCTGAAGGGAGCGGGCAAAAGAGCAGTGAAGGGGGCGTTCATTCATGACCCACGAGGACATCGAAAACACCAAAGCCCCGCTGATGGACCACCTGATCGAGCTGCGTTCGCGGCTCATCAAGGCGCTGGTGGCGTTCGGTATCGCGCTCGTCGGCTGTTTCTTCTTTGCCAAGCAAATCTATAACGTTCTCACGTGGCCGTACGTGTGGGTGGTGGGCGCGGAGAACTCGAAGTTCATCTATACCGGGCTCCTCGAATATTTCGTGGTCCAGCTCAAGCTCGCGATGTTCGGCGCCGCCTTCATTTCGTTTCCGGTGGTCGCCACCCAGCTCTACATGTTCGTCGCGCCCGGCCTCTACCGGCATGAGCGCCACGCCTTCCTTCCCTATCTGATAGCGACGCCGATCATGTTCATCCTCGGCGCGATGGTGGTCTACGGCGCGGTGTGGCCGATGCTCACCCGCTTTTCCATCGGCATGCAGCAAATCGGCACTGAAGGCCAGGCGACGATCGAGTTGCTGCCCAAGGTCGACGACTATCTCAGCCTGATGATGCGGCTCATCTTGGCGTTCGGCGTCGCGTTTCAGCTTCCGGTGATTCTCACGCTGCTCGGTCGGGTCGGCATCATCACGTCCGACCAGCTCAGATCGAAGCGGCGCTATTTCATCGTGATCGCTTTCGTGATCGCGGCGGTGCTCACGCCGCCCGACGTGCTCAGCCAGATGTCCCTTGCGATCCCGCTGCTGCTTCTCTACGAGCTTTCGGTGTTGTCGGTACGTTGGGTCGAGCGCAAGGCGGCAGCCGACAAGGCAAAGGCAGACGCTGCCGCCGCGGCGAAGCCCGCCGAGTAAGCGTAATTGGAGCGCGGGCGGTCCCGCCCGCCTCTTCCTTCATTTCAGCAAGGGCGGGCGGGACGCCCGCGCAGGTCATCGTCCATGCACGACATCAGGTGGATTCGCGACAATCCGGAGGCGTTCGATCGCGGCTTGGCCCGGCGCGGGCTCGCGCCCGAGGCGGTGCGGCTCATCGCCATCGACGAGCGCCGCCGCGCCACCATCGTCAAAGCCGAGCAGGCCCAGGCCCGGCGCAACGCGGCATCGAAGGACATCGGCGAGGCCAAGAAGGCGAAGGATGAGGCGCGGGCGCAGGCCCTGATGGCGGAGGTCGCCGAACTGAAGGCGTCGACCCCGGCGCTGGAGGCGGAGGAGAAAGCGGCGTCGCAGCAATTGGATGAAGCGTTGGCGCAAATCCCGAACCTGCCGCTCGACGAGGTGCCGGACGGCGCCGACGAGCATGGCAACGTGGAGCACCACCGCTTCGGTGCGAAGCGCGACTATCCAGTTTCGCCGAAGCAGCATTTCGAGCTCGGCGAAGCGCTGGGGCAGATGGATTTCGAGACGGCGGCGAAGTTGTCGGGCTCGCGCTTCGTGGTGCTGAAGAAGGGGCTGGCGCGGATGGAGCGCGCCCTCGGGCAGTTCATGCTTGATTTGCAAACGAACGAACATGGCTATACGGAAGTCGCGCCGCCGCTGCTCGTCAAAGATGATGTGATGTTTGGGACGGCGCAGTTGCCGAAGTTTGAAGATGATCAATTTTGGACAGTAGGGGGCACTTATTTCGCGCGTCGAGCTGACGATTATCTTGAGGACATCGCGCAATCAACCGATGTTTTGGCGTTACAAATGGCGTTCAACCAAAGCCAAATCGCATTGCGGTAAAATCGTCTGGGGCTCATCTCCACTGCCGAGGTACCGCTCACGAACCTCGTCCACGAATCGATCGTGAACGAGACGGAATTGCCCTTCCGCCTCACCGCACTCACTCCTTGCTTCCGCGCCGAGGCCGGAGCGGCCGGCAAGGATACGCGCGGCATGATCCGCCAACACCAGTTCACCAAGGTGGAGTTGGTCTCCATCACCACGCCGGAGCAGAGCCGCGAGGAGCACGAGCGCATGCTCTCTTGCGCCGAGGAGGTGTTGCGTCGACTGGACCTGCACTATCGCGTCGCCACCTTGTGCACCGGCGACATGGGCTTCGCCTCGCAGAAGACCTACGACATCGAGGTCTGGCTGCCGGGCCAGAACATGTACCGCGAAATTTCCTCCTGCTCGGTGTGCGGCGATTTCCAGGCCCGCCGTATGGCGGCGCGCTACCGTGTCAAGGACCCTTCGACAAAGGCTCAGGGCCGCCAGGTCCGCCACGTCCACACCCTCAATGGCTCCGGCGTCGCAGTCGGCCGCGCGCTCATCGCCGTGATGGAGACTTATCAGCAAGCCGACGGTTCGATCGCGGTGCCGGACGTGCTGCAGTCATATATGGGTGGCATAAAAGTCGTTGCGGCGAAGTGACGATGGCTTGGCAAGCAATGTCTTTACCAACGGACCGTCCTCCTTGCTCGGCGCTCCGTTACTTTACCGAGGCTACGCCTCTGCTCCACCTCCCCCTGGAGGGGGGAGGTCGGCCCGCGCCAGCGGGCCGGGAGGGGGTGGAAGCGGTGCAGCACGCGCGGCGCTGCTGTCGTCTGCTGCGCCGCTGCCACCCCACCCCGGATCGCCTTCGGCGATCCGACCCTCCCCCTGCAGGGGAGGGTGAGTGCGTGCCATCGCGCGCTCATGCCGCCCCCGCCTGACCGATGCGCATCCTCCTCACCAATGACGACGGCGTGCATGCGCGCGGCCTTGAGGTGCTCGAGGAAATTGCCCGCACGCTGTCCGACGATATCTGGGTGGTGGCGCCGGAGACCGATCAGTCCGGTGTCTCCCATTCGCTCTCACTCAACGATCCGCTGCGTCTGCGCGAGATCGGGCCGCGCCACTTCGCCGTCAAGGGTACGCCGACCGATTGCGTGATCATGGCGGCGCGCCACATCATCCCGCAGGGCCGGCCCGACCTCCTCCTGTCCGGGGTCAACCGCGGCCGCAACGCCGCCGAGGACGTGACCTACTCGGGCACGGTCGCAGGCGCCATCGAGGGCGCGGTGCTGGGCGTGCCGTCCTTTGCGCTTTCCCAGGCGTTCACGTCCGAGACCCGCAAGGCCCCCCACTGGGCGACCGCGCTGAAATTCGGTCCCGACCTCATCCGCCGCGTGCTCGCCGAAGGCATGCCGCGCGACGTCCTCGTCAATATCAATTTCCCGGACTGCGCGCCGGACCAGGTCAAGGGCATCGCGGTCAGCACCCAGGGCAAGCGTCCCCAGGAGTTGCTCCGCATCGAGCCGCGCCGCGACGGCCGCGGCAACCCGTATTACTGGATCGCCTATGAGCGCGCGCCCGCGCACACCGAGCGCGACGGCAGCGATCTCTCCGCGCTTGCCGACAACCGCATTTCAGTCACGCCGCTCCGGCTCAACATGACGGACGAGCCTTTCTTGACGCGGCTCGCGGAAATTTTAGGGTAGGGCGGGCAAAGTACCCGGAGCGCGGGCGTCCCGCCCGCATCTTGAAAAAAGCGGGCGAGACGCCCGCGCTCCCAGGGCCTCTTCCCCGTCGCCGTGCTAACATTATCCAGGGGTGCCGCTTGTCCGTGCCCACACCTTCCGACCATGACGTCGAACAGTTGAAATTCGTGCTCGACCTGCGCCGGCGCGGCATCATGGATGCGGCGGTGTTGCGCGCCATGGAGGAAGTGCCGCGCGACAAGTTCGTCATGCCGGCCCATGTGCGGTCGGCCTATTTGGATCGCGCCATGCCGATCGCATGCGGCCAGACGATCAGCCAGCCTTTTGTGGTCGCCTACATGACCGAGCAGTTGGAGGTGGCGCCTGCGCATCACGTACTCGAGGTCGGAACCGGCTCCGGTTATCAGGCCGCGATCCTATCGCGGCTCGCCGCCCGGGTGACGAGCATCGAGCGCTACCGGACGCTTGCGGACGGAGCGCGCATCCGCCTCAAGGCGCTGAGCTACGACAACGTGGACATCATTGCCGGCGACGGCATGGCGGGGGTGCCGGAGCGGGCGCCGTTCGACCGCGTTATCGTGACGGCCGCGGCCGTCACCGTGCCGCAAGCGCTGGTGGATCAGCTCACGGCGACCGGCATCATGGTGCTCCCGCTCGGCCCTCACGACGAGCACCAGACGCTGGCGAAGATCATGCGCACCGAACACGGCTTTGAGCTGACCGATCTGATCGACGTGCGCTTCGTTCCGTTGCTGTCCGGCCAGGCGCGGGAGCTGTGACGCGGCGTAAGTGTCGCGGTGGTAGGAGCGTGCCAAACAGTTCGGACCTCATCCTGAGGAGCGCGCTTTGGTTAGCGCGCGTCTCGAAAGATGGCGGCTCGCCCGGCCGTGCCGGTTGCAATCCTTCGAGACGCATCGCTACGCGATGCTCCTCAGGATGAGGCTGTAGATGTTTTGCAGCCTTCGCGTCCGAAGTAACCGGCCATTTACCATCGGCTTTAACCGATCCCTGAGATTTAAAGAGATGTTTACTTCGACGATGTCTTACTGCCCGAAGATTGGGGCTGCGCGAGTTTGTGACATGGGTAGATATATGACCAGGCGACGATTGCGTCGCGCCGTCTTCGGCGGGTTCCTGTGCGCGGTGGCGATCGGCGCCGCAGGCTGCAGCTCCGAGATCTCCCGCTTTGGTGAAAGTCCCAACAGCAATCCGTATGCCGCGCGCGCGTCCTCGCGTCAGCCGGCCGCTGCCCCGATTGCGCCCACGCGCTCTGCAGCCGTGGAGAGCCAGCCGTTGCCGCAGGCGCAATCGGCCAATTCGCCGTACGCGCCTCAACATGCCGCCTTGCAGTACGAGCAGCCGCAATATGCGCCGCCTGCTCCGCAATTTGTACCGCCACAACCGGTGCCCGCCTACGCGCCGCCCCCTCCTCAATATGTGCCGCCGCCGCAGTCTGTGCCGGCGTATGCGCCGCCCGCTCCTCAATATGCGCCGTCCCAATCGGTGACGCCGTATGCGGCGCCGCGGTCGGCGTCCGATTTCACGGGAGTGGCCGGCGGCGGCGCCAAGCTCGCCCACGCGGCCGCGCCGCGCGCACCGACTTCGGCTTCACTTCCGGCAGCGCCCGCGCACTCCGCCATGCCGGTGTCAACGTCCGTTGCGGGAAGCTCGGCGCAAACGCTGCTGCCGACGCCACCCGTCTACACCGTGGCGTCAGGTGATACGTTGGGTCGGGTCGCGCACAGGTACCGGGTCAGCGTGAGAGAGATCGCCGTTGCAAACGGCATTGCGCCCGAAACCCCGCTGAAGGTCGGGACACGGCTGACGATCCCGGTCAGGACGGCGCCGGCGAGTGCCCCGCCCGGCAGACCGCAACCGGGTGCTCCGGTGGTGGCTCAAACGATGCCGCCCCGCACGTATACGCCTGCTGCTGCGGCACCCGGGAAGCTGGCGTCATCTGAGACGGCGGCGAATGTTCACCTGGCATTGCCGGTCGAAGCACCGTCTGCCGAGGCCGGGCCGAACGGCGCGCCCGGGTTCCGATGGCCAGTGCGCGGCCGCATCATCAACAATTTCGGCGCCAGGGTGAATGGCTCGCCTAATGACGGCATCGACCTCGCCGTGCCTGAAGGCACCCAGGTGCGCGCCGCCGATGACGGCGTCGTCGCCTATGCGGGCAACGAGTTGAAAGGCTACGGCAACCTCGTGCTGGTGCGTCACTCCAACGGTTTCGTCACAGCCTATGCGAATGCGAACGAACTCCTGGTCAAGCGCAACGACCAGGTTCACAAGGGTCAGGTGATCCTGAAATCCGGGCAGACCGGCAACGCCGCAACCCCGCAGCTTCATTTCGAGATTCGCAAGAACTCCGCTCCGGTCGATCCGATGCAGTTCCTGCCCGCGGACAAGACGGCGTCGGCGCCGTTGTGAAAATCGCGCGACTCGTGGCGCCGTACAAGGGTGGGCAAAGGCGCTTGGCACAGGCGATGGCGTAGTGCACCGGCCTCGCGCGCATTTGCCCACGCTGTCTGACTTCGCGCGCTGTTCAGCAATTGCGCCGACGGACCGCGTGGGCAAAGGCGGAAGCAAAATCGTGCCAGCACCGCAACGCCTCGGCCGCCTTTGCCCACCCTACGGCGCCTACTTCTCCGTAAGCCTTACCCCAAGCCGGCCGGCGACATCCTGAACATATTGCCATGCAACGCGGCCGGAGCGCGATCCGCGCGTGGTCGCCCATTCAAGCGCTTCGCGCCGCAACGTCGCCGCGTCGACCGGCACGCCGTAATAATCGACATAGCCTTCCACCATGGCGAGGAATTCGTCCTGGCTGCAGCGGTGAAAGCCGAGCCAGAGGCCGAAGCGGTCCGACAGCGACACCTTCTCCTCGACCGCTTCGCCGGGGTTGATGGCGCTTCCGCGCTCATTCTCGATCATGTCCCGGGACAGGAGATGCCGCCGGTTCGAGGTGGCGTAGAGGATGACGTTATCGGGCCGGCCCTCGATGCCGCCTTCGAGCACGGCCTTGAGGGATTTATACGAAGTATCCTGGGCATCGAAGGAAAGATCGTCGCAGAACACCAGGAATCGGTAGGGAGCGCCGCGCAGGAGCGTCATCAGGTCGGGCAGGCTTTCGATGTCCTCGCGATGAATTTCGACGAGCTTGAGCAGGCCGGCATCGGCGCCCAAACCCACATTCACCGCCGCATGGGCGGCCTTGACCAGCGACGACTTTCCCATGCCGCGTGCGCCCCACAGGAGGGCATTGTTGGCCGGCAGGCCGCGGGCGAACCTCTCGGTGTTCTCCAGGAGGATATCGCGCATGCGGTCGATGCCCTTGAGAAGCGACATATCAACGCGGTTGACGCGCGGAACCGGGGCTAGCGTGCGGCCGGACGGATACCAGATGTAAGCGTCGGCGATCGCAAAATCGGGTGGCCGGGGATGGGGCGGGGCGAGGCGCTCCAGGGCGTTGGCGATGCGCTCGAACACATCCCCCGGGACAGTGGACGAGACGAGAGTCGGTGTGGCCAAGGGCTTTTTCGGGAGAGACATAGGTTTTGCCTTTGTGATCGGGGTCCAATAGCGGGGCAGCGGTGATGTCGCAAGGCGGTTTGCGCGGCAAAGCGGTCGTCCCAGAGGCACCTTGTATCGTTGCAATCGGGCCGGCGGCCGTTATAGTCCGCGCGGCTTCCGCTAAAGAGCGGTTTTTCGCCGGGTTTCCGGGCCTGGCGGACCACGAAAATTCATTAGCACCCGCAGCAAAGGAGACACGCGCGCATGATCACACCCGCCTACGCCCAGGGCGTGGGAGGCGTCAGCCCGGATATGCTTTATCAGCTGCTGCCTTTTGCCCTTATTTTCGTCATCATGTATTTCCTCATCCTGCGGCCCCAGCAGAAACGGGCAAAGCAGCACCAGGAGATGGTGAAGAATGTGCGCCGCGGCGACGTCCTCGTCACTTCGGGCGGGTTGGTCGGAAAGGTGACCAAGGTGGTGGACGACGATCAGGTCGAGATCGAGATCGCCGACGGCGTACGGGTGCGGCAGGTGCGCAGCATGGTGGCGGACGTGCGGGCCAAGAGCGAGCCCGTGAAGGACGAAAAGGGCGGCTAGACTGGATTTCGATCGCTTGCCCCCTCCCTACCCTCCCCCGCAAGCGGGGGAGGGTAGGGAGGGGGCAACGTCGCCGGGCTCGTCCCGGCGACCCCGAATGTGAAGGCACCGAGCATCAATAATCGGGGTGGCCGGGACAAGCCCGACCACGACCCGGGAGAGAGCGCCGATGTTGTACTTCTCGCGTGCAAAGGCTGCGGCGATCCTGCTCACCGCGTTGGTGGTTTGCGGCTTCACGGTGCCGAATTTCTTTTCCGAGCAGACCGTGAAGAGCTGGCCCGCATGGGCGCAGCGCCGTCTCGTGCTTGGCCTTGATCTTCAGGGCGGCTCGCACATCCTGCTCGAGGTCGACCGCAACGATATTATCAAGCAACGCCTTGACACGCTGCGTGACGAGGTCGTACGGACGCTGCGTGAAGCCCGCATAACCTGGGCCAACGCTCCGGCCGTGCGCGGCAACAGCGTCGAGGTGCGGCTGCGCGAGGGCCCCGACTTTTCAACCGCATTCGCCAAGCTGCGCGGTCTCTCGCAACCCTTGGGCGGCGTGCTGCAGGGCAATGGCATGCGCACGCTCGACGTCGTCGATGCCGGCGGCGGGCTCGTCCGCATCACCCCGACTGAGGCCGCCATGCTCGAGCGCACGCGGCAGACCATCGACCAGTCGGTCCCCATTATCGAAAAACGTATCAACGAACTCGGGCTTGTCGAGCCGACCGTCCAGCGCCAGGGCACTGACCGCATTTTGGTCCAGGTGCCGGGCCTCGGCGATCCACGGCGACTCCTGGAACTTTTGGGCCGTACCGCCAAGCTCGAATTCCGCATGGTTGATTCTTCGATGAGCGCCCAGGACGCCTTGCAAGGTCGCGCGCCTTCGGACAGCGAGGTGCTGTACGAGAAGCAGGGCGACCAGAGGATTCCGGTGCTGGTCAAGAAGCAGGCGCTGGTGGAAGGCGCCGACCTGACCGACGCCCAGGCCTCATTCGATCAACGCACCGGCGAGCCGATCGTCAACTTCAAGTTCAACAGCGCCGGGGCGCGCAAGTTCGGGCGCGCGACGCAGGAGAATGTCGGGCGTCCGTTCGCCATCGTGCTGGACACCGAGGTGATATCGGCGCCGGTGATCCGCGAGCCGATCCTCGGCGGGTCGGGCCAGATTTCCGGCAATTTCACCGTCGAGAGCGCGAACAACCTTGCGATTTTGCTGCGCGCCGGTGCGCTGCCGGCGAAGCTCACGGTGATCGAGCAGCGCGTGGTCGGGCCCGGCCTCGGCCTCGATTCCATCAAGGCCGGCGAGCGTGCCTCGATCGCGGGCGCGATCCTCGTGGTGGTTTTCATGCTGGCGACCTATGCGCTGTTCGGCCTGTTCGCCAACATCGCGGTCGCCGTCAACGTGGCGATGATCCTCGGCGTCCTGTCGTTCCTCAGCGCAACGCTGACGCTGCCCGGCATCGCCGGCATTGTGCTGACGGTGGGCATAGCGGTCGACTCCAACGTGCTGATCTACGAGCGCATTCGCGAGGAGGTGCGCAACGGGCGCAGCGCCATCACGGCGATCGATGCCGGGTTCACCCGCGCACTTGCCACCATTCTCGACTCCAACATCACGACGTTTATTGCCGCCGCGGTGCTATTCTTCATCGGCACCGGGCCGGTTCGCGGCTTCGCGGTGACGCTCGGGATCGGCATCATCACCACCCTGTTCACGGCCTTCACCATGACGCGGCTGATCATGGCGTGGTGGGTGCGCATGGTGCGCCCGCAGACCGTGCCGATTTAGTGGACCGATTCGATGAGACCGATCATATGCGCTGAGCCGCCCGCAAACTTAGGCTCAGTCATTCCGGGGCGCCACCGTCAGGTGGCGAGCCCGGAATCCATAACCCTCGGCCGGTGGTTATGGATTCCGGGCTCGCGGGCTAAAGCCCGCGCCCCGGAATGACACACGTATGATTCGAATTTGAAAACCGCTAAACCAGACGGCCGTTAGGAACCAAGAACGTGCGCCTCCTTCGCATCGTACCCGACAATACCAATTTCGATTTCATCCGCTTCCGCCGCGTGAGCTTCCCGATCTCGGCGGTGCTGTCCATTCTCGCCATCGTGCTCTACTTCACCCATGGCCTGAATTTCGGCATCGACTTCATAGGCGGTACCCTCATCGAGGTGCAGAGCAAGGCCGGTCCGGCCGATATCGCCAAAATGCGGACGACCCTCAACGAACTTAGCCTTGGCGAGGTTCAGCTGCAGGAATTTGGAGGTCCCGAAAATGTGCTTATCCGGCTCGCCCAGCAGCCGGGCGGCGAGCAGGCGCAGCAGGCAGCGGTGCAGAAAGTGCAGGGGGCGCTCGGCGATAGCGTCGACTACCGCCGCGTCGAGGTGGTGGGGCCGCGCGTG
>Ga0137359_10002998_pt1 | contig 13620 bp, 16 predicted proteins | sample Mad1_40_16metaG_FD_108281 | JGI IMG/M metagenome (GOLD analysis project Ga0137359, IMG submission 108281) | Vadose zone soil microbial communities from Angelo Coast Range Reserve, California, USA - Mad1_40_16 metaG | ecosystem: Environmental > Terrestrial > Soil > Vadose zone | place: USA... | reverse complement strand
CTTGTCGCCGCCGACGAGCACCGAGAGCTCGGCATTCTTGCCGCGCACTTCCTTGATCGTGCTCGCCAGCTCCGCGCGCGACACCGTGCGCTCGGAGACGATCACGCCGGCGCGGTCACGGCTCCGGACCACGAGGCCGCGGTCCGACTTCACGTACACCTCGAGCGGCACGACGCGCGGCTGTCCCGCCTTCTCCACCGTTGGCAGGTCGATCACCGCCGGCGTGATCAGCGGCGCGGTGACCATGAAGATCACGAGCAGCACGAGCATCACGTCGACGTACGGCACGATGTTGATCTCGTGCATCGGGCCGCGTCTGCGAAGGGCGGGCATATCAGGAAATCGGGGTCAGGCACCGATTTACGGCGACGCCGAGCTTGAGGAAATCGGTGCCTGACCCCGATTTCGTCATCGCACGGCCTGCCGGTGGAGGATGTTGGAGAACTCCTCCATGAAGCTCTCGAAGCGGTTGCCCAGGCGCTCGACGTCGTACGAGTAGCGGTTATAGGCCACGACCGCCGGGATGGCGGCGAACAGGCCGATGGCGGTGGCGACGAGCGCCTCGGCAATGCCCGGCGCGACCTGCGCGAGCGTCGCCTGCTGCACGTTCGCGAGGTTGCGGAAGGCATGCATGATTCCCCAGACGGTGCCGAAGAGGCCGACGTAGGGGCTGACCGACCCGGTCGAGGCGAGGAACGCGAGATGGCGCTCGAGGAAATCCATCTCGCGCTGGAAGCAGGCGCGCATCGCGCGGCGCGCGCCGTCGACCATGTCGGTCGCGTGCGTCCCGGCCTGCTGGCGCAGCTTCGCAAACTCGCGGTAGCCCGCCTCGAACACGCGCTCGAGCGAGCCGATGGTGTGGCGCTGGTTCACCGCGCCCTGATACAGCGCGTTCAGGTCTTTGCCGCCCCAGAACTCGCGCTCGAAGTTCAGCGTCTGCGACACGGCGCGCCGCAGGACGAACCACTTCTGGAAGATGAACATCCACGACATGAAGGAAACCGCGAGCAGCACCACCATCACGACCTTCACGACGAAGCTCGCGTGAACGATGAGCGCCCAGATGTCCAGATCCTGTGTGACGGTCGGCATTAGTTAAGTGCCTGTTCGAGTTCGTGTGGCATGCGGGCCGGCTTCATGCGGCTTCTGTCCACCACCGCGAGCGTGACCTGCGCTTCGACCAGCAACTCGTTCTCGCGTTCCACGAGCTGGCGAAACACGACGCTCGCGCGGCCGATTTTAACCACTTCCGCACTCACCGAAACGAGCTCGTTAAGCCGGCCGGCGCGGTGATACTTGACTTCGAGGCTCGCCACCATGAACTGCACGCCGCGCTTGTCCGCCAGCTCGGCAAGATCGACACCCGAGCGGTTCAACAGCTCGGTGCGCGCGCGCTCCATGAACGAAAGGTATTGCGCGTGGTACACGACTCCGCCCGCGTCGGTGTCCTGGTAGTAGACGCGGAGCGGGAGTTTCAGCTGTCGGATAGCAGATCCCGCGGCGCGGACGGAGCGACGATCCCGAAATGGCGGTACGCGGTGAGCGTCGCCATGCGCCCGCGCGGCGTGCGCTGCAGGTAGCCCTGCTGGATGAGATAAGGCTCGAGCACGTCCTCGATCGTCTCGGCGTCCTCGCCGATGGCGTGCGCGAGGTTCTCCAGTCCCACCGGCCCGCCGCCGAACTTCTCGATCACCGCGAGCAGCAGCTTGCGGTCCATGACGTCGAGCCCGAGCGAATCGACGTCGAGCATCTTGAGCGCCGCCTCGGCGATGCCCTTGGTGACGTGGCCGTCCGCCTTGACCTCCGCGTAGTCGCGCACGCGGCGCAGCAACCGGTTCGCCACGCGCGGCGTGCCGCGCGAGCGGCAGGCGATCTCGCGCGCGCCTTCGTCTTCGAGCATGACCTTGAGCAGGCGCGCGGAGCGCCGCACGATGATCGCGAGCTCCGCCTCGCTGTAGAACTCCAGGCGCGCGACGATACCGAAGCGCTCGCGCAGCGGGTTCGTCAGCATGCCGGCGCGCGTGGTGGCGCCGGCGAGCGTGAAAGGCGGCAGGTCGAGCTTGATCGAGCGCGCCGCCGGACCCTCGCCGATCATGATGTCGAGCTGGAAGTCTTCGAGCGCCGGGTAGAGGATCTCCTCCACCACCGGCGAGAGCCGGTGAATCTCGTCGATGAACAGGACATCGCGCGGCTCGAGGTTCGTAAGGAGCGCCGCGAGGTCGCCCGGCCGCTCGAGCACCGGGCCCGAGGTCTGGCGCAGGTTCACGCCGAGCTCGCGCGCGATGATGTGCGCGAGGGTCGTCTTGCCGAGGCCCGGCGGGCCGAAGAGCAGCACGTGGTCGAGTGCTTCCGCGCGCGCCCGCGCCGCGGCAATGAAGATCTCGAGCTGGCCGCGCACCTTTTCCTGTCCGACGTAGTCGGCGAGCGTCGCCGGACGCAGCGAGCGCTCGAACTGCTGCTCGTCGCTCGTCGCGGGCCGCGCCGAGATCAGCCGGTCGGTCTCGATTGCCATCCCGGGCGCATTATGCCGCCGGGAATTTGTCAGCGCTTCAGCGGAAGCGCCACAGGGCGCCGGCGGTAAACGTATTGATGCCGCTCTTGGGCAGCGTGCCGCCCCCTACGTTCCAGTAGTGCTGCACTTCGCCGCGCAGGTCGATGTTGCGCGTGAGCTGGTACGCCGCGCCGCCGCCAGCCGTGGCGCCGTTGCTGGTCTCCTTGTGGCCGGCAAGCGCGCCACTGCCTTCGATCTTGGCGTAGTACATGCCGAGCTTGCCGTACAGGAAGAAGGCTGTGTCGGGTGGCCAGGCCGCGATGCCCGTCGCCTCCCAGGCGTGCGCCTTCATTCTCGAGGTCTCGTTCTCGATGATGCCGAAGTTGGTGAATGCCGCCTCGGCGGCGAAGGTGCCGTTGAACTGGTAGCCGCCGAAGGCGCGCAGCATGGTGGCCGTATTGGAACAGTCGGCGCCGGGACAGCCGGGATCCCAGTGCGAGCGGCCAACCCCGGCGCCGGCGTAGATGTGGCTCGCCATCTCCTGCGCGCAGGCCGGTGCAGCGAGCGCGGCCGCGGCGAGCGCCGCAAGACGCAGCAGATTCGGCATTTTCAAGCCCTCCCCTGCGTTGAAGCTTACCACCGCAAAAGAAAAGGGCGGCCGCAGCCGCCCCTTTCAGGCTTGTTGTTGTTGCTTACCTTACTGGAATCTCCAGAGCACGCTGACACCGAGCACGTCGATACTGGTCTCGGCTTCGGTGCTCGTGACGTCCTCCTGGAACTTCACTTTGTCGTAACGCTGCCATTCGGCGCGGAGGCCGAGGTTCTTGTTGAAGTCGTATTGCGCGCCCAAACCGAACGTCAGGCCGGCCTTGTTTTTCTTGCCGCTCAAGTCGCCGCCCAGCTTGCCTTCACTGTAGTAGCCGCCCAGCCGGCCGAGGATGGAGAGCTGCTCCCACACCGGGTAGGTGCCAACGGCGGAAAGCTCAAAGGCGCTCGCCTTCGCCTCGGCGTTGAAGGGGCCGAAGCTCGCCTTGGTCTTGCCAAGATCGGTGTAGCCGACCTCGGCCGAGAAGAACTTGTTGAACTGATAGCCGACGAAGCCCTTGAAGGCCGTGTCCTTGTCATCGCAGCTGGAGCCGCCGCCCAACAGGTTGTCGGCGCAGCCATCCTTGAACTTCGACTGGCCGATGCCGCCGCCCACATAGAGCGCGCTCATGCTCATCTGCGCGGCGGCCGGAAGCGCAAACGCCGCACCGGCGAGCCCGAGAACTGCCATTACTGCCTTAGTCTTCATTGAAGCATCCTTTCGTGTGGTGAAGTCCCACCCCCTCCGTACCAGTGACACTAACAAAACCGGCTTTTCCACAGCCTTCCCAGGCCGAAACGCGACCTGCCGGGCGAGGGGCATGTTGCGGAATTGCAACGAAACCTTAGCCGCGCGCCAGGTTCTTGAGCGCTGCGCGGATCGCTTCGGCAAGGGGCAGATCGGCCGCCACATTTGTCACGGCCGCGAGCGCTTCCTTTTCGTTGTAGCCGAGCGCCACGAGCGCTTGCACGACCTCCGAAGTCCCGCCGCGTTGCGCCGGCGCCGTCGCCTCGCTGATGCGGCCTTTGAGCTCGAGCAGCAGGCGCTCGGCGGTTTTCTTGCCGATCCCCGGGATCTTGGTGAGCCGCGCCGCATCCTGCAGCGCCACGCAATTCGCGAGCTCGCCCACCGACATGCCGGAGAGCACCGCGAGCGCGGTGCGCGCGCCGACGCCGGAAATGCGGATCAGCTGCCGAAAGACGCTGCGCTCCTCTCCCGTGGCGAAGCCGTAGAGGTTGTGCGCGTCCTCACGCACGACGAGGTGCGTGAGGAGGCTTACCGTCTCGCCATTGGCGGGCAGCGCGTAGAACGTGCTCATCGGCACGTCGAGCTCGTAGGCGACGCCGCCGACATCGACGAGCACTTGCGGCGGATGCTTCGCCGCGAGCCGCCCGGTGAGTCGGCCGATCAGATGAGCCTGCCCTTGCGCATGCGCAGCCCGCGCGTCGCGAGGCGTCCCAATTGCGCGCCATGCGCGTGGCAGATCGCGCAGGCAAGCGCGTCAGCCGCGTCCGGTGAAGGCTCGCCCGGCAGCGCGAGCAGCCGCCGCACCATGTGCTGCACCTGCTCCTTCGCCGCGTGGCCGTTGCCGACGACCGACTGCTTTACCTGCAGCGCGGTGTACTCGGACACCGGCAGGCCCGCGATCACCGCGGCGCAGATCGCCGTGCCGCGCGCCTGGCCGAGGAGCAGCGTCGACTGGGGATTCACGTTCACGAAAACCTTCTCGACCGCGACCTCGACCGGACCATGCTGCGCGATCACTTCGCGCAGCCCTTCGAGGATGGTTTTCAGCCGCGTGGCGAGATCACCATTGCCCGATTTGACGCAACCGCTGGTGATGTAACGCAAGCCCCGGCCGTTCTTCTCGATCACGCCGAAGCCGGTGGTCTGCAGGCCCGGGTCGATGCCGAGGATCTTCAGTCGAGCACCGCCGTCGTATAGACGTTCTGCACGTCGTCGAGGTTCTCGAGCGCGTCCACCAGGCTGCGCATGCGCCCCTGTTGCTCAGGCGCGAGCGTCGCCTCGTTGGTGGGCTTCCAGGTGACCTCGGCGAGCTCGGCCTTGAGCTTCGCCTTATCGAGCGCGGCCTTCACCGCCGTGAAATCCGCCGGCGCGCAGATCAGCTCCACCGAATCGTCGTCGTTCTTCACGACGTCCTCCGCACCCGCGTCGAGGCCGGCTTCCATGACGCGATCTTCGCTCGTGCCGGGCGCGAAGATGAACTGGCCGACATGCCTGAAGAGATACGCCACCGTGCCATCGGCGCCGACGTTGCCGCCGTTCTTGGTGAACGCATGGCGCACTTCGGCGACGGTGCGCGTGCGGTTGTCCGTCATGCAGTCCACCATGATCGCCGCGCCGCCCGGACCGTAGCCCTCGTAGCGGATCTCTTCGTACGCCGCGCCCTCGAGCTCGCCCGCGCCGCGCTGCACCGCGCGCTGGATGTTGTCGTTCGGCAGGTTCTGCTCGCGCGCCTTGTCGATCGCGAGCCGCAGCCGCGGATTGCCGCCCGGGTCGCCGCCGCCGAGCCGCGCCGCCACCGTGATCTCGCGGATCAGGCGGGTGAAAATCTTCCCCCGCTTTGCATCGGCGCGCTCCTTCCGATGCTTGACGTTCGCCCAGCGGCTGTGCCCTGCCATGGTGCTTATAATTTTATACGGCATGGCTGTGCCACACTTCTGGGTAGACAGCGCAAGAACATTTCGCGCGGCCACCTCGGATCGATCTCCCGCCTCAGTATGCCTTCGCTTGATCTGCCGATGAAACGTACACTTGATCGCCTAAAGACCCGTCCGTCTGATCGGCCACCAAGCACGCGGACTTCAAAGAAACGGCGAGGATAAGTGCCGTTTTACATCCGCAAGTCGATTTCGTTTGGCCCGCTTCGATTCAATATCTCTAAGTCAGGGCTTGGCGTTTCCGCCGGCATTCATGGACTGCGGGTCGGATCTGGCGCGCATGGAAATTACATACATGCAGGCCGCTACGGCGTTTATTACCGAAAATCTTTACCAGGCGAGCCCATCGAAACTGCGCGAATGTTTCGCGCAACCAAAGCAAAGGACCCAGCGGCTGAACAATCAACTAATACCGTACCGGCCATAACAGCAGGAGACAGGATTTCGGAGTTCGAGAGCGGCTATGCGCTCTCGATGAGAGACACCAGCGCGCAGGAGTTGCTCGATGAGCTTAATCAAAGGCGCAACCACAAGCATGCTTGGCAAATTTATGCAGTGGCGTCAGCGGCGATTCTCGTGGCTTTCATTCTAGGTCGCGCTAACACCTCTACATTGATTCCGTTAGCCATAGTAGGCACTGTAATAACGTATTGGGCATACCAAAGAGACAAGACATCTAGAACGGTGGTCTACATGTATGACCTCGATCCTGAAAGTGAGGAGCGGGTTAAACACATTCACACCGCCTTTGACGGACTACAAGGTTCAGATGTGTGGCATGTGCAAACGGACTCCCAACTCCCAACTAGCCGCTCAGCGATTCGCCCAATAATCGCTAGCGGGCCGGCGGTGCTACAAACAAACGTATCTGTTCCAGAAATTCCCGTGGGCAAGCAGATTCTGTATTTCCTTCCGGAGCGAGTCCTTGTCGAAGCTCCGGAAGGTTTTGGCACCGTGAAATACTCTGAGCTCAAGATCACTGTCACAAATAACAGTGGCTTCGAGCGCATTCATTTCACCAGCGCATCCGGCTTGAATGAATTAATTGAGGTGTCAAGACCCGGCTTTGGAGAAGAACTAAAACAGGCGCTCGCACGCGCCGGATGAACCTCAGCATCGCCGGCCCATACATTTGAGCGCTTCCAGTTACCGTTCGTGGGGCGTGGCGCTCGCCGTCGTCGGGACGCTGGTCTTCTCGTTCCGGCCGATTCTGGTGAAGCTGGTGTACGTCACGTACCCGGTCTCGCCGGTCACGCTGCTTTTCCTGCGCATGAGCATCTCGCTGCCGTTCTTCCTCGCCGTCGCATGGTGGCTGCGTGGCAGCGAGCCGCGGCTCACCGCCCTCGACTGGGCCAAGGTCGCGGCGCTGGGCTTCATCGGCTATTACGCGGCGAGCTTCCTCGATTTCATCGGCCTGCAATACGTCGGCGCGGGCGTCGGCCGCCTCATCCTGTACCTGTACCCGACGCTCGTGCTGCTGATCTCGTTTCTCTTCCTGCACCGGCGCCCGACGCGCCGGCAGCTCACTGCGCTCGTCATCACCTACGCGGGCATTGCGCTGATCCTGTCCAGCCAGGCGCACGGCGGTGCCGAGGGCAAGCTGTTCATGCTGGGCGCGCTCTTCGTCTTTGCGTCCTCACTGTTCTATGCGACCTATCTCGTCGCGGGCGGCGAGCTCGTCAAGCGCATCGGCTCGATGCGCTTCACCGCCTACTCGATGGCGCTCGCCACGCTGCCGGCCGTGGTGCAGTTCTTCGTCATCGAGCCGATGGCGGCGCTCGAGCTGCCGACCAAGGTCTGGATCTACGCCATCGTGTTGGCCACATTCACCACCGTGCTGCCGCTCTTCATCCAGGCCGAGGCGCTGAAGCGCATCGGCGCGCCGGAGTTCGCGCTGATCGGCGCGCTCGGCCCGGTGAGCGTGGCGATCACCAGCGCTTTGGGCCTGGATGAGCGCTTCACCGCCGTGCAAGCGCTCGGCGGCGCGCTGGTGATCTTCGGCGTGCTGCTCGTCTCTGTGAAAAGGAGCTGAATATGGATCTCGGCATCCGCGGCAAAACCGCGCTGGTCTGCGCCGCATCGAAGGGCCTCGGGCGCGGCTGCGCCATCTCGCTCGCGCGCGAAGGCGTGCGGCTCGTCATCACCGCTCGCGGGCGCGAGGCGCTGGAAGCGACCGCCGCGGAGATTCGGAAGGCGCACGGCGTGGAGGTGATCGCGGTCGCGGGCGACATCACCAGCGACGAGGGCCGCCGCGCAGCGCTCGCGGCGTGCCCGGCGCCCGACATTGTCGTGACCAACGCCGGCGGACCGCCCACCGGCGACTTTCGCGAATGGGATCGCGACACATGGTTAAAGGCGCTGAACGCTAACATGCTGACGCCGATCGAGCTGATCAAGGCGACCGTCGACGGCATGATCGCGCGCCGATTCGGCCGCATCGTCAATATCACCTCGATGGCCGTGAAGGCGCCGATCCCCGCGCTGGGGTTGTCCAATGGCGCGCGTACCGGCCTTACTGGATTCATTGCCGGCCTGGCGCGCCAGACGGTCAAGCACAACGTGACCATCAACAACCTGCTGCCGGGCTCCTTTCTCACCGACCGCACGCGGCAGACGATCGCCGGCTTCGCCAAGGCGGCCGGCCTCACCGAGGAGCAGGCTGCGGCCGAGCGGCTGCGCTCGATCCCGGCCGCCCGGCTGGGCGACCCGGCGGAATTCGGCGACGCCTGCGCCTACCTCTGCAGCGCGCAGGCGAGCTACGTCACCGGCCAGAACTTCCTCATCGACGGCGGCGCCTATCCCGGCACCTTCTAATCGCCGGCTAATTCGGCGCCGCTAATCTGCGGCGCTGAATGCTTAACAAGGTCCCGCAGGTCACGCTTTGGTTCTGGCTTATCAAGGTGCTGTCGACCACCGTCGGCGAAACGGGAGCGGATTACCTGGCGGTCCATGCCGGCCTTGGTCCGCTCCTCACCGGCGCGGCAATGACGACGTTGCTGATCGCGGCGATGGTCCTGCAGCTACGGGCTGATCGCTACGTGCCGTGGATCTATTGGCTCACGGTGGTGCTCGTCAGCGTCGTCGGCACGCAGATCACCGACGCGCTCACCGACGGCCTCGGCGTGAGCCTGTATCTCAGCACGACCGTGTTCGCGATTGCCCTCGCCGGCATCTTCATCGCTTGGTACAGCAAGGAGCGCACGCTCTCGATCCGCAGCATCTTCACGCGCCGGCGCGAGCTCTTCTACTGGGCGGCGATCCTCTGCACGTTCGCGCTCGGCACGGCTGCGGGTGATCTCGCGACCGAGGCGCTGGGCCTCGGCTTCCAGGTCGGCGTCATGGTCTTCGGCGCGATCATCGCCTGCACGGCCGTCGCTTACTACCTCGGCGCAGGCGAGGTGCTCACCTTCTGGATCGCCTATATCGTCACGCGGCCCTTGGGCGCCTCGCTGGGCGACCTCCTTTCGCAGGCGCGGCAGTACGGCGGGCTGGGATTTGGCAGCGCAGTGACGAGCGCCATTTTCCTCGCAGTGATCGTCACGCTCGTTGCCGGCATGACCCGGGCTGAAGCGGCCGTGGCCGTGCGGCGCAATCCTTAGCAAAACCAACTTTACGGAGAATCCGTGCCTAAAAAACTGCTCTCGATCCTGCTTGCGTTGATGGTCTTCGGGCTGGCGCACGCCGCCTCGGCGGCATCCAAGCTCGGCGATTTGTCCGCGTTTCGCGCGATCGTCGTCGATACCGCGGGGCTCGTGCAGAAGAACGACCTCGCCGGCGCCAAGACACGCATCCGCGACCTGGAAGTGGCGTGGGACGACGCCGAGCTACTCGCAGAAGCTGACCGTCGCATAACCGCAAACAGCAGCCAGGGTTTCATGCCGCGTATCTCCATCGTCCGTACGAAGCGCTACATCGTACAAACGCCGCGCGAGATTCTCTAGAATGAGCCGAGAGGAGGTGTGCCGATGAGAATCCTGGTCGCGTGGCTCGCCGCGCTCGCCTGCAGCGCGGCGCTCGCGCAGCCGTACCCGAACCGCACGGTGAAAGTGATCGTGCCCTGGACGCCGGGCCAGGCGACCGACATTGCGGCGCGCGTGGTCGCGCAGAAGCTGCAGGAGGCGCTCGGCCAGCCGTTCGTCATCGACAACAAGCCCGGCGCCGGCGGCTCGATCGGCACCGAGGCGGTGGTGAAGAGCGCGCCCGACGGCTACACGCTGCTCGCCGCGTCGAGCGGACCGCTCTCGATCATGCTGCATCTGCAGAAGGTGCCCTACGAGCCGCTCAAGGACCTGGCGCCAATCAGCCTCGTCGCGGCGACGACCTTCGCGCTCGTGGTGCATCCTTCGTTCCCGGCCGCCGATGCGAAGGAATTCATCGCCGCGATCAAGGCCGATCCCGGCAAGTACACCTTCTCGTCCTCGGGCACCGGCGCGACGGCGCATCTTTTCACCGAGCTGTTCAACTCGATGGCCGGCATCCACGGCGCGCGCCATGTGCCGTACAAGGGCACCGCGCCCGCGCTCACCGACATCATGAACGGCGAGATCACCTATACCGTGGAGACGGTCGCGGCCACGGCACCGCATATCAAGTCCGGCCGGCTTAAGACCTACGGCGTGTCCACCGCGAAGCGAACGGCCGCACTGCCCGATGTGCCGCCGCTCGCGGAGAGCGCGGGGCTCGCCGGCTACGACGCCGCCGCGTGGATCGGCTATGCCGCGCCAGCGGGAACGCCGCGCGACGTGCTGACTCGCCTTTCGGCGGAGATACAGAAGGCGCTGCAGTCCGCGGACCTGAAGGAGCGCATGGTCAACATCGGCCTCGACGCGGTGTCGAGCACACCCGAGGAGATGGCCGCGTTCATGCGGCGCGAGCAGGAGCGCTACGGCGAGATCATCAAGAGCGCCAACATCCGGATCGAGTGATCGGCGTTAGCGAGGCTTCGCCAGCCAGGCGGCGAACCACCTCCTGAAGAGCGGATAGGAGCCCAGAGCCACCAGGAAGCTCCCGGCCTGTATCCAATCAACGGGCTCTACTCCCCAATACGGGTCCAAGCGCTCGAGGAGGACGAACAAGACCAGCCACGCGGTGCCCACTGCCCACGCGGCCAGCCCCGTTGCTGCCGTGATCTTCAAGCCGGGCGTGTGCGGCGCCAGAACCACGCCCCGACCGGCCAGAACAGGATCACGATGGTCGAGCGCCCGCAACGAGATTCTGCAGGCCCGGCACCGCGCCTTGCGACGGCACCCACGGCAGCGCGCCGGGATCGATACCTTGCTCCTTGAGCAGGCCCGCGATCGCGAGATGCCAGATGCCGCCCTGCCCGGTGCCGGACGCTTTCATCTTCCCAGGATTAGCCTTGATCGCGGCGAGCAGATCCTTCATCGACTTGTAGGGCGAATCGACGCGCATGTTCACGCCCGCGGGATCGGCGTTGACGAGCCGATCGGCGTGTAGTCCCGGTAAGTGAGCGGCGTGAGACCGACGTGGTGCATCATCGTGATCTCCACCGTGATCAAGCCGATGGTGTAGCCGTCGCCGGTGCGGTTCACCACATTGAATGGCTGCTTCAGCTCCCTCTCGAGCAATGCCCCGACGATGCGCGCCGTGGCGTCGGTGCCGCCGCCCGCGCCCCACGGCACGATGAGCTGCACGGGACGCTGCGGGTATTGGGCGTGCGCCGCGGCCGCGGCGACAAACAGCGCTGCTGCAATCAGCGTTCTCATGGTTCCTCCTCCCGGTGACGCGAGCATTGTAAGGAATTCGGGGACGGAGCCCGAACTCTTGTTGGGTGAGCCACCAATCGTCGTTCCCGCGCAAGCGGGAACCCAGCTTTTTCGAAAAAGAGACTGGACCCCCGCTTTCGCGGGGGCGACTCTCGAGCTCCGCGGAGGAGTTCGGGCTCCGTCCCGGAATTGCCAGGAGTAAAATTTTTCTTTTGGAGGTCTGCATGAACGCTCCCGCCGAGGCCGCAGTCGCCGGCCTTTCCCTCAAGGATGCCAAACTGCTGCGCGAGCAGTGCTACATCGACGGCAAATGGCTCGACGCCGACTCGCGCAACACCATTGCCGTGCACAACCCGGCGACGGGCGGCGAGCTCGGCAGCGTGCCGCGCATGGGCGCCGCCGAGGCGAAGCGCGCGATCGAAGCCGCGCAGCGCGCCTGGCCCGCGTGGCGTGCGAAGACGGCGAAGGAGCGCGCCGCGATCCTGCGCAAATGGTTCGACCTGATGATGGCGAACCAGGAAGACCTGGCGCAGATCATGACCGCCGAGCAGGGCAAGCCGCTCACCGAGTCGCGCGGCGAGATCGCCTACGGCGCTTCCTTCATCGAATGGTTCGCGGAAGAAGGCAAGCGCGCCTACGGCGACACCATTCCTTCGCCGTGGCCCGACAAGCGCATCGTGGTGATGAAACAGCCGGTCGGCGTGTGCGCGCTGATCACGCCGTGGAACTTCCCGAACGCCATGATCACGCGCAAGGCCGGGCCGGCGCTCGCCGCCGGCTGCACGGTGATCATCAAGCCGGCAGGACAGACGCCGTACTCGGCGCTCGCGCTGGCCGAGCTCGGCGAGCGCGCCGGCATCCCGAAGGGCGTGCTCAACATACTCACCGGCGAGTCGAAGGCGATCGGCAACGAGCTCTGCGCCAACCCGATCGTGCGCAAACTGTCCTTCACCGGCTCGACGGAGACCGGGCGCGTGCTGATGCGCCAGTGCGCCGACACGATCAAGAAGCTCTCGCTCGAGCTCGGCGGCAATGCGCCGTTCATCGTCTTCGACGACGCCGATCTCGACGCGGCCGTGGACGGCGCGCTGGCGTCCAAATACCGCAATGCGGGCCAGACCTGCGTCTGCGCCAACCGTATCTATGTGCAGGACAGCGTGTACGACACGTTCGCGCGCAAGCTCACCGACAAGGTAAAGGGCTTCAAGGTCGGCCCGGGCACCGAGCCCGGTGTGGTGATCGGACCGCTCATCGACGAGAACGGCGTGAAAAAGGCCGAGGCGCATGTGCAGGATGCAGTCAGCAAGGGCGCGAAAGTCATTCTCGGCGGCCATCGCCATCAGCGTGGCGGGCTTTTCTTCGAGCCCACCGTGATCGCCGACGTGACGCCGGCGATGGTCGTCTCGCGCGAGGAGACGTTCGGCCCGGTGGCGCCGCTGATCCGCTTCAAGACCGAGGACGAGGTGATCGAGCTCGCCAATGACACGGAGTTCGGGCTCGCCGGCTACTTCTACAGCCGAGACATCGGCCGCATCTTCCGCGTCGCGGAGCGCATGGAGACGGGCATCGTCGGCGCGAACGCCGGCATCATCTCCACCGAGGTGGCGCCGTTCGGCGGCGTGAAGCAGTCGGGCCTCGGACGCGAGGGCGCGAAGTACGGCCTCGAGGAGTTCCTCGAAGTGAAGTACGTCCTGGTCGGCGGTCTCGACAAGTAGCGCGGTGAGCGGCGAAGAGTTCAAGGACGACTATCGGCGCGCGCTGCCGAAGGAGCTGGTACGCGAGCTCGTTCGGCGGTCCGCCTGGCGCGCGAGCGCCGCGGTCCTCTCCGATGTCGCGGTGCTCGCCGTCGCCATCGCCGTGGCGCTCGCGTACTGGCCCAATCCGCTGGTGCTCACCCCGGCGATCTGCATCATCGGCACGCGGCAGCATGCGCTCTTTGTCATCGCGCACGACGCGGCGCACTACCTGCTCTACGAGCGCCGCTGGCTGAACGATGTGGTCGGGCGCGCCTGCGCCGCCGCGCAGGGGCTGTCGATGTGCACGTACCGGGTGATCCACCGGCTGCATCACAACAATCTTTACGGCGAGCTCGACCCGGACACGGCGCTGCACGGCGGGTATCCGCGCGGGCGCATG
>Ga0137359_10002995_pt1 | contig 13627 bp, 8 predicted proteins | sample Mad1_40_16metaG_FD_108281 | JGI IMG/M metagenome (GOLD analysis project Ga0137359, IMG submission 108281) | Vadose zone soil microbial communities from Angelo Coast Range Reserve, California, USA - Mad1_40_16 metaG | ecosystem: Environmental > Terrestrial > Soil > Vadose zone | place: USA... | reverse complement strand
GCTTGGGGCGGTTCCCCAAGCCAGTAGCGAACTTGCTTGAACAGTTCTGGGCTCAGGCCTCGATTTTGACCGGTTTTCCAGTTTTTCGGGCGCTGCCCCGGCTCCGCCCGTCTTAAATCATCGGTTCCCGGCTAAAACTGCGCCCAGGATTTGACAAAATCAAAACTGTAACTATAATTGTTACAAAAAGGCGCTCCCCCCAGGTTTCGGGACTGTATATTCTATGTCGACCAACAGCCGGTTTGCCGTCGCGGTTCACGTCCTAACGTTAATGGCGTGGTCTGGTGACGAACCGCTCAAGTCCGAACAGGTGGCGGAGAGCGTAAATACAAATCCAGTCGTAATCAGGCGTATGTTGTGTGAACTGGCAGAAGCGGGACTGGTAATCTCGCAGACTGGTTCAATGGGCGGGTCACGGTTGGCCAGCAACCCTGCCGAAATGACTTTGCTTGATGTCTATCAGGCTTTGGAATACCGGGGTGTCTTTTCATTGCATCGGCAGCCTCCGAGCCGCGACTGTCCCGTGGGAGTGAATATCGAAACTGTTCTGGGCCAGGTCTTGGAAGAGGTTGATTCAGCAGTAGAACACGTGCTCGCGAAGATTACTATAAATGATGTGGTGCAACGTTTGAGGCCTTGCGTCAGCACCGCGGAAAACAAAGGAAGCCATTACAGCAGAGAGTCTATAGCTTTGCCCCATTTGCGCGCTGGAGCAAAGAGCCGGAGGGTAAAGGCTCTCCGGACTACTTAACACACGCGAGAAAGGACTATCGCATTTTGTCTAGGATTGAAAAAGATCAAAGTGGTATTGAGCTAATGAATTCGGGTAAAGGTGAATTTGTCAACCTGAGTGAAGAACTCACCGACGATGCCGTTTCGATAGAAGACATCGACGAGGTTTTGCAAACACTCGAACGGGCAAATACCGTCGAAGCGGAAACAGAAGAACCCCTTATCGAAGAAACATCGTCGTCTGTTGAAACCGAAGAAGGTTTAGGCGAAGAAGTAGAGCTCGATCTTTCGGCCGGGGAGATGGACAAGACTTCAGATCCTATTCGCGTTTATATGCGCGAGATGGGTGTTGTTCCGCTGCTCACACGCGAGCAGGAAGTTTCGATTGCCAAGCGAATCGAGCGCGGACAGAAGCGCGCTGAAAAGGCGATCGCTCGTTCTCCGATAGCCGTAGTGGAGTTGTTCAGGATTGGCGACGAGCTTGCGGCAGGGACTCTTAACATTCGCGACGTCGTAGCTTTCTCGGATCAGATGGAAACCGAGGAGCATGAAGATCGCAGCGAGGAGTACCTCCAGTGGACGATCGAAGGGCTCCAGAACATACGTTTACTCTACAAACGCGGTTTGAAAGAGTTGGAGCGCTACGTTGCCGAACATAAGATCGCGCGCGGAAAACGCTCGAAGAAGTTGCTGCGATACAGACGTAAACTGGGAAGAACAAGACTGGAAATTGCCCAGGAGATCAAAGGACTTCATCTCAAGGAAGCGGCGCGCCAGCGTCTAATCGCGTCGATTGCGGCCGTGCACAAAGAGACGCGCACGCTCGAGCGTGAGATAGAGGGCTTTTCCGAAAAACTACGCCGTAAAGGTACTAAGGCAGAAAAGCAGAAAGAATTTCGGAAGCAAATCGCTGTTGCCAAGCGACGCCTCAAAGATATCGAGGCCGAACATCACATGGCGCCTTTGGAAGTCAAACGTTCCCATCAGATGATTGTGGTTAGCGAAGCACAGACAGCCCAGGCCAAACACGAGTTGACGGAAGCCAACCTGCGCTTGGTCGTATCCATTGCGAAGAAGTACCAGAATCGCGGGCTACAGTTTCTCGATCTGATCCAGGAAGGAAACCTGGGATTGATGAAGGGTGTGGATAAATTTGACTGGCGCCGTGGGTATAAGTTTTCAACCTACGCGACGTGGTGGATTCGCCAGGCGATTACGCGAGCAATTGCCGATCAGGCGCGCACAATTCGTATCCCCGTCCATATGATCGAAGTGATAAACAAGCTCAAGAACACTTCTCGTGAGCTGGTGCGCGAACTCGGTCGTGAGCCCACAACTGAAGAGATTGCCAAAAAAATGGACACTTCCGTGGAGAAGGTGCGCAAAGCCCGGAAGCTGATGCAGGATCCCATTTCTTTGGAAACGCCGATTGGCGAGAATGGTGATTCTCAACTGGGCGATTTGATCGAAGACAAGTCGAGTGAGAGTCCGGCGGCGCGGGTCATTACTTCCAATCTGCGAGAGATCGCCGGCGACGTGCTACAAACTTTGAGCCCGCGCGAGGAGAGAGTAATACGCCTGCGTTTTGGTCTGGACAATGGTGGTCATGAAAGAACGCTGGAAGAAGTAGGCCAGAACTTTAATGTCACGCGCGAGCGTATCCGCCAGATAGAAGCGAAAGCGCTGAGGAAACTGCGACATCCGTCTCGAGCGCGTCTCCTCAAGAATTTCCTCGAAGGCGAGCAATAAACTTTAGAAGATAACTAACGAACCAGGAGCAACAAGATGAGTGAATTGGTCAGGGAAGTGAGCGATAGCTCTTTTGAAAAAGACGTTTTACAAGCCGGCAAACCGGTGCTTGTGGATTTTTGGGCCGAATGGTGTGCGCCCTGTCGCATGCTCGCGCCAACTGTTACAGCGGTGGCGGAACAGTACGGCGAAAACGCCGGCGTCGTAAAACTAAATGTCGATGACAATCCGTCCACGGCCCAGCGCTACGGCATCAAGGGAATTCCCACTCTGATTTTATTCAGAGAAGGTAAGGAAGTTGAGCGCGTAGTCGGAGCCACCAGCAAAGAGTCAATCTCACGTATGATTGATAAGTATGTAAGCGTCGCGAAGGCGTAGGCTAAACCTCCCAGTAGCGAAGGCTATTAACCTCTATCGAAGGCCGAGTGTGAAATACGCTCGGCCTTTTTATTTTTCATTTTTATATCACCACTAAGTACCTCTTTGCGACTGGCTTTAGGTGTTTTCACACAGTCTCTACCACGCGGTGGTACTGACCTCATGGGAGAGTGCCAAGAGTGAGTGCTAAGTTGGACCGCCCAGCTACCGCGAGATGGTGCGGACCTTCTCCAACGCATTGCATCTGAGGCCACAGTCCGCGAAAATACGGGTGTTCGACACGTAGATAGCAGTACGCTAACTTCTCTGAAAAGGCTTGCCTTATGCATGAGACAAAACCAACGCGGCTGGTAGTCGGTATCACAGGTGCTACTGGAACCATCTTCGGTGTCCGTCTGCTCCAGATGTTGCATGGCTCCGGAGTCGAAACGCATCTGGTGATGAGCAAATGGGCGGCACGCACCCTGACGCATGAAACAGAACACACAGTTAAGGAAGTTCAGGGCCTGGCCACTCACAACCATCGGCTTGGCGATCAGGGTGCGGCTATCTCCAGCGGATCCTTTATAACGCTGGGCATGGTGATCGCGCCTTGTAGCATGCGCACGCTGGCAGCCATAGCGCACGGTCTCGGAGACAATCTGATTCATCGCGCCGCCGACGTGATTCTGAAGGAACGGCGCAAGTTGGTTCTGGTAGTTCGTGAATCTCCGTTCAATGAGATACACCTGGAAAACATGTTGAAGCTATCGCGAATGGGAGTTGTCATCCTGCCCCCCTTGCCTGCGTTTTATAATCACCCGCAAAATCTAGACGATATAGTCAATCACATCACGATGCGGATCATTGATCAGTTTGATATCCATCTCGACGTGATGAACCGTTGGGATGGCGTGCTCTCAAACGAAAGACAAGCCCGAAATGAAGAAGGCTAGAATCTCGAGACTGATTCAGCGAAACTAGTTGGCAAAGGCTGGCTGCAAGGCAGCTGTTCTGGCTGCCGGAGAATCCAGGAGGTTCATCGTGGGAAATATGGTGGAGTTTTCAAGTAATGGTGGACGAGCAAGCGGCTACCTGGCAGTGCCGGACAAAGGAAAGGGACCAGGCGTAGTAGTGATCCAGGAATGGTGGGGACTGGTAGATCACATCAAGGACGTCTGCGATCGTTTCGCCGCGGCTGGCTATGTCGCTTTGGCCCCCGATCTCTATCATGGCAAAACTGCCAAGTCGCCGGATGAAGCAGGGAAGTTAATGATGGCGCTCCGGATTGATGAGGCGGAAAAAGATCTACGCGGAGCCATCCAGTTCCTAGTCGATCATGAAGCAACAACTGGAAGCAAAGTGGGCATAATAGGATTCTGTATGGGTGGCGCTCTATCGCTTTACGCAGCCACCAAAAACCCTCACGTCGGAGCCTGTGTGGTCTTTTATGGCGGGCATCCAAACGTCAAACCCGATTTGCCAAACCTGCAAGCTCCATTGCTCGGCGTCTACGCTGAGCGCGACAGATCCGTTCCGCCAGAGTCAGTGCGGGAGTTGGAGCGACAGTTGAAGGCACTTGGTAAGTCGGTCGAAGTGCACATCTATCCGGGCACCGATCACGCCTTCTTCAACGATGCTCGTCCCGAGGTTTACAACGAGAAGGCCGCCGCGGATGCCTGGCAACGCGTCCTCGAATTCTTCGCCAAGCAGCTATGAGCATAGTTCATGCCCACTACCAAGTCTTTCCGGGACTTTGCCCGCGCATCAAACTAATGTTAGTTTAGGCGTCCATTAGTTTTCAGTTTCTCTTGATTTCCGAAACAACGTAAGTCGTAAGTGACCCTGTGGGGCCGGTTCTACGGGCTCGTCTCTTAGCACGCTCCTGTCATGCTCATCTATCAAACGCGCCTTGACGCCAACCAGAAGGAACTATCTCCAATGTCTGTCTTCATATCCTTGAAAGCAACTCGTCTCTTCCCACTAATCGCCATAAGCGCCATCTTGCTGTCTGCTCCGTTTTCCGTTTTCGCTCAGGAAGAGAGGGCTGCGGAGAAGGCGGCTGTGCAAAAGGCCAAAGAGGAAACAGCAAAACAACAACCGTCTCCCGCGACCGTGGCTCCGGCAGACACACCAAAAAAAGCCGAGGACGAGAAGAAACCTGAAGAGGAAAGCAAACCGAAGGATCCAATGTCGTCGCCTACTTTCAGCGGTCTGAAGTTTCGCTCGCTGGGGCCGGCTTTCACTTCCGGACGAGTCAGCGGGTTTGCGGTTGATCCGAGCAATCCGTCGCACTATTTCGTGGCAGCCGCTTCTGGTGGCGTTTGGAAGACCGTCAACAACGGCACCACCTGGACGCCAGTCTTCGATAGCGAGGGCTCCTATTCCATTGGTGCGATAGTGCTGGACCCTAAGAATCCGCTGACCGTTTGGGTCGGCACCGGCGAGAACAACAGTCAACGCAGCGTTTCATATGGTAATGGTGTTTATCGATCAGATGATGGCGGCAAGACATGGAAGAACGCCGGTCTGAAAACTTCTGAGCATATCGGCAGAATAGCCATCGATCCGAAGGATTCAAACACGGTCTATGTCGCGGCGCAGGGGCCGTTGTGGGGACCCGGTGGCGAGCGTGGACTGTTCAAGACAACCGATGGAGGCAAGACTTGGAAAAACATTCTTTCCATCAGTGAAAACACGGGCGTCACTGACATCGTCATCGACCTGCAAAATCCGGAGACGCTTTACGCAGCCGCTTATCAACGGCGGCGCCACATGTGGACTCTCATCGATGGTGGTCCGGAGAGCGCTCTTTACAAATCAACTGATGCCGGCGCGAGCTGGAATAAGTTGAAGGCAGGCTTGCCGACAACGGAAATGGGACGTATCGGGTTGGCAGTCTCGCCAGTAGATTCGAATGTTATCTACGCCACTGTTGAAGCTGCGGACCGCAAGGGCGGAGTCTTTCGTTCCAGTGATCGCGGCGGCAGTTGGGAACGGCGTAATGAGTTTGATGTTGGAGCAATGTACTACGCTCGGATAGTTGCCGACCCCAAAGACGTCGACCGGATCTACTTGATGAACGTTTTTCTAATGGTGTCAGATGATGGCGGTCGGACCATTCGACGTCTGGGTGAGAAATCAAAACATGTTGACAATCACGACATCTGGATCGATCCCAGCAATACGGATCACTACCTTGTCGGTTGTGATGGGGGCGTCTATGAGAGCCATGACCGCGGCGCAAACTGGGACTTCAAACGCAACCTGCCTGTCACACAGTTCTACGACGTGACCACTGATAATGCGACACCGTTCTACAACGTCTACGGCGGTGCGCAGGATAATTTCAGCTTCGGTGGTCCATCGCGTACGCGAAACATCTCCGGCATCACCAATGCCGACTGGTTTGTCACAAATGGTGGTGACGGTTTTCGCAGCCAGGTGGATCAGGAAGACCCTAATACGATTTATGCGGAATTGCAGAACGGTGTTCTCGCTCGCTTCGACAAACGCACGGGGGAACGAATGGGCATCCAACCTGCAACTGGTCGCGGCGACGAACCGTTGAGATGGAATTGGGATTCTCCCTTCATTATCAGCCCTCATTCGCACACACGGCTCTACTTCGCAGCCGACAAAATGTTTCGCAGCGATGATCGCGGCGATAGCTGGCAGGTTGTGAGCGGCCAGCTTTCGCGTGGGCTGGATCGCGATAAATTACCCGTGATGGGGAAAGTGTGGGGCATTGACGCCGTCGCTAAGAATGCTTCGACGGCGTTTTTCGGAAACGCGTCAGCGCTTGCCGAATCGCCTAAGAAGGAAGGAGTGATCTACGTCGGAACCGACGACGGCTTGATTCAGGTAACCGAGGATGGCGGCAAAAATTGGCGCAGGATCGAGAAGTTTCCCGGCGTTGCGGACATGGCATATGTGAGCCGGATCATTGCTTCCAATTATGACCCGTCCACGGTTTATGCCGCTTTCGACAATCATCAAAATGCCGACTTCAAGCCCTACCTTTTGAAAAGCACCGATGCCGGACGCACGTGGGTCCCGATCAACGGCAATCTTCCAAAGAATGGTCCGGTTTGGGCCATTGCCGAAGATCATGTCAACCCCAATCTGCTTTTCGCGGGTACGGAGTTTGGACTTTTCTTTTCCGTGGACGGCGGCCAGAAATGGGTGCAATTGAAGGGTGGCTTGCCCACGATAGCGGTGCGTGACATCAATATTCAAAGACGCGAAAACGATCTTGTTCTTGGCACCTTTGGACGAGGTATCTACATCCTCGATAACTACACACCGCTGCGATCAATCAAACCGGAGGCACTTAAACAGGAGACGCTGATCTTCCCGGTGAAGGACGCTTTGATGTACATCCAGTCGCAACCCCTTGGCGGCCGTGGTAAGAGTTTTCAGGGCGAATCATTCTTCACAGCAGACAATCCGCCCTTCGGTGCGACGGTCACGTATTACCTGAAGGACGCAATCAAAACCAGAAAAGAGAAACGACAGGAAGCAGAAAAGGAAGCGGTCAAGAAAGGAGCACCCGTTGGTTGGCCCAACCAGGCCGATCTGCGTGCTGAAGAAGAAGAGGAAGCGCCGGCGATTGTCCTTACTATTACTGACTCAAGCAATAACGTGGTGCGTCGTCTGACGGGACCTGTTACGGCCGGGATGCAACGGGTGAATTGGGATCTACGCTATCCCGCAGCTAACCTTCAAGGCCCGCCACCCCCAGATGCTGATGTTGACTTTGAACCGCCGGCGGGTCCCCTCGTCATGCCCGGAACTTACAAAATGACTCTCGCACGAAGAGTCGATGGTGTAACCACCGCGTTCGGTCAACCACAGGAATTTCAAATAGCGGTCGAAGGACAGGAAAACATGTCTGTCGCAGACCGCACGGCATTGGTTCAGTTTCAGCAGAAGGCGGCCCGACTGCAACGTTCAGTTAGCGGAGCGCTCGAAGCAGCCAATGCTCTCAAGCCGCGCCTTGCTTCCATCAAGCGCGCCATCGCGGAGACTCCTTCGCTATCGCAGAAGTATCAGGACGACGCTACGTCACTGGATAAGCGCACAAACGAGATCCTGCGTGCGTTACGGGGTGACACAGCCGCGCGACTGCGAAACATGAACACACCTCCAGCGATTAGCGAACGCGTCGGTTATATTGTCGGATCGCAACGCACGTCTACCGCTCGGCCTACGCAGACCCAGGTGAACCAATACAACGCTGCAGCCGAAGAGTTTGAACAGACTCTTGCTCAGCTCCGCCAGTTGTTCGAAGTGGATCTTGCAAAGCTCGAGAAACAGTTGGAAGCGGCGGGTGCGCCCTGGACGCCCGGTCGTATTCCTGAGTGGAAAGACCAATAGGAAGGGTATGAGGTAGAGCTTAATGAATCGCTTATGCAGATTGTTGTTCTTGCTGCTTTTGATCTCGCCGCTGTGCGCACAGCCTCGCTCCAGCGACACGACAAAGACGCCAACCATTGCCGAAAAGGTCGGCGGAATGGAAAAGTTTCCCGGCTACTTCCCATTCTACTGGGACGCGAAAGCAGGAAAGATGTGGCTCGAGATCGACAAGTGGAACACTGAGTTTCTCTACGTCGAGTCGTTGCCGGCAGGTATCGGCTCAAACGACATTGGTCTCGATCGCGGACAACTGGGCACGAGCTCGATAGTACGTTTCGATCGCAGCGGGCCGCGCGTTTTGCTTGTCGCTTCAAATTATGGTTTTCGGGCGAGCAGCAATAATCCGGACGAACGACAGTCAGTGAAAGATGCTTTTGCCGAATCGACGTTGTGGGGCTTTGATGTGGTCGCCGAAGAAAGTGGTCGGGCCCTCGTCGACGCTACTAATTTCTATCTGCGCGACGTTCATCAGGTCATCGGTACCTTGCAGCGCGGTCAGCAGGGTACCTTCCGTTTGGATCCGACACGTTGTGCTTTTTACCTTGCCAACACAAAGAACTTTCCACAAAACACAGAAGTCGAAACAACTTTAACTTTCACCGGGGAAGAGCCTGGACAATACGTTAGGCAAGTTGTGCCAGTGCCGCAGGCGATTACGGTTCGCGAGCATCATTCCTTTGTTGCGCTGCCTCCGGCCGGCTTCAAACCTCGCGTCTTCGATCCGCGCGCCAGTTACTTCGGCATCAACTACATGGATTTTGCAGTGCCTATCGAAGAGCCAATAACCAAGCGCTTTATTGCGCGTCATCGTTTGCAGAAGAAGGATCCGCGTGCGCGCATGAGTGAGGCGGTAACGCCGCTTGTTTACTACGTGGATCGCGGCGCTCCTGAACCGGTGCGCTCGGCGTTGCTTGAGGGGGCCGGCTGGTGGAAGCAGGCGTTCGAAGCAATTGGTTATAAGGACGCCTTCCGTGTGGAGGTTATGCCCGAAGGCGTCGACCCCATGGACGTGCGCTACAACGTTATTCAATGGGTTCATCGTTCGACGCGCGGTTGGTCTTACGGCAGCTCGTTGGTCGATCCCCGCACTGGAGAGATCATTCAAGGCCGCGTGTCGCTTGGCTCGCTGCGCGACCGCCAGGACTTCCTGATCGCTGAGGGTTTATTAGCGCCTTATGAAAAGGGCAAAACCCTTTCTCCAAAACTAATGGGGATGGTGCTTGCGCGGCTACGACAACTGGCGGCACACGAAGTCGGTCACACGTTGGGACTGCAACACAACTACGCAGCGAGCGGCGTTAACCGTGCCTCCGTGATGGACTATCCGGCCCCATTCGTGAAGCTCGGCGCCGATGGGACACCAGATCTTTCCGATGCGTATGCTCGGGGTATTGGCGAGTGGGACAAAGTCTCAATCGCTTACGGGTATCAAGACTTCCCCGGGGAGACGGATGAAAGTCAGGCGCTCGATGGCATCTTGAGTGGGGCGTTCGCGCGGGGTTTGATGTATCTGACGGACCAGGACGCTCGCCCTGCGAGCAGTTCAAGTTCGGTCGCACATCTTTGGGACAACGGCAGCAACGTTGTGGACGAACTCGGGAACGTGATGAAGGTGCGTGCTGCCGCGTTGAAAAGATTTGGCGAAAACAATATTCGCGAAGGCGCACCCATGGCCACGCTCGAAGATGTGTTGGTACCCATCTATCTCTATCACCGCTATCAGGTGGAAGCGGCGTCGAAACTAATTGGTGGCGAAGACTACACGTTCAGTTTGCGCAGCAAGGGCGACCGCGATCCCCAAATCGTTTCAGCCGCGGAACAACGTCGCGCGCTCACGGCCGTGCTCGATACGCTTAAAGCCGAAGCCCTCGCTCTGCCTGAATCGCTACTGCGAGTGATCCCGCCGCGTCCTTCAGGGTTTCCGCGAACGCGAGAAGATTTTCGCATCCGCACTCAGCCAACTTTTGACGCCCTCGCGCCCGCTGAGGCGGTTGCGGACCACGTGAGTGGATTCTTGCTGAATCAGGAGCGGGCTGCCCGTCTGGTTGAGTTTCATGCACGCGATGCTCGTTATCCGAGCTTGGTAGAAGTGGTGGATAAGATTCTTGCGGCAACGTGGAAGGCGCCTGTTGCCGGAGGTTATCCCGGCGAGATCCAGCATACGGTGGACATGGTGGTGCTGGGAGACTTGATGTCACTAGCTGCCGGTGAGCGTGCTTCAAACCAAGTGCGGGCAATTGCTGAATTGAAACTGGACCAATTGAAGGCTTGGCTGGGTACTCAGCGAACTTTAACTGCGGATGAGAACCAGCGTGCCTTCCTTTTCTATGCGGTCGAACAGATCAAACGCTTCCAGGAAGATCCGAAAAAGATGAATCTCACGCGTCCGCAGGATCCGCCTGACGGGCAGCCCATCGGAATGGATTGGTGGAATGATTCGCTATGGCGCTGCGACTCGAACTGAGCATTTAGCAGACAGAGTCCGTTAGTTTGGGATAGCATTGGCGGCGCAATGACGGGATTAGAACTCTACGTTGGTCAAGTGCTTGACGATAAGTACCACCTCGAGAAGCTGCTGGGACAAGGCGGCATGGGAGCGGTGTTTCTCGCTACCCATCTCGGCACCGAGCGCTACGTTGCCCTCAAATTGATCGCTCCGCAGTTCATGCGTAACGAGGAGTTTGTTGAGCGTTTCAAACGTGAGGCACGCGCGGCTGGCCGCTTGCGCCACCCGAACGTTGTGGACGTGACAGACTTTGGTTTCGCAAGCGTGAGGAACGGGCAAGTAGCTTATCTCGTCATGGAATATCTCGACGGCTGCACCCTGGGAGATGTCTTGTCAGAAGAGAAAACGCTGCCCCTCGAATGGGTTGTAGACATCCTCGAACAAGTTTGCTCGGCGGTGCATGAGGCCCACCAACAAGGAATCGTGCATCGCGATCTAAAGCCGGATAACATTTGGCTCGAACCTAATCGGCTGGGCGGCTATCGCGTCAAAGTGCTGGACTTTGGCATTGCCAAACTCGCTGAGGTGAATGCACCCGATGCGGGTGAAGACAACTCGGACGAGCCTGTTCCGGCTGAAACACTGAATGCACGCGTCGCTGTTGCAAACGCCGCGGCCCTCGAAACTGCTACTCTCCTGCTGCCCACCGTTCGTGCAGAGGAATCCCTTTCAGCGGAAGAGAATGAGACCAAACTTTTTGCGGCCCAGACCGCGCATCCCAAATCAGCGCAGCCCACGGAAGCTTTTGTTCCTCGTTCAGATCCAGCCGACGACGACGGAACGCTGCTTTTTGAGCAGGGAACGCATCCGGGAGGCTCACACACGGCCCATATCGAGACATCGCCACAGGGCTCGGCGTTGACCCGAGTGGGGGCAATCATGGGTACGCCACTTTACATGTCGCCCGAGCAGTGTGCAGGTGGACATCTGGACGCCCGTTCCGATGTTTACAGTTTGGGAGTCATTGCATACCAAATGCTTGCGGGTAAGCCACCATTTGCCGGCAACACCTCGACAGTCATGCGTGCCCATCGGGAAAATTCGCCGGCGTCGCTGCGTGAGAGAAGCCGCAAGGTGCGAAAGCGCGCCGCACAAGTTGTGATGTCAGCGCTAGAGAAAGATCCAACGAACCGGCCACAGACAGCTGCTGCTTTCGCCAGCGCGTTGCGCGGCCAGTCAGACGGCATTGGTTCACTCTATCGCCGTGCCTTCGCTCTTTATAGCGAGTACTTTCCCAAGTTTCTGCGGCTGTCTCTAATCGCCCACGTGCCGGTGATCGTACTCACCATTCTGATTCTCGCTCTTGACCTCTCGGAAAAGAGCTTGCGGCAATCGGGCCGCGTAGCAAATTTAGCAACGCTTTGCGCAATTGTGCTGCTGGGCTTGCTGCAAGTGGCGGCTTACTTTGTTGCTGCTTCTTCCATCTCAGGTATGACCGCAGTCATCGTTACCCAGTTAGCTGCGGCGCCACTGCGACCTGTGCGACTGAGCACGGCTTTTGCCGTCTTGAAGAAACGTTGGCGACCTTTTTTGAATACCAGCATTCGCATGACTTTGCGTATTATGCTTGGGTTCATACTGCTGGTGATACCCGGTATCGTGATGACGATACGTTATGGGCTTTACGCCCCGGTGGTTCTACTGGAAGGTTTGGAAAAGAAGGCAGCACGCCTTCGTGCGCGGCAACTGGCATCGCGTTCATGGCGCACCATCATCATCGTCACGTTGCTACAGTTCGTGATTCCGATGGTGGTGAGTGCACTACTGGGCCGCTTCAGCTTTAGCGCAAACAAAGCAAACCAAGGTCTCGTGGTCCACAAGAGCTACCAGCACCTCTCCGGCCTCCTGAATATTGTAATTGCTCCTTTGATCTCAATCGTCCCGGCACTGGTCTATTTGAAGATGCGCCAGCTGGGTGGGGAACCGCTTAGCGAATTGCTTGCGCAGATCGAGAATGTCGATGCCAATCGCAGCCAATGGCAACAGCGCATGCGCTCGCGTTTGAGTTCGCACGCAACTCCCAGCCACAAGACTACCAGCCAGTAAGACAACCCGCTTTCTTTTCTGAGAAAAGGCTACGAACCGCTTCGGGTGAGCGTGTGCATTAACACCGAGTAACCCGAAGTATTGCGGGTTCAAAGTAACAACTGAATCAAATGGGGTCATGAATACGCCACCCTCTCAATTGCTGTTACAATCGCGACAAGGTGACCCTGCGTGCGAATCTTACTGGCAGAAGACGAGCCGAATGCTGCGCGAATGCTCGCTAAAGGGCTGCGTGAACAAGGTTATGCCGTTGACCTCGCCGCAGACGGTGAAGGAGCGATTTATCAAGCTAGCATTAACGACTATGATCTTGTGATCCTCGATGTCATGCTGCCACAAAAGGATGGGTTTGAAGTGTGTCGGGAAATGCGTGCCGCGGGTTCAGAAGTGCCGGTGTTAATGCTCACTGCGCGGACTGCCGTGTCGGATCGAATAGCAGGGCTTGATTCGGGCGCGGACGACTACTTGGTTAAGCCATTCGATTTCCTCGAATTACTAGCTCGCACCAGAGCTCTGTTGCGTCGCGGCAATATTCCCTATTCAGATTCGTTGAAGGTTCTCGATCTGGAAATAGACACTGGAGCCAGGCGTGTGAAACGTTCGGAGCGGAGTATTCCGTTGACGACCAAGGAATATGCGCTACTGGAGTATCTGGCGCGCAATGCGGAGCGCGTGCTGGGACGAGCTGAAATCGCCGAACATGTCTGGGGCGAGGACTTTGATGTTTTTTCCAATCTCATCGAGGTTTACATCCAGCGGTTGCGACGCAAGATCGACGACGGTCATGGATCCAGGCTGCTGCAGACTCGCCGCGGTGAG
>Ga0137359_10002992_pt1 | contig 13639 bp, 14 predicted proteins | sample Mad1_40_16metaG_FD_108281 | JGI IMG/M metagenome (GOLD analysis project Ga0137359, IMG submission 108281) | Vadose zone soil microbial communities from Angelo Coast Range Reserve, California, USA - Mad1_40_16 metaG | ecosystem: Environmental > Terrestrial > Soil > Vadose zone | place: USA... | reverse complement strand
GGTGCGCCTCGCGACCCACGCATCTGGACAGGCGGTCCTTACACTTCACGTGAGGACTACGCCAAAACCCGGCGAAAAGAAGCGGCTCATGCGCTGGACTACGTCGGACTTTCCGACGAGCGAGTCTTTTGGCTCGGTGGAGTGGATCAGGAAGTAACGTTCGAAATGCCATCGTTAGCTGCGAAATTGGCAGATCTCTTAAGACAGCGAACGCCACAGGTGTTGGTTACCCATCCATATGAAGGTGGGCATCCCGATCACGATTCCGCGTCGCTCATTGCATGGCTGGCTGTGTCTCAGCCCGCCGAATCACACCCACAGATTCTCGAGATGACTTCCTACCACGCCAACGACGGCCAATGTGTGACTGGCGAATTCTTGAATCCAACGCCCGAACTTGTCATTGAGTTTTCTGAAATTGACCAAAAGAGAAAACGGAAGATGCTCGATGGCTACGCGTCACAGCGCCTGCTGCTCGAGAGCTTTGGGACTGATCGTGAACGCTATCGTAAAGCGCCGGAATATGACTTCTCTCAAAGTCCTCATGAAGGCAAGCTCTGGTACGAATGCATGGGATGGCCAATGACAGGGGAGCGTTGGCGTGAATTGGCCGCTGCCGCAATGTCTTTCGCGGAGGGTCCTTCATGTCATTGACTGTGTTGAGCGTCGGATATCCGCTGGCTAAGGTATCTGAAAACACGGCCGGCGGAGCTGAGCAAGTGCTGGCCACGCTTGACGAAGCGCTGGTCCGCCATGGACACCGCTCACTCGTTCTCGCTCCCGTCGGCTCCCAATGTCATGGCCTCCTGATTCCGGCGCAAATCCCCTCGGGCATTTTGGACGACCAAGCCAAGCGGCAGGCCCGACAAACATTCCGTCACCTGCTGAATCGGACACTGGAGCACTATTCGGTTGACCTCGTTCACATGCACGGGTTGGATTTTCCAGAGTATTTGCCGGATGCCGACGTTCCCGTAGTCGTTACTCTGCACCTGCCTCTGAGCTGGTACACCCCCGAAGCACTGCGCACGTGTAACACTGGAACCATGCTGGTCTGCGTCTCAAAGACGCAAGCGCGAACCGCGCCTCCCAGCGTCCGGATCGAGAGCGTGATTGCGAACGGTGTCGATTTAACTCGCTTTCAGCCGTCGAAGAAGAAGGGAAGTTATGCCGTAGCTATGGGCCGCATATGTCCCGAGAAGGGTTTTCATCTGGCGATGGACGCCGCTGCACGGGCCGGCGTGAGATTGATCATCGCTGGGAAAGTGTTCGATTATCCCGAACATCGCGAGTATTTCGAAACCCAAATTAGGCCTCGTCTTAACCAGGACGCACGTTTTGTTGGGCCCGTCGGAGGTGCGAGGAAATCCCAACTGCTAGCGGGCGCGAAATGTTTGCTGGTCCCGAGTCTGGCGCACGAAACCAGTTCGCTGGTAGCCATGGAAGCGATCGCATCAGGCACGCCGGTGATCGCATCGCGGATTGGCGCCCTCGAGGAAATCGTCAACCATGGGAAAACGGGATTTCTAGTCCGCTCCGCCGAAGAAATGCCAGATGCGATCGTGTGTGCAGACTCAATACGCCCCGATGTCTGCCGGCGCGAAGCTGAGCGAAGGTTCTCGGCAGAGACCACGTCGGCGGAGTACCTAAATCTATATAGATCTGTTCTGTCGTCGCCGAGGGTTCCGGAGTTGCAGGTAGCATGATCAGCTCCTCCAGTGGATTCACATCTCGCGTGCTTAGAACTCCCGCCGAACTTCGCGAGATCGCCATGGAGTGGACTGATCTGTGGGACCGTTGTCTAACCGCAACTACGTTTCAACGTCCGGAGTGGCTGCTACCTTGGATTGAAATTTTCTCTCCCCAAGAGATCCTCGCCATTGAGGTGCGTTTGCAGACTCGGCTCGTGGGCTTCGCCCCGCTGCTCATTTACCCGAAGGACGGAGAGCGGGTGTTGGCTTTAATGGGTGGTGGAGTTTCTGACTACCTGGACTTGCTCGCCGATCCGCGATGGCAGACCGAGATTGTCGAATGCGTCTTGCAGAATGCAACCGACGACGCAGGATGGACAACTCTCGACCTGACCGATCTTCCATCAACTTCTGTTCTCCTGAGAACGCCACATCCGGCAATCCATGTCCGCGAGCACGACACTTGTTCCGCTTTAGCTCTTCCGCAAACCAGAGATGAGCTTCTGCATCTCTTTTCGAAACGACAGCGCAGCAATTTAAGGAATGCCCGTTCCAGGTTGCTTAAAGCAGGAGGAGGTCAGGTAGAGATGGCAATCGCCGAAACTCTCTCGGAGTTCCTGGACGATTTGTTCCGCCTCCACACAACACGATGGTCGGTTGCAGGGCAGGCCGGAGTTCTTCATGATGATCGCGTAAGAGAGTTCCACCGGGCAACCGCTCCAGCTCTGCTCGGACGCGGGAGTTTGCGGTTGTACCGCTTGCGGTTGCAAGGCCGCACACTTGCGATTATTCAGTGCTTCTTCGATCGCGACACCGTATTTTGCTATCTGCAGGGCTTTGATCCTGAATTCGCGTATTTCAGTCCAGGGACCCATCTGATGTTTACGGTGCTCGAGAACGCAGTCCACCTTGGAATGCGGAAGTTTGACTTCCTTCGCGGCATAGAGTCGTACAAGCTTCACTGGCGGGCCCAGACTGAGCCTACATTTCGGCTGCATTCGCCCGGGGGCCACTCTAAGCTCCAGCAGTCAAGCTCTTGCTGCCTGATTCGAGCTTACGCGCCTACATTAAACCACCCAGAGACTCAACTTCGGACTCTTACAGGATGCTAACTGAAAGCCTAAGAGATCAAGGGGATAGCACTGTCTGTTGGCAGACGCTAGAGTTGAACAAGGAGTAAACAAACTGGATGTGGAAAATCCGGAAAGGTCCTTTTTTAGCCATTATCGGTGAACGCCAATGATGAAACTTGATATGAGGAGCGGGCGGGACTGGCAAGGCTTCAGCCGCATTCTAGAAATTATGTCGTTTGTGGACGCGATCGAGGATTCTCCCCCCGAGCAAATTCGTGAGACTGCAGACCAACTTTGTGAGCTGCCAACCAACCCTGGGCAAACGATGAGCCTTGAGGAAGTGGTTTTTTGGGCCGGTGTCGCAACCGGAATGGAAATCTGGCGCCATGCCGAGGAGGAAAGACTCGATCCTGTCAGCGCTGAGAAGATGCTGGTCTTCTCGTCAATTTTCGGGCATTCCACAAAAAACGCCATCGTCGACCTGGCACTTGGCCAGTTGGACACGGAAACACAGGACGAATGGCAAAAGACCGGCAGTCGCTGATCGCCAAGGAAGGACTTGAAAAAATGTCCGTCCCCGGAGCATAGCGACAGATTCGGGCACTATCGCAGATCCGAGGACGGTTTCCACCGCACCTAGTGAAGGCTTAGATGGCAGTGGCAAGAGGCAGGTTGGTGAATCCGTCGACGTCGTGTCAAAGAAAAGGCGCGACCTTAATGCTCCTCTAACGTCAATCCAGTACTACTCCTAAGCGCCTTACCGATTTCCACGGATGGGATCTTCAAACTCTGCGTCCTACACTCTGGCTGGAGGAGTTCTTTCCCAGGAGACGACAATGCCGGAAAAGGAAACGATTCAACGCGCACGCGAGGACGCCCGCGAAGGAAAGGCCCCGAGTACTCAGGCCGGCGAGTTCGTTCGGGAAGAAATTCACCACGTGAGAGAAGGGAAGCATGGTGTTCGCAACCCTAAACAAGCGATCGCGATTGGGCTTTCGAAGGCCCGCAAAGCTGGCGTGAAATTACCGCAGGCACCTAAGGGGACGGCTTCCGCCGAGAAGGACGGAGACAACCGCGGATCACGCCGCAGTCGTCCTTCCCGCAGTCAAGTTTCCCGCACTCGAACTTCGAAGACGCGTTCACGAGCCACAACTCGTGCATTGAAGCGTGAGGGCCGCTCCGGCGCGTCACGTCGAGCCCTTTCAAGCCAGGCTCGGTCGTCGGCTCGCCGGAAGACTCGATCCGGCCGTTCACAGGCCGCGCGCAAAGCAGCGCGCACCAGAACTTCCTCGCGCTCACACCGTGCGCGCGGGTGACTCATGCCAGGCGGATTCCAACTCCATATTGGAACTTCCGGCTGGCATTACAAACATTGGCTCGGCAAATTTTATCCGTCACGTTTCCCGCCAGCCAAAATGTTGTCCTGGTACGCGCGCGAATTTCATACCGTCGAAATCAATAACAGTTTTTACCGCCTTCCCGACGAGAAGACTCTTGAGAAGTGGAAGCAGGGAGTTCCGCCTGGATTTTTGTTTGCGGTAAAGGCCAGCCGTTATTTGACCCACATCAAAAGGCTCAAGGATCCGGAGGACTCGATTGAACTATTTTTTTCGCGCGCCAAACATTTGGGCTCTACTCTTGGACCGGTTCTGTTTCAATTTCCTCCCAACTTGAAAGCAGACACTGCGCGGCTTGAACATTTTCTGAATGCGCTTCCCAATCGCCATCGCTATGTATTCGAATTCCGAGACGAGAGCTGGCTGACGACGACCGTCTATGAACTCCTCCGCCATCACAACGCCGCTTTGTGCCTGCATGACTGGCGAGAGAAGCCCTGGCCCGCGGAATTGACAGCCAACTTCACATACATACGCTTTCACGGCAGCGGAACTCGATATGGCGGAAATTATCCCGATGAGATCCTGCGAAAATGGGCCGGGCGGATTCGTGGGTGGAAGGGGATGCTATCGGATGTCTTCGTCTATTTCAACAATGATGGCCAAGGATATGCCATTACCAACGCACGCACCCTCCGGGCAATGTTGGAGCAGAAATCCACAAGCAAAGAGAGCGTGCATCGCCCAGGAATCGCTGCGTAAACCAGAACAGGCGATTCATAACTGTCGTACGTAGACACTCTTGCTCGCAAATAATAGAAAACACGGCCACATTCGCTTTTCTCCCCTACAGCAAATCGCACCATGAAGTACAGCGTCGGCCTGATCGCCAGCCGCAAACGACGGCGATATGCTGTTCATAGATGCTGGTCATTCGACCACGCAGTAAGGAGGCAGAATGCTCTATTGGGCGCTGGTATTTCTAATCGTTGCGATTATCGCCGCGATCTTCGGCTTTGGCGGCGTCGCGGTTGCCGCGGCTGGAATCGCAAAGCTCCTGTTCTTCATTTTCCTGGTGGTGTTTATCATCACCTTGATCACAGGACTTACCCGCCGTGGTCGTACGGGCATTTGAGCCCCTTAGTCGCGGCTGGTGCTGTTTAGGTTAAGCCGTTAGAGTTTCAAAGATCCGGGCCGGGCTGGTTTCTTCGCGCGCGAGGAAACCGGTTTCGGTCCGGAACCTTTTTATTTCGTTAGCACTGCTTTTTAGAGTCCAGACGCAGCACAAAACAGAGGGCCCCGATTTCGGGGCCCGTTTGCTCAGGGCTGTAAAAACTAACAGTCATCTCCAGATGTTTCAGCCGATCTATGGTCCGCAGGTGCCACTTGGACCGTCCCCCGCCCTGCGACGCTACACCCACGTAAACCGGTTGCGATGCGACGCCCTGAAAGCTCGCCACGATTTTGTAGGAGCCCGTGAGTTGGTAAGCCGGTTGGGTGCTGGTTCCAACGTTTGTCCAGCTACAAACGAACGGCGCTACAGCCGTCACCAAGCCGGTCGAGCTAACAGTGACCGTTTGAGGAGGACTTAGCAAAGCAAAACCGTTGGGGTCGGTCTCTGTGGGCGTGAGTGTCTAGGTAACATGGGTACAGAGGTCCCGAGTGTCGGTGCTGCTGTAAATTCCAAGCGCACTCAGCTGAATGGTGCCGCCTTCACCTTGGAGATTGAAAAATCCTCCGTTCTTGCTGCGGAGGAGAGATTAATTGCCTGCAGTTTCCCGATCGCGGCGCCGCCGCCGCAGCCGACCAGAAAAATAAGGGACGTTGCCGCAGCCATTGCGGCCAAACTAGTTAAGCGTTTCACGTAGAACTCTTCCTGCCCGAAATCAAATTCGGGGTGTGTAGTTTTTTTTGGGAGCCTAGAAGAAGAGGAAGGTTCTACCGGGCGAAAAAATCTTCGCACGGGAATGGAACACGGCCAAGTTACGTCGGTGTTCTCACTTTTGTGAGAGGGGTCAATTTTTAAGCGCGACCGAAACTCTGCCCAAAAATTAAGGGTCCCGATGTTCGGGACCCTTTTACTGCTCCCAGGGAAGCGCTACAAAAAACTGTTATTGCTGAGGCGGAGCATTCGAGCCGGTACCCGAAGGATTCGTGCCATTCGGAGCCGTGCCCATGTTTCCTGAGCTGCCTTTGTGCTTTCCGCCGCAACTATCGGAAATCATGTCCACGCTGGTCACGTTGAAAGTCTTCTCCGCACCGGATGCGCCACCTGAAGATGACGAAACTCCAGCTCCGGCGCTGGCGCCGCTTTCCCACATGCCTTTAACTGCGACTTCGTGACCGACATGTGCCGAAACATCCTGCCCGGTCAGCGCAACGGACTTGCCATGCTTCGTTTCCAGGACGTACTGGCCACCCTGTGACTGTACGCAACCTTTCAGCTTCTTCTCACCGCCCTTTGCAGACGTGTTTTGGTTGGGATTGGTTTGGTCGGTCTGGCCCATTCCGGTGCTGTTGTCAGGCTGTGTCCTCCCCGGTTGACTAGGCTGCTGGCTGCCGGGGCTATTTTGCATGCCAGGGGACGATGTGGTTCCTTGGCCGCTACCGGGTGCCGTCCCACTTTGCGCGACGGCCGCCGTCATGAAGAAAGCAAACGCCAAACAGATTGATAGAGATAAATTCTTCATTGCGAATCTCCTGCTTTTGGATTTGAACGATCGACCGTTCCCAGGATTTAAAATCCGAAAGACTCTGGCGATTTAAGCGACCGTCCTGTGTGCGTCATGAGACGCCGCGGTTACAGGCGGAGGTTGCAGGGTTCTGACCGGTTTCTTGCCAAGCAGACCGCGGATCGTACCGAGAAGCTGATCCCGAGAACCTGCTTTATCGCAAAACGCATTTACCACCCGCCGGGTGCGCGACGGCACCAGAGTACTCCCCGAGAACAGGACCACAGGCGTAGCTGAATTCATGGCCTTAATGGCAATTGCGACGGCCTCGCCATCCATGCCGGGCATTTCGTAATCGGTTACTACAACGTCGGGACGATTCCGAGCTGCGAGTTTCACGCCGGCTTCGCCGCTGGAAGCCGTAAACACTCTAAAACCGATGTTCTCAAACATCGCTTTGTACAGGGCCAGTCCGGGCTCGAAGTCGTCGATCCAGAGAAGCGTCGGGCGCACTGTGTCCTCCGCAGAAATTCGAGTCGTATGGGCGGTTTCACTATTCCAACCCGCGCGCACCGATACAGACGGGACCTTAGCGACTCTTCCCATGGTGCCACTGTAGCCTCCGATACCTGTGCGAAACAATGCGTTAAACGCTGTAACTGGACTCCGGTAAATCCTGTAGGCCTTTTGCGATGAATACCTTAGGCCGAGAAGCGGAAGGAAAACGTTATTGTGCCGCTCTGAGAGACAAAATAAGCGTGCTCCATTCGTAACGAATCACGGTTTCGCAATTGTGCCCGTGCTTCGGATTAGTATTCCGTCGTCAACACTCGGAACGCCGGCGAATTTCTGGATGGCAGAAAGAACCGCCTTCCAGGACGCGCAGCGTCGGAATGCTCACACGTCAAACACCCGATACACCGCCGATGGATTCTGCGACTGCAGCAGTGTGATCGCAACATTATGCACGGGCACCCCGCCGGTAGTCTTGCCGTCACACTTGCCGTTGTGCGCGTGCCCGTGAATAACTAGATCGGCTCCGTTACGGTCCACGACTTCCGCGAGGCGTGACGTCCCAAGAAACGGATATATTTCTGGCGCTTCTCCGTCGACGGTGGCCGCGATTGGCGCGTAGTGCAGTACGACGACTCGCTTCTTCGTCCTTAGCTGCGACATCGCCCGTTCCAGCTTCAGCGCTTCATCAATCCCTGCTCGAACGAATGTCTTGATCTCGGGCTCGCCGAAGGCGGTAAGTACGCCGCGCCCGAAGCCTCCAACGAAGCCTTTGGTTCCAGCAAAGCCGACGCCTTCACGTTCGTAGGCGCTCCCATCCAACACCTTGATCCCTTCCTGGGTCATCATCTTTATGAGTTCCGTCTCCCGGCCGCTCTCGTAGTCGTGATTTCCCAGGACAACTATCGTCGGCAGCCTTAGCCGGACGAGCACGTTAAGCAACGGCTCCATCTCATCGGGCCGCCCATAATTGGTGAGGTCCCCGGCGACCACGAAGACGTCGGCTTCTTCCCGTACGCGGTTCAATTGGTCATGCAGAGCGCTGAACCGAGCGGGGGTGAAGTGCAAATCAGCTGTAGCCGCGATTCTCATTGTGATCGGCCGCCGGGGTTGCAGAGTTCGGAAGGGTCATCGCTTGCGAACTTCTGTTTTTGCAAACGGCGTTCCCGGTATCCACTTTCGATGTCTTCAAGTCCCCAATCCTTCACATCAATGGAGAAGATGTTGTCATCTACCAGGCTACCGCGGAACGGCGCCTTCGGGTCAGGATGCTGTACCGCGTGCATATATCGCGAGAGCAAGTCTTGCCATAGTGGGGCGGGAACATAATCCGTATGTCGGGGGTACACATAGCGAAACAAGATCAGTGACCAAAGCAGGATCTCCCAGTGCTCGCCGACGAGCTCGAGAATTCGCTCCCAGTCCAGCCGTCCTCTGGTCCGGTAAATGAGATGAGCAATGTCGGCGCCGTCGAACCTTTCCCGCCGAATTACGAACAGCTTCGACCCGATCAGATCTTCTGCAGAGATAATTCGGGTTTCCACTCCCGCAATAATCGCTGGCTGGGTGCGCTGCATCCAGCTGTCATCCACTACTATTACCGCATTGCTCATTCCTGAAATCAGATCCACAAAGTAGTCCCCACGATGGGCTTTCGCAAGCCAGACTGGATCGAGGGTCTCGCAGCGGAAACCATGCTCTCCGAGATACTTCAGCGCCTTGGGAACATCCTCCGCCTTCATGAACAGGTCCAGGTCTTTGGTCAGGCGCCAAATGCCCGTGTACTTCTGCAGGGCAAAAGCGCCGGCCACGGCATACGGAATAGTGTGCTCATTCATCGCGAGCAGAACTTCGCGGTACAGGTCTTCGGCCTCGGGCGGCAGGGGGACAGGAATCGCCGACGTCAGCGTAGAGCTCTCAGGCGTGTTCGGAGACTGATCCGGCATGAGCGGCTTGGATGTTCTTATGTCCGAGACGGTTGCAGAGACTTGCCTCACCGCGGTGCGGAAATGACCTTCAACGAGGTAGCTGGCGCATCGGAAACACAACGTTCACTGGTAAACAAGCATCTTTGATCTGCATCCCGTTTTGGCGAAATACATGTCCTCGGCGCCCGAATCACTCAACCATCCATCTGCAGCGATAACTATCGAGAGCGGTCAGCTCGCACAGCAGATCTCTGAACTCGGTGAGTGGTTCCACAATCTTGATCTGCATGGCGTGCCGACCGCCCCGCATCATTTCCTGGGAGACTTCCCAAGTATCAAATGGCGGCAGATCGCCAGCGCCATCCCCGCGGACCTGACCGGTGCGACAGTCCTCGACGTGGGCTGCAACGGGGGTTTCTACTCCATCGAAATGAAAAAGCGTGGAGCCAAGCGGGTCCTAGGAATCGATGTGGATGACCGCTATCTCAATCAGGCGCGCTTTGCGGCAAAGACTCTGGGAGTCGATATCGAGCTACAGAAGTGCTCAATCTATGACTCCGACAAGCTGCCGGGTCAATTTGACTATGTCCTCTTTATGGGCGTCTTCTACCACCTTCGCTATCCCCTGTTTGCGCTGGATAATTTGATCAAAAAGGTTGCAGGGAAGCTGATCTTTCAGACAATGCTGCGCGGCTCGGGTAAGGTGCGGGAGTGGGCAGAGGACTATCCGTTTTGGAATACCAAGATTTTCGAGGAGCGCGATTTTCCAGCGATGTACTTCATTGAGAAGAGCTATTCACAAGATCCCACGAACTGGTGGATTCCCAATCGCGGCGCGGTCGAGGCCATGCTGCGAAGTTCGGGACTGAAAATCGACGCACATCCCGAGCCGGAAACCTGGGTATGCACTCCCGCTTCGGTGACCCGTGGCGGCCGTTACATAATGGACTGTGAGCTGGATGGCACGTTGTAAAGATGTTTTAACCACTAAAGAGTAAACCGCGAAGGACGAATGCATGGTCGAAGCCGTAATGCTTTGGAACGAACCGAACAATCTTTCTCATTGGGATTTTCAGGTCGACCCCGATTGGAAGATGTTTGCGCACATGATAACCGCGGCGGCTCGGGAGATTCGCAAGATCAATCCCGAACTGACGATCGCCTTGGGAGGCTTGTCCCCAGTTGATCCCAATTTTGTGAAACTGCTGGGAAGTTATGGAGTGCTGGATAACATCGACGTCGTGGCGATCCATGGATTTCCTCTGGACTGGAATCACTGGAACATTCACGAGTGGCCGCGCAAAGTGGAGGAGATTCGTGCGGTGACAAACAAGCCCGTGTGGGTGTCCGAGGCCGGCGTATCGTCGTTCGGCGCGGAAGAGGTGCAAGTGTTCGGAATTCAGCGCACGGCGGAATTACTTCTACCAATCGTTGACCGCGTGCACTGGTATAGCCTGTACGACTTACCAGCTACGTGGACGGCCACCACTCGACATAAGGAAGCCGAAGGCAGCTCCTACTACCGCCACTATTACATGGGTATTTTGCGTGAAGACGGCACTCCCAAGCTCGCGCAATCGCACTTTCCGCAAGGGCTTGGTATCTGTCAGTGGTTTCATTTCGAGGATCACCGCCTTGATGAAGCTGTCAATTGGCTGCGCAAGCTGAACGTGAGTTATCTCAGAACGGGACTGAGCTGGGCAGATTCATTCCGGCCAAACGCTGAAGCGTGGTTCGATCGCCAAATGCAGGCCATCGACGAATTCAGCACAACGCTGACTCTTTGTTTCACGCCCGAGCACTTGGGCATTGTTCCCCATTACACTAGTCCGGTAAAGAACGTGGACGACTTTGCCGAGTTCGCCCGGCGAATGGTCCTGAGATATGCGCCGCGCCAGCCCGGTACGCCAGAGACTCGACTTATCACCCAAATCGACGAACGATTCGCTCAACTTCGCTAAACACTGGCGGGAGTCCGGAAACCGACAAGTAACTGAATGGGCAAGAGTTCGGACTGCTTCCGATTCTACCCTCATAAGTTCGCGGACAAGACATCTTACCTCCGGTGACATTCATCCAAAGTTCGCTGGGGAAACACCGCTGCAGCAATTGGAGCGGCACAAGCTGCTTTATTTGCTGATATTTGTGACGAATTTAGGATTTGCATACGAGTTAAGGGCGACTTGAAAGTGAAACGGATTCTTATTACGGGTGGCGCGGGCTTCGTCGGCTCTCACACTGCGGATGCCTTGCTTCAGGCTGGGCATGCCGTGCGGATCTTCGACAACCTCTCGCCGCAAGTCCATGCGGCCGGGACGCCATCTTATTTGCCGCGAGAAGCGGAGTTCATTCAGGGAGACGTGCGCGACCTCGATCAGGTTCGGCAAGCCGTTCGCGATGTTGAAGTGATCTTTCACCTTGCCGCTGCGGTCGGGGTCGGACAGTCCATGTATCAGATCGCCGATTACACCGCTGTGAACAATCTGGGGACGGCGAACCTGCTGCAGGCAATTGTGGACACTCGCTCTCATCCAGAAAAAATCGTTGTTGCTTCCTCCATGTCGATTTACGGCGAAGGGAAGTATCTCTGCCCGGAATGCGGAGAAGTGTCCCCTCAAGCACGTCCGCTGGCACAACTGAAAGAAAAGCGATGGGAAACGGTTTGCCGCTGCAGTGAAACGCTGGTGCCCGTGCCGACCAGGGAAGACAAGCCCTTGCAGTGCACTTCCATTTACGCGCTCTCGAAAAAAGACCAGGAAGAAATGACTCTCCTTTTCGGACGCACCTATCAGATCCCGGTGGTGGCACTTCGCTACTTCAACATCTACGGCACCCGGCAGTCCCTTGCGAATCCTTATACGGGAGTTGCCGCCATCTTCGCCTCCCGCCTTCTGAATCACAGTGCGCCGTTGATTTTCGAAGATGGCCAGCAGATGCGAGATTTCGTTAGCGTCCATGACATTGCACGAGCGAATTTGCTGGCAATGCAAAGATCGGACGCCGAGGGCAAGGCCCTTAACATCGGCTCCGGGGAACCGGTAACCCTCCGTGAAATTGCCAGCGAGCTTGGACGGGCTCTGGGTGTGCATATCCCGTCGGAACTTACCGGCAAGTATCGGGCAGGGGACATCCGCCACTGCTTCGCAGATATTTCTGCAGCCAGTCAGCTGCTCGGCTATCAGCCAGCAACACGATTAAAAGATGGAATAGAAGAACTGGCGGCATGGCTGCAGTCTCAGCAGGCAACCGACAGTGTGGACGAGGCGATGGAGAGGCTTATTGTGCACGGTCTGGTGGCCTGACGCGCCTTGCGACAACGAATTTGCGCTTGCCTGAATTTGATGCGCCCATGGGGCACATCCGCTACTTCGAGGAAGAGATGAAGAAGCTGCTATCGTTCCGTTCCGTACTGATCTTTGGTGGGGCGGGATTTGTCGGGTCCAATTGGGCAAGCCACCTTTTGAGAAATACGAACGCACGAGTCCATATCTTTGACAATCTTTCCCGGCGCGGGGTGCACCAGAATCTGGAGTGGCTCAGGCGGGAGACTCCCGATCAAGAGCGCATCAAAGTCACAATCGGCGACATCCGGGACGCGGGTCTCGTCGAGCGGGCCGTCCAAGGTGCTACCGAGATCTATCACCTTGCCGCGCAGGTAGCAGTTACCAGTTCCATCGCCGATCCTCGCAACGATTTTGAAGTGAATGCGATGGGAACCCTCAATGTGCTGGAGGCCGCGCGCAAAAGCGGGCGTCAGCCCTTCCTGCTCTTTACATCGACCAACAAGGTTTACGGCAATCTCAACTCAAAGCCACTCGTCCTGACCGGCCGCCGCTATTGCGCCGTGGACGAAAAGGGCGTCAACGAATCCCAGCCCCTGGATTTGTATTCACCATACGGGTGTTCCAAAGGCACGGCCGACCAATACGTTCACGACTACAGCCGCATGTTCGCTTTGCCGACCGTGGTATTTCGCATGTCGTGTATTGCGGGGCCGCGGCAATTTGGCAACGAAGACCAGGGCTGGGTGGCGCACTTCGTGTATTCCGCCTTGGAGAACAAGCCTCTGACAATTTACGGCGACGGCCGCCAGGTCAGGGACGTCTTGTCAGTCCACGATCTGGTGCGCGCATTCGAAAAAGTGCGAGCCCAGACGGAAAAGACCGGTGGCCAGATTTACAACATTGGCGGCGGAATCAACAATTCAGTTTCGCTCCTCGAAGTGATCGACGAAATCGAGAGCATTACCGGCAAGAGACTGCGCTACTCGCTGCAGAGGCCAAGGCCCGGAGACCAGCTCTTTTATGTAACCGACCTCCAGAAGCTCACGAAGCATACGGAGTGGAAGCCGGAGATGAATGTTAGCCAGACGATCAACGCTATCTACGAATGGTGGAAGGCGCGGGACGTTGCTGAGCCGGTTCG
>Ga0137359_10002989_pt1 | contig 13645 bp, 22 predicted proteins | sample Mad1_40_16metaG_FD_108281 | JGI IMG/M metagenome (GOLD analysis project Ga0137359, IMG submission 108281) | Vadose zone soil microbial communities from Angelo Coast Range Reserve, California, USA - Mad1_40_16 metaG | ecosystem: Environmental > Terrestrial > Soil > Vadose zone | place: USA... | reverse complement strand
TAAGATTGCAGTTGCGGGATACTCGGCGATTTGTCGAAGCGCGGCTCAGCACCTGCAGTCGATTTGGACCGGCGAAGCACGGCTCTTCCGCACGGAGATCGCGAAGCACGTGGCGAAAATCACTCTCACCCTGGAAGGGAGGGTCGACATCGCCTCTGGTACTTGGAACTTGCCCGGAGGTGCGGCTGTCAGAATGGTGCCGGGGGCCAGAATCGAACTGGCTACGCCCGCCTTTTCAGGGCGGCGCTCTACCAATGAGCTACCCCGGCTTTTCAACAACTTACGAGTGCGCAAAAACCGATGTGTCAGTTTTTGTGTCACTTTCTACGGGCACGGATGCCTGGCCGTCATGCTCAATCAGCTTCGCGGCGTTTTCCAAGTCGCGCTCGTTCGTGATGTTGTAACGGTCGAAAACTGAGCGCGTCTTGTGGCCGGAAATCGCCATGCAAACCTTTTCCGGCACGCCACGACGAACGAGCCGCCTAACCGCCGATCGCCGAAGGTCATGCATCTGCAGCCCCTCGTAACCGCCGTCCTCGTCCAAATTCCCGAGGCCGGAAGCAATACACAAAGCATACCAATCCTTCCGCGGTTGGGCAACGCGGCTGCCATCCTTCCGGCTGAGCACGAAATCTTCGGGTTGCTTGCCGCGCACGCATTCCGTCAGGAGCGCCAGAGTTTCCCGTGTCAGCCGGATTCGGCGCCCTTCGCCGTTCTTCGATATTTCGACCGTGAGCCAACCCTCCAGCAGATCGACGTTGCGGACGCGCAAGGCCAACATCTCGCCCTTTCGCAGGCCGAAATCGTAGCCGAGCGCAAGAAAAGTGCGGAGCCACGAAGCGCGGCAATTTTTTGCGAGCACCTTGTACTGCTCATCCTCGACGAAGCCCTGGCGCGGCTTTGCTTCTTTCAGCTTCCGCGGGAACATTGGTATGCGTTCGATCATTTCCAAGCGGGCTCCATGTCGGAAGCTAGCTTTTAGAATGGCGACCTCGCGATTGCAGGTCGCGTTGGCCATGCCGGATGCACGGCGCGCCGTGATGTATTCGGCGATGTCTCTCGGCTTTACGGCCGCGGCCGGTTTCGCGCCGAAAGACGGCTCCAAGTGTGACCAGGCGAGTTTTAATCGGTCAATGCGTCTGACGTCGCGGGTCCGGCAATCCGCCTCGTAAGCTAGCCACAAGTCCGCGCAAGTGGTTTCCTTCACGGCTTCCGACCGTGGCTTCGGCGTTTCATAGGTGCCGAGGTCCACTTGCCGCACAAACTCCAAGCGCCTTCGCTGGCACTCTTGCGTGCTCGTGACGTCTACGATGCCCACAGCGCGGCGCGCAATCGTTCCATCAGGGAGCGCGAAACTGGCAATGATGGAGCTACGCCGGACCCTCAATCCCCGCGGCAGCTTTTGCTTCTTCATTTTTTCCTCCATCGAGCACGCGCAGCTTTCTTGGCAATCGCTTTGCGGCGCTTGGCGGTGAGTTTCTTCTTTCGGGCCTTGCCCCCGGCCGAGGCGAGCTTGCGAACGTATTCGGCTACAGGGTCCTTGGGCTTCATGGGGGAAGGGTATGCTTGCAGGGCAAGGATGTCAAGAGGGCGCGAAATGGGGTAGTGGGCTACTTTGATCCAAAGGCAGCGCATATCAGCACGAGCTCTGTTGAACGTCAGAATTGGAGCGTACGGACGGCTATGCGGCGCTATACTCCTGCGATGGCCGCTGGCGTGACAAACCATCTTTGGGATGCTGGTGAATTGGTCCCTCTCTTGGAAGCCGACGAGGTGACGAAGAGAGCGGCTTAATTCAAAGCATAGGAGCGTCGTTTCAATGAGCCCGACACCAGAAACTAGCGAAAGGCAACGCAAGGCTGCATTTAAGGCATGGGAGACGATTCGCCGCAAGAAAGCGGAGGGAGCCAAGCCTGAGACGAAGCCCGCCGCCAAAGCTAAGGCTGAGGGCGCATCTCCCAGGTCCGCAAGGAAGAAATGGAATGCGACTGATTATCCGGCGAATTGGAGAGATGTCGGAGTCGAGATTCGCAACCGATCAAGAAACGCGGATGGTAAGGAACAGTGCGAATGTCGAGGTGAGTGTCTCAAGCATCATGGCCGCTGTGAGGAAATCAACGGCACATGGGCAAAACATCGAAGGCAGAAAGGAAAAGTAAAAATCCGCTTTACGATAGCGCATCTATGTCAAAGTCCCAAGTGCGATGACAGATTGCACTTAAAAGCGATGTGTGAACCTTGTCATCTGATTTACGACTTGCGTTGCCGACAGCGTGAGCTATCCGGCGAAGACGCAGTAAAGTGGGCGATTCAGGCTGGGCTAAATTCAAAGTAGCCCACTACCCGAAATGCAATCATACAGCGGAAGAGTTCTGTATGATTCGCATTTTGATGTTGACAGTGAAATAGTCCGTGTTTATATTCTTCTCGCGTTGCAGCGCGTTGAAAGCCAGCGCACTGTTACGCAGGAGACAGAACCTTTTCCGCAAAGGCGACAAAAATGCGGAAGAAAGGTTCTTGTGTCTCCTAAACCGGAATCATCCGCAATCACTCCTAGCAACGTACTTCCTCTCCTCTATTCGATCGACGAGGTGTGCATCGCTCTCGGCGGCATTAGTTCGAGAACCGTCTATAACCTCTTGAACGCGGGCCAATTGGTCCGCCGCAAAATCGGGGGGCGCTCCATGGTACCCGTGAGCAGCGTCGAGGCATTCGTGCGGCGAGATCATGCAACCGGCGAGGAAGGGAAGCGGAAGCGCCGCGGCTCAGCTTCCAACACACGGCGAGGCTCGCGATGAGGAGCAAGGCGATAGACCAAAATCCCCACCGGCAATGGCTGGAGGGCGACCTTATCAGCAAAAAACCGTCCGACATGACGAGCGAAGAGCTGGTGAAGTTCACTTCGGCCGGCACCGTCATCATCATTCAGCGTCTGAAAAGCCTGCGCCCCTATTTTCTTGAGCTGCGCAAGCGTTTCCACAATCTTGAGCGTGGGGAAAAGATTTGCGGTTATTGCAATTGGGGCGAGTACTGCACCAAGCATTTGCGCAAGCACAAACGGACGCTGAACTACATGCTGGCAGGCGGAAACAAAAACCGGCCGCAGTTACCAGCGCCTTCAAAAGAATCCGGCGATGATAACCGGGTTGTCTCAGGTAAACGCACCGCGAAGGCCTGGGAAGATGTCGAAACTGTATTGCAATTGCTCGCCGATGCCAACCGCATCCTGGCCCTTCCGATCACCGAAGCCATGACCAAAGAATTGCAAGACATCATCCGTTCTGCCGTTCAAGTGTTAACCGAAGCGATGTTGAAATTGGGCGTCGAACGGGACACTTAGTTGGTGGGAAAATGTTTCCCACCATGGCGAAGAACATGAAAAATAAATCAGACGAGCCGAAAGCAAAAACCAGGCCACCTGCGAAGGGCATTGTGCGCACACTTCAAAGTTGCTTGGCGGAAGTACGGAGATGCTCGCCAAGTTTGACTCGGTCCGAGCGACGAGCCTGTGCGAAATTATTGTTGCAGGCGAGCGAACTCGAAGTGTTTCGTCACAAGCTCGGCGATAAAGCCTTCGACGCCCTGTTCCGGGATTTCATCGCATCAAGGATGAAGGGGACGAAGGGAGCGAGGGAAAGAAAGTGAGCGAACAACAACCCATGGCCTTGAGCGCTGCGACGAGTGCATTTTGGAATCGTCCGGATGATCTCTACTGGGAGGCGTTCCACTATTTCCAAATCCTATTTGGTTCGTCCCAGGCAGATGCTCACGAGATGCGGGAGATTCAATTGATCTCCTACCTGCCCGAATCAGTCTACCGCGACCGAACGACACAGGGAGCAGTCATCACCGGCGCGATCGTGGCCATGTACGCGCATGAAGTGAAAGCGGATTTCCAGGCAGATGTGGTGGACCTGAACGCTGTAGCGCTGGCCGGCGCCCGCACGATCGAGGAAATCATGGTCTGCTTGACGACCATGCCCCAGGAAGTTCTTCACCGGCTCGATGAGATCATTCTGCGGCAGGGAGTTCTGACCGGCGATGGCCTGTACGCCAGTGACCTGGTGTTCAAACGAGTTCTCTATTGGCAGCATCACGACCTGCGAAAGCATCAGCGATGGTTGCGCGCGCTCGGGAAGCACGCGCGCATTCAGCAGGGATTGGAGCCCACACCGCTGGGCGACCCTTTCCTGCGTGAAGTCAAAGCGCGCATGCTGGAACAACTCCGTCCCGTGGTTGCACGCTGGCACGAATGGCACGGCCGCCAGACCGTGCTTCCAACAGAGGAGGAAATCGCCGACGCTTTTTTTAGTGAAGCCGACCGTCCGGATGTGCCGTGCGTCCACGAGGTGCACAACCGCGGTTTGTGGTGGGGCTTCATCCGGGAGGACGCACTCGCGCTGGTGAAGCTCTCCGTGGAGAACCTAATTCATGAGTTCATGGGGCGTGTGACTCAACACGATTCTGATTACGTCCGTTGGATGATCTCCCGCCGATAAGTCCTTCCCGCTCCGCAGGTTAAGCGTGTGTGTTTTTTGGGTGTGGAAAACACATAGGCAATTTTTCTGCCTTCCTTTACAAACGTGGCATGCACAAGTACCGACCACTCTTCTATCGGCGGGTGAGGCTCTTTTGCCAGCTCACTGTCCGGATTGTGAGCCTGGCCACGGGCGTTTCCGAGAGCCGGATCGCGCAGATTGAAACCGGGAGACGGGAGCCAAACCCAACCGAGGCTCGGCTTATAGAATCATTCCTTCGCGCCAAGCTGAAAATGATTTTGGAGTCTGAAGGTCCTATCCCTGATTGGATGGCAAGGGCGAACGACCGCCAGGAACACCACCGCGAAATTCCCGCGCTCGAGGTCGGTGCTGAATGAGTGCCACGAAAAAAATCAAGGCGCTCGACCCTCTGATGACCGCCGCAATTAATTTCGCCTGCCGTCAGATCCCCGTATTTCCTTGCAAGTTGGATAAGACGCCATGGACGGAACACGGCTTCAAAGATGCCACCGACGATGCTAACGAGGTGTGCGAATTATGGAAGCGCCGGCCAGCGGCCAGTATTGGAATGCCGACGGGCACAGTATCCGGCCTAATCGTGGTCGACATCGATCCCCGGCATGGGGGTGACAAGTCTCTCGCAGAATTGGAAGAAAAATACGGGCCATTACCTCCCACTTTGGAATCAAAGACCGGCGGCGGAGGCCGCCATCTTTTTTTCTGGTGTCGCGGGGCAGAGATCCGCAACTCCGTTGGGAAAATTGGTCCCGGCATCGACGTGCGCGGTGAAGGCGGCTACGTTGTTTTGCCGCCTAGCGCGCATCCTTCCGGCAATTTTTACGAATGGATTGATGAAGGTCATTCCCCGATCGACATGCCGGCATGGCTCGAACGCCTGGTCATCGAATCACCGTCACGTCCTGCGACCGCAGCAAATTCAAACGGCGCCGGCGAGAAGATTCCCAAAGGCGGCCGAAACGATTATCTGATACGTGTCGCCGGCGGCATGCGACGCCAGGGAGCAACGGAAGAAGAGATACTGGCAGCGCTGCTAACCATCAATGCGAATCGCTGTGATCCGCCACTTCCTGAAAAGGAAGTGGAGCAGGTCGCAAAATCCGGCGCGCGCTACGAAGCCCTTGAACACGAAGTCCCCGGCCGCATACCCATCACCGAAACATCAAACGCCGAACGTCTCTGCGCCAAACATCGCGACGACCTCCGCTACTGCTCGGACCGCCATGTGTGGTGTGTGTGGAATGGGCAATTCTGGGCTGTCAACGATATCGGCGGGGTTATGCGGCGGATGCAGGAAGTCACGCGCGAGATTTATCTCGAAGCGGCAAATCAGCCGGATGAAAATCTCCGCAAAGCCCTCGCCGGCTGGGCGAAACAATCCGAATCACGGCGAACACAAGAAAATTCCGCCGCCATCGCGCGCTACTTCGAGGGGATTGAGATCCGCAAATTCTCCGCTGTCTTTGACACCAACCCGCTCTTGTTGGGCGTCAGCAATGGCGTCATCGATTTGAAAAGCAGGGAACTGCGTCCTCACCGTCGCGAAGATTTCCTGACGAAGATTGTGCCGATCGAATACGACCCAAAGGCAAAGTGTCCGAGGTTCTTCAAATTTCTAAGTGAAACTCTGCCAGACCCAGGCCTCGTCGGCTATCTGTCGCGGTTTGCCGGCTACTGTCTCACCGGCCTCACGTCCGAACAAAGCTGGTTCCTTTTCTATGGACTGACGGCCAGCGGAAAATCGACTCTGGTCAACGTGCTGCACGGACTTCTTGGCCCCTACGCTCTAGCTCTCCCTGAGAATTATTTTCTCGTGACCAAGAACGCGACGGACTTCGCAACGGCAAACATTGCCGGCGTGCGTTTGGCAACCTGCGTCGAGACCAATGAAGGGCGACGTCTCGACGTGGCAAAGATTAAGACTCTCACCGGCGAGGACGTAATCTCGGCTGCCTTGAAGTACGAAAACTATTTTGAATTTCGTCCGCAAGCCAAGCTGGTGCTCGCAACCAATCACCGGCCTCACGTGCCGGCTACCGACGATTCGATCTGGCGGCGGGTGAAACTCGTGCCGTTCAACGTCACTGTGCCCGAGGAAAAGCGGATTCCCGAGCTTGCGAAACAACTTCTTGAGGACGAAGGACCCGGCATCCTTCGCTGGGCTGTCATGGGCTGCCAGGCATGGCTCGCGAATCGACTGGACGAGCCCGAGGCAGTGAAATCCGCAGTCAACGAATATCGCAGTGCAGAAGATATTGTGGCGAATTTTGTTGACGAGTGCTGTGTCATGGAAGCGTCAGCACAAACACCACGCAAGGATTTGTTTGCTGAGTACCTGCGGTGGAACAAGGAAAACGGCTTACACCAGATGACCACCACCAGATTTGCCAGGGAGCTCCATCGTCTCGGCATCCACGGTGACGAGGGCAAGCGATTTTGGTTCGGTGTTCGAGTCGGACAGGACTTGGTTGTGTGAGAGAACGAAAAATGAATCTCTGTATTCTGGTTGGCAGATTGGGCCGCGACGCCGAAGTCAAATACGTGAACTCTCGCACCGCGGTTTGTATTTTTTCGCTGGCAGTGAACGAAAAAATCCGGCGAGGCAAAGGGTACGAAGGCGTAACCACATGGCTTCGTGTCGCCTGTTGGGACAAAGTCGCGGAACAGGCCGGGAATCTGAAAAAAGGCGAACTCGTGCTGATCGAGGGCGCGCTCCGCACGGACAAGTGGCGCGATAAGCAGGGCAACGACCGCGAGAGCTTGCAAATCGTGTGTCAGCGCTTCCGGACCCTCGACTGAAAGGACTCGCATGAGAAGGTTGCGTAGGTTTGAGGCTGTTTCCAGGAACTTTTACATTCGCGCGCGCGTGCGGGATTTGTTGGATTTGCCCCTAAACCTTCGCAACCTTCGCACAACGGGAAAGACAGTGGAGGTTGAAAACATTCGCCCTCATCGGCGGCCCGGCCAGGACCGGGAACTGACACGAAAACTGACACAGCGTAGGCCGTCAGTCACAAGCCAAGCTTTATCAACGCGTTGGGAAGCAGGGCACTGCCCTCAAGATGCGGTGTTGGAGCTGAATGATGGCAAATAAGGGTTCACGGCATGGTCTAAACCGGGCGATGACCCGCATAAAGCTGCGGGGTTTAGATGCGATCGACCACCGAACTACGCCAGCTCGGGCGTTGTTGGCGTGGCGCGAGCAGCTCATAGCGGACCTGGGCGGCGTGGACGCCCTAAGTGCCCAGAAGCTCGCCCTGGTGAATTTGGCGGCCACCACGCGCGCGTTGATCGACCATGCGGACAACTGGCTCTTGACGCAGCCATCGATTATCAACAAACGCCGCAAAGCGTTCGTGCCGATCGTGGCACAGCGAACGGCACTCTGCGACAGCCTGAGCCGTCTCCTCGCGCATCTGGGCTTGCAGCGCGTCCCAAAAGCAATTCCGTCGCTTCAAGACTATCTCCGCAGCATGGAAGCTGAGAAGGCGTCTAAAACGGCCGGCGCTGGGACGGAAACCAGGCCAGGTGACGCGATCGTTCAGCCGGAAGAGAGACAGACCCACCAGGAGCAATCGGGATGACCAACATCATCGAAGCGATGCGCAATGAGACTCTGTTCGGAAAATGGTTCAAGCGCGGCCTGTTTCGCGATTCCTGGCGCAACTGGTACGTGTTCTTGGCCGCCTTGTTTGGTCTCGGGCTCGATGCCGAAGCACGCGCAATCTACAAACAGTTCACCGGCCGCGACGATGTTCCAACGGAGCAAGTCTCCGAATCTTGGCTCATCTGTGGGCGTCGCTCTGGCAAGAGTCTCGTCGCTGCTTTGATTGCTGTTTTCCTCGCGGTCTTCAGAGACTACACGAGCTACTTGGCGCCCGGCGAAGTGGCGACGATCATGGTCATCGCGGCAGATCGCAAACAGGCCAGAGTTGTGCTGGGGTACATCTTCGGTTTCTTCGACACCATTCCCATTCTCAGCCAGATGATTGAATCGCGGACCAAGGAAAGCGTGACGCTTACGGGGCGCGTGCGCGTGGAAGTTCACACCGCATCGTTCCGCGCACTTCGCGGCTACACCGTCGCCTGCGCGATTCTGGACGAAGTTGCTTTCTTTCCTTCTGGTGACTCTGCGTCTCCCGATGAAGAGATCGTGACAGCGCTGCGACCCGCGATGGCCACAATCCCGGGCGCGCTGCTATTGGGAATCAGTTCGCCGTATGCGAAGCGCGGCGTTCTGTACGAAGCATTCACCGCGCACTTCGGCAAAGCGGGAGCGCCCGCACTTGTTTGGAAGGCCGACACGCGCTCGATGAATCCAACGGTCTCGAAGGCGACGATTGCGATGGCGTACCTGAGAGACAGCGCGGCTGCTGATTCAGAGTACGGTGCGAATTTTAGAAGCGACATCAGCGGTTTCATTTCGCGTGAGGTTGTCGAGGCGCGCATCATCTCTGGCCGCTTTGAATTGCCGCGAGTAGCTGGCGTGAGTTACACGGCATTCGTAGACCCATCCGGGGGCAGTGCGGACAGCTTTACGTTGTCGATTGGGCACCGAGAGAGTGACAAGGCGATCTTGGATTGTGTCCGCGAAACGGTTGCGCCGTTCTCTCCGGAAAACGTTGTCTCGGAATTTGCCCAGGTGTTGAAATCCTACGGCATCGGGACGGTGATTGGCGACGCGTACGCCGGCTCATGGCCGCGCGAACAATTCCAGAAGCGCGGGATTGAATACAAGGTCAGTGATCGGACGCGCTCGGAAATCTATCTCTCATTCTTGCCCATGATGATGTCCGGCACGGTGCAGTTGCTTGACAATGCGCGCCTGGCCAGTCAGCTCCTCGGGCTGGAGCGAAGGACAGCGCGGAGCGGGAAGGATTCGATTGACCATTCACCAGGCTTGCACGATGACATCGCCAATTCCGTTGCGGGGGTGCTGGTGGAAGCTTTGGGCGGTAGCGGCGAGTTGGGTTTCATCGAATTTCTCAAAGGAATCGCCGGCGGCCTTTACAAAGAACCCGAGGAAGCTCCATCTAACTGGGGCAAGCCGACGCTGCAACTCGAAATGACGCTGCTCGGCCTCACGACTCCTACCACCGAGCTGGTCAAAGAAGTGACGCCGGCGTGCCCGGCATGCGCTGCGGTCTGTGTTACGCGCATCGGCGGCGTGGGAAATCATTGCAACAATTGCGGCCATTCTTGGGATGCGTCGAAAAATCCATCGCCGCCCAGCCGTGACGATTTGTTCTCTGGCCGAATCGGCGGGGCAAAGAACTGGAGGATGTGAATGCGGGAAATCATTTCACTCCAAGAATCAGCACGTCTTGAACTGGCAGGTGCGGCGCAACGGCTGGCGATCGCGAAACAGGCGCTCGCTGATTTTGTCAGTGAACATGGCGATGGAGATGCGGTATCCAAGGAGTTGCGTGAATCACTCGAGCGCGAGAGGGCGGCGCTTGAAATCGAATTGGACGACGCCCAGCGCCAACACGTCCACTGTCAATCGGAATACGCACGGCACAAAATCTCCGTGCCTCATTGAAGGAACAGAAGTCCAAAAAAGTTGTGGAAAGGAATTTCGATGCCGAGTAATCTGAGTGAGAAAGTTTCGAAACATTCCGTCTTTTCCCGGTCGGGAAGGCGTTGCTCCCTAACGAAGGGTGTCGCAATGACTGGACCGGGAATCCTCAAAATATTATTTGCTCTTGGAAGCGGCTCCGGGGTTTTCTGCCGGAGGTGTGCGTGAGTCTCTTCCTCTGCTTCCACGATCGAGCGCCAGTTGCTTCCATTGATTTTTCTCCCGGAGCTGGCGGCGTGGCGTTGCCGACTCCAAAAGCGGTGGCCTGGAAAAGCAGGTTGCGAAGATTGATGAAAGGAGCCCGCATGTTCTGGCGAAAACCAAAAGCGATCGAGGAGCCGTCGTTCGAAGTCAGAAGGCGACGCGAACTGATCCTGGACCTTAAACTTTGGGACAGCAGTATCGCTTCAATCACCGCGGATCTCGGTGAGGAACGAAGGAAATCAGGTCTGTGCCTCTTTGAGGAAATGCCCACATCGCTGAAGGGTCCGAGGATGTTGGCATTGCAGGCAGGGCTCATTCAACTGAGCCGCTGGCATTCCGAAGCACTGAGGGAGTACGCAGCGTTGGTCTGAGAAATTCCCGCGCGGGCTGGTCCCGGTCGAGCCCGCGCGGCACTGGTACGAAAACGAAAGGGGAAACCAATGAATCCGATTTTCCGAAAAGTAAAAACGCAGGCGGAGAAAGATGCATTGATCGCCGATGCGCGACGGGCGTGGGACGCAGCCGACGAGCTCGTGCACCTCCTGGGCGGTGACCAGGAAAACTACCTTGCGCAAGTCACTGACAGCATCGAGGTCGAGTCGCCGGCATTCGTTCAGCACCGGGAGCTGACCGCAGTTGAAAAAGCAGAGCTGGACACCGAACAGGGCCTCTTGTCGTGTTTCGGCGGGGTCTACGCTCCCGTCGAAATTCCTGATTGGTATCGCCCCATTCACGAGCAGGAGCAGCGCGCATCCTTTGAAAAGCTTGTTGGCCCGGCGATTCGGGAGCGCAATTCGTTGGAGGCGATGTTCAAGGCTGCGATCGAAAAAGCGGTCCGTGAGCAGCTCGCAAAGGGCCGCACTACACCTTCCGTGGAGCGCCAAACAATTCCGATTCGTCGACTGTCAGAGCGGGAAGCCATCCATCCGGCGATGGCTGCCGTCGCAGGCGACGACTCAGATGCCGGGCGCCTTGTCAAAGCCTGGCTCGAAAACAACAGAGAGGCCATGCGGGAAATTGTGCGCCGGTGCGAATTGGCGGCGGCGTAGTTCCCGGGCGACGTTCCTGGTCAACGTTGAGAAATATTTGTGAGAAAGGATTCCAAATTATGGCGTTTGATCTATCAGAGCATTTTCGGAAAAAGGGTGAACACCACAAAGCGCGCGCCGAGTGGCATATGCAGTCCGCGCACTTGCACAAGGCACACGCAGAGCATCACGATGCAACCGACCCCGTGCATGCGCAATTTCATCGCGACAAGGCGGATTTGCACAAAGCCGCGGCAGTGCACCATTCCAAAATCCAGGAACACTATGAGGCAGAGAGGGAAAGCCTAGCAGCGGGATCTGGCGCAACCGTGCTCGACAATCACGAAGATTCGATGCGCGACGTGAGCAGCGCGGACGATTTGTTGAAACGCCTCCTCGTTCGTGAAGCAGCCTAACGAGTTTCCGCACGCTTATACACAGCGCGCGGACAGCGGGGACGTCCTCCTTGACCGGTGAGAACGGGCGCGGGTTCTCCATGCCCGCGCCTACCCCGCTGCCGGATGAATCGGAGAAAGCAAAATGCAGAACAAGAATTTCACGCTGGACGGAAGCGGCAAGGCCACCATCGTCTCGCCCTGTCCGTGCGAGGCCGTCGATCTTTACATTGCCGGCGCGACGCCGCACACGTTCACGTTTCAGTATGCAGCACGCGCGGACGAAGTCGCACAGCCAGAGCAGGCCGGCAAGGGTGTTGGTGATGCCGTTTCCGCGGCTCAGTGGTCCGCGAATTACTTCGAGTTCAAAGCAGAATCAGCACGGTTCAAGCCCTGGAATACCGGCGATGTAATCGGGTTCGTTGTGGGAACCGCGGCCGACGTCGTTGTTTGCCGTCCGCGTCGCACTGGAGGTAGTTGAGGTGCTCGATGTCTCTGCTTGAAAAACTCTTGTCTTTGTTCGCTGCCCCAGAGCCGGTGAACATCGAGAAAAAGGAAGCACCCGCGCCCGCGACATCGCCAAACACGTGCCCACAATGTGGGAGTAGTTTGTTCGTCGAGATTACCGGCACGGTCCGGCGTTGCGCGCAATGCGCTTTTCAGCAGGCGGTTGCACCACAGCGTGCCGCTGTCGGTGTTCCTATCATCACGAAGCCCAGCACAGCACCGAGCGCCTGCCTGAATTGTGGCGGCACGCTCCTGCAGCAGGTTGGCCCTGAATGGCGATGCCAGGCGTGCGGATGGCAATCGGGAACCAATCAGCCGACAAACGGAGTGCCACGAAGCCAATCGGAATCGTTCAGCGGAGGCCCCGCCAAGATTAACAGCGGTGGATTTTATACCGCGCTTGCACGCCTCGGACTCCGATAAAAAAGAAACGGCCCGCGTCGGTGCGGGCCGCAAAGTGAAATGGACACTGCGTTGTTTGGCGGAAAGAGTTTACCACGCCATGTCTACTTCACCGCAAGTTAGTGCTTCGGCCAAATACCTAGACCGGATGCGTGAGGAACGCTACTGGAACAATCGTCGCGGGCACAGAGCCGGTGTGAAGTTTGGCCCCACGTTGCCGGTCAACAAATCTCCTGACCGCCAAGCTGCTTGGGCTTGGGAGGAAGCGCAGAAGGCCGAAGGGCAGACAGAAGAAGTGCCGATTCACACCGGAGGGCATTGGTTCCACGGCTCGTCGACGAATGAAGCGAAGGACTTTTTCAAGCTGCTCGAACGCGGCGTTAGCGACCTCAAGACGTTACGCCGCGATATCGCAATCAGTCGGGAGGAGCTGGCCGACCTGACCCGATGGATAACGCGGCAGCCGAAGCTCGAATCGAGAATCAAGAGAATGATCGACCATCGAGTGCGAGTGCTCGATGAATTTAACAGGCTCGTAGCGGAGAGCTGCGCAGCTCAAACCACGCCGCAAAACGCGGCTGCCGATTAAGGAGGTACCAATGGAGAAAAACGTGGAAGAGATTCAGATGATGATGCTCGAGATCGACGGGCTACTGGACGTGTGGGGGCTGAGAAGCCGGCCGCAATTGGATTCTGTCAAGAAAAAGTTTGACACGATCATTTCCGAGATGGAAGCCCACGACAAATTGCTCGCGCAGTCGAACGATGGCGCGCCACTGACTGCCGCGGAAAAGGACGGACTCACCGCGCATGCCGCGCGATTGCGGCTTCTGCTGTCGGACCTTAAAGCGATCCCGATACCCGCCCTGCCCTGCCGATGGCGGCTTGCAATTATTACTCCGAGCACTAAATTGATGACACTTTTCAATTGGCGGCATATCGGACATGGCGTTCGCAAAAATAGTTCTTCACCACCGTGGGCCTGGCCTGCGTAATCCGGAGGTAAGAGCGAAC
>Ga0137359_10002988_pt1 | contig 13654 bp, 17 predicted proteins | sample Mad1_40_16metaG_FD_108281 | JGI IMG/M metagenome (GOLD analysis project Ga0137359, IMG submission 108281) | Vadose zone soil microbial communities from Angelo Coast Range Reserve, California, USA - Mad1_40_16 metaG | ecosystem: Environmental > Terrestrial > Soil > Vadose zone | place: USA... | reverse complement strand
CCGCCATACATCTACAGCGAGGAAGGCGATTTCAGCTACGGCTCACACGACAAGCTGGCGTTCAAGGCCCAGTCGCGCATTTGGGGCTATGACCTTGCGAAGAACAAACGTGAAGACGAACTCACTCAGTTGAAAGTGGACGCGGTCAAAGACGAAACTCCGGTCACGCAGGATGCGTCACCGCTCGAAGCGCAACGCGAATGGCAGCAACAGGCCGAAGACAATGTCATTGAACGCTTGCAGGACGCTGGTTTGATTGCGCCTGCGGGAGAGGTGGACAAGGTCCTTCAGACCGTCGTCAACAACGTCGAGATCACCAATAACATTGATCTCCCGCGTCCGGTTCGCGCGCGCGTCATGCTGACTTCTCCCCTGGAGACATTCAGCGTGGGCAATACGATCGTGATCAGCCGCGGCTTGATTGATACTCTGCCCGACGAGGCCAGCCTGGGAGCTGTGCTTTCTCACGAGCTCGCTCATATTGTGCTGGGACACAATCTCGGCAGCAAGTTCGCATTCAATGACCGCATGCTTTTCTCCGACGAGTCCACGTACCAGAATCTTGGTTTCCGCCACAATCCGGAAGAAGAAACAGCTGCCGATGCCAAGGCAATCGAGCTTCTGAAGAATTCGCCGTACAGCCAAAAACTAGCTTCGGGCGGACTCTACCTGAAGCAACTTGCGCAGCGGGCCCCGACGCTCTCTGCCCTGCTCACTCCGCACTTGGGCAACGGCTTCACGGACGGCAAAGGACAGGTCACGCGTTTGTCTGCGCTGATGACGTCGGCTCCGAATCTCGAAGAGGGCAAACTGGACCAAATCGCTGCATTGCCGCTAGGCGGAAGAATCAAGCTGGATCCGTGGCAAGACCGGGTGGAGATGGTAAAGGCTGCTCCGGTGGCAATCACTTCGGTGCGCGACAAAATGCCATTTGAAGTGACCCCGTTCTACCCGAGACTAAGTCGGCTGGGTGCTGCAACTCCTGACAACACCACAGCTCAGAACAGCGATAATAAGTAGCTTAGAAGAACAAAGATTTTCGAGGCCGGATCAGACGAGTTCTGATCCGGCTTTGTTATTTTCAGCAGTGACGACGACATTTGAGCCAGCCGAGCAGGTTCGGGCACGCTCTAGCAGCAGTTCGCGCTCCCGGGCATTGCGCGTCAGCGATGCGGCGCGCTCGAACTCGGCACGGGCCTCATCTTGGCGGTTCAACTTCGCCAGAAGATCGCCGCGTACGCTCGGCAACAGGTGATAGTTCTTGAGTGACGGCTCGGAAGTCAGCGCATCGACGAGTTCGAGGCCTGCAGCTGGACCGAACGCCATACCGGCGGCGACTGCACGATTCAACTCTACAACCGGAGATGGCACAAGCTGTGCGAGCTCGGAATAAAGTCCCGCGATGCGCCGCCACTCGGTTTCCTCCGGAGTACGTGCTCGCGCATGACAGGCGGCGATCTCCGCCTGCAATACGTATGGGCCCTCCGTGCCACCGATTGTCTTGACACGTTCTAGCGCAGCAAGACCACGACGAATCAGCAATTGGTCCCAGTGCGCCCGGTTTTGAGCGAGCAGCAGAATAGGCTGTCCCGACGGTCCGACACGCGCCCGTGAGCGCGACGCCTGGATTTCCATGAGCGCGACCAGACCGTGCACCTCCGGCTCCTGCGGAGCGAGCTCCGCCAGGATACGTCCGAGCCGCAGCGCGTCTTCACAGAGCGCGGGACGCATCCAGTCGTCACCTGCCGTCGCAGAATATCCCTCGTTGAAGATTAGATAGATGACCTCGAGCACCGATGACAGGCGTGCGGCGAGCTCCGTGCCGCGAGGGACTTCGAAGGAAACACCCTTTTCGGCGAGAGTACGCTTGGCTCGCACGATGCGTTGGGCAACGGTCGCCTCCCGCACGAGGAACGCGCGCGCGATCTCATCGGTCGTCAGGCCGCCGAGCAGTCGCAACGTGAGCGCAAGCCGCCCCTCAGGTGAGAGCGCCGGATGACAAGCGGTAAACACGAGGCTTAGAAGGTCGTCACCGATGTGGTCGTCCAGTACCGCATCAAAGTCCGGCACGGTCATCTCTTTCGCTTCGACATCGCGGCCAAGTTCTTCGTGTTTGCGTTCGACCCGCTGGTTTCGGCGGAAGTGATCAATCGCGCGATGCTTGGCGGTGGCCATGAGCCAGGCGCCAGGATTGTCCGGGACACCCGACTTCGGCCACTGTTCGAGCGCGGCGACCAAAGCGTCCTGTGCTAGGTCCTCGGCCATACCGACGTCGCGCACGATCCGCGCCAGCCCGGCGATGAGCCGCGGCGACTCGATCCTCCAGACTGCGTCGATTGCGCGATGTGTATCGGTAGTCACTGCTACCGATCACAGCATGTTTAATTTTTCAGTGCAAGTGCGGGAGCAGGCGCTACCGGAGATACCGACAAAAATATTCCGCATCGACTTATATGTATATGCATCTATTTCGATATGACGCAATCACTCATCCCCGAACTCCCTTGCATGTGTGGCACCCTCCGCCGGACATCGAGGGCGCTCACCCAGCTTTATGAGAATGCGCTCCGGCCGCTTGGGCTGAGGGCGACGCAGCTCACGATCCTGCAAGTGCTTTCTCGCGCCGGAGAACTCTCCCAGGGCAAATTGGGAGAAATGCTGGCGATGGACAGCACAAGCCTGACTCGCACGTTGGAGATAATGGTCAGGCACGGTTGGATCGCCGAGCGTCGGGGCATGGACCGCCGTGAACGATGGCTGCGACTCGCCAAAGCTGGAGAAATAAAACTCAACCGTGCGCTGCCCGTCTGGGAGAAAGTTCAATCGAGCCTGCGCCGCCAACTCGGCGACCAGTCCTGGAAAAACCTTATGCAACTCACGAATCAAGCAACAAATATCGCTACCACTAAAGGAGATTCGCTATGAAAAACTATGGAAAACTCACCGCCGCGCTCATTGCCGGCTGGTTCATCTTTGCTCTGTCGGCTTCTGCCCTGCACCTGTTCAGAAATGATGCACAACGTGTCGGAATCGCGGTTGCGATAGCCGCGCTCACACCGATTGTCGTGTTTGCGCTGTGGTTCGCCATCTCGGGGAACTTCCGGCGGTTCGCCTTGTCTTTGAACCCGCGCATTTTGACGGTTGCGCAGTCGTGGAGAATCGTCGGATTCACCTTCGTGCTATTGCAAGCTCGCGACGTGCTCCCGGCAGTCTTTGCGCTACCCGCGGGATATGGCGACATGGCCATCGGAGCGACGGCTACGCTCGTGGCCTGGCAGCTTGCCAGTCCCGTTCATCGCAATAGCTTCATTCTTTGGCAGGTGCTTGGCATTGCGGATTTGGTCAACGCCGTCAGCCTCGGCACAACCGCCGGGTTGATCAGTCCAGGCGGCCCTTCCATGGCTCCCCTGACAGTGCTGCCCTTAAGCCTGATCCCGACGTTCCTGGTGCCACTATTCACGATCTTTCACGTAATCTGCATCGCCCAGGCAAGAAAGTGGGAAGTCGCTACCAGCCACACCCGTCAAGTGACGGCGCGGGCTGTGTGACCGAAAGAGGGTCGTTAGATTAACGACTTCAGGAGCCATCGCCCAAAGGTTTGCCGATTTCCCAGTGGTGTCCGAACGGATCGACGATTCGCCCGACGCGCCAACCATAGGGCTGGTCCTCGACCGGCCAAATCACGGTGGCTCCTGCTTTCACGGCGCGTGCGAAAACAGCATCCGGATCTGCCACGACCATGACCATCCGCACCGTACCGCCGCCCAGTGACTCGGGGCTGAAATTCTTGTTCTCCGGAGACTCGTCCGCAACCCAAAATTCAGCCCCTTCCACGGACAACTGGGCGACCACCGATCCATCCTCCGCGTCGAGACGGAACAATTCGCCGGCTACGAATGCCGCCTTGTAGAACTCGACCGCTTTCGCCCCATTTCGGACCGACAGCATTGGGGCTATAGACGTCTTAATATCCTTTGCGCTCGGCGACGCGTTGCTCATAGGCGCTTCCCTTTTCTCTGACTTCAAATCTGCTGCTGGACATTGTGCCATAGGCGAGGACGCTCATTTGCCCAGTTGTTTTCGTCTGCCCCACCTCATCTCCGGCTGCCCCACTCTTGCGTTCTTTGCAAGGGTGGGACCACTGCACCGGAAACAAGTGGGATTAAAGATGTGAAGCAATCGTGGCTGACGAGGTCCCAACGCTTTAAAACGCAAATCCCTCGCGCGGAGTGACGTATCGTGTGAAAATACAGAGTTCTTAATTCTTGTGTCTTGGAGCCAAATGGTGAACGAATCTTCGCGACGCGAATTTCTTAAGCTGTCAGCACGGGGAACAGCGGCACTGGCAGGTACCGTTATGTTGCCGGGGCTCACGACCGCAAGTGCAAGTGGCCCGGCCGGCGACTTATCGATTTGGCTCACCGACGAGAATCAGCGACTGAAGCGAGCACCTTCCGTCGCGTGGCATCCGGCTTCCGGGCCGAATGCTCCGGACACCATTGTCGTCGACCCCAGCAAGAAATTTCAGGAAATTCTCGGCTTCGGCGGAGCGTTCACCGATGCCGCTTGCTACACCTTCAATCGGCTTGATCCCGCGGCCAGAGAAAAACTGTTCCACGAACTCTTCCATCCCTCTGAGATGGGACTGAGCGTCTGCCGCACCTGCATTGGGTCCAGCGACTACTCTACCAAGGCGTACAGCTTTGACGACGGCGACGCAGATCCCGACTTGACGCGCTTTTCCATCGAACACGACCGCGCGTACATTTTGCCCATATTGCGGGAGGCGCGAAAAGCGAACCCCGACCTGTTCCTGTTCTCGTCTCCCTGGAGTCCGCCGGGATGGATGAAGTCGAACGGCTCCATGCTGGGCGGCTCCATGCGCCGCCAATACATGCCGTCCTACGCCAATTACTTTGTGAAGTTCTTGCAGGGATATGGGGCTGAGGGCGTCCCCGTGCAAGCGGTAACAGTTCAGAACGAAGTGGACACCGACCAGGACGGCCGCATGCCTGCCTGCATCTGGCCCATGGAGTATGAAGCCGATTTTGTGCGACAGCAGTTGGGCCCGGCCTTTGAGCGCAGCGGAGTCAAAACTAAAATCTGGTTGGTTGATCACAATTACAACCTGTGGGGCCGCGCCATGGCTGAACTGGAGACGCCGGACGTCCGCCGCTACTCGAACGCAATCGCCTGGCACGGTTACCTCGGCAAACCGGAGTGGATCGAGCGGGTACGGAGCGTGTATCCCGACGTCGAAATGTACTGGACAGAAGGCGGCCCCGACTACACCGATGCGGATTATGTAAACGGCTGGTCGAAATGGAGCAAGACGTTTACCGGCATCCTTCGCAATTCGTGCCGCTCTATTACTGCCTGGAATCTTGCCCTTGATGAAAAGGGACGTCCGAACATCGGCCCCTTCAATTGCGGTGGACTGTTGACCATCAATTCAACGACCCGGGAAATTTCGTACTGCGGCCAGTACTGGGCGTTCGCTCACTATTCCCGTTTCATCCACCGCGGCGCTCGGCGCATCGATTCTCAGAGCTCGGCAACCGATCTCGATCACGCGGCATTCGAGAATCCCGGCGGAAAACGCGTCCTGGTCCTCACCAATACTGGCCCGTCAAGGGATTGCCGCATCAGGCTTGGCGACAAAGCCGCGGTCCTCTCACTCGGCCACGACTCGGTGACCACGGTGGTCGTAAATTGATCTGTCATTTCGAGCGGAGCGGATCGTGAAACGATCTGCGTAGTCGAGAAACCTTGTGTTGCGACACTCAGGAGAACCCATGATGCCTACGTTCGTGGTTCCCACCCTTCGAAAACCGCGAAGGATGGGGCACCCTCATGTGGGAAGGGGCCAACCCGCCACCCGCGCTGAAACTACTAGCTGAAAGGAGCCGCCATGTTGAGCACTGCACCGATTTGCGCTTACATCCCCGCGTCGAACCTCTCACGCGCGAGAAAATTCTACGAAGAGAAAGTTGGCCTCAATCCCAAGGAGGACTACGCCGGAGGCGTGATCTACGAATGCGGCGGCGCCGAAGTGTTCATGTACCTGACCCATCCAAGGCCAGCCAGGCATTTTGGCGGGTCAACGACGTGGAAGCCGAGGTGGCCGACCTAAAGGCGCGAGGCGTGAAATTCGAGGAGTACGACATGCCAGGCATAACGATGAAAAACAGCATTGCGACCGGCGGGGGAGCGAAGACCGCATGGTTCAAGGACACCGAGGGAAATATTCTGGCGATCAGCCAGCGCCTATGACATTGATGCGTCGTCGTGGCGCTCAGGCAATACGTTCTAAGCGCGAGACAACTAGAGAATCCTGGCCCCTTTGAAAAAGCGCAAAGGGTGGGTCACGCCACCCCGTTCCCAATTCCGTGGTCGTTCCGGAATGAAATACTACGCCCAACCGGAACCTCGATATCCACCGTTCCGCACAGGAACATCCGGTTATAATGCGACCGCACGATCACAAGTCGTGGCCACAGGCGATCCGATTCGCACAGGAATGATGGTTCGCGAGTCACTTACGCTCGGATGAATATAGTAAGAGACGGGGCGGGATTTCCTATTGTGCCGCCTCCACCGTAAGCTTTAATCCCACCGCCTTAGTCACGGCAACGAGAGTGGAAAGCCGCGGATTTCCCCGAACCGATAAGGCGCGGTACAGGCTCTCACGCTCAACCCCGGCGGCTTTTGCCACCTTAGCAATACCGCCTCGCGCTTCAGCGATGCGACGCAGGGCGATCAGGAGCACGCCCGGCTCGTCGTCATCCTCCAATGCGGCCCGGAGGTATTCAGCAGCGAACTCCGGGCTCTTGCGCAGTTCCCGAATTATGGCTTCGTCGTGGGATATGCTTGCCTTGCGTTTCATGGTGTCCTTTCCCTGTAGTCGTTGAGGCATTGCAGCGCGCGTTTGATGTCGGACGACTGCTTGCGCTTGTCTCCGCCACAAAGCAATAAGACGCACTCTTTACCGACGAGCGCGTAATAAACCCGATAGCCCGGTCCCCAGTCGATCCGCAGCTCAAATAAACCGTCGCGCAGAGCTTTGCAGTCGCCGAAGTTTCCCGCCGAAAGGCGATCGATCCGGGCTAAAATTTTTGCCCTCGTCCGGATATCTTTCAGCCCCGCCAGCCACTCACCGAAAACATCTCTGCCCGATTCAATGAGATATCGGCGGATTTCCATTACTGCAATTGTAACTTATAGATTACACCTGCGCAATGGTCTGCATCCTGCCCTGAAACCACTGCGACCGTTCGACCGGATCGCGAATCTTATTTAAAGCAGTACCCCATTTCCCCCCAGGGGCCCACATGAACCTCAACCACCTGAACCTCACCGTCTCCAATGTTCCAGAGACGTATCGCTTCCTGGAAAAGTATTTTGGCCTAAAGGGCTACGGAGCGTTAGAGCCGAGTGAAGCGATGGGTTTCCTATCCGACGACAACGGACTGGTTCTGGCGCTATTCCGGACGGCAAAAGGGACCGAGTTGAAGTATCCGCCAGGATTTCATATTGGTTTTGTTCAGGACAGCGAGGAGCAGGTCAACCAGATCAACCAACGTTTGCGGGAGGATGGGTTTGATGTCCCAAAGCCCTCCCGCCTGCACGGCTCGTGGACGTTCTACTTCAAATCGCCGGGAGGGTTCACGATCGAAGTGTTGTGCTAGCTCCGGCGGAGGCCTTTCCTAAGTTAGTCGCGTCTACGACGCCTGAGCTCCATAACCGGCAGCAACCAGCTCCATGTTGCTCTCGATTTTCGAATCGGACCGCATCCACGCGTCATAGCGGACCAGAATTCCGGTGCCAGTGCGATGCACCAGCATCCACAGGCCGTGCATGTATCCCTCTCTCATGAACAGACTAAACACGGCGGGAATGTCATTCGTGCCCGGGGCACTGATGTCGTCGTACTTCTTACCGATCAAGTCCTCGCGCCGGTATCCGACGAGTTGGCAGAACGAATCAGAAACCTGGATATACCGATGTTCCGTATCAACCACCGTGGTGTAATCAGGCGCCACGTGGAAAGGAAACTGCGGTTCCGCTTGGTTGCGAAGCGCTTCAACAGCGCTCATTAGTTCGCTTAGGATTTCATCTGGGCGGTCATACTTTGTGAGCTTAGGCGGGTTATAGGGTGCTTTCTTCCCCATACGTTCGGCCTCCGGCACTGAAATGCGATTCTATATTCGTACATAGAGAGCCGCAAGTTAACGTTCTATTAACTCGGTCACCTGCGCGCGGGCCGCCTTCTCAACCCTCAGTGCGAGTGCCGCGAACAGCTGATGTAGACGACGGCAATGCGGGCACATCCGAGGCGAGACCCTCATTCGCCGTCATATGCTTGCTTCAAAATCTTAGTGTCAATTTTGTCCATCTGAAGCATAGCTTGCATGACTCTTTTCGACTTCTCCGGATCCTTGTCGCCCAACATTTCGCCCAAAGCACGGGGAATGATCTGCCACGACAGTCCGAACTTGTCTTTAAGCCAGCCGCATCTGTCTTTCTTGCCGCCTGCGGAGAGCTTCTCCCACAGCTCATCGACTTCTGCCTGCGTCTCGCAGTTCACGAAGAGCGATATGGCCTCGGTGAATTTAAATTGCGGACCACCGTTCAGCGCCATGAACTCTTGCCCGTCAAGCTGGAACGTTGCGGAAATCACCATTCCCTTCGGGCCCGACCCTCCTTCCCCGTAACGGGTGACGCGTCCGACCTTTGAATTCTTAAAAACGGGGGTATAAAAATTCATTGCCTCCTCAGCCCGGTCATCGAACCACAAGAACGGGGTGATTTTTTGCATTAGCTTTTCTCCTTGCTTAATCCCGACTAAATCCCCACCCTGTCGTTCCAAAAGGCGGAACGACAAGGATGGGGCACCCACTCATCTACATCAGGCTGACTGCTTCGCATATCCCTGAGCTTGGTTCTCAGGAGCGAAATCCGCGGCGTCGAAGATCTGGCGAATTTCGGTCTCGCCGTCGCCCGCCACTTTGAGAAAGTTCTTGGTTTGTTCGATCGCATCTTCCTTCGACTTCGCCTGGATCAACGCGAAGCCTGCGACCAACTCCTTTGACTCGGTGAAGGGCCCGTCGGTCACGGTGTACTTCCCTCCCGAGAGCCGGACGCGCGCGCCCTTCGCGCTGGGCAGACATCCTTCCGTCGCGAGCAGCGAGCCGGACTTCATTCCTTCTTCGATCAATTTTCCCATTTCGTCCATTTCACGCTGGCTTGGAGGAGTACCCTCCGGCTTGCTGGGTTTGTACAAACATAAGAATTTCATTGTGATGACTCCTTTATTTTTGGGTTGCGAGCTGGGTTTTCGCGCGGCCGGGGCCGGATTGAAACCTGGCTCTATTGATACGTCGAACGGAGACCGGGAAATCGACAAGCGCGCCACAATTATTTCTTCGCCCCGATCTGCTCGCGAATGCGCTCCTCTTGCTGCCTGAGTTCGAGAGTGAACTCCGGGCCAAAGTCTTCCGCCTCGAACACCTGACGAATTTCGATCTCGGATTCCCCTTCATGGGGATTGGGGCAGCGCTTCACCCACTCGATCGCCTCTTCCATCGACCTCACCTGCCACAGCCAGAAGCCGGCGATCAGTTCCTTCGACTCAGTGAACGGCCCGTCGACCACGGTCCGCTTCGCTCCCGAGAACTTGACGCGCGCGCCCTTCGCGCTCGGCCGCAGCCCTTCGGCGGCGAGCATGATGCCGGCTTTCGCCAGCTCTTCATTGAATTTGCCCATGTCAGCGAGGAGCTTTTGGCTCGGCAATGCTCCTGCCTCTGAGTGTTGGTTAGCCTTGACGATCACCATTACTCGCATTGTGATTACTCCTGATTATTTTTGTTTGAGAGCTGGACACCGGAGTTACCCGGGTGATTCCAGCCTCTACTGTAACGTCGAACGAGGGACGGCGAAATCGACACGCTTAGATACATTTATTTGTCGCTTCGCTTTAACCGCCGGCTATCGCTCCGATGATCACAAAGGGCTCCTTACCCGAAGCAACCGCCTCGGGCAGCGGGGCGTCCGGCGACTCGTGGGACAGATCTTCCTCGCAGGCGAAGAAGCGCAGGAACGCACGGCGCTGCAACGTCACGTGATCGCGGATCGTGCCGCGCAGCATCGGGTACCGGGCCTCGAGCGCATCGAGCACCGCCCGCTGCGTGACGGGAGGTGCGACCTCGAGTTCTACGTCGCCCTTAAGGTGCGCCAGCGTTCGAAGATGTGTCGGTAGCATGACTCGGATCATTTGAGTGTCTGCACCTCAACCGACAACACGCCCGGCAAATCCCGCACAATTGGATTCCAGCTATCTCCCGCATCAGCCGAGGCGTACACCTGCCCGCCGCTGGTGCCGAAATAAATACCGCACTTGTCGAGCGAGTCCACGGCCATGGCGTCGCGCAGGACGTTTACGTAACAATCTTTTTGCGGCAGACCCTTGGTGAGCGCCTCCCACTCATTTCCGCCAGTGCGGCTGCGGTACACGCGCAGCTTACCGTCTTGTACGTAGTGCAGCCCATCGCTCGTAATCGGGACCACGTAAACAGTCTCCGGCTCGTGCGCGTGGACATCAATGGCGAAGCCGAAATCCGTCGGCAGATTTCCGCTGACCTCGTGCCAGTTGTCACCAGCGTCGTCCGAGCGCATCACGTCCCAGTGCTTCTGCATGAAGAGCACGCCGGGGCGCGTCGGGTTCATTGCAATGTGGTGAACGCAGTGGCCCACTTCAGCATCCTGGTCGGGGATGTATTGCGAGCGCAGACCCTTATTGATCGGCTTCCAGTTTTCGCCGCTGTCGTCGCTGCGAAAGGCGCCGGCCGCGGAAATCGCCGTCCATATCCGTTTCGGATTGCTGGGATCGAGAATAATGGTGTGCAGGCACATGCCTCCCGCGCCGGGCTGCCACTTAGGGCCGGTGCCATGGCCACGCAGTCCGGAAAGCTCTTTCCAGTTCTGCCCGCCATCGGTCGAGCGAAAGATCGCCGCGTCTTCAACTCCGGCGTAAACCGTGTTGGGATCGGTGAGCGAAGGCTCCAAGTGCCACACACGCTTGAACTCCCACGGATGCTGCGTCCCGTCGTAGAACTGATGCGTGGTAAGTGGCTTTCCGGTCTCGGCAGAGGTGTCGTACATGAATTTGTTGCTCTCGCCCTTGGGCATGCCGTCCGGCGCGGTAGTCGGTTCTCCGGGCGGTGTTCCAGGCTGGTGCCAGGTTTTGCCACCGTCGTCTGAGCGCTGAATGATCTGGCCGAACCAACCGCTCGTCTGCGACGCATAAATTCGATTCGGGTCCGCCGGCGATCCTTTCAGGTGGTACATCTCCCAGCCCGCGAAGTGGGGACCACTCACGTCCCATTTTTCGCGCTTGCCGTCCGAAGTAAGTATGAATGCACCTTTGCGTGTGCCAACCAGTACTCGTACCTTGCTCATGCCTTTCTCCTTCTTGAATTGCGACTAACGTCGCCGTTTCCAAATCTGGGTATCAGTGGAGTAGGGTCCCGCTCTTGCCAGCGCCGATGTGCCTCAGCGAGGACTTGTTCGCGGTTCTGCTCCATTTTCGCGATGAGAGCGCATGGAGCCCCTGTTTCCTCGTGCCGCGCGCCCCAAATGAGCAAATCCAAAAGTACCGGCGCCAGACCAATCCCTTTTTCGGTAAGCCGATAGTTTACCCTTCGACCATCCGCTTGCTCCACCTCGGCGGTGACAATCCCCACGGATTTCAACTTCCGCAGACGATCCGCCAGAATGTTCGTGGCAATCCCCTCGTCCGAGGACTGAAACTCCTTGAATGTCCGGAAGCCCCGAACCATCAGGTCGCGGATAATCAGCAGCGACCAGCGGTCTCCAAACCTTTCGAGCGAGATGCTCACCGGGCAGCCGGAGCGCCGTTTTGACTTAGGCTTGCCGGGCACGTTCGACACAGTATCAATATCACTTGCAGAATGCAAGCTATGATGAAGACATACTTTTCCACAGGAACTCATGGCCGATGTCCAGGTTGGTTTGCACAGGCAGCGTTGTGCAAGCGCTACGGACGAAGGATCGCGCATACGACATTCCTGCGTTCAACCGCGCAATGATTGATCTGTTCAGCAGAGCGCAGTCGCAGCAGCGCCCCGCTGCGTGAACCTTGGTGACGGCATGGTTCGCAATCTCAGAATTCAATGCCGCCTTTGAGCGGCAAAGATGCCCTGCGCAATGAATCGTTGTCTCCGTTAAGCGGCCCGTTGCTTCAGATGGGCGTTAATGGCTCGGACGAGGGTATCGAAGTCGTACAAGCCATCGTGACGAACGCCATTGATGAAGAATGTGGGGGTGCCAGTTACTCCGCTGAGGACGCCGCTCAAAATGTCTTCTCGAATGCGTTCTGCGTAGGCATGGCGAATCAGATCTTCTGCATAGCGCCGCACGTCCAGTCGTAATATCGTTCCAGGAGCAATGAGCTGCTCAGGATCGAGCTCGCTTTGATGTTCGTAGAGGTAGTCATGCATTTCCCAGAACTTTCCTTGTGCGCCTGCGGCTTCGGCTGCCTCCGCGGCAGGTTCCGCATACGGATGAATCGTTGTTAGGGGAAAATTGCGGAAGACAAAGCGCATGTTGTCACCCATCTGCCGCTGAACGTCCTTGATAACGTAATAGGCTTCGCCACAATAAGGACACTGGTAGTCCCCCATACTCAACCAGTGTGACAAGGGCGTTTGCTGGTCCTTGAATGTGGTCCCGCTCTCCTACTTCCAGCGCGAGAGTATTAGGGTGCGTTGATCGTTTCATGATGATCCCTGCTCCGTCACGAGTACCAATCCCGGCTCAAAGCATTTCAAGCAGCTGCTTACTAGTGGGTGGTGGGAATGCCCGATCAAGCATGGCGAGATCTTGTTGGGTGAGCTGGATGTCGGCCGCCCCGCGATTCTCCCGCACGTGCTCCGGAGTTCCTGCCTGAGGAATCGCGATGACTCCACTCTGGCGAAGCACCCAGGCAAGCGCCACTTGGGCAGGGGTAGCTCGCTGTCGCTCTGCGATATGCCGAACGACCGGATGCGAGAGCAGCCGTCCCTGCTCGATCGGTGAGTAGGCCATGATTGGAATGTTTCTCTCGCGACACCATGGCATCAGATCAAACTCGGTCCCGCGCCTCGTAAGGTTGTATAACACCTGGTCGGTGGCAGCGTCCGCGCCACCCTCGACCTCGAAAAGTTCGACCATGTCGCCTATATCGAAATTACTGACTCCCCAGTACCGGATACTTTCCGCCTCGATGAGTTCCTGAAAGCCCTCCACAGTTTCGGCCAAAGGAATTTCTCCGCGCCAATGTAGAAGATACAGGTCGATCAGATCTGTCTTGAGCCGCTTCAGGCTGCGTGCACAAGCTTCAATCGTCCCTCGCCGCGTGGCGTGATGGGGCAAGACCTTTGTCACCAGAAAGACGTTCTCACGCTGGCTGGCGATTGCCTCTCCCACGAGTTCTTCTGCTTCACCTTCCGCATACATTTCAGCGGTATCGATCAGGTTCATACCGAGGTCGAGACCGAGGCGCAATGCCTTAATCTCATCTTGCCGGTGATGCCGTCCTTCGGCCAGGTGCCACGTACCCTGACCAAGGATGGGCACCTCCTCGCCGGAAGGTAGT
>Ga0137359_10002984_pt1 | contig 13660 bp, 15 predicted proteins | sample Mad1_40_16metaG_FD_108281 | JGI IMG/M metagenome (GOLD analysis project Ga0137359, IMG submission 108281) | Vadose zone soil microbial communities from Angelo Coast Range Reserve, California, USA - Mad1_40_16 metaG | ecosystem: Environmental > Terrestrial > Soil > Vadose zone | place: USA... | reverse complement strand
CGTCTTTGCGGGAGATACTCCGAGTTTCGGTTGCGGCTCAGCCGCACTGGGCGCGTCGTGGTGAAGACACTAACTGAGTAGCTTAGGCGGGCAGCGCAAAGCGCTTGAAGAAATTCCACATCTCCTGATTGGCATCGCTGTGAATGTGCATCACGGGAACCGCCCGCGGCGATTTGATCCCGGAAACGACCATGCCGCCGGCCACTGGCGCAATTGCAGCAATCAGATCAGCGGCTTCAGCAGCGAGGCGGTGCGACATCATCGCGCCGTTCGAAAGTCCGGTTGCGTAGACTCGGCGCCGGTCGATGGGAATCGATTCTGTCAATTTTGTAACCAGCGCGCGCACGAAGCCGACATCGTCGACGTTGTTGCTCATCGCATAGGCACAGCAGGCACCGGCGTTCCAGGTCAGCAGCCGGTTACCGAAGCGTCCCGTACCGTTGGGATAAACGGCGACGAAGGTCTCGCGATCCGCGAGTTTATCCATCAAGGAGTATTCCTGCTCGTTCGCGCCATGGCCACCGCCACCGTGAAAATTGAGAATGATCGGGATCTCACGCGCGTCTATCGCCCGCGGCGGAACGTGAACGATCGCACTACGCTCGCGTTTCTGATGCGTTAAAGTGATCGTGTGATCGCCGGGAGAGAAATAGTCGGCAAACACGTTCCCATCGGCGAAAATAAGACAGCCGATAATAATAACGATGAAACTGGCAGGGGATCTGAGGTATCCGAAAGGCTGTGTCATGCGTCGGCTCAATCGAGTGTCCGTAGTTGCGAGATCCAGCGTCGATGACGCCGCGCAAAACTCAATGGGGGGCATTAGCCCCCCATTGTTTAGGTGTTAAGTTGAGAAGTTAATATTCGGGGCGGCGGCGGAGTTGGTCGATATCGCGACGCTGATTTTCAAGCTCCTGCTGATTTCGATAGATCTGCTGGTCCTGATCGGCGGCTTGGTTCTCACGCCCCTGCAGTTGGTCACCGACCAGACCGCCTGCTCCAGCTCCCAAAACCGTTCCAATCATAGCGCCCGCCAATGGATGGTGCACCGCTGAGCCGATTAGTCCGCCGACGCTAGCGCCACCCAACGCGCCGATACCTGCACCCTTTTCGCGCGTGGTCAGCGCGCCACCCGCGCACCCGGTCACTAACGTGGCTGCTACAGCGATACTAGCGATAAATGAAGAATTCCTTCGCAAAACGCCTGTATTAGAATTCATGGTTTTCGGCCTCCTTGCAGGATTAGACGCCACAGCCGAAAATTTGTTTACGTAAGTTAACCCGATGGAAGAGAAGACAAATCGAGAGACGCGACAAGACACAGCGAACGGAAGGCGACCTAGCGCATTTTTTCAATCGTCGCGATCCGCTCGTCGAGCCCGGGATGGGTGGAGAGAAAGCCGCCTCCGCCATCGCCGGCGGTTCGGCGAATCCAGGTAAGCGCGTCGAGCAGCGTTTCTTTGGAATAGCCGGCGCGGCGGAGTATATCCACGCCATGGCGGTCGGCCGCGTATTCTTCAGTGCGACCGTAGCCGCGCGCGACGAGTTCGCCGGCGATAGGCGCTAACGCTCCGGCCGCCGGAAATAGTTGCTGCAGCCCCGCGCTGAGAATATTGAGGCCCGCGCCGAGTACCTGCGCTTTCGCCACATGACCGAGGTCTTGGTGAGCGATCTCATGCGCCAAAACCCCGCGCAGCTGGTCGTCGTTGGCACGGCGCAAAAGCCCCATGGTGACGTAGAACTCACAATTGCCCGCGTTGGCGGCGTTGATTTCATTCTGGTTGATGATGCCCACTCGCACTTGGTCGACCCGGCAAGGATGATCCATCGCTTGGAGAAGCGGCACCATCACTCGACGCAAGCGCTCGGCCTCGTAGGGATCGACGCGTCGCGCTGAGGACGAAGGCGGGGGTGTCGGATAATCTTCTCTTGGCGCGCGGCGCGTCGACGGCGCCGGCCCGACCGCGACGCAAGCTGACATGACCGTGGCCAAGAGCGGCAAGGCCACAGCGATAGTTCCTAGTTTCACTCTAGGCCGACTCAACATCGAACCCAACTTTCGATCAAGACGCCGGGGGACGCGCCTCGGTCGAAGTGGACTGCGTCCGGCTTTTGTCTTGCATCAGCTCCAAGTATACGGTGCCGAAAACTATCTTGCTGCTCAGCTTTATCGGTAAGCGCCGTTCATCCGCCGAAATCCAAATCGTTGCCTCGTTTAAACGGCTCGCGTAGCCATTCTTGGTTATGTTTTGTATCCTTGGGATGATTCGGTAGGCCTCGACGGTTTTACCGGACTCCAGCGCGACCGGCTCTTTTTTCTCGATGAATAACTCGAGCAAGTACTGATAACGGCCGCCGAAGACCTTGAAATAAAGTTTATCGCCGACCTTAAAGTCCGTGCTTCGCGCCAGATAGACCGCCGTGATCGGATCGAGCGTGTTTTGCGCATCGAACTGATAGATTTTCGTCTCTTTGCCGACCTGCTGTCGATTGACGGACCAGCGCTTGGTGGCGTGATCGAGCTTGGCCTCGGTGTCGATGACCTTGGAGTTTTCCCGCTGGCTAAACGTATATCGCGAAGGCGCGAGCGCTTTGGCGTCGAAAGTCGAGCTGATCGTGTCGCGCATTCTCCAGATGAAATCGAGCATCCTAGAAGTTTTCGCTTCGACGCGCACCTGATAGACCTTCCGCCCGTCGATAACGGTCTGGGTGGTCTGGACTTCAGCGGTTGCTACCGCGATCATGCCGTTCCAAGTGGCCTGGTAGACTTCCTTTTCACCTGCGTCGAACGGGAAGTGCTTTGGTTGGTAAGCCGGCACTGCCTCCGCCTTGATCATGGCTTGGCCGGCCTCGGAAGCGGAGAGCACACACAGGCAGACAACGCCGGCGAGGGCAACCGCAAAATTCACCTTGAGCTTGCGCATGGTAACCAGTTTAGACGAATAACCTCAAAATTCGTTTATCCCCACAGTACCACAAAACCATCAATTTTGAATAACGCATCGGCGGGCTTTCGCTGTTCCCCGGTTCGCGTAATCATCGGTTTCTCGATTAAATGCTTAAATTAATTGCAGAGAGCAATCGATTTGGCTACTATCTGTCGGCAAACTTCATGAGGGCCCTGATGGCGCGCAAAAAATATCTGCCGCGAGCGGGAATCATTCTTCTCGCCTGGCTGCTCACAGGTTCATTGAATCCGCCGCCAACGGCCCAAGATCCCGATCCAACCTTCACATCACCCCTGCCGACTCTCGGATCGCTCAAGAATTGCATGAATACGGCGCTCGGCGCAGCATGTCTGGATCAGCTTTTTCGCACGGCGCTAAAAAATCATTCCACCGGCGAGGCGCTTCAATTGATCGAGCGCTTCGCGGCTGAAGACCCTGAGTTCAGGCGCGACTGCCATCCTGTCGTACACGCCATCGGCCGCGAAACCTATCGCGTCAAGGGAAACATCCACGATTCGTTTTTGGCGTGCGACCAGACCTGCCATTCGGGTTGCTACCACGGCTCCGTCGAGCGCTTTCTGCGCGGCGACGATGTCTACGCTCAAGTCGATAAGCACCCGAGTGCCGCGGAGCTGAAGCAAAAGGCCGCCATCGCCTGCGATCCCAAAGTCGCCTATCGTTACCGTTTTCAGTGCTTGCATGGACTCGGGCACGCGTTGTTGTTCTTTTCCCGCTACCAGTTGAGTCAAGCCCTGGAAGTCTGCGATGCGCTGCCGGACGATTGGAGCCGCAACTCCTGTTACGGCGGCGTGTTCATGGAAAATGTTTCTAATGCCACGCCGGAGACCCGCGACTTGAGCCCGACTGATTATCACTACCCGTGCGACAAAGTAGACATCAAGTACCGTAGCGAATGTTACGTTATGCAGACCTCGCGCATGACTGAAATGGGGCTTGCCACCGAAGCCATTTTTAAGGAATGTGACAAAGCCGGGCAGTTTCGCGAGCGGTGCGTGCTTTCCGTTGGCCGCGACCTATCCAACGATGTGCGTTTCGGCAATCCGCTCTCCACCGCGCAAAAATGCGAGCTTGCGACCGGCAACGCTCGCAACGCCTGTATGCGCGGCGCCGCGTATGCCTTGATCGATAATACCTGGGACGGCCGTTACGCTCTGCCGTTTTGCGCGGCATTTAACCAGGAGAGCGACCAGAACACTTGCTTCAGCATTAGCGCCCAATACCTGAAAACCACATTTGAAAAGTCATCCGCTGAGATTGCCCAGGAATGCACGAAGCATTTAAGTCAGCCGGCCCGTTGCGTCGAGCTGGCGTCGCCGCTGACAGCGCTGCGGACTCTTACGGCGCCTACCCCAAACTGAACGGGTGCTGATTCAAAAAAACCTGCGAGGCTCCATTCGCAGCAGTGAGAAATCATCCTTGCCAGTGGCTCAAGTAAGTGAGAAAGTAGCGCTGGTACCAACTCACGCCACGTCCAACGCGAATCGCAACGATATTTATTTATGGATGCCCCTCTTTTGTTGCTGGTAGACGACGAGATGGGCGTACGCGAATCGTTGAAAATGGTTTTCGGCAAGGCATTCCGATTGCTTGAAGCCGAAAACGTCGATGCCGCAATCTCCCACGTGCAAGAAGCGCAACCCGACGTCGTGCTCCTCGATGTGCTCATGCCTAAAGCCGATGGCATCGAGGTGCTTCGCCGTATCAAGGGAATTCACCCCGGTTGCGCGGTCATCATGTTAACCGGCGTCAACTCCCAACAGCTGGCGGCCCAGGCGATGAGCTGCGGCGCTTTCGATTTTATCGGCAAGCCGTTCGACGTCGTTGATCTAAGAGAAAAAGTGGCGCGCGCTCTCGCACACGTTACGTCAGGAGCGCCGTCCGCATAGCCACGCGCGCAAGGGAAGATGACAAAGGTCGCTCGGCCGCTGATCGCCAAGACGTGGCGACCTCTTAGTTTCCTGATCGGCGCGCTCCTTGTCGTTAGTTGCGCCCGGTTGAAGCAGTGTGCTTACGAAGGCTTTAGCCGCGACAACTGGCAACAGCCGGAAAAGGTAATCGCCGCGCTCCACTTGCAACCCGGAAATGTCGTCGCCGATCTCGGCTCGGGCGGTGGCTATTTTACCTTCAGGCTGGCAAAAGCCGTCGCTCCGACGGGAAAGATCTACGCCGTGGACACCGATCGGGACATGGTCGCTTTGGTCGCGGAGCGCGCGAAAAAGGAAGTTCCATCACTGATCGAGCCGATTCTCGCGAAACCCGACGACCCGGTGCTTCCCGCCACTGGTGTCGATTTAGTTTTTACGTCCAATACCTACCACCACATCGACAACCATGTGACCTATTTTTCCAACCTGCGCAAATATCTGCGTCCCGGCGGCAAAGTCGTGATTATCGAGTTGGACGGCCGCGCTTGGCCGGAAGGTTTGCTAGGTCATTACACGCCGCGGGAATCGATCAAACGGGAAATGGACCAGGCAGGCTACGTCTTGGATCAGGACCTCGATTTTTTAGATCGGCAATCGTTTTTGATCTTTACAGTGAAGCGTTAGCGGAGCCGATGGCACTCATCGTTTGAGTGCTTAATTTGTTCCAATGCGCGCTACGCCCGCGCTGGACACCGCCGGATAGAATATCCGCGTGAACGGTCTTTCCAGCAATCATCAAAGGCGCGCCGTGGTGAAACCACCACGCGAACCTGCGCGTGACCTGTATCCACCGCGGCAGAGGTCACACGCAACAAATACGAATAGTTTTCGTCTCTGTGCGCGGGAGCACGGACGCTCCACTCCCGCGCACACTCTAACGCCAGGTTAGTTACTAACTAAATGTCCGGGGCGATTTCACTAATTTTAGGCTGACCGTCTTTCTCGCTGAAGGTTACAGTCACCTTGGCGCCCTCTTTTGCGTTTTCGATGCCCTTGGTCTCCTTGGTGGTCAAAAGCGTCTCTTCGCCCCGCGCGGTCTTGAGCACGATTTGATTTTCCGCTGGCTTGACCTTTAACACCGTTCCCTTCAGTTCGGCACCGCTCGAAGCCCCTGGAATTAGTAAAAAGATTAAGAGCACTGCGATCTTAAACATCAGGTACTCCGGCGGCGTTTGGGTTGCCGCCCGCGGTCGTATTAACCCTTTTGCGATTTGCTCGCATCGTCGGATTTTTTGTCTGGCATGCCCGACGATCCCGGCGTTCCTGGATCAGTATTGCTCCCTTGCTGAGGTGGGCTAGCCTGCTCGGGCGTGGTTTTTTCCGGTGCCGGCGCCTGCCCAACGGACGCAGGAGGCTCGTCGGACTTCTTGTCGCACGCGCCCAACGATAACGCGAGCCCCAGAGTAGCGCCGGCGATCAAAGCGAGTTTTGTGTGTTTCATAATGGTTGCTCCTTTTCTGTGTTAGTTTGATTCTACCGAGTTAATTAGGTTGCCACTTGGCCGCGATCACTTCGAACTACGTGCTCAAGCGGCTCCGTCGGCGTCCGGTTAAAAGCGCCGCAGGTTCAATCGGTCGCGCCGACAATACAGCCTGTGATGACGTGGATTTCTCCGCAGGAATGTTGCTGTTGCTCTGAACGAATGATCTGCGACGAGCTATGTATTTGGGACTATTGCTCAGCGTAACCTTCGTTGGGTGGAGCCATTAATCATACCCATTAGGATATAAGCGACAAGCTCGTAAGCCATCTTTTCGTCGCGCACATCCTGCCCTGCGGCATCGGTTAGCGCAACAATAAGATCTCCTAAAGTCGTCTGCATTTTTACATCACGCGCCATGCGCCACCTCCTCTGTCCGATTGCTCCCAAGTCTTGCGACCTGACTTAGACCAGGTAAACTCGCCAGCGTGGGCCAGAATCCACGTTGATCCTGTTAAGTTAAGAAAATTCGCAGGCTAACGATCGTGACCAGCCGCTCGTGACGCCTTCGATACACCTCCGCAAGCCTTGTACCAACCACCGGGTCTCGCTTAAGCGCGCCAAAAACCAAAAGGATTCGACAATGCACCATGAATTGGAAACGCCCCAATTGTAGGAGAATTCCTACGCTGTGTACGGAGAAAAATACGTGCATCATGTTGGATATCGGCAGAAAATTCGAACTTTCCCGACAAGAGCTTCTGATGCACGCCAACGGACCCGTCAATTCGGCGGATGCAGAAGACGATTCAACCGACTTGAAACAACGCATGTGAGCCACGGCTTATTCGATGCGAAGGATCGTTGCGAGCAGCTAGTGCTTTTGGAGACTCCGAACCACGCAAATTCAAATTGGTAAAGCTTTGCAGATTTTGTCGCGATCAAATCGGACCAACTCGGCTTCGTTAAGGTCGCCGGTTGTTTGCTATCCATACCGTTCACAACTAGAGATCTTCGAAACGTCTCGCGCGCGTGGCTGGCGTTTTGCCCGAACACAAAATTCACGATTTTCTTTGTAAAGGTTCCTTTTCTCGGCGGTCGATATCGTCGCAAAGCAAAGTTTCACCATAACGCGCTTCTGACGGCATCAACGCTTGCTCCCTTGCCGGAAAATAGGTAACTTACGTGGCAATTGGAGCTTCCTTGACGACGACCTACATTCTTAAAAATTTCACACCACTCGATCGCAACACTTCAGGGCTCGATTATCGTAAAGAGTTAAACGAAGCGCAGTACGAGGCAGCGACCGCGATGGCAGGGCCGCTGCTTATTATTGCGGGCGCCGGCACTGGTAAGACTCGCACTTTAGTTTATCGCGTCGCTCACCTGATCGACCAAGGCGTCGATCCGCGGTCGATCCTCCTTTTGACCTTCACCCGCCGCTCCGCCGAGGAGATGCTGCGGCGCGCCAGTCTTTTGATCGATCACCGTTGCAATCAGGTTGCCGGCGGCACGTTTCATTCCTTTGCGAATCTCGTGTTGCGGATCTCCGGCCGCCACCTCGGCCTGTTACCGTCGTTCACCATTATGGACCGGACGGATAGCGAAGATGTAATCCAACTGATCCGCGCCGAAATGGGGCTCAACAGTAAGGAGAAGCGGTTTCCCCGTAAACAAACGGTGGCTGAGATCTTCAGCATGTCGCTCAATAAGCAAACGCGGCTAAGCGATCTTCTCGAACTGGAATACCCCCATCTGATCGAGTTGAACGATGATCTCGCCGAGCTTTTTCGCCGCTATACGACTTACAAGCGAAGCAAATCACTGCTTGACTATGACGATCTTTTGACCCGGTTGCGCGACCTGCTCGCCGATCACTCGGAAGTGAGAAATCGGCTCTCCGACACTTATCGTTTCATCATGGTCGACGAGTACCAGGACACCAACCATCTACAGGCCGAAATCGTCCGTCTGCTCGCCGCCACCCACAACAACGTCGCGGTCGTCGGTGACGATGCCCAGAGTATCTATTCGTTTCGCGGCGCCAATTTTCGCAACATCATGGATTTCCCCAAGCACTTTCCCGGCGCGCGCATCATCAAGCTGGAAGAAAACTACCGCAGCACCCAGCCGATCCTGAACGTGACCAACGAGATTATTCAAGGCGCCAAAGAAGGCTACGAAAAACGTCTGTTCACGCGAAAAAACGTAGGCACACGACCCAAGCTCGTGCAGGCGGGCAGCGAACAGATGCAGTCGCAATTTGTCTGTCAGAAGATTCTCGAGCTGCGCGAGGAAGGCGTACCGCTTTGGGACATCGCCGTGTTGTTTCGCTCCAGCTTTCATTCCTTCGATCTGGAAATCGAGTTGGCGCGCCACAAACTTCCATTCGTCAAGCGCGGCGGCTTTCAATTCATGGAAGCCGCGCACGTCAAAGACTTGCTCGCCCATTTGCGGGTGCTGGCCAACCCGCAGGATGCGATTTCCTGGAACCGTGTCTTGCTATTGCTCGAAGGTGTCGGCCCGGGCGCCAGCCAGAAAATTACAAAGTGGCTGCTCGAAGGCCCCAACGCCGTTGAGCGGTTGCGCTCTTACCAAGCTAAAGGCAAGATCGCCCACGGGCTTAAAACTCTGGCGCAAGTGCTCGAAGAAGCGGCACACGTCGAGCTACCTTCCGAGCAGGCGCAATATCTACTGCAGTATTACGTGCCCATCCTGAAGCAAAATTATCCCGACGATCATCCCAAACGGCTAAGAGACATGGAGCATTTCCAGGGCATGACCGAACGCTACCGAAGTCTGGAGCGCTTGTTGAGCGATATGGCGCTCGAACCGCCCAACGACAGCATCGCCGGTGTGCTGGCGGTTGATCCGGACGAAGGTCCGCTCATTCTATCGACGATTCACTCGGCCAAGGGTCTTGAATTTCACTCAGTGTTTATTATCTGGGCGCTGGAAGGGCGATTTCCCTCGATCTACGTTGAGTCCGATGAGGATTTGGAAGAAGAACGCCGTTTGTTCTATGTCGCGGCGACACGTGCGAAACAGAATCTGTTCATCAGCTATCCGGCTCGGGTCTTCGATAAAACTCTGCGTATGGTTCTGTCGCGTCCGTCGCGGTTCATCGAGGACATATCGCCACGATTGCTCGAACCGGTAGCCCTTGTGCCCGAGGGGTCCTATTGGGATTGGGAGACTTAACAATGCAACTCACGCTCAACTTTGTCGTCTTCATCAGCGGTGCAGTGTTGATGTCGCTGGAAATCGTCGGTAGCCGCGTGCTCGCGCCAAACTTCGGCAGCTCGATCTTTGTCTGGGGTAGCCTGATCTCGGTGGTGATGGCCGCGTTGAGTATCGGATACTATTGGGGCGGCTGGCTATCGGCGCGCGAGCCCTCCTACGGCAAGCTGCTCTTGCTGCTCATGATCCCCGGCATTCTGATCTTTTTCCTGCCGTTCATCTATCCTGCCGTCAACGACTGGATCGCCGGCATTGATTTTGGCAGCCGGCTCAACCCGCTGATCGCCTGCAGCGTGCTGTTTCTTTTACCGGGAATATTTCTGGGCACCATATCTCCCTACGTCATTCGTCTCGCCGCGACTCGATTGCATACCGTGGGAAGCACCGCCGGAACACTCTACGCGGTTTCGACCTGCGGCAGCATTTGCGGCACGCTTCTGACGGCGTTTTACCTTATCCCTGTGCTCGGCGTTAGTAATATTATCCACATGCTCGGCATCACGCTGGTATGTTTATCCCTTGTTGTAGTACCCTTGGTCCGGCTGCAGGGCGTTTCATTGTCGCGAGCTGTCGCCACCGTATCACTCACCTTGGGATCGATGAGCATGTTCTGGACGCCGGCGGCTTGGGCAAAAACAATATTGCAAAAAGAAACCTTTTATCATCGCATTCGCGTCGAAGAGGACGACGAAGCGCGTTATATGTATTTTGACCGCACGCTCCAAAGCGCCATGAATCTCAAGGACCCGACGGCGTTGCGGCTCATTTACTCGCGCTATACGTCCCTGGGATTCACTTTTCGGCCGGACGCCAAAAAGATGCTGATCATAGGGCTGGGCGGCGGCTCGATACCGAAAAAAATACAAAAAGAATTTCCCAACATCGAAATCGACGCCGTGGAGATCGACCCGGAAGTCATCAGGATCGCCAAGGACCACTTCAACGTGAAGGAAGGCAAAAACCTCCGACTCCACGCCCAGGACGGCAGGCTGTTCCTGACGCGCACGCAGAATCAATACGATATCATTCTGCTCGATGCTTACTTCACCGATGCCATTCCGTTCCATCTGACGACCAAGCAATTTTTCGAGCTCGCGCAAAAAAGACTCACGCCGAACGGCATCATCGTCGCTAACCTGATCAGCGCCGTTACCGGTCCTTCGGGAAAGATCGTCCGCGCCTTTGTCCGAACCCAGCGACAAATTTATCCGCAAACTTATGTTTTCGCCGCGCGCCGCGCCGACAACGTAAGCTTGGACACGATTCAAAACGTCATTGTCGTCGCGACCCGCGACAAGCAACGGCTCGACATCAAAGAGATCGTCAAGCGCGCCTCCGCCATGGATAAGGGTTTGTTTCCGGATCCGATCCAAGACATCGCGGTGGCTTATTTTGATCGACCTGTTCCCGAAGACGTTCCGATACTCACCGATGATTACGCCCCGACCGACGATCTGCTCAATCCTTAGCGCGCTCCTCATCTGCTCTTGCACACTTCTCGGACCCGACACGCCGCGCCGCGTGGTGCGCGTCAGCGTCGTTGCCGACGTTTCTTTCCGCGCGCGAAATGTGAACTGGGCCGAAGAAGCCCGCGGCCTCGTCGAGGCTGCGTCGGACTATTACGAGCGAGAATTCGATATTCGGCTGATAACGCAAAACGTAGCGGCTTGGCCCGAGACGGAGCGCATTCCGTCGACTCCCAATCTTTTAGCCAAAATCCAGAAACAATTCGGCGGTCAAGCACAGCAGCAAGGTTACGATCTGCTCATCGCCTTCACGGCCGAAGGCGTGAGCCGCATCCTCACCGCCGGGCGGCCGCGGGTTGATCGAATCGGCGATTGTAACCAGGGACTGGCAAGATTTGTGGTCGTGCCGATCACCAAGGTATTTCATTACCAGGGACCAAACGTCGAGCCGGAGTTCGACGTGATCGCTTTGATTCACGAGCTCGGTCACGTCTTCGGCGCCGAGCACGTCAACGATAGGGATTCCCTGATGCACGAAGAGTTCGGTTACCGCACCGAATTCGACGCGAAAAATCGCGCCATCGTCCAAAGAAACCGCGACTGCCCATTTGCTAAATGAGAAAATAGGCAATAGGCGTTAGGCAACGGGCAATAGTTACGTCTCGATCGTCGGATCGTTTTTTCTTACCGTTGCCTATTGCCTGATGCCTGTTGCCTGCATTTATGTTGAATAATCTCCGCATAGTCATGGTCCGCCCGCGCGGCTCCGGCAACATCGGCTCGGTGGCGCGTGCGATGAAGAACGTCGGTGCCGGCGAGCTCGCCATTGTCGGCAAAGCGCGCACACGGAGTTTTTGGGCGAGAGCGATGGCAGTGCATGGCCAAGAAATCTTGGCCGATGCCAAGCGCTACGAGACCCTTCGCGAGGCGATTGCCGACTGCACGTTTGTCGTAGGCACCACCTGTCGTTCAGGACTGTATCGGAGTCACAGTCAGCCACCCCGAGAAGTCGCGCCCGCAGTCGTTGCGGCGTTAGAGAAGGGCAAAGTTGCTCTCATCTTCGGCCCGGAAGATCATGGCCTCAGCAACAAAGACTTGGAACATTGCCAGCTCCTGGTCACGATTCCAACCCATCCGGATTATCCGTCGCTAAACGTCGCGCAGGCTGCCGTCATTTGTCTGTACGAACTCTACGTGGCATCGCTGACACCCGCGGACAGTGATGGAATTCACAGGGCTGAGGCCGAACAAATCGAAAGGCTCTTTGACATCATGCGAAATGCGTTGTTAAAGATTGGCTTTCTCGACTCGGAGAATCCCGAGCATATGCTGCTCGCCTTCCGGCGCATATTCGGACGCGCCGGATTGGAAGAAAAGGACGTACGAATTTTCACCGGCATGTTCCGCCAGATCGAATGGTACGCGAAAGAGGGCTGGAAAGTCGTCGAAGAGAAAGAAAAGAAGGGAATAAAAATCAGATAGACTTAATTGCCGGAGCTCGATAGGCACTCTAGGTTGTCCAGAAGCAAACTTTTCGGGAGGGGAGTGTTCTCATGAAAGTACGATTGTTTGCCTTTGCGGCGTTTCTCCTACTTGCCAATGTCGACGCCCCGGTTCTGGCCAATCATCGCCAAGCGATCAGAGTGGCTTATCCCAGTCTCGGCCTTCCCCAAGCGCCGCTCTGGATCGCCAGCGCGGCGAATTATTTCAATGAAGTGGGACTGCGCGTCGAGTCCTTGTTTATCCAGAATAGCTCAACGGTCATCCAATCCTTGCTGTCGGATGAAATCGACTACGCCATGGTTGGGCCGGCTCCCGTGGTCGCCGTAGATCTTCGCGGCGCCGACATCGTCATGATCGCGACGACGATCCCGACCTTGATTTTCTACGTGATAGCGCGGCCGGAAATCCAAAAGATCGAAGATCTAAGGGGCAAGTCTATCGGTTTTGGCCGCTTCGGTTCCAACACCGATTTTGCCGCGCGCTTGCTGTTGGAAAAATACGGCCTGGTTGCGAACAAGGACGTGGCCATGATCCAAACCGTGGGCGGGAACGCGACGGTGTTGGCGGTCAGCACGGGAAAGGTTCACGCCGGCATCACTACAGACGTGGGGATGTTGGAAGGAAAGAAACTCGGCCTCAGAGAACTTTTCGCCTTCAAAGACCTGGGAATCCCATTTGCCCATGCCGGCTTTGCCGCCAAACGCTCTTTCCTCAAGAGCCATGAGAACGAAACGCTCAATTTTCTGCGGGCGATTTCCAAAGCGGTCTATCGCATGATGGCAGATAAGAGCTTCAGTACCCGGGTGATTCAAAAAGTTTCCCGCATCGATGACAAAGCGATCGTCGAAGCAGGTTACGAGCTGCATGCTCAACAATTTCTTCAGAAGAAGTTTTATACCACGCCGCCCATGATTCAAACCGTGCTGCGCCAGGTCGGCGAGAGCCTTCCAGCGGCGCTCAATGCCAACCCCGTCGACTTCATTGACAATCGCTACATCCAGACTCTCGATCAACGGGGCCTGTTCACGGAGTTAGATCGGACATTCAAGCCGCGATAAGGTGCACCAAAAAACTCAAGAGTATCGTCATCAGGAGGACAAGCGATGAACGTCAACCACTTTGAGATCAAAAAAACCG
>Ga0137359_10002983_pt1 | contig 13661 bp, 12 predicted proteins | sample Mad1_40_16metaG_FD_108281 | JGI IMG/M metagenome (GOLD analysis project Ga0137359, IMG submission 108281) | Vadose zone soil microbial communities from Angelo Coast Range Reserve, California, USA - Mad1_40_16 metaG | ecosystem: Environmental > Terrestrial > Soil > Vadose zone | place: USA... | reverse complement strand
CGCCGTCGTTGCAATAAGCTCTTTCTCCGCGTACCGATAAAGCGACAGTATATTTCCCAGATAGCCGACGATTCGGCCTTCCGACTCCAAGACCCAGCCTATCGGCAGTGTGTGTGAACAGGATCTTAGAGCTGGATTCTGGCGCCACAATCGGTGCCAGTTCTCGATCGTATCTGGGAAAAGGCCCATACGCGTTTTTAGTTCCGCCACGATTTCAAAATCAGAGAATTGCGCTTCCCTTTGTTTGACGGTCCGTTCCCCTTTTTTGAGGAGATCCGACGGGCCTGGGTGCGTGCGTTCCTGTGCGGTTGCCCTTCGGTTACGTATGATTGCGAGGACGGCCTCTACGATTATTTTATCTATCGTTGACATTATAATAAACTAGAGCTAGGATTATTGGAGCGCACCACCGAAGCCGCTCATGTTCTTGCGCTTACAAAGAAATGCCGCCGGCAGCCACCAGTATGCGCCCAAAACTTTGAGGCGAAACTCGGGGACCCAAACAGCGGTCTCAATCATCTCTCTAGAAATTCGACCAAGAGACGATTCGGTGTAAAAACCCAAGCGATCCTCCGGCCTCCGAAAGCAACGGCAGGCCGGGGGGGGCGCACCATCTTTCCCCCAAGCTCGTTGCAGTAAGCCAGTCGAAGATCCAAATTTTTCACTTCATAACACAAATGGTGCAAACCGCCGCCCCGCTTAAGGAAGTTGAGTACAGGGGAGGTGTCACCATTCGGTTGGACGAGTTCAACCAAAGGGCCCGGGGGATGCTGCGTTTCAAGGAAGGTAACTCGAACCACTTGGTGGGGGTCCTCAAAGATTCTGCCATCCCAGGTTGCGCAGATGTCCTTTGCAAAGTTTGGGGCTGACTTCTCGATGGACGAAACCACGTAGCCGATGTGGTGCATTCTGCAGTCGTCGATTTCTGCCATGTCGATTCGACCTATTTTTGCCGCTGAATTCATTCGTTACACCCTCAACCAAGGCTAGTTTCGCTCCAAGGCGAATGTCCCACCAGTGTTTTGAGCGCTGCTGTGGCCGCAAGAGTCCGAAAACTGTGCCTCGCGCCTGCGTACGGACCTATTCGCAACCTCGGTCGCGGTGCGCGCCGCACCCTCACGCTGCCAATCGGCGGCTTGCCTTCCCTTGGAGGCTACCCGCACCAGCGTATCGATAATTCCGCACTTCCGTCAGGTCCATAGTGAGCTACAGACTTAGGGCCATCGTATGAGAGGATGGTGTTTCCCCGTGCCTCCATAGAATCCTTCTCTTCATTTCGACTGCTATGGGTAACCAGCGATAAGCTCCCAACAGCTTCAAGCGGAACTCGAGTCGCCAGTCCGTGGGATCGACTCGCACGCGGCCCGTGACGAACTCCGAAACACCGGAAAGCTTCCAGTGTGGAAGAGCCGTGAACACTCGCTCATACCCTTCTTCATGGCAGAGACGGAACAATTCTTCATTGCAAGCTCCGAAGGGAAAGCAAAACAGACGAACCGGCTTCTGCAGCATCGTCTCCAGGACACTGCGCGACTGAGACAACTCGCGCCGTGCCTCCTTCGCGGTCAGCCGCGGGAGATATGGATGCGTCAAACTGTGGGATCCGACCGTGACCAAGTCGCTCGAGACCTGCTGCAACTCTTCCACGGACATGACCATCCGGTCCTCGACCGAATCCGTGGATGAATCGCGCAGTTCCGGAGAACGTCCTAGCATCCCGGGGACAATGAAGATCGTCGAAGGGATGCCTTTAGTCTTCAAGAGCGGGAGCGCATTGGTTAGAAGGTTCCGGTACCCATCGTCAAAAGTTACAACTGCATAGCGCTTTCCAGCAGGAAGAGGGCATTCCCGATACGCTGGAACAGGCTCGACGAGGCGAACCAGATCGTCCATTTGCTTCTCAAACTGAGCTCTCCGCTTGTCTGGAACAGCATGGTAGTAAATAACTACACAACCTCCTAAGCGTTTTCTTCCTACGAGACGGAAGAACAGATTGCGAATCCAGCATATGGCAAAGAAACCGGCGCTAATCGAAAATATTACGAAGCGTTTCACAGATAATTCTCTTCGACAATCGCTCAGGACCTGGATGAAAGAGCATCAAATCTGACAGTCGAATTTCGCTACGCCGACGCAGCTTATGATCCGAACACAGCAAGCATTCACTCTTGCTAAGTTTCTTTCTTCCTTTCTTTTCGGGTACGCCGGTATAGGGAAGGAGGGCGCAGGCTTCTGCATGACAGAGCCTCGGCATTCCGTGCTAGATCACTCGCGAAAAAAGAGTTCTGCGCGTACTTACCGGATCTCATAATCAAATCTCATCGGAGCATTCGTGCACCACTTCATGCTATTCAACATATGACTGAACAGTTGTGGAAGGTGGCGAGTCACGGGCTTGAGTTCGAATAACCAGCATATTATTATTATCTTTATTGTTCACTGAACTAGGCAGCTCTACTAATGCGAACTCGTGATTTGGCCACCGCTTTGAATAGGTCATTTTTACCTGGTGGTACCATCTCTCGATCGTTTCCCGAAAAATGTCTTCGATCACGTAAACTCCACCTGGATTAAGCCGCTCCAATGATCCCTCCAAGAACAAACTATTAGCTTCAAAGGTATGCAGGCCGTCATCAATTATAATGTCCATACCGCGCTGCAAATCAGGCTGTGACCATAAATCGCGGATAGCAATGGTATCAAGTTGGTCGCAGTAGAAGGTCTTGATGCGATCTTCTTCGAACAGAATGTCACGGTCGATGTCCGCGCCATAAACGAGTGCATGCGGGAAGAGCTCGCGCCATCCACGCAGGGATGCCCCAGGTCGTCCGTTTATCCCCATGTTGAAAGCGAAGTTTGGGTTTTTGGTGCCCAGACCGAGTTCGAAAATCCGGACTGGCTGGTCACGGAGTTCGCCGAAGAGCACAGAATAGATGGTGGTGTAATTGTGCCATCCCTGACCCTTGTCGCTTCCATGCCAAGTCATGACGCGGCACATCTCCGTTGGAGCAAACACGTTAATACCGCGCACCCGGTGTACAAGTTCCGACACCTGACCGCAGGGGAAGCCCTGAACCCTTGGAGTGCGTCGGACGAAAACGCAGGCCATCAAATGAGGTAGGTAGAAGTGAGCCTGCCACCAGCAAGAACGAACGTATTGATAAGCTTGAGGTGAGAGTTGCCGCCTAAGCAATTCACGCGCAAATACTATCATTTTCATATGGGCCGACGATTAGTATTCTGGTTTTTGCTCTAACGCAAATGAATTCTAGGGCCGGAATGTAAATTATGGTAGGTTTCCGTTCCAATATCGGAAACCGCTACATCCTAGAACACGGCTGCATGTCCTCTTTCAGAAGACCACGGGCCAGATTTAACGGTCTGTCTCTCCCGGGACCAAGCATCTGCAAATAAACCTGCCGTCCTCGCTCGATGGCCTCGATGGCGTCCACAAGATGAGAGAAAGCACACTCGCCGGACATTCCATTTTGGACTTCCGGTACCTGTCCAGTATATCCAGCGGCGATCCTTTGAACCTGCGAAGTTGCATTTATTTATGCGGGAGCCGTCCTCGGCTCACCAAGTGCCACGTTTCGCTCAGCCGCAAGAAACAAAAACCCGTAAACCCCGCAGCGTTCGCGTTTATGACACGGCCTTGACCACCCAGTTCGGGATTATATGAACAAGTCGACGAGTTCGCCTAGGTCCTTAAATCGTGATAGTCCTGAACGGTATGCTGGGTGATCGACTGCATGATCTCCCGCCATTTTTGCTCGCCGTCGAACTGGTAAATCTGCCAAAACCGCGAGCATTCCCAGCAGCGGCTCCAAGGTCTTCACGCGGCGCCCATACAACTCGCGACGAAGCTCTGGTGGTCGTAAGATGTCTTTCCGTAGCGATCGATTCTCCGACAAAACGGAGGACCGCTGATCGCACCTTCTCGACCGCTGCAATTTCTGTCATTAATCTTTGCGTTGACCGTCCGGTAGTGTGATTAACTCGCTTTGACTTCGAAGCTATCTATCCGCCCAAACTTGAACACTGACCTCAATATCGTTTTCAACTTCAGCATCTGCTCTTTACGATGAAATCGCATGAGCTCATCAGAGACAGGTCTTTTCGTTTGCCGGAGAAATGCGGATAAGTATCCCAAACACAACGCGATGCCTCCCACCAGATATGGTTTCTTGGTTACCCTATATGCGACTCGAAACAGCTCCCACAAAGGATGCCCACCGAGATAATAATCTTTCTCGCCGTAGGAAAACGTGGAGGCGAGGAGCGAGCGCTCAGCCGTTCCCAAACTCCGGTAATGAAAAAACCATTTCTCTCGAAAGGATCGAGTGGTCCAGCCCTTCATGCGGGCAGTGGTAACCGCTATCCAGTCGATCCCCCCGGCACTGTTTGGGATATATCCCCCAATTTCCTCGAAACACCGGCGTCGAAAGAGCTGGCAACCACCGGCGACGTGGTTCTGACCCTCGAAACTGTCGGTTGCCGAACTGTAGCCTTCTTCCCGGAAAATGGTCCCTGCAACTCCAAGACTGACGTTCTCTTCGAACTTAGCTAATAGAAACTCGCAGTAGTCTGTATCAAAGGAAAGGTCCGAATCCAAGTTCCCGATGACTTCATAATCAAAGTTCTTGACTCTTTCAAGGCCGGCGTTGAACGCATGGACCTTCGCGGCGAAACTTCGATCCCTGCGTGTGGGCAGATCGACCAATTCCATCCAGTCGTGGTGCGCGAGGTACCGGCCTACGATGCTTGCCGTAGCGTCCGTCGACCCATCATTCACGATCACCCACTTGGACGGCAACACCGTCTGCCCAATCACCGATTGAATTACTTTTTCGATAAACCGTTCCTCATTACGAGCAGGGGTAATGAGGACGTACCGTATATGACCCAAGCGCTGGCTCATTTTCTACCTCACTATTGCTTTACGGGCACTTTCCTTCTGTTCTCAGCTCTTATTGAATTCTGCGCCGAGCTCAATTGGGAGAAGATCTCATCCATGATACGTGAGGTTCGCAAGATCTCTTCGTAAGGTATCGGTAATGGCAACCCTTCGTCAATCGAACGGTAAAAGGTCTGAATTAAGACTTTATACCTATATCCGTCCTGAAATTCTGCTTTTATGAACCTCCCCACATTCCCAAGGGAATTGACGATATGTTGCTTGGCGTAGCCCCAGGGTGGGATGAACTGCTCCAAATAACTCCTATATCGCGATCCCCTTAGTCTGATCACGGTCTGTTGATCATCGTCCAAGATCAACCCATTCTTCGGTCCGTACAACCGAAGCTGATGCAAAGAAGGTCGCATCTGCGACGAAAAGGTGAAGTAGGCCGTCACTCCCTCATCATGCAGGATGACCCGCAGTTCATCAATGATCTCTGTCTCTCCAATGCTTCTCAGGAGCGGACTCGTGAAACCGTATGCCAGGACTTTGGGAGAGTCACCGGTTAGAAACGCAGCGACTTTACTGATTCCATGGCTAATGTTGTTCTGCAGCAATCCCCCAGGCAAGGTCCTGACCCAGTGACGGCTGTCCCCCAATAACGCCTTGGCATAGCTCGCGTCGCGCAGGTCGTAGCAGTGATAACTCTCGAGGTGCAAGGGAGGACCGCCCAGATAGCCTCCCTCGATAACTCGTCGCATTTGAATGGCGGCATGACTGAATTGCGCGTCATGGCCCACAGTTAATTTGAGGTTTCTCTGCTTTGCAAGACTTATGAGCTCTTCGGCTTCCGCTGCGTTGACAGTGAAAGGCTTTTCGATATAAACGTGGCACCCGGCCTGAAGGCACAACTTGCCGAGCGCGTAATGGCTCTGGGGCGGAGTCGTGATGTGAACCACATCCGGTTTGGCCTTTTCGAGAAGATCTTGTACTTCTGTGAAGTACGCGCCCACGTTCAGCCGCTCTTGCAACTGTCGTGCCATCAACTCCTCTCCGTCACAGACTCCGACAATCTCGCAGCCTGCAACGAGGAGGATCTGCTCTGCATGTCGGTCGGCTATTTTGCCACACCCAACTATGGCCACTCTTAGCATGAACTAATTCTTCTCCCTGACATATTCGAAGTACCGTCGTGCTCCTTCCGAAAAAGAAACCATCGGTCTCCATCCGAGACGATCTTTCACCTTCTGGTTAGTGTATCTGTTCCCTTTCCAATATGCCGCACACCTTCGTCGATTGAACGCTGGCGGCAGCTGACCTTCCGACCACTTGGAATACTTTTCCCAGGCCCAGCATAGACAGTAGAACAGCCAATAGGGAATGAAGATGGACTTGAAGGGTTTGCCCCGCTTTTTGTACATCCGCAAGAATTGCCTGCTCGTAGGCAATTCGTCATCAACCACATAGAAGACCTCGCCGTTGACTCCCGGCCTGATGCCCGCAAGTACGAGGGCCTCTGCGCAATTATGGACATACGTTAACGGGATCCGGTTCGAACCTCCCAAGTGAAAAAATATTCCAAACGTATCAATCCCCACTCTTGCAGTAAGCTGATGAGCCCCCGGACCGTACACCGCCCCTGGGCGCAAGATGACGTAGGGCACTCCATATTTCTCCGCGTAGTCGAGCACCAGTTGGTCCTGCTTTAGCTTTGCAAATGTGTAAGCTTCGGCCCGCTCCACTGGCCGGGTTTCTAGTTCACACGTTTCGTCAAGCAATCCACCACCGGCAATGTTCCAATTCGAATAGATTGCAAACGAACTGATGTTGACGAAGCGCTGTAGGTTTCCAAACCTCAAGGCGGCGTCAAGCAGGTTTCTGGTCGTCACGACCGAGTTCATGAAGGACCCTGGAAAGGTCTTCTCTATGCCAGCCGCCAAGTGAAAGATCACTGCCACATCTTTTGCCATTTTCGCGCAGTCCTCGCGGGACAGCAGATTACCCTGCACGATCTCGGCGCGCGCGTTTTGGGCGGTCGCGAGGATTGCGTCCAGACGAGCCAAGTTGCTCGAGGGCCGAACTAGGCAGCGGAGATTCGTGAAACCGGACCGAAGCAATGATTCGACCACTTTGGACCCGATAAAACCATTTGACCCGGTAATCAATATCGGATCGTCTAGGCCAATAATCATATTGTTTTTGCTCATCGCAGATTTCTTAGCTCTGTCTGGCCAGCCGATGGGTATACTCGCACACGGAAATAAAACAGGTTATCCCAGCGCCTGGCTTAGGCTTAGTATTCAGAATCAAATGCGTATTCGGCTAGTCCGAATTGCGGCTTTGTTGCTGTGCGTACACTTCACGCCGTTCAGTCGCAAGCGACATGTCGTAGGCTTCCTCTGGCTCATAAACGACAACATGACTGCCCCTACTGGAGAAGGAGAACGGAACATGCAACAGGTTCTTGAGCCGCAACCGCAAAGCCTGCCGCCGCTCTGGTGGAACGAAGAACAGCATAAAACCACCACCGCCGGCGCCAAGGAGTTTGCCGCCAAGAGCGCCGGCGCTACGACCAGCCTCGTAAATTTCATCGAGCTCGGTATTCGTGATGCTTTGCGTCAGCGTTCTCTTCACTTGCCAGCTTTCGTGCAACAAATGGCCGAACTCGTTTAGCGAACGATTTGGGTCCGCGACGATTGCCTCGGCCTCGCCTACCATCTGAAGCATCAGGTCGAGCTCCCGCTTCCGGTGTGGTGTCATTCTGATCTGTTCCTTAGCGATTTCGGAAGCGGTTCGCGCAAATCCAGTAAAGTAAAGAGCGCAGTTTTGCTGGAGCGCGGCTAATCGTTCTTGTGAAATTAGTATTTGCTTAGCTTCAATGCCGCCGTCCACGTTGAAATTAATACGATTGAAGCCCCCATACGCAGCGCTGACTTGGTCTTGTGATCCAACGGCCTCTTTTAGTAGCTGCTGCTCCACGTGGATTGCATCCGCAGCTAACGAATGCTTATCGCGCATCCGGTCTCTGAGTGCATACAGACCCAACAAAAGCCCCACTGTGAATGCCGAACTCGTGCCTAGGCCGGTCCGGGCGGGCAAGTCAGCAACATGATGAACCTCGACTCCCTCACTGACTCCCAAATAGTCCAAGCATGCGCGAACTGATGGATGCTCGATCGCGCTATTGTTGATGACGTTTTCAACCTTCGAATAGGAGATTCGGCTGTGGTATTCGAAGAAAGGCGGTAGTCGTCGGCAAGTGATGTAGCAGGACTTATCGATCGTGGTAGACAACACCGCGCCGCCAAACTCGCGGTACCAGACCGGATAGTCGGTACCGCCCCCAAAGAATGAAATGCGGAACGGAGTTCGTGTAATTATCATGAGTTTAGTTTCCCGTTTCCATCGTTGATTACAGCTTCGGCCAAAGAGTAGAGGGGTAGACGTTCAAGTTGTCACCTGGAGCCTTCCCAGTATTCCAACATCGACCTCAGGGTGTGTTCAATCGCAAACAACGGTTTCCAACCGGTGTCCTTACGCATCTTTTCCGCGCTGCCAAAGATGATTCTCTCGTCAGAAGGACGCATCAAGCGCGGAACCGGTCGAATCTTGGGTTTTACGCCCGATAAACGGATCGCGGTATGCAACAGTTCGCTGATCTGGTACGTCTTGCTTGCACACAGGTTATAAGACTCGCCTCGCTTCCCTTTCATCGCTGCTAGATAGAAACCCCTGACGGTATCATTCACGTCGAGGAACGCCCGGCGCGTCTTTAAGTTGCCGACTTCGATTACTGGCGGCTGCAATCCTCTCTTGATGTCAATCAACTGCCGGACGAAATCCGATGGTGCATCATTCTTCTTGCCCGGGCCCGTGGTATTGAAGAGCCGAATGTTTACCGCTGGGATCTTGTAGTCCAGAAAATATTCGCGGGCCAGCAGATCCAGGCAGACTTTGCTTATTCCATAGGGGTGCAGCGGACGCAGTGGTTGCTCTTCTTTGACCGGTATGGCTGATGCTGGCACCTGCCCGTATTCGGCGCTCGAACAAGCGGAGACGACTACTGGGGCCCTTTTCAAGTGCCGCACAGCTTCGAACAAGTACAGGGAGCCCATGACGTTTGACTCGAAGGTCCCGACTGGGTCAGCCCAGGACACAGTAGGCAGGCTCTGCGCACCTAAATGGAAGATGTGCGTCGGCTGATGGTCAACGAGAAGTTGAGTAACACGCTGGCCGTTTCGCAGATCACAATGAACGTAGCGAAGATTTGTCGACTTGGCAAATGGAGCGGACGAATGCAGCAGGTATCCTCCGATTACGTTCCACCCCTTGGCTTGGAGGAATTTGATCAGATTGGACCCGATGAAACCCTCGGCGCCAGTTATGAAGGCAGTTTTTTTCATTCGCCTCTTCGAATGCGCAATTTCAGATTCCAGAGTTGGTCCGCGCAATCCCGCGCCTCTCGATGCTGAAAAGCGCTTTGTCCCAAAACCTTATGAGTGACCATTTCAGGCTTGGCAGTAACAATTGAGCACGCTTGGCCAAATCCCAACCGAAAAGCGTCTTAATCCAAGAATACTTCCAGGACAAACGTGGGGGGGCTAGCTGTCCTCCTAGGTCTCCGGCGACCTTATGCATCTGTTCAACAATGTCCAGCCTTAGCGGATAGAAATCGATGAGATAGTTCTGCAGATACCTGAGACAAGCCGCACGAACCTGCTCGCTCTCCTCCAGCCTCCGTAGGTAAGAGATATGCAACTGCATAGAGCGCCACAAGGCCTCTAATTTCTTGTTCGACCTGCCGAGGTAACTCAGACGCTTGGTGCCAACCGAGCGGTAGTACACGCGGGCGTCCTGCACGAATCGAACGCTATCGCTAGCTAAAAGGACCCGGCAGAAGTACTCGCCGTCATCATCATAAACCATGGTGGTGTCCCACGGGCCGGCGGCTCCGGTCAATTCACGACTGACGAGCCATACGGCAGTCTGCATGAACACCCGCTTCGCTAACTTGCGTCGAAGGAATTCGGCGGGAGTCAGATCGCACCACAAAACTGTGGAAGTAAACCGCGCCCGGTATGGCCGATAGATGAACTGTCCAAAGGAACAAGAGAGAAGCGTCTGCCGACTATCGCCTGCGTTAAGTGCTTCCATCTGTCTAGCAATCTTGTCCGAAGACAGCAAATCGTCCGCATCCAGCCATTGAATGTAATCGCCTTGGCTCAGGGATAAGGCTTTGTTTCTCGCTACTGCTGCGCCCTGGTTTTCCTGCCAGACAACGCGGACCGACTCCGACTCAAACTGCCGCGCAATTTTGAGTGTTTGATCGCTGGAACCGTCATCGACGACGATGATCTCTGTTCGTTTCCAGGTTTGCGCCATCGCCGACTGAATCGTGTCCGCGATCCAATCCTCTGCGTTGTGCGCCGGAATTAGGATTGACACCAGTGGCATCATATTTCTCTCGCTCTCAATAGATGCGCGTAGACATCCCGTGTTTTCTCGCCGACGATATCCCAAGAATGCTTTGCGTTAGCATAGTCGCAAATATCCTGTCGCCGTCTCTCTAGATTCTTGAAGAGATCGCTTTCAAAGTATTTCTCGATTGCTTTAGCCAGGTCGGCCGAATCGCATGGCCTGCACAGAAACCCTGTCCTGCCCTCGAGTATTTCTTCTCCCACCGAACCCACTTCAGCTCCGACTACGGGCAAACCGAAGCTATATCCGAGGAAAAGCACACCACTCTGAAAGACATGTGTATAAGGCAGTGCAAGGACGTCCGCTGCTTTGAAATACAACTCCGTTTCTTCATCCGGAATATATTGGAACTTCTGCAGCACCAGCCCTCGGCTGGCATGAGCGTTGATCGCCCGTTGAATCTCACCCGAGTACTGCTCGGATTCTCTTCTTGGCTCACCAGCGATGATTAGCCGGTACTCCGGGTGCGCTGCCACAAGCTGTTGAAAAGCGCTGACCAAGTATTCGAGGCCCTTGTAAGGTCGGATGGCCCCAAAGAACAGGATCGTCCTTTCATCGCCCCCGATACCTAGACGCTTCTTCGCCTCTCGGGGACTTAGATCAGTGCGTGGCACGGCATTGTTGATTCCAAAAGGTATAACAGTGACTTTGCTTTCCTTAATACGGAAATCCTGCCGAAGCTCATTCTTCATTTTCTCAGTATGAACGAAAATATGATTCGCAAGCAGATACTGCAACTTTAAAGTACTGCGATTAAGGAGCGAGTCGTTTGCGTCCCTCTTCCCTGCGTTGACGTTGTGCGCCGTCAGAACGACTTTCTTCCCGAGCAGTTTGTAGTACACCAAAATCAAAGTTCGATCGATGAACTCGAACTTGTTATTCCACAGGATATGAAAGATCTTGGCCTTCGCGGCAGCGGCGTATCCGAGCAGACGCGCATAGTAAAGCAGCACTCTCGTCATCTTCCGAGCGAGTCCAGCCTCTCGCTTACTTCCCCGCAAATTAAGAAAATTCAGCCTGGGAGTTGTATGCATTTCCGGGCTGTCCACGTCGTCGCTGCCGATTACGTCTAGGCGCACACCCCTCGAGGCGAGTGCCACTGCCATGCCGAACGCGTAGGACCTGTCAATACCGCCGGTGAGTAATGCGGCTTCAATCTCGACAAACGGCCCCGGTAACGCGTTTCCCGAAGCGGCCACGTCTTTGTTGAGGTTCTTCGTAGACAACAGACATGTTCCCATTCTTAGCCTCGAGTTTCTGCCAGTTGACCTGAACGGTCACCTTTTTCCTTATCACGAGCAAAGTCTGTCTCCATTCGTTTGAAGGCCTCTCGGTTTCTAGTCCCGTCAGAGTGTGAAAGTTTCGGAATCTTGGGATATGGAAGTTCTGGGACACTGGTTATCGCGAAAAGAAAGAATATCCAGGCTGGAGCCATTATCCGGAAGAACGCTGCCTCGGTAAAGTTATAGACCACTCCAATAAAGAAATATGCCAACAGGAGGCTGCCGACCGAGACGTTCCTGCGCCACATACGGAAGACCCTCAGGTATCCTGTTGCAATAACGACGGCTAGCAAGACCACTCCCATCCATCCCAGGTTCAAGAAGATCTCGAGGTAACCATTATGAGCCTCGTTCGGGTGCCACCAGTATATAGTCCACATTTTCTCGAGTCGCGGCCCCAGCCAAAAACTCTCAAATCCAGTCCCCAACAACGGGTTTCGGACCAGGCCGAGGAGAACACCCCAAACCTCAGTCCGATCAGTGAGCGTCGGGTTCCTTCCCATTGTCTTCAGGACACCGGGGCTCATTCCAAGGAACAGGACAGAGGCAGAAACAGCTAGCATTGCAACAAGAAGGAGGTGCACCATCACTGGCCTTCGGATAACCGCGCGCGAGTTCGCCGAAAAGAGTAAGATAGTCGCCATTAGAAAGCAGTTTAAGGACGTCATCGAATTGACAATCGAAAACAGCCAGAACACCATGCTCAGAATGACTCCGAGGGCGATTAGCTTTCTGGTTCGGCCTTCACACTTCCGATCCCGGTAGGTGGTGAGAAAGCGCCACATCGCTCCCAATCCGAAGAAAAGGCAAATCGCTCCGAGAGTGTTCTTGTTTGTTGTGACGCCTTGGTAGCCAACTTCGCCCCCCCATACGCCATACCCTCGCCCGAGGCCGGGATAATACTTGATGAACAAAATGGAAAGTGGGATTAGGACGTAAGTCGTCCGGGCGAGGAGCCGCTTCAGTGCAGCGAGCGGTTCAGGATCGCTCAAGACGATCAGGACCATAACGAGGTCGCCCAAAGCTTTGGTCCATCGTTTGAACGCTACGTCGGGATAGTCAGACCAAAGGAGGCTCACGGCACAGTAGAGAAAAAACAAGAGGATTACCGCATTCGCCCGCAAGAACCTCCCAACTCGCTGCCATCTCGTGACAAGCGCAGTAAGACCTGCAGCAAGTAAACACATGTATATCAGCCGGTCGAACGGGCTCCCCTCCATTACATGGTCGGGCGAGGGGACTGCGTTCATTTGCAACCACTCGCCCGGCGAGCGCGAACAAGCCAGCGATACCCAAACCACGGGAATCCAAAGAGCCTTCGAGGTCCGCCCTTTCAGATCCCGGTCGAGCCAAAAAAGTCCCAGGATTAAAACGGAGCAGACGATAGTGGCAATCGCAGGCGGCATCTAATTTCTTCGTGAGTGCAGCTCAGATGCAAATCTCTGAGTCATTTCGTGTCCAGTAAGAGACGTCCTAGGGCTCGCACTCTTGCCACGCGCTTCAGAGTTCCAGCGCCTGGCAAGTATGAAATCGGGAACCGCGTCGATTACACTCAACTAGCGACGCTGTGATTCAAACTGATCTCATGAACGTGTTCTGATCCAGTCGTGCTGATCGCGGTATCATGAGGCGGCCCCCCAGGTCTATGGACTCGCAAGCGCAAACCAGGGAGTCCCTCTCCGTTGATCCCGATCTTCACACACAGAGCGCCCGAATCCGCGCTGACGCGTTCAAAAACTGCCGACCGGCGTTTGCGAAACCACGATACCGCGTCGGAAGCGGTCGAAAACCAAGCTCCTCGGTTCTTTAGCTCGTCAACCAGCTCCACGTAAAAATCACCCCATAGTCTCTCAGGCGCGATGCTGCGGTCATGCCAGTTGACGGTGACACTCCCTCCAAACCGCACAGCGTTCTCTATGATACTTCCAACCTGTTTGCGGGCTTCATCGGGAGATAGATTTAGATAGACTGGAAAGAACAAAGCCGTGTCCATAATATTG
>Ga0137359_10002982_pt1 | contig 13662 bp, 10 predicted proteins | sample Mad1_40_16metaG_FD_108281 | JGI IMG/M metagenome (GOLD analysis project Ga0137359, IMG submission 108281) | Vadose zone soil microbial communities from Angelo Coast Range Reserve, California, USA - Mad1_40_16 metaG | ecosystem: Environmental > Terrestrial > Soil > Vadose zone | place: USA... | reverse complement strand
GCGCGGAATCTGTTTGCGCTGGCCGAGTTGGATTTCAAAGTTATCGATGCGATCGCTGTTGCGTCTGTCGTGCCGCCATTGAACTTCACTCTTAAACGGATGGCTGAGACTTACTTTCGTCTGACGCCCCTGTTTATTGACCATACGATTGATACCGGCTTAAGGATTCTGTATCAGCCGGCTTCAGACGTGGGCGCCGATCGCATCGTTGACGCGGTGGCGGCAATTCACAAATACGGCGCGCCCTGCATCGTAGTGGATTTCGGAACGGCCACGACGTTCGACGCTATCAATTCACAAGGTGAATATCTCGGTGGAGTGATAACTCCCGGCATAACCATCTCCGCCGACGCGTTATTCGAGAGAGCCGCGAAACTGCCCCGGGTGGAAATTAAACGTCCGCAGAAGACAATCGGATCGGCCACCGTCGAAGCGATGCAGTCCGGTCTCTATCACGGCTATGTTGGGTTGGTCGATGGCATCCTGCGCAAGATGATCGATGAATTGGGTGGGACAGTGCACGTGATTGCCACAGGCGGCCTCGCGTCATTGATCGCAACCGGATCTGAATTTATCGAACAGGTGGACGAGACATTAACGCTGGAAGGGCTACGGTTAATTTACGAACGAACTAAATAATTCTCAGTGCTTCTCTGTGGCCTTCGTGGTGAAAAATACCTACCACAGAGGACACAGAGAAGCAGAGAAAACAATGATAGACTTTGAACTATTTTTCCTACTTCTCAGAAATCGAAGACACCTTCATTCGCCGCCGCGGTAAGCATCTCATGCTCAGTCCGATGGATTGGGCCCTCATTGAGGGTTGGAAAGAGCGAGGCGTGCCGTTGCACGTCGTGGTGCGATCCATCGAGCACGCTTTTGACTCGCACGACTCAAAGAAACAAAAGCGAACTGTCAAGACGCTCCTGTATTGCCAGGAAGAAGTAGAAGCGCAGTATGCCGAGTGGCTTGTCTCGCGTGTTGGCGGCCACAAAGAACCTGATGGAGAGAGCAAACTCGTAGACGAAAGCAAGTCACCTTTTCCTCGTGAGGCAGTCTTCGCGCATCTTCGTCGTTCGCTCGACACTCTGAACAGCCTTCATCAAGCGCGAGCTGACGATCATGAATTGAGCGGAGCCTTCGCGCGCGCAATCGCTTTGCTGTCTGAGATCAAAGACGATTACGCGTCCGCCGCTCAACCCGACGCCCGGAAGCTGGAAGACTCTTTGACCGGAATCGAGCGCATGCTGGACGATGCTATTCGCGTGGCCGTTGGCGATGGCGAGCTTGAAACGGCAAACGCCGAGATTGAATCACAAATGAAACCCTACAGGCGCCACATGGATAAATCCGCTTTCGAACAGACGCGCGGGAACCTTCTGCGTAAACGACTGCGCGACCAATTTGGCGTGCCCCGGCTCAGCCTGTTCTTTCTTTGATTCTGCCGTGGCGTGAGGTCAGCACCACTTGCGTGGACGGGTGGATCAAACACTCAATCAGCGGGTTGGCTATTCGGCCCACCCGCTCACGCAGGTGGTACTGACTTCATTGCGAAGTAAAGAGACAAGACGAGATTTTATCGAATTATGGAAGTAACTATCGAACGCATACTGCCGGGCGGGCTGGGCCTGGGCCATGCTGAAGGCCGCACGATAATGGTCGCGCTGGCCGCGGCCGGCGATCGTGTTCGAATTCGCGTCGAGCGAATAAAAGGAAATGTCTCTTTCGCTTCGATAGAGGAAATAGTCACTCCCTCCCCGCATCGCGTCGAGCCGCCCTGTCCTTATTTTGGTCGTTGCGGCGGCTGCGACTTTCAGCAGATGAATTACCAGACGCAGCTCGACGCAAAGGCGGAAATCGTCAGAGATTGTCTGCGCCGGCTGGCGGGCATCGAAAACATCCCTGACTTTCAAATCACGGCGGCGCCCAATCCATGGCACTATCGTTCACGAGCTCAATGGCAATACGACCCAGTTCGGCAAAGACTGGGCTACTTTGAAAGTGGCTCGCGGAATGTGTGCGACGTGGCAGATTGTGCGGTGCTGGCTCCTCAACTACAGAGCACTCTGGAGAGGTTGCGAGCGAGAATGATGAGCGGTTCATTGCCCGAGGCGCGCGATTTTCGCGCAGTCTTAGGTGACCAGGGTGTATCGATCTCGCCGGCAGTCGACGGAGAGGTCGCAGACATCACCCGAACAATTCACGGCGACTCTTATCGTTTCAATGCGGAGAGCTTCTTTCAGGCCAATGATGGTTTGTTGCCTCAATTGATCGAAGCCGCGATTGGTGAGGTCAAAGGCGAGACAGCCTTGGAACTCTATTCCGGCGTAGGACTATTCACGCTTCCGTTAGGGCGGCGATTCGCTCGTGTGATTGGCGTCGAATCTGATCATAGGGCAGCAGAGTTCGCGCGCGCTAACTTAGCCGGCGCAGGTTTGACGAACGCGGAGGTCGTGACGCGTGACGTCGGTGTCTGGCTCGATGACGTGAAGCGCCATGACTTATCAAGGGTGTCCGAAAAATCAGCCAAAGCACTTCAGGATCAAATCGGTCTCGTGCTACTTGATCCTCCGCGTGCAGGTGCTGAGTCCCGCGTCATCGCGGGGGTTCTGGGCCTGCAGCCGCGCAGGATCTCTTACGTCTCGTGCGACCCAGCGACACTGGCCCGCGATCTGAAGAAACTGATTGCCGGCGGTTATCAGATCGCCTCGATCTCTGCCTTCGATATGTTTCCACAGACCCATCACGTTGAGACGGTAGTCCATCTGATGTTTGAAGCAACCGGGGAAGGAGTCATTGCGAACAACTAACTCGCTCGGAAAACTACGCCACTATCACGCATGTCAGACCGGTTGCATCAGGGCTCCATGATGTTCCGAAGGTTTAGTTAGAGGCTCCAAAGGTTTGGTGATAAGGTAGCCTTCAACTACATCAGCGTTCTGCCCACGCTCCATGAGAAGCTTGGGGGATAAATAGTGAGACGCAATCTCTAAGATAGACACGCGGGAACTTTCCTTTACATGCAGCCCGCTCTCCTCGATCATTTCAACCTGCTTCTCTGCCGGATAAATCCATGAAGGTACCTGGACGCACTCGCCGCCAAGGAGTTCGAATTCAGCAAATTCCAAATCGCTCCCGGAGCTGTCTCTAAAGGCCGACGCCCAGTCGTACGCGGGTGTAGTGAAGAACGCACTGCCTCCAGGCTTGAGAGTGCGATAAACCTCTCTCCAAAACGCCGGTAGGTTATAGGGATCACCAAGCGAAGAGACAACCAGATCCAAGCCTTCATCCGTGATCGGAAGCATTATCGAATCGCTAAGAACAAGATGAGTTCTTGTACCTGCCCAAGGTCTCGAGTAAGACAACATCGCCGGTGAAGAGTCGGTAATAATCAAATCTGCTGGGGGCGATCCTTCGGTGGCCAACAGTTCGGCAAGCAATGACTTCCCGGCGCCAACTTCGCAGAACCAGCAGGCGCCGGGTGGAAGCCTTTGCAGCCATCTTCTGATTAGAATTGCACTGGCCTCTCGAAAGTTAGCGCAAGTCGGGTGGCGAATGGAGTCGTAGTACTCACAAGCGATATCCTCGTATAAAGCCAGAGATGTTTCGATCATGATAAGAGTCAAGTTTGGCTATAAATGCGAATCAGGGCTGCGCTTCCTCGCAGCTCTTCGGCGATATCAGCAAGGTCCTTTGTTATCTCCAGGCTTCCACATTGGTCATTAATTAACTTTCGCAGACTTCCATCCCGATCCTCGCCAAATTCGTTTTCGCCCTTTGCATCCATGTAGAATAAGCCGACAGGAACGCTGTGCTGAGTCAGTAAAACCCCGAGAAAAGATTTCCTGCCCTTGCCAGCATTCTCAGCCTCCTCTCTCGTCATGCCCCAATTATTGATAAGGTCCTCTGTATTAGTGGGCACACTCGCCGATATGTCGGATTGTTTCTCCGAGCGCCAAAGCTTGCCGATAAAACCGAAGCGGTATGACCATGTTCGACCTCTTGTTTCCGGACCAGGCTGCCGGGGAATATAGTCGAGAAGTTGATAAAATGTTTCAGCGAACAAAAGGTCAGACACGTGGATTGTACATCGATAGTCTCCTAATGGACCTTTTGCGGGGTTCAAAGCCGCCCGATCTTGATTGATTTTTCCTATTATTGTCTGGGACAGGAGTCCTCTCACTTTGTCCTCCAGCGCTTTCTTTTGCACCCAGTGGTCGAAATTAGTTTTGGCTTGCTTACGAAACGAATCGAACGTCTCCTCAGCAGTGAATTTAATTCTGTCGCCCAACTCAAACTTGGCTGAAAATAATTCCACCGATTTGAAGTTACCGAAAAGCGCTGCCAGCCTATCGGGTGCTTTTTGCGAAGTGAAGAGGTACAAGAAAACAAAAATGACGGCTAAGGGCCAGGCAAGCTGAACCGCTAGACTACCGGCTCGGGCAAGGGCCATCCCAATAATCTTTTCCGGCGCTGCCGTCGGTTCGATCCCTTTGCGAAGTATTTCCAACTTGGTTAGTGAATCGCTTATGGCCGTCTGATTCTCATCGTCTTTGTTGGCAAACTCTGTTTGTAGGGCCGCTAGGTTTTGCATAACAATATTGAGGTCATTTATCGCGCCTTGCCTCATTGTGTCATCTGAATTCTTGTGGTTGCTTATGATCTCCAGATCAGTTTGAAGCTTCTCGCGATTATTTCTAAACTGCTTCAGAGCGCCGTTAGGGCTCGTGTCCTCTTTGAGCGCCGTTTCTACTTTTTGAAGTGACTTCTGCACGGGTTCAATGTCACTCGTCGTCAGTCCTCGAGTTGAATGGTAAACGACCCAAACGAAATAAATCGTCAACAGGAGAAAGGCCGCGGCGGCGAGGGTCAAGAACAATCGATATAGGATCTCTATGATTCGATTAGGGGATGTCATTGGTTGCTACTCCCGCAATAGATTTGTCGCGCCTCCCGCTAAAGACAAGCGTACTAGTCTTCGCAGCATAATGCCAGATCATAGGGTGGGCTTTTGTCCAACCTGAAAAGCGACCCGGCGCTCTGCAACACTGTTCCTGTTCGGTGCATATTCTGAAACCATTCGCATCCCACTCCCTGAGATGGTCTTTGCGTGCGTGACTTATTCGCACCGTTGTCAATAGCTCCCGTCGAATCTCGCTACTTTGTCTCTGCCACGATTCTCGCCGGCGTCTCTTAAACCATTTGTCGCTTGGCTTGTGATTGCCAGTAGAATTGCAACGGCACACGGTTGACGCTGGGGTCACAATCAATGCGTGAAGACACGGCACTCGACAGGTCAACCTGGGATCGCCCGTCTCCCAAAGATCTCGTTCGCTCAGAGCCCTCTCCTCACGCTGGCCGTGGCGACCTCCGCGGGCATTGCGGCGTCGTACTACTTTCCGTCTTACTCCGGATCAGCATCCATCGTGGCCTTTGTCGTTGGGGTCAGTCTTACCCTTTTCTCAATCATATATTTGACCAGGAACAAGACGAACGTCGCTGGGTGTTCTCTGGTCGCGGCGTTTCTTTGCGCAGGATTTCTACTCTCGTGTATCGAGAGTCGGCCCGCCGCGCCTAATCGCATTTCTCGAGTGTACGACGCCGGCCTGCTCACGTACGGTGATCCGGTTGAGGTAACAGGTGTCCTTCAGGGTCAGCCCGAACCGGCGCCGGACAGTTTCTATCTCACCGTTCGAGTCGAAAGCATGAGCTTCAAAGGAGATGAGCGCGAGGCATGCGGCACGCTGATATTGCTCGCGCACGCACGCGAGAAACAAGTGCGCGAAGAGTATGACGAGTTGGAACTGCGCCACGGGGCGCGAGTGCGCATTATGACGACGCTCGATCGCGACGAGAATTTTCGCAACCCCGGCGTCCTGCCTTTGACTGAATATCTCGAGCGCAAAGGCTACGACGCTACCGGCGTAATAAAGAGTCCTTTGTTGATCGAGCGTTTGGATGACGAACGTGTCTTCCTTCCTTTGGCATTGCTCTACGAATGGCGCCAGCGTCTGGAAAAGGAGTTCGCGGCGAACTTTTCAGCCGAAACTGCCGGAGTTCTTGACGCAGCGCTCCTGGGGAATCGATATAACGTTTCGCGCAACGCCGCCGAGCGCTTTCGTGCGGGCGGCACGTTTCATGTGCTCGTTATCAGCGGCCTCCAAATCGCTTTTGTCGGCGGGTTGGTGATTCTCATAGCCCGGAGATTGATTCGGCGAAAACTCTTTCAGTCTGTCGTCGCCGTCGCCGTGATGTGGGGGTACACAATCGCCGTGGGTGCTGATCCTTCGGTATCCCGATCGGTGTTAATGTTCACGCTCATGGTGTTCGCACCTGTCGTCTGGCGACACGCGCATACGTTGAACGTCATAGGCGGCGCGGCGCTGGCATTACTGGTTTGGCAGCCCGAGATCCTTTTTGATCCATCGTTCCAGTTGACTTTTCTTTCCGTGCTGTCGATTGTTTCCATCGCCGTTCCAGTCTTGGGGGAAATGCAGCGGGTTGGTTCCTGGAGACCGACAAGACAGACGCCTTATCCGCCGGCGTGCTCGCGGTGGTTCCGAGTTCTCTCGGAATCGCTGTTTTGGAGCGAGCGGCAATGGCGCGCCGAAATCGCGGCGTCAAATATCAGTTGCCGGCTTTTTAAGACGCCTACCGCCGCCAGGCTTGAGCGATGGCGTATACAGAGACTGGTTCGCTATTCATTCGCCGCAGTCGTGGTTTCCGCCAGTGTGCAACTCGGGCTCTTGCCGCTGATGGTGATCTACTTTCATCGTCTTTCAATAGCCTCGCTGGCGCTGAATATCTTTGTCGGCATTCTGATGGCCGCTTTGGCATTCATAGCGCTTGCGGCCCTGGTGATTTCGCATCTGAGTGCGTCGCTCGCCGCGCCATTGGTTAATCTGACAGAGAAGATCAACTGGATCATGATTCATTTGGTTGATCCTTTTGCCCGGTTCAACGTCGCCTCAATGCGGTTGCCGCATTACGCTGGTTGGTTGGGTTGTATTTATGTCGTCTACTACGTCGTGCTGGGCTTTCTTATTTTTGCACTGGCCCAATGGAACCCGTTGGGTCCGTTTTGGACAAAAGCGACATCCCCGCTTTCGACAAGGATGCTGCGTGTCGGCGGGCTGGCATTTGCCGGCCTCCTGGCAATGATCATCCTGCACCCTTTTAGCGCCCGGCGGCCCGATGGGAAGCTTCACGTCGATTTTCTTGACGTAGGTCAGGGGGATTCCGCGCTGGTGACGATGCCCGATGGGACGACACTGCTGGTGGACGGCGGCGGACGTCCCAATATCAATCGAGCCAACGACGAGGACGGTGAGCCGCTTTTCGAGCGTGACACGCGCTCGATCGGAGAGGGCGTGGTGTCACAATTTCTCTGGTCTCGTGGAATGGATCGGGTTGATTACGTCCTCGCTACCCACGCTGATGCAGATCATATCGATGGCCTGAACGACGTGGTGCAGAATTTTCGAGTTCGTGGCGCGATGGTTGCGCGCTCGCCGGCCGACGATGCCGAGTATGTGCGGTTTGCGGGCAGCATGAAGGAAACTGGAGTTCCGGTTGATAAGATTGGCGCGGGTGACGTGCTTCGTTTCGGCGAGGTCACGGCACAGGTGCTTTGGCCGCCTCCGACTCGAGATGAAAGCGCGCCGTCGCGGAACAATGATTCGGTGATGTTGTTGATCCGCTATGGTGACAAGCGTTTCTTATTGACCGGAGATATTGAGAAAGAGGGCGAGGCGGCCGTGCTGAGAGAAGAATTAGATCTCAAGAGCGACCTGGTAAAGGTTGCGCATCACGGGAGCAAAACGTCTTCGATCGAGGGGTTCGTGGCGGCCACGCGACCTTCGTTGGCAATTATTTCGGTGGGCCGGACGTCAATGTTTGGCCATCCGAACAGAGAGGTGGTGGAGCGTTGGCGCGCGAGCGGAGCTGAGGTGATGACGACAGGTCAACGGGGAACGATTTCAGTTGTGACTGATGGACGTGCTCTGGCCGTCAGTACTTTTGTTAAATAGGAAGTGCTCATGTTTTAGAGATAGCTACTCTTTCATAAAACGATCCACGAAACACACCAAGCGGAAATGCTTCGTGCGACTTCGTGTGATTTCGTGGATCCGTTCTTATCGCAGCGGAAACAAGTAGGCTTATAAATACTAGACAACGTGACGATTGGCGCAACGTCATAGCTCGGTCGGGGCAAGGTCGCTGGAGGCTCGACACTCACCAGAATCACAAAAAATCAGGATCTGCGGGTGTGTAGAGATCGATCGTCGAACTCCCAAGCTTGTATGTCTTCAGCACGCCGAGCGGGGGCGCGTAGATGTGGATCGTGATCAAATCCTGGCCGCTGACATCGGGATTGCCGATTTGATGAATGTCCGGGAGTTCGGAACCAGTCAGACCGCCCGCGCGCAGTTCGTGATTGGCTTTGTAGGCCAGGCCGTCCTCAGCGTCATACGCGAAGGTCGTTTCCCACAATATGCCTTCATGCACAAAGACGGCGCCGTGCGATCCGTTGTGATCGTGAATCGGCGTGCGCTGTCCCGGCTTCCAGCAAAGCACCAGCATCTCAACAAATTCGTTGCGCATGACCCGGTGCCGGCAATAATTGCCGGCTTTGAAACCCAAATACGGCGTCAATTCATCCGGAGAAATCGTGGTGTGCGCGATCAGATCGTTAATCTCCGGAAGTGGTGGAACGTAACGTCGCGCCAGTAAGGCTTCAGTTAGATCTTGAAAAGCAAAGCTGCCGGCAGTCTCAGAAGTGGTTTCGCCTGGGTGCTGGAGTTGAGCGGCCAACGTGACCTCCTAAGTCACTTCTCTGTCACTAGGTTTATATTCCGCGGGCAACGCGGAGTCAAGACACGATGGGGTCTAACTACCTCTGATCAGGTGTGCGGATCATACTTCTCCAATACTTCCAATTCTGAGTGATAGCGAAGCAACCTGGGCGAGCCCGCTTTCCTTACCTGAGAGACTCTTCCATTGATCGGTAGCCGCGAGCCTTGCCAGCTTTGCAATCAAGAATCAGTAAATCAATCTGATCAAGCCCAAGGTCGGGAAGGCGGCCTTTGCCCCGCTCCCGGCGAGCGGCAACGACTTGACTATTCAAAGCTTGCCAGCAGGATTCTCAGATCGCGAACGTTGGTCCCGGTCACACCGGTCACGATCGCGTCGCCAACAGCGACGAAGAAGGAATAAGCGTCGCTGCGATCGAGAAAGGCTTTCGCATCAAGGCCGATTGCGCGGGCGCGTTCATCGGTTGTGCGGTCGACAATTGCGCCCGCTGCTGGACTGTTGCCGTCGATGCCATCCGTGCCCGCGCAAAGCGCGACGAATTGCACTGAGCTCGGCAGACTTTGGTCTGTTGCCAGACGCAATGCGGTCTCCATGTTTCGGCCCCCAAGGCCTTCACCCCTTACCGGGCAGGCGAACTCGCCACCGGAAATCAGACATACGACATTACTTTCGCTCGAGTGAGTTGCTTTGGCTCGATCGAGAAGCGTGTTAAGTCGCCTGCAGAGTTGCCGACTGCCTTCTTCGATGGGTTGATCGGTGATGTCAGCGGCTAATTCAGTTGTGAAGCCTCGGCGTCTCGCAACGTCAGCCGCTGCTTCGAGTGCGTTCTGGTTAGCGAGCAGAACGAAGTGTTGGTGCACCGAAGTGGAATCGATCTGAGGCGGTTCTGAGTCGCTGGCTACCGCGCGAAGCACTGTCTGAGGCAATTGAACGCGCAGATCATACTGGTCGATTACCTCCAGCGCAGTCAGAGCATCATCCGGCGGCCTGAGCGTTGGACCCGAAGCTACATTCCGCTCCTCGCCCAGAGGGACGTCGGAGACAATCATGGTGATCTGATCGCAATTTGGCGCGTGCATTGCCAATCGTCCACCCTTGACCGCGGAGAAGGCGCGGCGGACCGCGTTGATCTCGCTGATTGACGCGCCACAATTAACCAGAGTTTTATTCGCGACACGCAAATCTGCCAGCGTAATTTCGTCGTTAACCGGCCATTCGATCATTGCCGAACCGCCCCCGGAAATAAGAAAGATGACCAGGGCGCGCTCTTCATTCGCTTGTTGCAAAAGGTGGAAGGCATCAATTGCAGCCAACAAACTGGTTTCGTTTGGCAGCGGATGACTACCTTCGAACTGGCGCCAGCGACTATTGAGCTTGCATTCGGGTATTTGGCGAGATGCCTGGATCGAAGGGCCGCTCAGGAGTCCGGTCGTGAACGAATCGCCGAGTATTTGATCGAGGGCGTATGCCATAGTGAAGGCCGCCTTGCCGATCGCGACTGAATGGATTTTCCGATTCCCAAAGTTCCACTGCGTGTCGCAAACGCGGAGCTGCGATCCATTTAGACTGACATTGCGGTGGAGGGCAGTGCCCGCATCAACCGTGCTCAGTGTCTCGTCAAAGATTTCGCGGGCGGCGAGACGTAGCTGAGTGAGATTAGGCATGTGCTAAATAAATTCGCCGGGATTATAACGCGACGTTAACAAATGCAGGGCGAAATATGACGAAGTCATATTCGCAATTGGATCGAAGCGAGCGAGCCACACAGTGTAGCCCCGGCGTAAGCCCGGGGTTCCACCTCCCATTAAATCTATTGAGCCCGCGAAGCGGTCGACAGATATAGAAATCAGATCGCATTGGCGAGCGGTTAACGCTCCTCGTCCGACTCGCTTGCTAGGGCAAGGAGTTCCGTCCCGTTTCTGTCGCCCGCTTCGCGGGCTTGGGATTTCCACATGCTCTGATCCCCGGGCTTACGCCCGGGCTACACCCGGGGCTACACTCTGCCGCCATCTTCGATGGCTGATCGAGCTATCCAATACGTGAAGTGTGGTCATTCAACCGTTATTAACCCTCGCAGTGCCCGAAACCTCCGGTCGCTGATTCCCCGCACAACGATCAGATGTTCGACGCGGCGAAAAGGGCCGAACCTCTCCCGGTGCTCGATGATGCGTTCAGCCAGACCCTTTCCGATTCCGGGAAGCTTCTCGAGTTCTCGAATGGGCGCCGTGTTGATATTGATACGCTGCGCGTTTGTTTGATTCGAAGAAGCCAGGGCTTGGGGCGTATTCGATTGCTGATCGTTCGCCTCTGGACTAATCGCTTGAGATGAAGCGCTGGGCTGCGCGCTCGGGGCTGTGTCGCGCGATCGCTTCACACACCCAGAGGACACGAGAATAAGCACGAGCAGCAGAAGCTCCCACGGAGTAGGTCGAGAGCCAGTAAAAATCGAGCATGGCCGTGGCATTCGTTGAAAGTGTTCTCGGTGGAATCGATGCCCTTGTTAAGCTCCGCAGGAGCGAAATATTTATAGTCGTAGATGACCCATTAGATCAATAGTCGTCCATGCGGCTTTGCCGCCTGGTGCGCGGGAAGCCTCCGGCTTTCCGGAGTGCATGATCATCTGACAAGGCTGCGCCTTTTGATGGCGAGGCGGAGCCTCGCGATTATCTCAGGCAATCTCGTGCCGATAAGGCCGAGCCTTACCGCACATCAGGCGGCATAGCCGCGCCTGGCACTCTTACGAGTTGAATCTTTCTGTTTCATGCATGCAAACGACTGATCGAAAAGGGAATCAGGCAGCGCCGCTGACGAGTGCAATTTGCTGGAAGTGTTGCAGCGACAAAAAGTTGTCACCTGCTGCGAGGCGATCTCCACAAAGTTTTCCACAGATTGTGTGGAAGAGAAGAGTTACGCTGCCTTGGGCTGCGATGCGCGCAGGATAACGGCATGCTCAATCGGCAAACCGAAAAGATCATGGCCTTGCTTCTCCAGAGGTTTCCGGAGTGAGGCGATTTCAGAAAGGATGGCGCGCAAAGCCGGATCATCGTGGTTGAGTGTAACGATGCGGGAAAAAGACATCACTTCATCTTGACCGAATGTTTTTGACATTTGCTCTACGAACTCCCCTAACGCTTTGAGCTTCCCGTTTTCGAGCCAAGGAGCAGCGAGAACAAGATCCCATTGGGCCGATGAGTCTTCGCGCATGAAAATCCCAAACAGAGTAAAACGGCCTTTTTGAGCCTCGACCCTTTTCATGAATTCTTGTAACTTTTCGGTCTGGATCATAAAACTCCCAAAAGAATCTTCGCCGATTTGATCATGTCAATCGCATCGACCGAAGTCGCAGTACCAATGGGTCTGTATCGGGTACCCGGCTCCCACATCGCAACGACAGACCATTCGGCGAGGTACTTCGTCTTTATATTTACTTCGCTGCCTGAAAGACGAAGCAACACGTCGAGGTTGTGCGTCCTGAAGCTATGATAACCCTCGAATTCCTTATTAGTCGAAGGGAAGCCATGCCACTTGAGGGTGCGACAGACGCGCGCCTTTAAACCGATCTCCACTGAGTACCCACATAGGTACACCGATCCGTCGTAGCGTCTCGCGCTGAGGAGTATCTCAGCATCTCTGAGTCGAGCTCTGGCAATCGCGCGGAGTTCGGTTGGCAATATCATTTGCTTAACACCGCACTAACGTAACGACCACCTATTGTGAAGCTTCCTGCTCGTCCCACTCCTGCACCAACTCAAACGACTTGGCGAGCACGGGACGCGGGCGGGCGCCATCGGCTTTGCCGATCAGGCCTTCGCGCTCCATCTGATCGAGCACGGCGGCGGCGCGGCCATAGCCGATGCGCAGGCGGCGCTGCAGAACGGAGGTGGACGCCCGCTTCATATCGACACAGATGCGCAGGGCCTCTTCGAACAGTTCGTCACGCTCGCCGCCGGAATCTTCCAGGCCCATCGCTTCTTCGTCGGATTGCGTGATGGTTTCGTCGTAGTCCGGTTCCCATTGACCCTTAATATGGGTAACGATCTTATTGATTTCCGTCTCGTCGATGTAGGCGCCATGTACGCGCAGCAGACGCGAGGAGCCCGGAGGCAGGAACAACATGTCGCCGCGGCCGAGCAGGTGTTCCGCGCCATTGGTGTCCAGAATTGTGCGCGAATCAACCTTTGAAGACACGCGGTAAGAAATGCGGGAAGGGAAGTTTGCCTTAATTAACCCAGTGATGACGTCGACCGATGGACGCTGGGTTGCTAGTACGAGGTGAATGCCGACGGCGCGAGCCATTTGCGCGAGTCGCGTGATCGAGTCTTCGACTTCGTTACCCGAAGTCATCATTAGATCGGCGAGTTCATCGATGATGATCACGATGTAAGGCATGCGGACCCAGGGCTGGCCGGTTTCGCCGAAGTCTTTTACGGTGTTGCGGCGCTCTCGTTCCGCGTTATAACCATCGATGTTACGCACGCCCCAGCCGGCCAGCTCCTTATACCGTCGCTCCATCTCTCCAACCGCCCAACGCAACGCGCGCGAGGCGGGTTTGGGATCCACAATGATCGGCGTGGCCAGGTGCGGAATATCTTCGTACAGACCGAGCTCGAGGCGCTTCGGATCGATTAGGATCACCTTTACTTCGTCAGGTCTGGCGCGATAAAGGATTGAAACCAGAAGCGAGTTGACGCCCACCGACTTACCCGAACCAGTGGTGCCGGCGATCAGCAAGTGCGGCATCTTGGCCAGGTCAGAAACGTAATTTAATCCATCAATCGTTTTGCCCAGCGCGATGGTGAGCTTCGAGGTCGATTCCTTGAAAGCCCTCGATTCGATCACTTCGCGCAG
>Ga0137359_10002980_pt1 | contig 13666 bp, 9 predicted proteins | sample Mad1_40_16metaG_FD_108281 | JGI IMG/M metagenome (GOLD analysis project Ga0137359, IMG submission 108281) | Vadose zone soil microbial communities from Angelo Coast Range Reserve, California, USA - Mad1_40_16 metaG | ecosystem: Environmental > Terrestrial > Soil > Vadose zone | place: USA... | reverse complement strand
GTCGATTACCTGGCCCTTGGTGAAGCCGGCGGCAGGATAGAGGATTTTGTCGAGGTTGGAGAGCTTGAGCTTGCGGCCTTCAACTTCGACGATGGTCTCAGTCGGCATAGAGTGGTCGATTGTCAGCCGGTAGTCGTTCACTCGCTGTCGTCCGTGGCTGTTTCGCAATCCGCGGGTTGTGAATGACTGGCGGCTAACGACCGGCGACGACTTGCTAGTATAGTTGGCCAACGCAAAAGGAGTTCTGATGCCAGGTTCGCGCCGCGAGTTTCTCTATGGTTTGGGAGTCTTAACCGGATCTACGCTGTTTGCTATGGAGCATAGCGAGCCCGAACTGATTCTCTATAACGGCAATTTCTGGACGGTCAACTCGCGCCGGCCTCGAGCGCAAGCGGTGGCAATTTCCAACAGCCGATTTCTGGCGATTGGGTCGAATGAGGAGGTCCTCGGACTGGCTGCGGGCAATGCTAAGAAGATCGACCTCGCCGGGAAGACCGTGTTGCCGGGGTTTATTGATGCGCACTCGCATCCGGCGGAGGCGGGGCTTTCACATTTGCGGATGGTGGATTGCGATCTGCGGTCGATTGCGGAGATCCAGAAGGCGTTGCGAGAGCGCGCTGCGAAGACGCCGGCGGGAGAATGGGTGCTGGGCTTTAAGTATGACGACACGAAGACATCAGAGGGACGGCCGCTTACTCTGCAGGATCTCGACGGGGCGGTTCCCGATCATCCTGTATTCGTCGTCCATCGCGGAGGTCACACTGCGTGGACAAATTCCTTGGCTCTGAAGCTAGCCAAGATCGACGACAAGACGCCTGATCCTCCGGGCGGCAAGTACGATCGCGACCCCGCTACAGGGCACCTGACGGGACATGTGCGCGAGCATGGTAAGGACGTATTCGAAAAGGCGACCCCGTCGAAGTTCACTCGCGACGATCATCGTGAAGGTGTGAAGCTTATCTCGAAGATGATGACTCGCACGGGTATCACTTCGGTGACCGATGCGCTTGGTAGTCCGGATGGCTTGCGCGCCTACCAGGATGCGCGCGAACTGGGACAGCTCTCCGTGCGGATTTATTGCCACATCTATTACATGTTCATGGACCAGATGCTAGCGGCGGGCGTGAAGACCGGCCTGGGCGATGAGTGGGTGAAGGTTGGCGCACAGAAGATGATTTGCGACGGGTCGATCTCGGAGCGTACGGCGCGATTGTCGCAGCCTTATATCGGGCGTCCAGATGATTTTGGAATTATCGTGACTTCAGAGGAAGAACTCTATCAGCAGGCGCGGAAGGCACACGTTGCAGGATGGCAACTCGGCACTCATGCCAACGGCGATGTTGGGATCGATACAACTCTTCGAGTGTACGAACGGCTTCAGAAAGAAATGCCGCGGAAGGATGCGCGCTATCGGTTCGAGCACTGCACGGTTGTGAATGATGGACTGGTGCAGCGAATCAAGGCGCTGGGCGGGATCCCGACTCCGTTTTCCACTTATGCTTATTATCACGGCGAGAAGATGAAGGAATATGGGGCGGAACGTGTGAATCACATGTTTGCACTGCGTAGCTTTATTGACGCGGGCATTCGGCCTACACAGGCGTCGGATTATCCACCGGGGCCGTTTGAGCCGATGATGGCGCTGCAGTCCGAGGTCACGCGGACGGATATGAAAGGCAACGTCTGGGGGCCGCAGCAGAAGATCACACTGGAGGAAGCGATTCGGGTGGGAACAATCAACGGGGCTTATGCTTCCTATGAAGAGAATCTAAAAGGTTCAATCGAAGCAGGCAAACTGGCTGATCTGGTTGTGCTGGGGCGCGACGTGTTCAAGGAAGATCCTTCCAATATCATCAACATTCCGATCGAGCGGACGATGGTGGGCGGGACGTGGGTCTGGGAAGCGTGAGCACTTCGGCCGATCTTTCAAGCAATTTGATTTATTTCTTCTTTTGCTGCGCGGCAGCTTGCATCATCTCCTGCATTCGATCCATGGTTGGTTGAAGCTGTTCGGGATTGCGAATGATGTTCAAAAATATTGGGCGAGGATCGATGCCGGGGACGCCGCCGAAATAGCGATAGGCATCACGAAGCGGCGGGCCTGCGGGAGTGCCGGCAGCGGGAATTGATTGCGGGAGTTGAAAGGCGTACATGCTCCCGCCGGCAAGGACTTCGTGGGGGTAGCGCATGAGCCAGAGGCAATTGTGGCCGTCGGCGATGCTGCCGACGGAAACAACGGCCCACCGACCTCCGTCCGAAGGCGATGGCTCCTGACAGCTCCAGAGCTCGGCCTCGGGAACGTAAGCGCCGGGCTCGGAGAGGCCATACTCATCCAATAACACATGCTTGAGTCCGTGTTGCTGTACGAAGGTTTCGACTGCCGGGAGAGACTGGTTCCAATCGAGATTAGAGTCGTTCACCAAGAGGTAGCCGGGGCGTCCCATGCTCAACACATTCAGGAAGGGAAAATAATTTGGATAGGCCCATATGGCGGTGGCGAGGGAAATAGCTACCAAGGCGACAGTCATCCAGATGGCGGGGCGTGCCCAGCGCCAGCTCGAAGCTTGCAGTGACTGCAACATGCGTGGAAGAGGTGCTAACAGAAGAATCAGCAGCGCCAAGGCGATGGTGAAGTGGCGGATGCTTATATCCAGGCGATTGAGCATCGCCGCAGCTACAAAAACCACGAGTGAGACCCATACGGCACGCCAGCGAAGCTCCATGGCACCCGGGATCGCGGCTTTCTGGCCACGTGAACGGCGTTTCAAGCTGATTGCAATCACAATGGCTAGCAGGAGCAAGAGAAGAAATGAGAGCGGGGATTTCAAGACGAACAGAGTCGGAAAATAGAACCACACACCATGCGAATAAGTGTGGCCTAGAATGTAGGTGGGGCGACTGCCTGCGCTCAAGGCAAACAAAAGAAGACCGCGGAGGTAGAGCCAAAGGGGCATCAGCAGGCGACGCAAGAAGGGCGATCCGGGGAAGTGCGGGATGATGTTGAACGAATCCGTGGACTGGTTCCAGGAGAGAACAAAATACGTGAGGTAAACAAGCAAGGCGGCCCAGAGTGTGGCTTTGGCCACATTGAGCCATCCACGGCGGCGCCAAATTCGTCGCGCGGCTTTATCTGCTGGCTGATCGGGAACGCTCCGCCATCGCAAACTCAAGGCGAAAGCGATAAAGACGAAGAACAATAGTCCGGAAGAGAACTTCGAAAGAAAGGCGCCGGTAAGAGCCAGTCCGAACTTCAGGATGGTGCCGGGGGACGGAGAGCGCCACATCTCCGGCAGTAGCCAAATGGCCAGGACCCAGAACAGGACAATTGCAATATCGGTAATTACGAGCGGGCCGAAGGCTAGAAATGCCGGCATGCTTACATAAATGGCGAGGCACAGCAAACCTCCCCAGACGCCTCCAAGGCGGGAGCCAAAAACGTAGATCGCGAGGCCGAGAAGCAGGGTAAGCAAGAGCATCGGCAGTCGGGCCCAAAAAACGGTGGAGTAGGGATCGTTCCAACGCATGATGAGCCAGTGTCCGAAGACCCACTCTCCCAGAAACTGGTTGAAATTCTTGTTGCTGAAGGTCCAGGAAATGTGAGAGTAGTCGGCGTGGACTCGGCGGAGGACTAGCGGCAGGGCGGCGACTACCTTCGCGAGTGGCGGATGTTCTTCGTTCATCCGCAGGTCCAGCTTTTGGAGATAACTCACGCCCGCGCCGATGTGCGCTACTTCATCCACGGTGACCGATTCGCGGAGCGCAGCACCGCCTGCCAGCAACGCCATCAGGGCAAGAAGCGCAGCTACGGCGAAGAAGATATTTCCAGATTGCTGCATTTGGACTGACATTGATTGTGCAGATAATACACGGCTTTAGTGGCGGTGATTGTGGTTTGTGCGCACGATTCCGCGAGTCTTAGAGAAAATTGCGCGGCGGCAAGTCTATTTCCTTATTTCTGCCAGGGCAGGAAAAGATCGAGGAGCGCAGAGAGTGCGCTCGGCGGGCAGCGAACCGGTGCTGGCGGATTTCACAAGCATTTCCAGAGCGAGGCCGGCCATGGGAGGAATCACTACCGTGGTACGTAAGTACCCGCTGCGTACCCATTCCTGGCCGGTTCTTGTGACTCCATCGCAACCCATAAATGGAGTGTTGAGCCAGTGCTGGCGCGCAGCTTCAGGGAGGCTATCGAAGGCTTCGCGCGCGCCCATCGCCATGGCATCGTTCTGGCAGACGACGGCCTGAATCTTAAGCTGGCTGGACGTACTCAGCGAAAGCCAGGACTTGATTGCCTGATGGGCGCCACGTTCCGACCAATCGCCTCTCAGCACTTTCATTTCGACTTTTTGGGGCTTGGTGGCAAGCATTCCCTGAGTGCGGAGATTTGCGGCGCTGCTGGTGGACGGACCTTCAATATAGAGAATGTTGCCTTCGGTGGTGAATACAGCGAGTTGTTTCCCTTGAATCCGGCCGACTTCTTCCTGGTCGGGGCTAACTGCAAACACCGCGACGGGCGCGGCTTTGCGAAGTTCGGGGATGTAGTCGGCTTCGCGGTTCAAAATTCCCCAGGCGATTCCGGCGGCCACCGCCGCTTTCGCGACCTGGTACATAGGCGTGCCGACGGGCTCAACGAGAATCGCGTCCGGGCGGTGATCCTTGTCCTGGATGATCTTGATCAATTGTTGGCACTGATCGACTGCGTTATTTTCGGCGTAGATGACGTTGAGTTTCACGCCCATCCGGGCAGCGACCTCGGCGGCAGATGCCGATTGCTCTGCCTGGTAATCGTTTTCTCTGTTGGTGAGAGCAACAACTACATTTTTATAGGTCATAGAAGTCGAGACTTGTTGTCGGCCTCAAACTCCCGAGCGGGGCCTGCGATGCATCGAGATTTTCCTATGGAGATTCTAATATCTACAAGTTACGGTAGTGTTTTGCTTTGAGGCGCATGCAGTCTTTTCAGTATCGCTGCGCGACCTAACCCAACGGCGATTGCCACGTCTCTATATCCGGGGTGCGATTGACAAGTTCTTGCACCCGCAAGTACCTTCGAATTTCCGGATGTTTCCAGCCTTTGGAGGTGGAATGAGGTCTCGTCGAGTTTTGTTGATCGTGCTTGTTTTCTGTTTTTCCTCTCTTGCATTCAACCAGGATCTCGTGTCTTTCGAAAAACGTATCACGGTGAAGAAGCTGGCCAATGGCCTGACCGTGATTATCTGCGAGCGGCCGGAGGCGCCGGTGTTCTCCTTTTTCACCCACGTCGACGCCGGTTCGGTTCAGGATCCGCTGGGCAAGACCGGGCTGGCGCACATGTTCGAGCACATGGCGTTCAAGGGGACCGACAAGATCGGCACCCGTGATTATGAGGGCGAAAAGAAGGCGCTCCAGAGAGTGGAGGAGGCATACGCTGTGTATCTGGCGGAGCGCGACAAGCGCATTAATCGCGACGAACAAAAGCTCAAGCAACTGGAGAAGGCCTGGAAGGATGCGATCGCAGAGGCCGATAAGTTTTCCGCGGCCTACGTCAACGAGTTCGGCAAGATCGTGGAGAGTGAAGGCGGAGAGGGAATGAACGCTTTCACGAACTATGACGAAACGGGCTACAACTATTCGTTTCCGAGCAACCGCGTGGAGCTTTGGGCGTATCTGGAGTCGGAGCGGTTTTTGCATCCGGTGATGCGGCAATTCTACAAAGAGCGGAATGTCGTGATCGAAGAACGGCGCATGCGGACGGACAGCAATCCGATTGGGCGGCTGCTGGAGCAGTTCACGACAGAGTCTTTTGCGGCGCATCCTTATCATCGGCCGACGATTGGCTGGATGTGGGATCTGAACTCCTTCTCGGCGACGGATGCGCAGAAATTTTTCGAGCAATACTACGTGGCGGCGGACATAGTCGTGACGTTGGTCGGAGATGTGAAAGCGTCGGAGTCGATGCCCATTATTGAAAAATATTTCTCGCGATTGCCGACGCGTCCGGCACCGGATGAGTCCACGACTACCGAGCCGCCACAGAAATCGGAGAGGCGGGTGGTGCTCCACGATCAGTCGCAGCCGATTTACCTGGAAGGCTATCACCGGCCGGATTCGTACAGTCCGGATGACGCGGTGTATGACGCGATCACCGATCTGATGTCGAGTGGGCGGACTTCGCGTCTCTATCGCGCGCTAGTACGTGACAAGCAGATCGCTTCCGACTCGGCGGGATTTTCCGGGATGCCGGGCAATAAGTATCCGCATTTGTTTGCTTTTTACGCAGTGCCGATTCCGGGACATAAACCGGAGGAGATGGCGACCGCGATTCACGCAGAGATTGAACGACTGAAGAAAGAAGACATCACGGACGAGGAATTGAGAATGATCAAGACGCGGTCCAAGGCGAATCTCATTCGCTCGCTGGGATCGAATGAAGGTTTGGCCTCAAACCTGGGATTGTTCCAGGCGCGTTATGGCGACTGGCGCGAATTGTTCCGTTCGGTGGATCGCATTGACAAGGTGACGAAGGCGGATATTCGGCGCATTGCTAACCAGACGTTTGTTCCGGACAACCGCACGGTGGGAGTGATTGAGTTCGCGGGCGGGCCTCCGGGAGTTGGCGCGGCACCGCAGGGAGGTGGTCAGTGAAGCGCTCCCTGATTGCTCTCTTCTTTTTTGCACTTCTCCTGATTGGTGGCAATGTCCAGCTGTGGGCGCAGGCTTCGGATTGGAAAGATATTAAGATTCCACCGCTGCCCGCGTTTCATCCGCCGCAACCTAAGCGCATTGTGTTACCGAACGGCATGGTGATCTTCCTGCAAGAAGATCATGAACTGCCCCTGGTCGATGGGATTGCGCGCATTCGCGGCGGGGGCCGCTCAGTTCCGGCCAACAAAACCGGGCTGATTGATATCTATGGCGAAGTCTGGCGGACGGGTGGGACGAAATCTCAGACTGGCGATCAGTTCGACGACTTTCTCGAGCAGCGCGCGGCGCGCGTGGAGACGGGCGGCGGGATCGACTCGACGACGATCAGCTGGTCCTGTCTGAAGAGCGATCTGGACGACGTTTTCAAAGCGTTCATGGACCTTCTTCAGAACCCTGAGTTCCGGGATGACAAGATCGAAATCGCGAAGAAGGGAATGTACGACTCCATCTCGCGGCGCAACGACCAGCCTGACGCGATTGCGGCACGCGAAGCTGCCAAGCTCGCGTATGGTCCGAACAATCCGTACGCTCGTGTGCCGGAGTATGCGACGGTGGCGGCGGTCAAACGGCAGGATCTGGTCGAGTGGCATCACAACTACGTACATCCCAACAACATCATTCTGGGCGTGGTGGGCGACTTCGACTCCGCAGCGATGGAGGCTCGGCTGCGTCAGGTCTTCGGATCGTGGGCGAAAGGGCCGGCTGCCAAGGATCCGGAAATCAATTTCACTCCTGCCAAGCCCGGTAATTATCTGGTTGATAAGACCGATGTCAACCAGAGCAATATCTACATGGTCGGGTTGGGAACGACGCGGAAGAATCCGGATTATTTTGCAATTTCTGTTTTCAACGAGGCGTTCGGCGGCGGATTTTCGTCACGGCTATTCAGCGACATCCGCACGACGAAGGGTCTTGCATACTCGGTGGGCGGCGGGATCGGCACTGGATGGGATCGTCCGGGGATGCTGCGGCTGGTGATGAGTACGAAGAGTGAGACTACGGTGGAATCGATCCAGGCGCTCGAGGAAGAAATTGCGGATCTTGACAAGAAGCCAATTACAGAAGAGGAGATCAAGCGGGCCAAGGATGCAATTTTGAATTCGTTTATCTTCCGGTTCGATTCTCCGGAAAAAGTCTTGCAGGAAAAAATGGCGTATGAGTTCTACGGCTATCCGCTGGATTTTCTGGAACGGTACCAGGTCGAGATCCAGAAGGTGACCAAAGAAGATGTCGCCAGGGTAGCTGCGAAATATCTGCATCGCGAACAGATGCCGGTGCTGGCGGTCGGAAACAGCAGCGACTTTGACAAGCAGCTGTCAACGCTGGGGCCGGTCACGAAGATCGACATTGCGATCCCGCCGCCACCGCCCGGGTTGATGGGAGATCAGGGCGGGCAGCAGTAGCCGTTCACTCATGAAGCGCGGAGCTTTCGTGGCAAATTCTCGGCCGCTTTCCGCGTTGCCGGTTGTGGGGAATGCGCTGAGGAGTCGAAAGGTCAGCGCGGGGCAGCACAGCGTTGCGGTACTTTGGCGTTCGACATTGATCCGCACGCTAGTCTGTGGCGAGCTTAGGTTATTGCTATCTGACTTGCCGGTTACATCTATACTCGCTTCATGGCGTGCGGCAGGGCAGGGAAACCTTCAGTAATTGTTCCGTTCATTCTTTGTTGTTTCCTGGTCGGTGCGGACCTGCCGGCGGAGAATCCAGCGGTCCGCAGCGTTCATGTATTCGTGGCCTTGGCGGACAATCAAAATCAGGGAATCGTTCCAGTCCCGCCGCGTTTGGGAAATGGGTTGGATCCGGCGCATAACCTTTATTGGGGCGCTGCGGCGGGCGTGAAGACCTTTTTCACGCGCAGCGCCGATTGGACAGTGATCAATTGCGGTGAGGGACCGAAACCGCAGGTCACGGAACGCTGCGTGTTCAAGCATCGCCGCGCGAACGTCTATCTGGTAGCCGACGCTTATCGCGGAGACGAGATTCAACATGCAATTCTCGACTTCTTCAGCGCGGCGGCAGGCGAGAGCGCTGAAGCGATCACTTTGCCATCCACATCGCCTGCGTCAACGATAACCGTCCGAGGCGGTTCCAATTTGATTGCTTATGTTGGACACGACGGGCTGATGGACTTCAAATTGCCGGCGATGCCTCGCGAGAAAAACAAAGCGCATCGCGATACGATCATCCTGGCATGCGCGAGTAAGCAGTATTTTTCCGACGCATTACGGGAGTCAGGGGCGTACCCGCTCCTTTGGACAACAAATTTGATGGCTCCGGAAGCGTACACACTGAAAGCCGCATTGGATGGGTGGATTGGCAACGAGAACGGCGAACAAGTCCGGGAGCGAGCCGCCGTCGCCTACGATAAGTATCAGAAGTGCGGGATGCGCGGCGCGCGCCGACTTTTCGCCACCGGCTGGTGATTCTTTTGCAGGCTACAACTTGCTGGCAGAGCTGAACAATTCGTCCCTGGCGAGAATCGAAACTACGACGTTCGACTTAAAGGAACAACGGCAATTACTTCCGCCGGTGTCCCATAAAGCCCATACTTACTTTGTGCCTTCCGACATCAATTCAGGTGTGCTTTCGGATTTTTTTGATTATTTGCGGGTGGAGCGCGGGCTGGCCAAATTGACGATCGCGGCTTATTCCAGCGATCTGGCTCAGTTTGCAGAATTTCTGGAAAGACACGATCGGCTTCTGAGTGGAGCGCGCCGGGAGGACGTCCGCAATTTCATCCAGGAATTGTTTTCGAATCAGCTCGACGGGCGCTCGGTTGGGAGAAAGTTATCAGCGATACGCCATCTTTATCGTTACCTGCTGCTCGACGGAAAAATCAACAAAGATCCTACGCTGAATATTGACAGTCCGAAGCAGTGGAAGGTATTGCCAAAATCATTGAGCCGCGACGAAGTGGAGGCGACGCTGGGGGGCGCGGCTAAGCCTCGTAATGAGAGTGCTCGCGCACAAGCGCTCGCGCTCCGGGATCTTGCGATGACTGAGTTGCTGTACGCCAGCGGCATCCGCGTTTCGGAAGTGGCCAATGCCCGGCTCGAAGATCTGAAGCTCGATATGGGATATATCCTTGTGCGCGGTAAAGGGGACAAGGAGCGCATGGTTCCGCTGGGAGTTCCGGCTCAACAGTCCTTGCAGAAGTACTTGAAGAATGGCAGGGAAGTGCTTGCTAAAGGGAAGAGTTCGCCGTTGCTATTTCTGGGGGTTGCGGCGCGCGGGTTGAGTCGCAAGCGGTTGTGGCAAATGGTTGGCAAGGCTTCTCTGGCGTCGGGACGTCACGCGAGTCCGCACATGCTGCGGCATTCGTGCGCGACGCATATGGTTGAGAATGGGGCGGATCTGCGGACGGTGCAGACGATTCTTGGGCACGCCGATATTTCGACGACGCAGATTTACACGCATGTCGCGCTGGATCGGCTGAAGAGTGTGTATACGAAGCATCATCCTAGGGCGAAGGCGAGGGGTTGAAGCGCTGACGTTTCGGCTACACGCTGGAAAGCAGGTCCTTCGCCCGCTCAGGACGACAGGTCTGATAGTGAGCTTTGTGAATCATGAATCTTGATCGCAAACAATCGCATACACAGATCGAACTTGCTACGGACTCGTTCCTGAGGCATCTGCGTGAGCGCAATGCTTCGGCCCATACGATTAAGGCTTATGCCAGCGATCTGGATGTTTTCGCGGCTTATGTTGGATCGCGCAACTGGGAGGCTATCGACCACATTGTTATCCGGGGCTTCCTTTCTCATCTTTACGACAAGAGGCTGGGCAAGACTTCTGTCGCGCGAGCGCTGGCGGCGGTGCGGTCACTGTACCGGTGGTTGGGGCAGGAAGGTGTGGTCGAACAAAATCCGGCGAAGCTGGTTTCTACGCCGCGGCTGGCCAAAAAACTGCCACGGGTGCCAACCATTGAAGAGATGAACTCCGTTCTCGATGGGAAAATGCCGGAGCAGGCATCATTTCCAGAACGCGATCGATTGATGCTCGAATTGCTATATGGGTGCGGTATCCGCAACTCTGAGCTGGTAGGGATCAATGTGGACGATATTCGGATGAGCGCGGAAGCGATTCTGATCCGCGGAAAAGGCAAGAAGGAACGCTACGTTCCGTTCGGTGGGTCGGCGCGCACAGCCTTTGCTGGTTATCTGCCGTGGCGCCAGCAATTGCTGGCGACATTGAAGAAGTCAAATTCCGCGTTGCTGGTCAATCAGCGCGGTGGACGGCTTACTACTCGAAGCGTGGGGCGCATCGTCAAGCGGATCGCGGTTGCCAGAGGGCTGTCGCCGGACGTCCATCCGCATACGTTGCGGCATGCTTTCGGCACGCACATGCTCGAAGAGGGGGCGGACCTGCGGGCGATCCAGGAATTGTTGGGACACGAACGGTTGGCTACTACCCAGCGCTACACACAGCTTTCAGTCAAGCACGTCATGAATGTGTACGATCAAACTCATCCGCGCGCGAAATAGGCTCGCCTCTCGTTACTTCAGTAATTTTGATCTCATACCTTTGTGCCTCACCATTCCTATTGGGCCGTGAAGCGGTTTCGGTCTCCCATTGTTCCGGTTCCGAGGTGTGTCCGCGCTGACGTGGGCTGCCGTATGAGGTTGATGCATGGGTAAACTGACAAAAGAACTTTTTCTACTGCTGTCCTTGCTTGCAATTGCTGCGACGCTGCAGTTTTTTGCCGAGTCTTTGCCCATGGTGTTGTGTTTTTACTTTCTGCCTGCGATCTACTCGGCATATTTCTTCGGACGGCGGCACGCTACCCTGACTGCGTTCGCGTGCATCTTTGTGGTCGTTTTGCTGAACTTTGTGAACAGCATGAGGCCGGCCCATGCGACGCTGACGCTGCCGGGAGAGCGATTATTTAATTTCGCGATCTGGGCGGGAATTCTGGTAGTGACCGGTTATGTGATGGGCACCCTCTACGAGCGTAAGCAGGGGATGACCAATGATATCCGCGAAAGCTTCAGCGGTCTGCTGGTTGTGTTACAGCACTTTTTGGTCAACGAGCAATATACGCAGGGTGAAAACCAGCGCGTGATGGATATCACTACCCGGATCGCGAACGTACTGGGAATGGGTTCGGACCGCATAGAACTGCTGCGATCGGCGATTCTGCTGCGCGACTTGAACTTGCTCGGCATCAGTCATGACATGTTATACAAGGCGGCGGATGTTTCGCGTAATGAAATCGTGGCCAGCTTTCGTAAGAAGCGCAAACAGGATCCGCGGGCTCAGGCCATGGGGGGATCCTTGCGGCGGGTTATCCCGATCATTGTGGCGGAGCAGATTCTCGAGGAGCAGGGAGCGCGGGCAGTCAACGTCCCGATCGAGGCCCACATTCTGGCGGTGGCCGATATGTATCTGCGACTGACTACGGCGGCACAGGGCAAGGCGATGTCGGCCGAAGAAGCGCGAAGCATGATCGAAGCGGCGTCGGGGGAGAAATTTCAAAGCGGTGTGGTAGATGCATTTTTGAAAGTGTGCAATGAAGGCGCGCTCGCGGCCGGGGCTGGGGCTTAATTTCCCGATTCGATTTCGCGAGAGCCGATCTGATGTCGTGCCTCATCAGACGTCAATTCGATGTCTTCTTTCCAGTAGCTTAACCTCTCCTTCGCTCGCGGCACCGAGGGCGAGACGCCTCGGGACAGCCGACAGGATGCCCGCGCTACACTGGGGCTAATTTGCGGCGAAGACTCCACGTCATCGTGCTTCGGCCCAGGCTGCGTTCATACGAAAAAAGAGCCGGTCCTGAAACAGGACCGGCTCGAATTGTTTACGGCCTGGTTCGCGGTCAGTTGACAGCGAAGATCAGGTCGTCGTGATCGTTGTACGAACCCGCCGTACAGGAGGATGCGCTTCCCTGATAGCGGAATTGGGCCCGAATGGCTTGCAAGCTGCCCGTCGGGAGTGTGAACGTCCGGGAAATGGACTGGGCGCCGGCGACCGTAGGAGCTATGGTCCCGATCAGCACCCAGGACGGACTGTTCGCGTTTGCGGTGTAGTACAGATCGAGAGAGTCAGCTGACGGTGTGGACCAAGCCCAGACCGTTGCCGTGACGGTCGCGGTGGTGCCATGCGTCAATAGGCCGCTGGTGCTGGCAATCGACAGGCGATCGTTCGATTCGTCGGAGTGGAAAGTTCCCGAGTTGCCGTCGGCGCACGAACTGTTGATCGTGTTTGGACGATTCGTTTCATTTCCGCCGGTCATCGTGCCGCGGCCCAAGAGCAGAGTCGGACCCGAGTCGCAGGATGTACCCACGGTCGCGCATTTGGGTGCTTTGAGAGTAGTGTCGAACACGGCAGTTTGCGCTCCTCCCGTCGGACTTACGGTCAAAGCGATGGTGGTCGTTTGGACCAGCGAGCCGGAGGTGCCCGTCACGGTGATGTTCGTAGTGCCGGTGGTCGCCGTCCCGGAAGCAGTGAAAGTTAAGGTTGAAGTTGCCGTACCGTTCGCGGGCGGAGTGACGGGGTTGGCCGAGAAGGCCGCCGTCACGCCGCTGGGGAGAGCGGACAGGCTCAGCGTGGTGGCTGAGTTGAATCCGTTCTGGCTCGCGACTGTGATGGTGCTGGAGGCGTTTCCACCCTGGCTTACGTTGACTGCATTTGGTGAGGCAGACACTGTGAATCCAGGAGTACCAGCGCCCACGGCGAAAACCAGGTCGTCGTGGTCGTCATACGCGCCCGTGCTGCACGAGGACGCGCTTCCCAGATAGCGGAAGTTGGCGCGAACGGCTTGCAGACTGCCGCCGGTCGGTAGAGTGTAGTTGCGTGAGATCGTGTTTACGCCAGCAGCGGTGGGCACGATCGTCCCAATCAAAACCCACGACGGACTGTTAGCGTTGGCCGTGTAGTAAAGGTCGAGAGCGTCGGAGGTGAATCCGCTATACGCCCAGACCGTCGCGCTGACCGTGACCGTCTTGCCCGGAGCCATGTTGCTTCCGTCGGTGGTGGTGATCACCAG
>Ga0137359_10002977_pt1 | contig 13676 bp, 16 predicted proteins | sample Mad1_40_16metaG_FD_108281 | JGI IMG/M metagenome (GOLD analysis project Ga0137359, IMG submission 108281) | Vadose zone soil microbial communities from Angelo Coast Range Reserve, California, USA - Mad1_40_16 metaG | ecosystem: Environmental > Terrestrial > Soil > Vadose zone | place: USA... | reverse complement strand
CGCCGACGATGTCTTGCTCAAACCGGTTAACCCAAACGCTTTAGTGTGGGCGGTGGACGAACAAGTCAAGTAGTGCGAATACAGAAACACGATGATTGAAATAGAGGTTGTACCGGGGTTGCATTGCAACTGTTAAGCTGTTGTCCGTGCTAAGGAGCGCAAACCTATGCGCCCTTCGGCAAGGCTTGGAAGGACTGGAGCGCTGCACTCCCCGGTTCCAACTCACTCTCGTCGCTTTCGTGTCGAATGGCTGCACGACCTGATCGAATCATTGATCTCTTTTTTTTTGCGACTTGTAAATTCTCTACGGGCACTAGCTGATGAATTGTTACTCAAACACCTTATTCGCAACGCCCGGCCTGGACAATTGGCAACCATTTCTCGTGTGCCCGAGTGAGATTATCGCGAATGTACCGATTCTCTCGCCGAACGAGAATATCAATGTTCCTTGTGTTATCCCTGAAAGCGAGATCCAAGCTTTTATTGGAGCGCTGAGAATCCGCGAGTCGCAGGTGGTCCTCGCACGGCTGCTGATAGTAGTCTTTGCTGCTATCGAGTTGATGCAAAGCCGCCTTGCGGGCAAGGCTGATGAAACCAGGCTGCTGCTCATCAAGCAACTCGCCCGTGAGGACAAGAACAAGCGATACCGACATATGATGGATGAAATAGTTGCCGTGCTTGGCTCAGGAAAGGAAGTTGAGGAGTGGATGAAGGGTTTCGGATCAGTTTGCATGACAATCGGCCGAGCATTTGAGTATGCGAGCAAGTCGCTGCCGGACTATGCGGCGGTGAAATTGTCATACGAGCAGAGATTGGAGCAGGTAGGTCAAGCGAACGGTGCTTGAAAGAATGATCTTCGCAATTTTCACCTGCCACGTGAGTAGCTGTCGCGATCAGACCGGTCAGTGGTTGACGGCGGTTGATTGGGAGACGCTTCTCTGGAGTGAGCCGATGTACCCTGAGCGTGGACGGGCTCGGACTCTCTCGGAGACCAGGCTGCTTCTCTCTCTTGGAGTGTCCGTTCAGCTTGCCGCGCCGCGTCAGTGAATTCCATCCTTGTCGTGTTAAGACAAGGCAGTTTCTCCGCGAATTCTCTCAATTCAGCGATTTGCTGAGAGTCTAAGGATGGGGTTACCTGGCGTGGCGATACTCCTAAAGCTCGGCAATGATCGCCGAGTATCCGATCTACAGCAGCGCTGAAATCTCTGGCTTTTATGTACTGGTCTTCAGCTCTTGCTACCTGTTGCCGTCGAGCATCCGACAGGTCTTTCTGCTCTCGTTTCTGCTCTGCACTATCGGTGAAATGTCTGATGATGGTCTCCAGAGCATTTCGCGGAGAGACCTCTCTGACGCTCTTGGTGTAGTCAAGTCCCCGAGCATCTTTCAGTGGAAGCTGCCTAAACTCGCCGAACCGTCTCGCAGCGTCCATTCGCTCCGCTTCCTTGATCATATCCAGCTTGGCCATGACTGAGCAGCCCTTCACTCTCGACAATGCTTCAGGGCTTGGATCGGCGAGCAGTTTGTCTTTGACTTGCGAATAGACATAACGCAGGAGCGGGGCGTCGGTGTTACGGTTGGCTATGTCGTCCATCCTGGCCAACTCATCCTTTTGGTGAATGGGCAAGGGCATTCTTTTTTCCTCCGCAGATCGAGTGTTCTTAGCCTGTTCGACCTGTTTGCTTGCAATCTGATATCTGACCTCCGCCGCGCCAAGCTTCCCATTGATACTTAGCTCTTTGGCCGCTAGCTCTTTTTGTATGTCCTTCTCTACGCCCTGGAGGTAGTCGATCTGACCTTGTATCGTTTCGCGCTTTCTCGGCCTAAGGAAGTTGTAGAGCTTAAATCTCTCGGCGGCTTTTGTCTTTATCGCTTGCTCTACTTCCTTGAGGGACAGGCGTCGATCCCATCCTTCGACCTCAAACTTCCAGAAGTGCCTGGAAGCCTGGAAAGCTGCGGCCTTGCCCTGCGCGTCTTTCAACTCAGCGCCGGCGAGGACTCGACCTGCCTGGAGTCGCCCCGCTGCCCGATCATCTCGCGTGGGTACTTCGCGGGACGAACGGTACTCCTTAAGTAGCTTCCACTCCTCCGTTGTGTAGACGAGTTGAGGTGGCCTTTCTCGGCCCCTTTCCTTTCGCACGGCGAGCGTCTTTTCCAAGGCGGCCGCAAATTCATGGGCTATCCTGGCCGATGATTTGATCTGTGCGTCGGAAGCGTCGGTACGAATAAGGTGAGCGAGCTGCTCTTTTGCGATGTCTGTCTTCGCTAACAGACGGCTGGTCTCCTTCTCGGATGCCGGTCTGCTCACCGGTTCGGCTTTCAGTCTGGACTCGAGTTGCTTGCCGCGATCCCTGTCCTCGGATCTCTGAGCCGACAATCTTTGCTCGGCCAGTCTCTCCCTTCGATCATTATCCCTTTCGGGTTTTGGCGGGATCGGCTCGCCCTTTCGATAGGCTTCGGCAGCAGCGATCTTCCAATGTAGTGTCTCCTCCTTCTTGCGAAGGTGCTGAACATAGATACTGCGATCGCCCGCGAACTGCGAGTATAATTTCGCCCAGTTCTCGTCGATCGTTCGATAGGCATCCCTGCTAAGGTAGATTTTCCTGCCGTCGATCTGGCGGGCATGTAGGTAGACGTGAACGTGCGGATGATCGGTATCGCGATGAATAGCGGCAAATCCAATCGCCTTTGGAAAGGTGTCTTTCAGGAATTGGTTCGTAAGGCCCCGGATTTGTTCGTTGGTGGCTTGGACATCGAACGACAATATGACGCGGTAATGTGTTCGGCCTCCCTTTGCTTTTTCGAACTGTTCCTTGTAGCCAAGATACGTTCGCACGTTGGTCACTTTCTCGCGGAGTCTCTCGGCACGATTCCGTGAGAGATTGGCGACAGTCGTTCGGCTCTTCGACAGCGTGTCGGTGGTCGCGTTCTTATCGATGAGCCGCGCCGTGTTCACCTGTTGAATGCCGTAGTCGTCGCCCGTGAGGTGACTTGGAGCGTTCCAGGTCCAAACAGGATCTGCCTCGTTACTATCCTCACCTTGATTCAGCGCGCGGTCGCTTAGATTGTCGTCTAACGCAGCGGCTACGCTCATTTCGTCCAGGTTGAGATCGAGTTGGCTGCCGTGATCTCGCTCGTGGTTCGGCTCCAACGCCGACGCACGAGTGATATAGGAGGCGTGAGCCGCCCCCGATCCTGGGGTTCCAACTCTGAATTTTGCAAATGCCTCGGGCATCAATATCCGCCTATCCGTTCTTATTCCGCCCACAGTCGGCGCAGGTTTGTAAGCTTCTCGGCAACTGCGGTGAGCGCTTGTTCGATTCTGTCTGTGCTCATGCTGCCCCTCTGGGAGTTCAGTTGTCGGGCAATCTGATTCAGATTATTCCCTACACGAGCGACCTCGTAGATCGCCCATTCGCGCTGTACTAGGGACGCCTGCACGAGTTCCTTGTCTTGGGGCGGAGCCCCGTTCTTGATGAGTGCATTCTCGATGATGTAGCGTGACATCGACATGCTGGCGTCTTTAGCTTGTTGACTAAGCTGCTGGTGTTCGTCGATGGTGAGGCGGACTCGCATCAATTTTGGATACTTCTTGCGCCGGCCGAACCTGCTCGTGTGGGGTGCTGGGTCCTCCCTGCGTTCGCGGCCCCGCGAATGCGTATCCCGCCTTACGCTCTCATCTTTCGCCTTCGTTTCGGTTCGTTCTTTCACTTACTTTTCCTTTGTTAGTTCACTGGCGCGTGGAGGCGTGTAGTGCGAGGCCGTTCCGCGCAATCGCGGTCTTTTCTGCTGCTGCAGATGAGAAATTTGGCAGGCTCTAAGAGAAGCTGAATCCGTATCGTGTGCTGAATCGGCCGAACTGGGGTCTCCTGAATAGGGTGAACTAGCGGCTCATTGACCGACAATTCGAACCCGAACTGCGCGCGGATTTCGTACTTTGACACCGGCACACGCAAGCATTCAACGATGCGAAGCGTGCGGTGATTGCTGGGACCGCAGCTTACTTCGGTGACTCTATAGCTCCACATTCGTCTCAGAACTTGATTCTTGTGAACGTGCTTGGGCGCACTTCTATCCGGGCGATTCGACTCTGTGCCAGCGGCCTTGACGCTAGAATGTTTAACGTCTGAAGTTGTCAGTCGTAGACCGTTGAGGCCATCACAGTCCAGGGTTGCTCCGCCGAACTTCGAGCGATGCCCATCGAATGCGAAGCGGGATCGTGATTCGGATGGAGCATGGGGCGCGCGATAGGCAAACTCCAGCAGGGCAACTGAGTGCTTACAGTCCAGCGTACGCTCCCAAGAACCGTCAGCTCGGTTGAGCGTTTTGCGAACCCATGATTGGAAAGGCAAGTACATCTGCTAGTCTCCGGACGATTGCGTCGTTGGTGCTTTAAGTCTCGGCGTGGCGTTTTCAAGACCTTCTTTCCATCTCTGGAAGCCCCGGTCGAGCTTGAATAGTTCCGCTAGCGCCACTCCCACAACTTCTCCCTCGGTAGGCTTCTCGCCCGTGGCTGACTCGACATAGCTGATGTAGCGCGCGAGTTCTTCGACCTGGCGAGTGTTGACCTCGCACTTAACAGATTGAAATCGCTGCACGCTGACCAGCGGATAGATGGCTTCTTGGAGATTGTTTGCTCGCTTGCTCATGCTTCCTCCTTGTTACTTGGTTATTGAAGTTGTTTGACGCAGGTGCCGCAGTTGTTTTCTGACTGTGTCTTCGGCGAGACCCAGCCTTTCCGCTACAGCGGTTCGATCCGGGTATTGAGCGATTGCTGATTGAAGCAGCTCGAGCTTGACTCGCTTGAGATATGACGCCATCGTCTCGCGGCCCGAGAATTCGAGTATCGATCTGGGGAGCGCGAGCATGAAATCTGGTCCTTCCTCGAGTCCGGCCAGATCGTCCTGAGAGTGTTTCAGGTTTCCGCCAATTGCACTCTTGATGTCGGAGGCGGTGATGGTTGATCCGTGAGCGTGCACGATCAGACGGCTGATCACATTTTCGAGTTCTCTGACGTTGCCGGGCCAGTCATATCGAGTGAGTAGTTCAAGGGCACTTTGGTCGATTTTAATGAGGCGGACTGGGTCAGTCTGTTGACGAAACTTTTCAAGGAGGTATTCGGCCAAGACCGGTATGTCTTCACGTCTCTCCCTAAGGGCAGGCACATCGATTTGCAGAGTAGAGATTCGGTAGTAGAGGTCTTGCCTGAATTGTCCGGCGCTTATCATGCCGCTCAAGTCTCTATTCGTAGCAGCTATCACGCGGACATCAACTTTGGTTGGTTTCGTAGAGCCTACTCGAACTACCACTTTCTCTTGTAGCGCTCTAAGGAGCTTGACCTGCATGGAGAGCGGCATCTCTCCTATTTCGTCGAGGAAGATAGTCCCCCCGTTGGCAGATTCGAAGAGCCCAGGTCTGTCAGTAGATGCGCCCGTGAAAGCTCCCCTCTGGTGTCCGAACAAATGGGCTTCGACCAGACCCTCCGGTATAGCCCCGCAATTAACGGGCAGAAAGGGTCCCTTCACTCTTTTTGAGTTGTTTTGGATAGAGTGAGCTATGAGTTCTTTTCCAGTACCGGATTCTCCACGGATGAGTACCGTGAAATCATGGGGAGCGACTTTGAGGATCATGTCGGCCATAGCGCGCATCGACTGCGATCGGCCGACGATCCCGTCAGTTTTTCTGCCGCTGTCCAATTCCATTAGTGTTCCAACCACGGATCCGAATCCTCTGCTTGTCTATCAGCGAGCAGGCGCGATCAGATAATTCAGGTTAGTAGTGCCCAACAGCCCGTACTGTTTTTGTATTCGCACAAACTGTGCGCGCAGATAATACAAGAACAGCAGCCTCCAATGCAAGTGCAAACTGGTAGTTTCTGAGTATGCATAAACTGTTTGATTGCCTTTTTGTGTTGCATAGCGCTAGAACTGGTCGTATACTCCGAGGATACGGACCGAGTTGTTGAAGGAGGAGGAGCGCGGATGGCCAGACCGAAACTGCCAGTTGAACAGCGCAGGCGTCTCACGATGACGGTGAGAATCAGGCAGGACCTAGATGAGGGCTTTGCGGCGGTTGCTGTCCTTCGTGGAACAACCAAGAGCGGTCTTGTGAGTCAGTACGCAGCAGAACAAATCAGAGCTGAGCAGGAACGTGATCGCTCTCGGTTCGAAGCGGCGCTGAAGGAGATCAAAGCCCAGAGAAAGATGCAGCGCAAATCTAAAACTGCCGGGTCACGACCTTAGAAACACGCCAACAAGGCTCTCCAACGCGAACCTGCTCTATTCACAAACTCGTTCTCACTACCCTAATCACCCAGATAAATGTATAGACAAAAACCATCTTTACGCTATAATGTTGTTCCGGGATGGACGCCGGAAGTAAAGGATATGACGGTCGAGTGTGGGACGGCTCGATCGCGCGATGATGAAGCGCGAGTCTTATCACCGTGAAAGACTCCGCAGATGTACCGCAGCCGAAGAGACTATGGTGCCACATGAGACGAAGAGAGAGCCTGATCGAAGATGTTGAGCTGGGCGGGCAATCCAACCTGGACGATGGGCCGCAACCTATCAGTGGTGGGGTTAACAATCCCTCCGGTCTGAGCGACCTAGTGAGTGCTCTAGTCAACGCATTACGCGGCGTCGGCGGAAGGGCAATATACCTACAGATCAGGTCCGGCCCGCGGGGTCGGCTTGAGCTTAGACAAATTGAGTTTCTAGATATTGAAGACTTGGCGCGTTTGACTAAGGTCGAGCCCCGCACAGTGCACGGGTGGGTACAGCGCGGCATCTCACCGACTCCTTATCGCCCGCCGGGTTCACGCTGCCTTCTTTTCGAGATGAGCGAAGCGATTGCTTGGATCAAACAAACCGCGGTCGCGATACCTCGACACGGAGAATGATTGGCCATATTATTCCAGGCAGCCCGACCGTTGGCTGCGGCTCGGGAAAGGAAGCAGAGATGGCAGTATTCAGGAGAGGACAAAAGTGGTACTACGACCTGTCCGCCACGATCTCGCCGACAGGCAGGCGGATAAAGGTCGTGATTCCTACGGCTCGGACAAAAGCGGAGGTGCTGGCGGCCGAGCGGGAGGCCTTGCGTAAGATCCATGAGGGCGTATATGGAAAGCCAACCCAAGGGGCGATGCTTCTACGAGACTACGTCGACAGAAACTATCTACCGTGGGCCAAGCTGAACAAACGCTCTTGGAAAATTGACACGTCGCGTCTGAAGCCTATTGTGGACTTCTTTGGCCACAGGAAGCTTCGCGACATAAGCCCGTTCCTCATCGAGAGCTTCAAGAGCACCCGGCTCAAGACAGCGATTCGCTACAAGACCAAAACAAAGCCGAGGTCTGTCGCCTCGGTTAACCGTGAGTTCTTCTTGTTGTCGAAGATCTTCAGCCGAGCAGTAATCGACAAGGAGGTTGCTCAGAATCCCTGTCGAGATGTCAAGGCGCTTTCAGGTGAAGAGAATCGCATCCGCTACCTGTCGCTCGAGGAAGAGAAGCGGCTGATGTCCGTGTTGATCGGTGATCGGGAGCATCTTAGAAACATGGTGATTCTCGATATAAACACCGGTCTCCGGCAAGATGAACTGTTAAGCCTGAAGCTTCGGGACATCGACCTTCAACGATCCCTGCTGAACGTATGTAAATCGAAGAACGGCGATGGCAGAGATGTGCCACTCAACAATACCGCTCACGGCTTGCTTAGTTGCCTTGTTGAGCAAGCGAGAAGAAACGATGACGAGTACATCTTCACCAACCCGCAATCTCAAACGAGGTTCACAACTATCAAAACCGCGTGGGGGACAGCCTGTGAAAAAGCAGGCATCACAAACCTTCGGTTCCACGATCTTCGGCACACCTTCGGGACCCGCGCGATCGACAACGGCGCTCCGCTATCGGCAGTGCAGAAGATCATGGGTCACAAGACAATCCAAACGACAATGCAGTACGTGCATGCCACCGATGAGGGAAAGCGTCGCGCTGTTCAGGCAGTCGAGGCAGCGGGAAAGCTAGTCCCAATTTGGTCCCAGAAATCCGCGAGGAAGACTGGGTAATGTTTGCAATTGTTGAAAGGATTGGTGGCCCCTGGAGGATTCGAACCTCCAACCAAAGGATTATGAGTCCTCTGCTCTGCCGTTGAGCTAAGGGGCCCCGTTGCCTCTCACTCGCGATTGTGGCGCATCAGAGTCTTCGTTGCCGCAAATGAGTCGCGCATAAGCAAGCTTGAATCTTAGAGGTCGGATTTTTGGAGTGTCAAGCAGAACCGCCTGAAGCGGAGCTGTTATTGATCTGCGAAAGTTAGAACAGAATTTCAACATTGTAACGAAGCACGCGCTCGCAAAGCGCTATGAAAAGCAGTCGAAGCTATTGCGCTTAAGATTGCAGTACGCCCGGCAGGACTCGAACCTGCGACCCCCTGCTTAGAAGTCCCGTTCCAAGCAAATTAGCCAAAGCCCAAATACGGAGCGATATCAAGCCTTATATTTCAGCAATTGGCGTTGGCTTATAGCGGCTTGTAGAAAGTTATTGGCCTTCGAGGATTTATCCATCTACAAAATCATCTACAGTGGTTCTTGAATTGAATGGATTTGGTATGAATCATTACTTTAGCATGTAATCCTAGGCCGTCCCAAAAACGAAATGAGGATCTAAGTGCAAGGCTCTCATCCCTCCGCGCGCTCGCGTCGCTGCATGAGCAGCTCTACCAAGCGTTCGTGCATTTCCGCTTCAAGACGCTAATATCCTCGCAGACGATCAACACCAGATGAAGCCTCTCTCGATATCAGTACGCCAAGCAGCCTCGATGTAGACGAATCTGTAAGAATCGTGAAGCTGTCTCCGCGCGCATCAAAAAAATAAATCTGGACCGAGCAATCAGTTTCCTCTTTCAGACCTCTGAGCAATTCATCGTATCCTTCTACTAATCCACGGCCCTGTGCATTAGTTTTGGCGCGTACTTCGGTGGTACGACGAACGTGTTCAATCGGCAGGGGACCCGTTGATTTGAAAGTTAAAAAAGAGTCTTCACTCATGACGTCAAGACATCTCTTTACGAGGCTGCTTGTGTTGTTCTTCACCAGAAGCTCTCTGATTTGGCTAGCTAGTTGATTCATGGCTTTTTCACTGTTGCACCTGATGTGAGCCCTCGAATTAGGAACTTTCCCTCCTTAAACACGTCTGGTGATCTAACCAGTTGTGATTGTGAAAACGTCTTTTCAAGCACAACACCATGTCCTCCTGCATACCGTTCCGCCAACCACCGGTTTCCGTATCGATCGTAGCCATAGTTCTGCGACCACGCTCCCGGTTCCGTAGCCGTCCACAGTCGATTCAACTTGTCGTACGTGTAACTCTGGCAAATCACCATTGCGCCAACTGTGATTGTCTGGGTCTCCACATTTCCGTTGTTGTTTGTGCCCCCGTATGTGTAGTCAAGCTGAAGTACGCTCGAATCTCCACTCGATGTCCCAAGCCCGATCTGTAGTGGCTGTAGTCGTCCGTTAAAACTCGAGTGCTCCCATTTCCCATTCCCAAGCTTCATCACGTTCATCGCGCCGTGCGCCGTGTACTGAATGCGATTTGCTGTGTCGCCGGACGCAGCTCCTGCGTAGTACAACCCGCCCTGCTGGTTTGGTTGCGGGCTCCTGACCTTCTCCTGCACGATGTGCATCGAGGTAGCAAGCGGATCGCTGCCCGTTATGTATCTTGCCGAGTACAATTGATCTGCCAGGAATCAGCTTCTTCGCAGGCGCGGTCAACATCCATTTGGTCATCTGCCTACTTTGAAGGTTTCCAAACGTACTTGCCTCTCTTATCGATATACCCAGCCTTTACCGTTGCTCAATCTTATGGCTGCTATTCCATTTACAAACTCACCCGCATAATCTACTCGTGGGCTCAACTTGAGGGCCACTCGTTTCTCTTTGTTTACGTAGCCCCACCTCCCCCCGACGAACTCTAATCCAGTATGCTCCCTTGGATTTGCGACAATTTGCCCGTCGATAATTACAGCCGCAAGCCCCTCCGAAAATGGAAATGCTTTGCAAAAGCGTGGAGCAATTGTTATCCGTCCAAACGTGTCGATGTATCCCATTAACGAGCCGATAGCCACTGCGGCAAAACCCTCTGAGAACCTCTCGGCTTTATTGTACCGATATGGAATGACTGTGTTGCCGGTCCTATCGATATATCCCCATTGGTCTCCTATTTTGGCTGTGGCAAGTCCCTCAGAGAAGTGACCTGCATCGATAAACTTCGGCTCGATAATAATTGTCAGTTTCTGGTCTACATAACCGATCTTTTCCCGTTCGATGATTGGACTAAGACCGTTTGAAAACTCTGGGGGTCCGTAAAATGAAATAGGAACTGCTCGACCGTTCAAGTCGACATAACTCCAGTCTAAACCTATCCGAATATTAGCGAAGCCATACGAGAAGCTTCGCGCCTCATCAAACTGTGGATTAATGACCATCTTTCCAAATCTGTCGATAAAACCCCATTTGTGATCAACTTCTACAGCGGCAAGGTTCTCTGAAAAAGACAGCGCATCGTAAAACTGCGCTTCGATGACTAAATTCCCACTCGTGTTTATGTATCCCCACTTAATGCCAACCCTAACCGGAGCGAGTCCTTCAGAGAATCGCTTCGCATCAGCCAATCTCAAAGGGATTTTGACGCTTCCTTTGGTATCGATATAACCGCAACTGTTTCGCTGACACACCGGGAAGAGTCTATCGTCTGTGCCTGACTGACCCTGCACGGTATTGACGGCATCAGTTATTGCAAAACAAATTAATACCCCAAGAGCTCGCCGCAACAATTTGCCGTTCCCTTGAGATCTACTCATCATCATCATCATTGCCCTTTTTTTCCCGCCGCCGCTGCTCCCGTGGTTTAGTCGTTGCATCCTTGAAGGCTTCGTCACCATATGTCTGCCTAAATGCATCCTGCGCTTCTGCGACTGCTTTAACCATTTGTTCGGGTAACCCTGCTCTCATTCCCGAGGTGCCGTCTGCGCGGGTGTGTTGTACGTATCAAGTCCAGCAGACTTCTATCTTCTGTTTATTGCGGCGGTGGACCGGGAAAGCTCAGTTGCATCGGCTCTGATGTCATAATTACTGGATCGACCGACGTTAAGAGATCCTGCGCACTTGAGTGTACCTCGCCCCAACTAATCCAAACCCGACTCACTATCTCTCTCTTTGGGATTAACCTATGATTTGCCTTTATGAAGCTGTGCTTTCACCCACTCGGGGAGGCGTGGAGAGTAAGGAGGGCGACCGTTTTCAAGTGTGCTCATAATCCCATTACCGTCGTCGTCATAATAATACACTGTGATTTGGCCGGTTGAGCCGCCCATGTGCGTTCGGGCATCAAAGGATTTTAGGGTACAGTTAACATTGTAACTAAATACGCGACCACCCACATCAAATCGCACGATCTCGTCGACAGCCACAGATCGCGATCCAACATACAACACCCCGTCATCGGCCAATGCGTAGGTTGGCAATTCGGAGATAACCTCCCGCTTAGATTTGTACAACGTGGAATATACTCGAAATTCTTCGTTTCCGTCGTCGCTCCGAATCTTCCAGACATCTCTGGCTTTGAAGATGGATGTTTGCCCTAATCCAGGTATTTTCCACCCTTGCTTATTTACGATTCGCTTTATTCCACCCGTCGAGCAACTTGCTGATGACAGGTTGTCACTTCCCGCGATCGTAAGAAGAGCGAGACCCGTTGCCAAGAAAAGAATCCAAAGTAAGCGCATACTGTTCTTCAAGGATGGGATGTCACTTAACCTCTTTTGGATCAATCCCGATAATAACTAATACGGCACACATGCACTAATCTTGTCGCCGTCTTGATCAGTACTGTTTGAGCTCTTGTCTATCCGATGCTGCGCGGCACTTACGGACTTATCAAGATCACCACTAGTGTCTACATATGTTCCGACAAAGGTAAACACAGCATTTGCCAGTGTGCCGACACGTGTCTCACCATTGGTACCTCCAGAATTGACCACCACTGACTGGCCAGGACCTGTGTAATTAAACATATTCGACATTGGGCCGTCAGACTTGCACGTAGAGAAACCAGTTACTTGGGCCGAATGGCACGGAATATCTAGGTTCGCTGACATAGTTCTTCATGAAAGGAATTTGGACCTGCCCCATATTGCGACGAGACATACCCTTCATCAGTCAGTTTGCTGATCGCGCCACCCAACTTACTTATAGACCCTGACAACCAGCCTGGTCTCTTCCCCATGCCTGGGAACAAACTGTATCCAATAAACTAGCTTAAGTTTCTTGCCTGCAGGGACCGGCGTCTCTAAGTTGTCCGGATCAAACGGCGCTTCATCAACCCCGACAATCCAGTTGGTGTCAAAGGCGGATGCGTGAATAGACTCAAAGTATAGATCGTACTTTCCAAAAATCAGTCGCGCATCGAATTTCTCGTCAGCGCTCACTTCTTCGGGAACAACGAATCCGTTTTCGAACCTCAGCGGCTCTTTCAGCTTATCGTCCAATTTGAGGAAGATCATGAATTTTTCGTTATGTTGCTTACCATCAACTTCAAACTTTAGGATCTGCACAAAGCGTATCTGTCCCGCAAAGAGTTCGATTGAAACCAGGACCGTCCAGGTCAGTATTACCGCTCTAGTCTTTCTTGAGGCCATTATTTTACCGTTCGAAACTTACCTAGCGGAAATGTCGCCACTGTTTTGATACCGTTGTATAGATACACCTTCTTGTCTCTTGCGCCCAAAACCACATTGTACTTTGTACCCAACGTTTTTGCATTGGACATGTCTACGGCGGATGGAGGCTGCGCGAAGTTAAAAGTCTTGGTTGTGGTAGTTCCACCAATCGTGATCGTGCCCGGAGAATTAGTGGTTGAAGATGTGGTTTCCTTAATCTCACCTTTTGGATGTACGTGAAAAGTGCCACTCACAGTCGTTAACATGCCACTCTCGGCGGGAATGGCAGGATTCGTAGTAGCGACCGAAGCAGTACCACCAGGCACTTTCGGATCGGAGTAAGCACCTGGAACTGCATTTATCACCTTGTCTTGTCCGTTTGCCAGCGTACCCCAAATTCCACCCTCCTCATGGAAGCCACCCTTCGTGTCACTCGACGTTGGACTGCCACTACGGTCTACAGCTGCACCCATTTCCTGTCTAACCGAAAAGCTTGGTAGTTCAACAGCGGAACTTACGGAATCCGCGCCGGTTGTGCCTCCATCCATGAAACAGATGACGAGTCAGGGTAACCGATCTCCGGTGCTTTCAAGCGGCTTGTCGTCTTTGGCTGACTTATCGTCGGATTCTGCCCAAGCACATTGGCTGTCGTGTTCGCTATATCGAAGTTCCGATTGCCAAATCGATCATAAGTAAATGCCTGCTTCCACTGCTGCGTCCCCCCTCTGTGTCAACGTGACTGAGACACCGACCTCCCAATAGTTTAATGTATGAGGGCGGGAAAGAAAGGTCTCAATGTCACTGCTCTCTGATTCAGGACAACCATCCGATTCTTTGACCCCCAGCCCCCCGGCGTCATCAGGCTCGGTGGGGAGTGAGGGCGAGCAAAGCGAGCCCGAACGAGCCACTGAGCCTGATGACGCCGGCGCCACCCCCGACCCCGAAGTCGTCCAGCGGCCCGTCAGG
>Ga0137359_10002976_pt1 | contig 13677 bp, 10 predicted proteins | sample Mad1_40_16metaG_FD_108281 | JGI IMG/M metagenome (GOLD analysis project Ga0137359, IMG submission 108281) | Vadose zone soil microbial communities from Angelo Coast Range Reserve, California, USA - Mad1_40_16 metaG | ecosystem: Environmental > Terrestrial > Soil > Vadose zone | place: USA... | reverse complement strand
CGTACACTTCCACGTTCATCAGCGGATTGGCTGCCGTGCCGAGGGCTCCTCCGGTGCTCAGTATCTGGGTCGGGTCGACCCGCAGTTCCGGCCGGTCGGCCAAGGTGATCGAGCGGATCCCGCCGGGCGCTGGCGGTTTCAACAGCGCCCCGGCATCGGCTTCGAGGTGGAGGTAGCCCTCCGGGCTATACAATATATTGTAGCCGGCGCGTCCGGCGATGCCGAGCTGCTCCCCGGTCGTGTGGTTCGTGCCTGATGTCGGTCCGGTCACATAGGCGCCGGCCCAATAGCGGTCGCCGAACGCCCGCACGCCAAATGCCGAGCGGAAATCATTGGCGAAGATGTTGGTCGCGACGTTGATGATCGCGGCCCGCTCGACCAGCGGGATGTCGTTCGAGCTGGTCGATTCCGCTTGCGAAAACGGCACATCCATGTAGCCGAGGTCAAAGACGAGCGGTACCCCATGGTTCTTGAGCCCGCTATAGGTCAGCAGCGCGTTCTCGAGGCCGCTGGCCAGGGCGCCGGGGTCGGGCGGGAAGCCGTCGCCTGAGCCGCCTAAATCATAGATCAAGTTGAAGTCCCAATCGCGCATAAACCGGCCGACGAGGCCGATCCGAGCGCGCCGGGCGTTGACGCCGCTGTTGAGGGCCTGGACCGCCGCGAATCGGGAGCCGGGCTGGAAATCGAGATAGTCGGCGACATCCAGATGCAGCCTTCCGGTCAGAAATATCGCATTCCGGCCGTCGGCGCTCTCGATACCGAAGCGGGCGGAGCCGGCTTCGAGGACATGGACCCCGGCTGACGGCAGTGGCACTCCCGCTGGCGGCACTCCGACGATGATTTCGGGCCCCCCCTGACCAGCCGCCGCTGGCGGCTTGGCTGTGGCTGATGGCGGCTGAGCGGCTGCTGGGGTGGAGGGCGGTGCTGGGGCCGGCCCGGCTGCCGCGGCCTGGGCGGCCGAAGCTGTCGACGGCGGGGGCGGGGCAGCTCGTGGCGCCGCCTGCGCCGCTTTCAGCTCGTCGAGCTGTTTCTGCAGATTTTGGATCTGCGTCTGATGCTGCTTTTGGAGGCTCCGGATCTCGGTCTGGTATTGCTTCTGGATTGTTGTGATTTCGGCTTGGTGTTCCTTTTGGATTGTTCCGATTGCGTCTTGCAGCTTTCTGAGCTGATCACTCACATCCGCCGCGGTTTGGGCTACCGCTGACACCGGCAGAATCGCGCCTGTAACGGCGATTATTCCGGCGATCGCTCTCAATTGAGCGAGGCCCCGCTTCCCCATCATATTCCCCCCAGGCGCACGACCGGGCTCTATACGGCGAAATTTGAAACCGGGCGGTATCCCCCTTGCGCCGGTCGGTTACCCCTTAGTGCGCGACAGTAGAACTACAGCGCCCAGAAGTCAACCACGGGCCAGGGTAGGGTTACACCCTGGACACGCTCTCTTCAGCCCTCAAAATCCCGCCTTCCTCGATTTTGTGGCCCCGCAACTCAGGGCACGACTGGCCGCCGACCTCGCTCCTCCAGACTCCTGAAACGGACATCGGTGACCTGCCGCACAGCGCATCGTCAAATCGGTCTCAATGGCCGGCGGGCGGGCCGCCTCCCGGCTTGACGTTGCGCAAGCTCAGCGCGAGCGGCACCGCCGCCAGTGCCAGCAGCGTCAGCACCCAGAAGGCGTCCATGTAGGCGAAGAACGATGCTTGCAGCTGCACCTGCTGTCCGACCCACGCGATGGCCTGCCGCTGCGCCTCGATCAGTGGACTGCCCTGCCCGACGAAATAGTTCGTCATGTGGTGCAATGTGTCCTGATATTGGACGCTCGAGGGCAGCGCCTGGTCGACGAGCATGTTCTGATGGAACTGCTCGCGGCGCCACAGCACGTTGTTGATCAAAGAGATGCCGATCGAGCCGCCGGTATTGCGCGCCGCGTTGATCAAGGCCGAGGCCTGGCCGGTCTTGTCGGGCGGGATGCCGTTGTAGGACGCCGCGGTGATCGGAATAAACATCAATGGGATCCCGGCCGCAAACAGCATCCGGGAACGCGCCATGAACCAGAAGCCGAGATCGCCGTAGACATTGGTCAGCGCATACATCGACAGCGCGATGACCACCGCCCCGGCGGCGACCAGGTATTTCGGCTGGATCTTGCCCACCAGACGGCCGGCGACGAACATCATCACCATGGCGACAACGCCGCCCGGCGAGACCATGACGCCGGCCATGGTCGCGTTATAGCCGAAATCCTCCTGCACCAGTTCGGGAAGGAACTGGGTGGTCGCGAGCAGGAGCGCGCCGGTCGCCAGCATCACCAGAAAGCAGGCGCCGAACTGGCGTGTCGCCACCATCCGGACGTCGATTGTCGGATTGCGGCGGGTCGCTTCCCAGGGGATCATCAGCACGAAAGCGAGCGCGCAGACGGTCGCAACCGTGGTGATAAAAGACGAGCCGAACCAGTCGTCCTCGAGCCCGCGATCCAGCATGATCTCCAAGGCGCCGAGAAACGTCGCGACCAGCACGAAGCCGACAAAGTCGAACCCGGCCTTTTGGTCGCGCCACTTCCGCTGCTCCTCGACCGCCGCCTCGGAGTCGCGCACGATCAGCGCGATCAGCGCGAGCGTCATCACCCCGACCGGACCATTGATCAGAAAGACCCAGTGCCAGGAGACATTGTCGGACAGCCAGCCGCCCAATGTCGGCCCGACCACCGGGGCCACCGCGACAGCAACCCCGAACACCGCAAAGGCCTGGCCGCGCTTCTCGGGGGGGAACGCATCCACCAGGATCGACGACGCGACAGGCACCATGCCGCCGCCGGCCAAGCCCTGCATGATGCGGAACAGCAGCAGCAACGGCAGAGTCCAGGCAATGCCGCACAGCACCGAGCTCGCCGTGAAGAGCGCCAGGCAGATCAGGAAGAAGGCCTTGCGGCCGATCGTTTTGGCCAGGAACGCGCTGGCCGTCAGAATGATGGCGTTGGCGACCAGATAGGTCGTCACCACCCACGACGCCTCGTCCTCGCTGACCCCCAGCCCGCCCGCGATGTAACGCAGCGCCACATTGGCGATCGTGGTGTCGAGGATCTCCATAAACGTCGCGAGCGCCACCAGCACCGCGATCAGCCATTGGTTGGCGCCCGTGCCGCCTGTCGCGGCGGGAGCACCCGTCTGAGACGCGCCGGCGCTCATAGCCACGCCTGCAACCGCTCCAAGAGCGAGGGTGCGGGATCAATCCGCACCGTCGGGACCACCGACATACCGGGCCCGAGCGCAACATCGCCCGGCGGATCGTTCATGACGAGCTTGACCGGCACGCGCTGCACGATCTTGACGTAGTTGCCTGTGGCATTCTCGACCGGCAGTAGCGAGAACGCAGTGCCGGACCCGGACTGAACACTGTCGACGTGGGCGCGGATCGTGCGTTCCGGATAGGCGTCGATTTCGAGCGTCACCCTCTGTCGCGGCCGCATGTGGTCGAGCTGGTTTTCCTTGAAGTTCGCCCAGACCCAGATGTCATCCGGCACGAACATCGTCAGGTTGGTGCCGGGCTGTGCGAATTCACCGACGGCGGCGCTGAGCTGGACGACACGCCCGGGCTGGTCTGCCGTAACAATCGTGTGCGAAAGGTCCAGTTGCGCCTGGTCGCGTTGAGCCTTGCGCAAGCCAAGGTTTGCGACCCCGCTGCTGCGTTGCGCCTTCAGCGCCTCGATTTGCCGCTGCGCCAGCGCGAGGGTTGCTTGCGCACTCTCCACTGCAGCCTGTTGCTGACTCAGCCCCGAGGTGTACCGCTGGGCGTCCTGGACCGTGCCTGCGAGCGCCGTGGCCGCCAGCTCCTGGTAGCGCTTTGCCTGCTGCTGAGCAAACACCAGCGCCGCTTGCGCCTGGTCGACCTGTGCCCGGTTGGCGCGGATCTGGGCCTGCTGCACAACGATCTGCGCATCAATATTCTCGATATTGGCCCGCGCGGCGGCGACCTGCGCCCGGGCCTCGGCGAGCGCGTTGCGGTAATCGCGATCGTCGATCCGCGCGATCACCTGGCCGGCGACGACGTGCTCGTTGTCGGTGACCGGGATCGCCGTGAGGTAACCGGGCACTTTGGGCGCGATCGTGAACTGACGCGCGGCGATGAAGGCGTCGTCCGTCGATTCGAAGTGCGAGGCGTAGTCCCAATAGACATAGCCTGCCGGCAGCAGCACAACGAGGAGGATCAGGCCGCCGACGAACGCCAACGGGTGGCGCTGAAGCATGCTCTTGCGGGGCTCGTCACGACGCTCGTCACGACGCTCGTCATCAGCACGCTCGACATGCTGATCTTCGCGTTCCGGCGCCAACGCCTCAACTTGGGGTCCGCTGGGCGCGCGACCCTGGGAGGTCGGTGCTCGCAGCTGGACCCAATCGCTATTGGCGTCCCCCAATGGCCGACGATCACCGACCAGATCCCAGGACGCGCATCGGGTTGACTGCGGCTGTGGAAGCTGGGGCGCCGATTGCCCGTGTCGATCTTCTGTCTCGAACCTCATTGCATGGCTCCGCCGTTTGGGAAGTCATTGGCTGAGCAAATCCTTCGCGCGTCCCGCTCGACGGCACCGCTCGACCTGCGCCCTGCAGCCCCTCGGCGACAGGTGTGAAAGACTTGAAGCTGCTCGCTGTCATATGAGCTTTCCTAAAAATAAGATCGGCCCTGCCACAGTACTTGCCGAAGCTCCGATTGGCGTTAGATCTGGCTATTGCCAGACCATCCGCAAGCGAGACGTGCTCATCAACGGTTTAGGAATCCTCATACGTAGGGGCGACCCGGGATACTTTAAATCTTTACCCTTAACACCCATGCATATACGCCTATTTGGGCGCAGACGCTCTTTATTAAGGTCCTTGAGGAGAGCCATCTTGCGTCACACCGCCTCAGCAACCACCGCGGCCGCGTTGGCACTTCCCGAGCTCTACGCGCGGGTCGAGCGGCACATTCCGCCATTCGAATGGCCGATCCTCGCCGATGACATCGCTGCGATCCTGGAACTCAAAGAGGAGCGCAACGCTGTCATCCTGGCGCACAACTATCAGACCCCGGACATTTTCCACACGGTCGCCGACATCGTCGGCGACAGCCTGGCGCTCGCGCGCGAGGCCGCGCGTACCGAGGCTGATGTCATCATGCTGGCGGGTGTCCATTTTATGGCCGAGACCGCCAAGCTCCTGAACCCTGACAAGGTCGTGCTGATCCCCGATCTCAAGGCCGGGTGCTCCCTAGCGGCCTCAATCACAGCGGCCGATATCAGGCTCCTGCGCGAACGCTATCCGGGCGTACCGATCGTGACCTACGTCAACACCTCGGCCGCGGTCAAGGCTGAGTCCGACATCTGCTGTACCTCGGCGAACGCAAAGAAAATCATCGAGGCGCTTGGTGTGCCGCGCATCATCATGCTGCCGGACGAGTATCTGGCGCGTAACACTGCGGCGCAGACCTCCGTCGAGATCATCGCCTGGAAAGGGCATTGCGAGGTGCATGAGCGGTTCACTGCAGCGGACATTCGGAGCCTGCGCGAGAGCCACCCCGGCATCAGCGTGCTCGCCCATCCCGAATGTCCGCCCGAGGTCATCGCCGAGTGTGACTTCGCCGGATCGACCGCGGCGATGGCCGATTTTGTCGGCAGGAAGCGGCCGCCGCGCGTCGTGCTGTTAACCGAATGCTCAATGAGCGACAATGTTGCGCTGCAATATCCCGAGCTCGAATTTGTGCGGCCATGCAATCTGTGCCCGCATATGAAGCGGATCACCTTGCCAAAGATCCGCCGGTCGCTCGAGACGATGAGCCACGAGGTCACCGTCGATCCCGAGATCGCCGAGAGGGCGCGGCGTTCCGTCGAGCGCATGATGGCGCTGGGTTAGGCGGCGCAGGAAGCTGCGCATGTACCTACCTCTCCAGAGATGCTCTGGCGGCGGACTGAGAGGAACACATGCTGGTCTCAGAAGTGACAGGCGATCTTCCCAAGATCGTCGGGAATGAAGAGCATCTGTATGAAGGCGATTCGACGTTCTATTTTCGTACATTATTCTTCAGGTCACGCAATTTACATAATCCGTACCACAATTTTCGGCACATGCTGCATGTGCTGTGGTTGTGTCACAAGGCATGTCGATACTACCAAAACCAGCTAACTCCGCGTCAAATACGCAATCTACTTATCGCTGCACTGTTCCATGACTTCGATCATCCCGGCCATCCTCATCCAGGCGAAGACGATCCTGATCGGATAAATATCCAGATCGCCATTGCGGGCCTGCGGCGCTACATAATGCCCGTCGATCGCGCCTTTCTGCCTGAGATCGAAGCACTGATCGAAGCAACTCAGTACCCCTACAAAGTCGACAGCGATAAGCTCGATCTTCTTGGAAGGATAATCCGTGATGCCGATCTCGCTCAAGCACTGAGCCCAGCCTGGATTCAACAGGTCGTCATCGGTCTGGCACAGGAATGGGGAGTGCAACCACTTGACGTATTGAGATCGCAGGCATCATTTCTTGCTGGCCTTTCATTCAATACGGGCTGGGCACGCCAGCTGTTCCCGCAAGAACTCATCGACGCCAAGACTGAGGAAGCTGAACAGCTGTTGAGGCTGCTTCAGACAGAGCCCGCCACTGCAGGTGGTGATTAGCGTCCCACTGCGACGAGGTACACGACGGCGCGTCGTCGTTTACTGCGTGCTTTCGACCGCAATTCGCACATCGACCGACAACGGCAGACCACCGTGGGCCTCCCCAAGCAACGACAGTTGCTCGACTAATTGTGCGAAGGTTACCCTGCGTGCGATGTCGAACGAGAGTTGGGTGTCCTGAAACACGGCGGTGACACGGTGCGGACGCGGCGCTTTTTCCAACTCCATCGATACCTCCTTCAATGGATAGCTGAGAATAACCGCCGGGCGCGCACTGCATCGCATGAAAAATCGTTAAGGCTCGTAGCATTTCACTTTGTTGCAGGGCGACACTGACGCAAACCCAGGCACGTTGCTCGACCGGGATCACGGGGTCGGCCGAGAGTTTCGGACTACTCCCCGAGCTAAACGGCGGTGGGGCCGAGGTCAGTTGCGGCAACGGCGTGCAGGAGGGCGCGCATGTCGGCGGTGCGCTCGGCTCCGAACGCGTTCTCGAACTGCCGCTGTGCGTTCACCCATTCCTTCATCCCCGCCCGGAACCGGGCTTCGCCGGCCTCGGTCACTCGCAGCTCTTTGCTCCGGCGGTCACGGCTCCCCTGTTCGACGACGATGAGGCCGTCGCGTTCTAGCGGCAGGATGTTCCGGCCGAGCGTGGTTCGGTCCATCACCATCTCGCCGGCGAGAGCGTTGATTGTCATCGGGCCTAATCGCCGCAGCTTCGCGAGAATCGAAAACTGCGTCGTGCGCAGCTCGCTCGGTGCCAGAAACTGATCGTAAAACTGCGTAATGTGCCGTGCGGCCTGGCGCACGGCGAGACAGTTGCAGTCCTCCGGTCCCCAATGAGCTCGCCTTGGCATCGTAACTCCCCTGCCTTGACATTCGTGTACCTACCCCTATGTACGCGCATATGCTCTTAACTTCAAGGCCTCAGCGCCGATCCCCGCGCACGCCTGAGACCGGGAAAAGCGGGCGGGTCCCACCGGAAGCTATCAGGAGGCAGTGGTGACCGAAATGCCCTATCGTATTGCCCTGATCGTCGGGGGAGGTTCGGGCATCAGCGCGTCATTCGCGCGCGGGCTCGCAGCGGCCGGCCTTCGCGTCGGACTGGCGGCGCGCAATTCCGAGAAGCTGGGGCCGCTCGCCGCCGAAATCGGCGCAGAGATCTTCGCAGTCGAGGCGTCTGATCCAGCTGCGGTGGCCCGCCTGTTCGCAGAGGCGGATCACCGGCTCGGCGAACCCGATGTTGTGCTCTACAACGCCAGCGCCCGCGCACATGGTCCGATTCCCGAACTCGACCCGGAAGCCGTGCGCAAAGCAATCGAGATCTCGGCATTTGGCGGGTTTCTCACTGTCCAGCAGGCGGCCCAGCGTATGATCCCGCATGGCCGCGGCGCGATCCTGCTGACCGGCGCCAGCGCCAGCGTCAAGGGGTATCCGCACTCGGCAGCGTTCGCGATGGGCAAGTTTGCTCTGCGTGGCCTGGCGCAGAGCACAGCGCGCGAGTTGGGACCGAAAGGCATCCATGTCGCGCATTTCGTCATCGACGGCGGCGTGCGCAGCGCGCGGCGACCGGATCCGGCGGACCGTCCCGACAGCACGCTCGATCCCGACGCGATCGCACAGACTTATGTCGAGGTACTGCGGCAACCGCGCAGCGCCTGGTCCTTGGAGGTAGAGCTGCGGCCCTGGGTCGAAACCTTCTGACGGGTGATCCAATGGCCGAAGCAGTGCAGCCGACGCCCTATATCGGCCGGTCGCTCCGCCGGCGTGAGGATCACAAGTTCCTCAACGGCCGAGGGCGCTATGTAGACGACATCAAACTGCCTGGCATGCGTTATCTGGCGATACTGCGCTCGCCACATGCGCACGCTCGGGTCACAGCCATAGACCTATCTGCAGCGCGCGCAACCGAAGGCGTGCGCCTGGCACTAGCCGGTGCCGATCTCTCCGGAAAAATCGACAACATAAAGCCCAACTGGGTCATCCCCGGTACTGTGGTGCCGAACCGTCCGGTGGTGGCCGTCGATAGGGTTCGGTTTGTTGGCGAATGCGTCGCGCTCGTTGTCGCCGAGACCCGCGAGACGGCTTACGACGCGCTGGAGCTCATCGATGTTGCCTATGAGGCACTGCCCGCCGTGGTCAACGAAGAGGCAGCTATTGCCGATGGTGCTCCACAACTCCACGATAATGTTCCGCACAATATCACGACGTATTTCAAGACTGGCGGCGGCGATTACGCCGCAGCGGCACGGCAGGCCGATGAGGTCCTGCGATTACGCCTCGTCAACAACCGGCTCATTCCAACCTGCCTCGAGACCCGCACCATCCTCGCGGAGCCGAGCGTCGACGGCAGGCTGACAATCTACCTGCCCAGTCAGGTGCCGCACATGCATCGGCGCTGGATTGCTGAAACAGTGGGTATTCCGGAGCACCTGCTGCGCGTGGTTGCGCCGGATATTGGCGGCGGCTTTGGCGCGAAGATGCATCTCTACCCCGAGGAGCTGCTCTGCGCCTATCTGGCCCGTGAGCTGAAATGCCCGGTCAGGTGGTCGGAATCCCGGTCGGAAAGTCATCAGGCAACCAGTCACGGCCGAGCGCATACGGAACTGGTCGAGGTCGCCTTTCGCAAAGATGGCCGCATCCTCGGCACGAAGATCGAAACGCTCGGCAATGTCGGCGCCTACTTGTCGAACATGGCTTCAGGCGGTCCTACGATGGCCGGGAGCTACGGCACAGGCACGTATAAGATCGAGAATTTCGAAGCCGTCGCGAAGGTGATCCTCACCAATACAGTGCCGGTCGACGCCTATCGCGGCTATGGTCGGCCGGAGGCCGCGTACATTGCCGAGCGGACGATCGAGGCAGTCGCCCGCCATCTCGGTCTCGACCCGGTTGCCGTGCGGCAGATCAATTTCGTGCCGCGAGCCGAATTTCCGTACCGCCCTTACGGCAGCCGTTCGACGATCTACGACAGCGGCGATTACCAGGGCTGTCTCGACAAGGCCGTCGCCGCCTTCGACTATTCGGGCCGGCGCGAGGAGCAACAGCGTCTGCGCAGCGCCGGGCGGTATCGCGGCATTGGCGTTGCCGCCTATACCGAGACGTGCGGCATGGCGCCGTCGCGCCGTCTCGCCGGCATTGGCTTCGACCGGGGCGGCTGGGAGAGCGCACGCATCGCGATCGACTCGAGCGGCAGAGCGACAGTCTACTCCGGTTCGATGACCCAAGGTCACGGGCACGCCACTGTATTTGCACAGATCGCTGCCGACACCCTGCAGATGCCGGTCGAGAATATCGAAATCGTGCAAGGGGACACGAAGCAGGTCCAGGCGGGGCACGGCACGTTCAATTCGCGCTCAATGGCGGTCGGGGGATCGGCCATTAAGGTCTGTGCCGGGCGTGTCGTGGAAAAAGCGAAAAAGATCGCAGCGCAAATGATGGAAGTTGCCGCTCAGGACATTACGCTTGAAGGCGGTAATTTTTCTGTCTCCGGAACGAACATCGAGCCGCGGCCTTTCTCCAACGTCGCGCGAATGGCGTATCTGGGTCACGCCCTGCCCGACGGGATGGAACCCGGCTTGGACGAAACCCTGTTCTATGATCCCACCGGAATGGGCGCGCCCTCGGGTGTCCACATGGCCTATGTCGAGGTCGATCCCGATACCGGGATGGTGGAGATTCTCGACTATGTCGCTGTTGATGATTCGGGTGTGATCATCAACCCATTGCTCGCCGCGGGACAAATCCACGGCGGTGTCGTCCAAGGCATCGGCCAGGCCCTCTATGAAGAGGCGTGCTACGACCGCGAGACCGGTCAGCTGCTGACCGGTTCACTGCTCGATTACACGATACCGCGCGCAGATTCACTGCCCGCTATCAGATCGCAATTCCAACAGACCCCCTCCCCCACCAATCCATTGGGTGTAAAGGGGATCGGGGAAAGCGGCGCGATCGGCGCGCCGCCGACTATCGTCCACGCTGTTCTCGATGCGCTAGCGCCGTTCGGCATCGCGCATCTCGACACGCCGCTGACGCCGCACAAGGTCTGGTCCGCGATCCAGAGTGCACGGCGCGAAAAGAGTCAATAAACCGCTGGCACAGCCGCATATCGCCGTTCACCTCCAACCAACCACAGATCCGAGTCGCCGCTATGCTTGACCCAGTGATCACTCAGCGAACAGTCCACGTCGAGCATATCAAAATCGAAACCACAAAGTCCTTTGCGGAAGTTAAGGCGGCGCTCGAAGGCTCTGTTCCGCAGTTCGATACCGGGATTCTCGAATTGTTGCGACGCGGTGAAACCGAACGCGCCAGGAGCGACCTTGAGCGTCTTCCGGCTCTTTCGATATTGGGCAGCAGAGATCACGGAGCATTGCTCCGGATCACTGGCCGAAAGTCGCGGCCGGCACTGCAGTACGACGTCGGCAATCCGCTCACCGTCACCAGGATGACGCAACACCGATTGCCGACCTCGCTCTACGCGCCACTGCGTCCTTCTCTACGAGAATGAAGATGGCTATGCGGTCTTCGAATATGACCGGCCGTCTTCGCTCTTTGGACAGTTCGCGGATGAGCGGGTCACAGCAGTCGCGCGCGAACTGGACGACAGTCTCGAGCGCGTGCTGGTGAAAGCGCTCAGCTGAATTGGGAAGCGATTATGAGCGTGGCACTCGATCACCTTGCGCGAGCACATCGCCAAGTGGCGGGCTGAACGCGCGACCCTGGAGGGCGAAGGAATGAGCACGCGTGCTGCCGACGATTTCGAGTTCATTCGCTCCCGCATGGAGCAGTTGAAGCGTGAGCGTCAGCCTGCTCCGGTACAGCCGACATCGCCGCTGCCGCCAGCCGATCGGAGCGACGAACGCGTGTGGAACTGGGGTGGCTTTTGCGCGGGGCTCATGTGCCGAATATGACCTGTGCGGACTGCGGCGCTCGGTGGGCGAACTGCGAGTCACCTGCGATCGTTGTTGAACCAGGACGCCTTCAAGGCGGTGAGCGCTGCAGCCTGATGCGATGCCAGCATCGAGCCCACGCTCATTAAAGCGGTCAGCTGAAGGGGAACCCCAAACGCCGGTCAGGAGAGGAAAGATGAGCGAAGCGAAACTTTTGGTGACCGGAGCAACCGGCCGGACCGGCCGCCATACGGTGCAACATCTGGTGGAGAAGGGGCATGCGGTCCGCGCACTGGTTCACCAGGAGGACGAGCGTTCCGAAGCGCTGCGCCGCACGGGCGCGGAGGTCGTGGTTGGTGACCTCTTGGAGCACGGCGACACTATCGAAGCGACGGCCGGGACCAGCGCCGCCTACTTCTGTTATCCGATTCGTCCCGGGATCATCCAAGCGACGTCTTACTTCGCGAACGCGGCCAAGCGAGCGGGTCTCAAAGCCGTTGTCAACATGTCGCAGATCTCTGCGCGGGAGGATTCCAAGAGCCACGCGGCACGCGATCACTGGATCGCCGAACGCGTCTTCGACTGGTCTGGTGTGCCCACCGTCCATCTCCGCCCGACTTTCTTCTCGGAATGGCTGATCCTCCCCTGGGTGCGCGACGTGATTGTCGACGAAGGAGTTATCAATCTTCCCTTTGGGGAGGGGCGCCACGCTCCGATCGCGGCGGAGGACCAGGCTCGTCTGATTGCGACCATTCTGGCGGACCCGACGGCCCATATCGGCAGAACCTACACGCTCCATGGTCCAACCGAACTAAGTCAACAGGGCATCGCCGAGGCAATCCGCGGCGTCCTCGGTCGCACCATCACCTACCGTCCAAGCACGATCGAGACTTATCGCGAGCGCCTGAAAAAATATGACCGGACGGAGTTCTTGATCCAGCATCTCTGCGCCGTCGCCCTCGATTATCAGAACGGCATCTTCTCCGGCGAAGACAGCATCATCGCCGAAGTCACCGGCCAGCGCCCGATGACCGTGCAGGAGTTCGTGACTTTGCACCGGACCGCCTTCACGGCAGTAAACGCTGCAGCCTGACGCTCTGCCGTTAAATGCAGCCTTTTGGACGAGCAAATCCGCGGCACACCATACATTACGCCCGAGCGGGAGCCGGCCGGTAATCCGCACCCGACGCCTCCGCCAACCTCACCAACTGGATCGAGACTGTCATGACTCATCCGTCGACTGTCCGCCGACCAATACCGGTGGAACACGTCGCAATCGAAGCGACGAAGCCGTTCGAAGCCGTCAAGGCGGCGCTCGAAGCGCTGGTGCCGCCACTCGATCCCGCAGTCCCGGAGGCATTGCGGCGAGGCGACATCGTGCGGGCCAATGAGGCACTGCTCCGTGGCCCGGAGCTGTCGATCTTCGGTGCCCGGGATCCCGGCGGATTGCTGCGCACGGCCGGCCTTGCGCGCAAGGCCTTGCAGTACGAGATCGGCAATCCGCTCACCGCGACCGGGATGACGCGCCACCAGCTGCCGGCGGCGCTGTACGCACCGCTGCGCGTCCTGCTCTATGAAAACGAGGCCGGCCGCGCGGTCTTCGAATTCGACCGGCCCTCATCGCTGTTCGGCCAGTTCGGCGACGAGCGGGTCACCGCGGTCGGGCGCGAATTGGATGCAAAGCTTGAGCGCGTGGTGGTTGAAGCGGCCAGTTAAACAGGAGAATCCAGCTATGGAAGAGGCGGTCGTCAAACACGAAGAACGCGGACCGGTCTCGGTGCTGACAATGCAATACCGGCCGTACAATCTGCTCGGCCCGACGCTGCTCGGCGCGATCGCCGACGAGATCGCCGCCGCCCGCGATGCCGGCAGTCGGGCGATAGTCCTGCGCAGCGGGCTGCGCCATTTCTCGGCCGGTGCCGACGTCGCACTGTTCGGCTCGCGCATCGAGCAGGGCGGCAGGAGCCAATCGGCAATCGGCGGCGTCGAGTTTCTGAAATTGCTCGAGCTGCTGCCGATCCCGATCGTTGCCAGCGTGCACGGCGTGTGCCTCGGCGGCGGCTTCGAATTGGCGCTCGCCTGCGATTACATCGTGGCGGCCAGTTCGGCCAAGATCGGCTCTGTCGAGGTGGCGCT
>Ga0137359_10002975_pt1 | contig 13678 bp, 10 predicted proteins | sample Mad1_40_16metaG_FD_108281 | JGI IMG/M metagenome (GOLD analysis project Ga0137359, IMG submission 108281) | Vadose zone soil microbial communities from Angelo Coast Range Reserve, California, USA - Mad1_40_16 metaG | ecosystem: Environmental > Terrestrial > Soil > Vadose zone | place: USA... | reverse complement strand
TACCAGCATCGCAAAGCAGAATTACTCTCTTGTCCTGCTCGGCTACGGTCGTAAGATCTTGCATTTGATCGTCGTGGAGCAAGTATAGAGCGTAAGGGCCAGCTTCTTTCGTTTCGACTACCTTTCTTTCGAGATACTCTTCAACATGTTGATATGGATGTGGAGAAAGGGTGGGTGGGCGTAAACTCGTGCCAGTGATATTTGCCTCAAGGATATGAAGAATGGTTTCCGCCTGTTCGAGTTGAAAATCCTTGATGACTTTTAACAGGTCAGAAAAATCGATAATGTCGCGGGTCTTATCAAATCGGAATTTTCCGCCAATAACCTCGTCGAACTTGCCCGTGTAGGAGGATTGCTTTTCACCCAGGATATAGATAATCAATCGATCGTAATGCCTGTAGAGTTCGTGCTTTACGAACTTGGTAAGCGTCTTCTTAACTTTCGTGCTACTTGCGGTTGACGTTACTTGAATCGCGACCCTTGCTGTTGAGTCACCGAGGTCCACGCCTGGATAGTTGAAGTATTCTGCGGAATTGAGGTTCTTGAGGTTTTCCCACCCGTAAACGCGTGCAAACAAAGGCATGACTATTGTTTCGCATACGTGGTTTGTTCCAGTGCGATTCAGAGCTTTCGCGGCCTTCATCTCTGCAACAAAGATCCCAAACAGTTGCTGAATTCTTTCTTGTACCTGATTGAGTTTCACTGTCTTTCGATACGGCTTAGTCAAAGTAGGTTCGAAGGGCTGTCATTGCTGCCAACCCAACGTCCGCCAGAGGGCTCGTCTTAACGTGACGAATGTATGCTTTCAAATCCTTCCATCCGTCAATCGAACTAGTTCCACCGTGGATCAGCGCGTTCCTAAGGTCAAAAAGACGATCGGCGCGGTAAGTCCAATTCGGATCGTTGGGGAACATTCTCAGCAGTGCATTCTTAATGCTCTCCTCAACTTTGTATCTTTCCCCAAAGAGCGCGTCCAACGAAATGTAGTAATGAATGAATCGCTCGAAACCATCTGCCATGATCGCGCGGTGAACGTAGTGAGAAGCCGTGATGGAGCGCCGTTGCCTTTCTTCATCGGCCGAGTAATGCGCAGAATACCAATCTCTTATGTGAAGGATGCTTTGTTCTACTATCCTAAAGTCAATCGGTAAGGAAGGCATTAATCGCCCGATGCTTCCGCAGGAAATAGCATTTTCGTTGCGATTTCCAGGCGGCGCGAACTGTAACGAGCACCGGTGTTCCCCTAAGTCACTCTTAATGACAAAAACATCCGCGGAGCTCGGATGCCATCTCGCAAACAGTAACGCGAGGAATGTTCTCATACGATCCGCCGCAATTCGTGTTACGCCGGATTCCGGTCCTTTCACTTCACAGATGAGCCACGTGAACGGCCGATCAGGCCGCGCGGTGGGCGACTCGATACCCCATACACTTGGGGCCGAAAAACGCTCGGGAGATCCTTCTGCGGGATTGAAGCTCATTGTTCTTGGGTATCGCTCCTCATAGCTTTGCCACTTTTGGGCGTCCTCAGGTGCCATCACGCTGAGGCCGTCAAATCCAACTTTATGAGACTGCGAGATCACGCCTCTTAATGGGTAAAGAATCAACCAGGTAGGTTGTAGTTGGTTTACCGCCGCAAGAATCTTGTCCCACAATTTGCTTGCGAAGTCCTTCGCATTTCCGACCGCCGCGTCAAACAACGAAGACTTGGAAGTGTTAATCTTCCGAAGGTCAAACAATTCTCGGTTAAGAAAGTTTTCTTTCAAGACTCGATCTATCTCCAAGTGAATCGCAGGAACATTCGCAGTTGCGTAGTCGACATGTAATTGCGGAAATCATCTCAGCAAGTTGTCTTGTTTCGGATATTGCGCTGTTTGAGAACCACCACTGCACTTGTCGGCAGCGTGGAGGCGTGAATACATCAATGCGAGAGTAAGAAGCAGGGGCCATGAGATAAATGCCGCGAGTAATCGCAATGAGCTTGCCGAAGATACTATCGAGTTTCATGTTTCAAGTCGCTTTTGATGCTCAAGCAGGCGATTGTACAGATGTTCGAGATGTATCAGGTCGCCACGATCTGTCACGAGTGAGTAATAGCAGGCACACCTGACACTCTGCACAAACTCATGATGATAAGAGTTGCCAACCTCATCCTTTCGGGGAATCATTTCGAGCCACAAAACATCCTCGCCGGCAATCTCCAAGCACTTGAAAAAACTACCAGGTCCAGTCTGGTAATAGGAGCCAGGCTCAAGAACCGTGTCGATTCCGAGCGGGACAGTACGTACAGGAATATCCTGGCGTTCTGGCGAAGTTACACTTGCATACGTGTAATGTGATTTCCGTGGTGGTACATCCAGCCGTCGTTCAGTTTTCACTAAATACGGCTCAAACATGAGCTTGACAGAACGGATTTCGATCAATTGCTCGAAGCAAGCTATTTGCATTTGCCAGAGAAGTTGGAACGGAACCGTAGCTTCAGCGGGTAGTCGCTCGCCTCTCTTATAAAGCTGCGTTGCAATATTTTTGACTAGGTCGGCGAAAGTAACTTGAGGTTTCTGCTCAGCGGTCCGGAAAAACTTTATATCCTCATAGCTAATCGAAGGCCATTGTTTTTGAATTGTAGAATCAAGCGGATCGTGATCGAATTCGGCGCCCGCGAAAAACGGAAATCTAACAACATCCTTCTTAATAACCGTCGTCCAGTCGTGAACGTGTTCTGTCAAAGTTCGAAGGTCGATGTTGTGAGCACGCGCTGCCTCGACGGCGCCGGTCTGGTATCCAGTATTGGTAACCATTAGAGCGCGATCGGCGCCGACGTCGTGCATCTTTGTTATAAAAGCCTCAACCTTATCTACGGAAACCTTTCTTTTCGATAGCTTACATTCGACAATTAATAGGTATTCTGATTGCGCCTGCTTGAAGCGAACGCTAACATCGATCTGCCGCATTCTACGAGTAGCTAGCCCCTTGATTCGGTCATTATGGATAACCGTAGCGCCAAAGTCTGTTAATTTTTGGATGCCTGCTATGACTCGTTCGAAGATGCGCCATTTCGGATCTTGACCCACAGCGCGGTCAAGGTCATCGTTTAATCCCAAATTATCCTGAACCTCTATGATGGCGCCTATCATCTCGCCTGGTCGATAACCTCGGGCCTGTAATTCGCAAAACAGCGTATCGACCGGCCCGATTAATCGAGGGTCAGTAGACTGTTGAACTTTCCGATCATCGGTAATGTAGAAAGTAGCGCGTAGGGTGTGCGCTGCGTTTTCTAACAGTTGGCGGTTGCTAAGATTCGCGAAGTGGTTCTTATGAGAAAAGCAAAAACAGTCTGAGGATTTGTCAATCGGGTCATTGCAGCCACATCCGTCCCGATCGAATCGACATGTCGCAACTCGTGCTACAGCGTGCTGCATAGCCGCAAAGAGCTCCCATCAAAGCCTGGAACGAATTCTAGTCCATACGCCCGTTGCACTCAAGGCACAATGTTTCATGATCGCCTTGAGGGTTCACTTTCTTTTAGGACCAAAATGTTTTTAGAAGAGGGGATTGTGTGAGCCGCAAAGTAGACTTAATTTATCGTTACAGGCGCAGTAAGTTCAATCAAACCAAATTTCTCCCCGTGATTCATCGAGCTTATTCTCCTCGTCTTGCTTTTTCTTGTGCTCTGAGGTCAGTCGACGGCGAATCGCGCCCGTCAATTGATCACGAAAGGTTTGGGCAATGCCTGTCATGTGACCATCATCATGCATTTCCCAGATTGTAGTTTGGTCGCCTTGCTCCATTAGGCAGAGGTATGCGGACAGACGTCGTTGACCAGTTCCCGATTCGAACGTGAGGAGGTGTTTGTTCAGATGTTTTCGTTTTTCGCGATTTGAGAAAGCGGCGTCACCGGCCCGGCGTACGAGCCATGAATTGTCGAATCGCGCGGTTCTAATGAGGCGAGGAGGGCAATCCCAAAAAGCTAAGCTGTATGCCGCGGCAGCTCTCTCCCAATCACTACTACTCGATGAGCTGTAGAGTTGCTGAAAGAGTTCCTTAGAAAAGGATTTATCCGCGTACCTAAGTGTATGAACGGCCTTGTCTCGTGCCGGGACATGCTTATCACAGACTAACCGTTTCGCAGTTTCGAGCAGGATCTTGTTGTCAGCGGTTTTGCGATTAAAGAGTCGCCCCAGCCATAAAGCCATCTCTTCTCTCGCATTGGGTGTGATGTGCCCATCATCAAATGACTTATTAAACTGGTCCAATATGACGTTCGGCTCGTAAAGACATAGTCCGGCGATTAGCGCGCTTTGGTTGTTGAAGTAGCGTTCCTCATAGCTTGACCATTTGTCGAATTGATCAAGAATAGCAGCTCTACCGTCAGGATAATTCCAGAATGCACTCAATGCCCTTAAGTATCCCGAGCGAGTCTCATAATTCGCGGAAGCCAAACGCCTCAGTAATATGGGTAACGAGGATTCCGCACGAAACAGAGAGAGAGCCGACGCTAAGCCGGGACGATCGAGACGTTCGAGGGCGCGCTCGATCTCGTGAATAGAAGAGATATCGTTGAGTTGAGCCAGACCTTCAGCTGCCTCTTCCTTAACCGCTGAATTCTCCGAGTTGCGCAAAAGGTTACGCAGTTTCGGGATGATCGACAGTTTGCTCGTTATCATCAACGATCGTGCGGCTTGAGCTTGAAGACGTGGAGCGTTACTGCTAGACGAAGCTTCGGCTGCATAGAGGTCCGTCCAACCGCTTTTGTCGACAAGACTGAGAGCAATCAAACACGCCGATCGACTCCACCAATTCAATTTAGGATTCTTCGCGATTGCAATTAGATCTTTTGGATATATGACTTTGCGGATCAAGAGCGGATACAGCGTTTCTTGAGGGAATCGCAAATCGACTTCTTCGCCTTTGGTTCTTAAATAGTCCAACACCAACTTTTCCGTTTTATCTTCGCCGCACGTACCCAAAGCTCGTACTGCATAGGATCTTTCGTGGATGGCTTCTCTCTTCTCGCTAGGGTTCTCAAACCGTCTGATCAATGCGGCTTCTACTTTGTTGTCACCGACAATCCAGAGCCATCGACACAGGTCCATACAGCTCAAAAACCCAGAATGACGAAGTAGGCGAGCAGCTTCCAGGACGAAATGCTCTGATTGGCACTTCACCACCGGGATCAGATCCGATGTTCTATTCAAGCGGTCGCCTAGACGAAATTCTTCGGATTCGCCAATGCCTGGGATAATTGCTTCTACGAAGAGCTTCGCCAAATCGACCCCTCGTTTCTCAAACTTTTGAGTCGCTCTGACCAATGCTTCTAGTTCATCGGTTCGCCACGTTGTGCCGAGAACACGTGCGCTCTCCCAGATGACCTTACCTTGTGATCCGAGGTGTAGTTGTTCAATTAATCGCGAGAGAATAAGTGGCTGAAGGTCGGGAATATCTAACTTTTCGCTAAGATGGATTGCCTGATTGACGGTTAGCTCATGACCATCTGAAAGCGCTTCTTTATAGAGTTCGCGCAAATCTTGGCGCGCCTTTACACGATCGGTTCTTAAGAGGGCTACTATTAACTGACTCAAGTTCCTACTATGGTCCTCGTTGCCATTGGATGGACATAAAGCTTTCTTCAGGGAAGGGTATACCGATGCGTCCGGTACCTCTGCAAGGTATTTCGCTGCCGCTTGAGCTATCTTCCAATCATGGTTAAGAGAAGCACCGGCGATTTTGGCATGACCGCGATCTCTAACGAACGCGGCCGTCAAAAAAGCACTTCTCAGGAGGGGCTCATTATGTTTGGCTGCTGTAAGAGTAGTGGCAAGAACCTCAGAGATCTCATAATTGCGTTGGCCGATATTCCTTAAGGCGTGCAGGCAACTGTTTTTTAAGTTCACTGAAACACTGGTCCCCAGAATGGTCTTTAGCAAGGGCGAGATCGCAGGTGTACCTATAAGACCGATTGCTTTGTACGCTCTTTCGCGTACACCATGATCTTTGTCTCGGAGGAACTGGATAAGTCTGGTTATCGACTCCTTGTCTTGATGGGCGCCAGCGAGTTCAGCGGCTAGTCTTCTCGTAAACGGGTTATCGTCTTCCAAGTGCGACCGGATTTCTTCCAACGTCCCTTCAAATAATCGTACTTTTAATGCCGCTTCTCTGTAGTCGTAGAAGTGAATGTCGTCCCGGTGCGCAACTATTTCGAAGATTGTCTTGAGAACATGGGGTCGCATCAATTCAAAGATCGAACCATCGTGAAATCGATGAGATTCAACAATGGCCTCAACCATAGCAGTGGAACGCGATCCATAAGGTTCCTCGAAAAAACGATCGGCGAGAGCCAGGATCGCATCTAGCAATGGATGGAAATTCCAAGTTTCCTTCAACCATTCTTCAAACTGCGAACGTAGTTTGGTCGGATGTGAAACACTAACCTGCCGTTCGAGTTCCTTTGAGAGAAGGTACGCGCCTATGTCGCTTATTGGAAAAGAAAACTTCCGTTCGTTGGCGGTTACCGATTCATCAAGGATTCGGTTTTCCACAAGCGATTCGAGCGGCGAGAGACGGTCGTTGGTTGTCGACTCGTTAAGCGGCAGTATTGCTTCGTCGATAACATCTGAGCCAAAGTCAAAGCTCTTTGCTTTCCATGCAAGTTTGGCGAGAGTGACAAGCGATGATTCCCACACACTGGCACTAACGCCAGACTGTCGGGCGCATCTCTCCAAGCCCGCCTTCAATCTCTTTTCAATCAAATAGCTCCACGTGATCTCTTGCATCGGGAGCGTTGCGTCACTTTGCTTCAGCACCGCGTAATGTTCGAACGTCGCAGGATGGCGAAGGATCTCGCGAACGGCGGAAACGTGTGGGGATGGGGAATCTCCGAATCGCCCGACATTGAGTAGTTCAGTCGCGCCTATTGCTCTTAGAGCATCGTCGAGCTCGCGAGTTGTAAAGTCATCAAGTTCGACTTCAACTGCCGCTCGGCCGCTTCCCGCGACATGGCGAGTTTCATAAAGGGGAGTTAAGCGCTGCTGACGAAATCTATTCCACGCAAGGTCGCGACAAGAAATAATCACCTTGACTTGTTCCACAGGGGTCGCAGCAATCGATTGATGCAGTTTGGTAAGCTCCTTAGCAATTTGATCGACGTCATCCGCTTCATCGATAGCGTCGATAAAGATGATGAAAGGGGAATGATCTAACACCGAATTAGCAGTCAGCGCGGTGAGTACGTTTTGCCAGGAAAGATTCGGATAAGGCCGTGCGAGTTCGTCGGCGATCGTCTTTGCAGCATCAACTAATGAGAAAGATTTGCCAGTGGACAAATAGACTATGGTTTCCTTTTTGGACAGTTCCAGAGCCTCGGTCGCGAACGATATCGATTTCCCGACACCGGAACGGCCGAGAACGAAAAAGTACCGCGCGCGCGATGAAAGAAAGGCATTCAGCTTTTCCGTCAAATCTCGACGTGAAATAAGAGAACGATCTTCAACAATGCCGTTGGCTATGCGCTGTGTCGCCGAATGACACGCTTCACGGAGTTCCGCGCGAGTCGGTAATGGGCGCGATTTCAAGAGAGATACGTCCTGCTCAAGAATGTTTACGCGTGCGGTCAAATCGGTGAGGTACTTTGAGATCTGCGATAACTGTATCCGATCGGCAGCGCTGAGACTGGGTGTGGCAAGAAGCGAATCCCGCTGCGGAACGGTTAACTGTTTAATGCCTTTCTGACTAAGCACTTTGAAGACGTGGAGAAAAAGAACGGAATATAAGGTTTGCGTTTGCTCCGAAGCAATCGAGTATTTTGTGATTAATGTACTTTGGATCTGACTTGCGACGACATCCGTTGGAGTCTGGTTGGTAAGCCATTCGACTCTTCGTACGAAAGAATGAAACTCAGCGAGACTCCTACGATTGAGAAGGCGACGAAAAGCCGTCCATGTGCGCAAATTAAGATCTCGCGGTTTCGTCGCGTCGAGAAGAAAGTCCCTTAGTATTTTCAGTTGTCTCTTATGCTCTGTCTTTGTGACCGACTCGCGACTCAACCGGTTCCACAGATCGACGAGTGGGATTTTATCTTGAATAGCCAAGCGTCTTTCGGAACCGATCTTGGCATTGGTAATGTACGCATAGCGAAGGTTAAGGTGCGGATTATCGGCTTCGTGTTCGCAAAAAGACGCCAGTGCCTCCAAGGCAGATGGAGAGCGGAGGGTTACGCTTCGCTCCCGCGCTTTGATCTGCTCGAGCAGGCGATGCTGTTTCGTTCCGCGGCTAAGCATTGCGTTTTGAATCGTGTCAACATCTTCGCCTCGTTCCAACTCAAGAATGCTATCTGACGTTAGATCAAGCCAGCGCTGAATGGTAAGGTCCACTTGATAGACGAAGCCTCGAATGGTAGGTGAGGCGTCACGTCTTGGATTTGTGCGGAAAGCCTTCATTTAAGAAGAAGTGTGACTGAAATTCTGTACTCGTCGGTTAATGAGTACCCAGCGAATACGCGGCCCTCCGTGTTTTTCACACGGTATTGTATCCCAGGCGATCGGCCGGGAGATCGCTTGTAACCCAGTCGACAGGTACTGCATTAGTTGCTCTAATGACTGGCGACTGATAGGTGCCATCAAAACCAACAATCTTGAGTACGATTCTAATCAGAATATCGAGCAGATGGTAGTTGATTCTGATGACATCTTCTATATCATGGGTGCCGTTTGAAAACTTGTAGTGGCCGCGGTGCATGATGGTGCCGCGATAGTGAGAAAGCACTGAGGACCATGTCGGAATACCGTCAGTACGCGGTGTACGTTGATAATAAGCATCGATAATATCAGCATCTGGGAATCCAAAGCGCTTTAGTAGTTGAGTAACTGCGAGTCCAAAATCCACATCTTTGTTAGCGGCGTTCGAACGCGCTCTGTCGGCGATCCTTTCCATTAGACGAGCCTGATCTTGAAAGCCTGCTCGACTAGCCGAACGAGCAGCCGCACGAATTTTGTGCATCGCTGCTTCCAGGGCGGCAATCACTTCGCGTCGCCGCGGCTCATCTAGTTGTTCCAGAAGGTACTGTGTTTTGAACCCGTAGCGATCGCAGAGACCCTCAAGTCCGCGGCAGAGATATACAGTGGTATCTTCGACGCTGCCGTCATGGCTCGCTGCCCCAATGACGTGTTTGAGCGCGACATTTAGAAAAGGTTCGCCACGATTAGGACTAGCCTGGTAACGTGTCAGGAGGTATCCCAATCCGGAATTAATGCCTTCTTCTATGGCGCGATGCCCCTGATTGAAAGAGGCGAGTTCAAAGTTACGATGAACACGGCTAACTAGTGGACTGTAACAGTTGAATTGCTAGTAGCTCCAAAAGCCCATTTCGATCACCTCTTCGAACAGCTAGATCGACGAACCACTAGCAATCTCTTTGTTACAGTCCACTAGGTGACCGGAGGCGTCGCGAAATTCAATCCATGGTGCCCCGACAGAGACGCCAGTCGCAAGACTCATCAACCGAAAGAAATCAAAGGGAAACCAGCTTTCCCACTCGGTCTCGCCAACGGGGTTCGATCCAACATTTTCGATCATAAGCGCCGTAACACGGTGACGCTCGCGGCCTTCTTGAAGATCATCGACTCTGCTTTCGTAGTTAAGCAGTGGTTGAATATAGCCAAGCTGCCCGCCGGAATCGAAAATAATGACGCGATCTGAGTAGTACGCTCCTGAATCGATTTGCGTTTCCGGAAGGTGTAAGCGTAATGGGTGGGCTTGAAGGTCGATGTCATAAGCTGGAAACCGAGAAACGAAATTTGAGAGCGGCAACAACCAGTATCGGGCGTCGGTCGTTGCCGAATCGAATCGCGAGCGTAGGGGATGAAACGTTACAGTGGTTGGGCCCGCTCCAAGGCTGAATCCGTAATGGATGCCTTCTTTTGCTGTGAAGACCCCCTCAGGTGATGCTACTGTCAGGCTCGTACATCCGTTGCGTGGGCGGGTAAGGACTTCCATCAAATCGAATTGCGGCGGCTCAACGGTTTCAACCGTCATGGTGATGGTCGAATTGCCGTCCTCATCAAACCTTGCTGAGACCGGTCCCTCAACCGCGCCTGCTGGCTGATAAAACTCTGCCCGACCACGACCGTTATAAGCTGCGTAACCCGGAAATGATCGCTCTATTGTTGTTTCCGGCAGCATAAATTTCTCCTTCAACGGGCGATTGAGTTTTAGGGGCACTTATCAGGCCTGATAGATCAGCAACGATTCGTTCGATCGAAAAGTAAAACAGTCATCGGCTTGACCGCTGGCATACAGGGGCATACACTTGTATGTATGCGGAACGAAAAGCTCTCTGCCAATGAGTCTAAAGCTCTTCGCTTTATCAGAAATTCCATAATACATCTGAAGTCCCCATCCGTAAGAGACATCCAAAGAGAGTTAGGGTACCGCTCCCCTCGGTCAGCAGCAGTTATCGTCGAAAAGCTAATACAGGTGCACCGGATCGAGAGGAAGAGCGACGGTCGGTTACGCCTAGTCCAGGATCTTCTCGAAAGTGACACGCATGCTCGAACCATCCTTGTTCCGCTTGTAGGGAAAGTTGCTTGTGGAACGCCCCTGTTGGCAGAGGAGAACATTGAAGCATTGATACCTGTTTCGACGGCTCTGGCGAAGCCTATGCACCGACATTTTTTGTTAAGAGCGATCGGGGACTCCATGAATGCCGCCGGCATCAACGATGGTGACTTGCTGCTCATTAGACAACAGTCTACGGCGGATTCTGGTCAGAATGTTGTCGCCTTGATCGACGATCGAGCGACCGTTAAAGAGTTTCACCGGTCATCGGGTACAGTTGTACTGAAACCGCGCTCAAAATCGAGCGAACACCGACCGATAATTCTCACCAGCAACTTTCAAATCCAAGGCATTGTTTTAGCGACCATCCCCCACGCTGATCTAGAACTGAGTTATTGATGGAGGTTTCATTATGATAGCAGCAGAACCTAAAAGAATTACGGCGCCCCTGAATGATGCGATCATTGTCGCGATTGCCCAACTGGTTGATGACTGGCAATCGCCGTCTGGTCGACGAGATCCGAGTCATTCTGATCTGGAGTTTCATATCCAGCGTGCGAATCTCGAGACCGCTGATCCGGTTTTCCAAGGGCAGACCGTGGGAAAGGCAAAGAGAATTCGTGCGACGTTGAGTTGGGCACTTGAAAACGACGTAGAAGCAGGTGGTGAACTCGTTTCTTCCATCATCTCTCTAGTTCGAGGTCATGGTGGTTTTCGGGACACATCACCGAATTATGTTGGTGAAAGTGTAATTGAGAATCTGATCTCCGCACTTGATAGCGAAGGCTATGATTTATCTCGAGACGGACATCTTAGAGCAAAACTGCTTGACAGCCTTTACGGTGTCGCGCTCACTGAAGCATTAAATTCGTATGTACGGCGCGCGAAACGAGGAGCGGATGACGCGGCCCTTGTTACGGGTACAGGAAAGGATCTATTAGAGGCTGTGGCAAGTCATATTTTGGAGGAGAGGTATGGGACCACTTCGACGATCTCGAACTTTCCAACCTTGCTGGGGCGTGTGTTTGTCGAACTTGGACTGTCTACAACACATGACCGGCCGCAAAGTGGTGAAGCCGCAACTAAGCGCGTAGAACGAGCGGTCTACGAACTTGCTTGTGCCATCAATCAGCTACGAAACAAACAGGGGACAGGGCATGGACGACCTTGGGTGTCTACCGTAACCGATGCGGAGGCCAAAATGGCAGTTGAAACGATGGGAATAGTATCTGAGCGCCTGCTGCTCTTGCATCAAGAAGTTAGCTAACCATTTTTGATTAACGAACATTGACGAGTTCTTAGGGAATTTAGACTGGAGAAAGGTGGAACAACATGGCAGATGATCCGAATAAGAAGCATGTCGATGGTTGGTTTGTTTCAAGTCAGCCACACGAGTACGAATACTTTAAGTCGACGATCAAGAAAAACTTTCCGACACAATCTGATGATGATGTTGCTCAAGCAATTCTAGCCTGTCGCAAATCATTGGTGCCGTCGGAAGGACGAGCAAAGCTTACTGAGTGCGTCAACAAGCGACTTCGCGGCTATTGAGCATAAGCCGCGAGAAGGCTCGCTGTTGTGCTGCCATCTACGCGGGGATGGTCTAATGGTTGGCGCATGCGACTGCGCCCGTGCTAGCCGTGTTCTCGTCGGGCTTAAGCATTAAAAAAGCTAATGATCATCCTCTACAGGGGCAGCGGATCTGGTGAACTCGAACTAGGAGAGCAATCCCTGACTCCCGAACATTGGGCGGGTTTACGTCAAAGCGTGTCCAAATTGCTTAGGCGTGGAGGCAGTGCGTATGTTGCTGATCTTCTAGAGCGATATCCATTTCAAGTTTTCTCGGGCACCAACGCATTCGGTGATCAGTTTGAGGTTTTATACACGAGTGTCCGTATCGATGAATACTTAGATCTCGCGAATAGGAAAGACGACTTTGACATTAAGAACGGCTTCAAAGAAATTGCGGAAACCGTCTATGAGCTAGGTACTTACATAAGATTTGTTGCAGTCTCTTTGGCGAATCACGAGAGCCTTCCTGCAGTAGCTCAACCAACTCTTCGAATGACGTCGGACGTCGTGCACGCAGCACTTTCAGATGCAGAGCATTTGATTCACGCTCGCGGAGCAATGAACGGACTAGACCGTGCGCACACGGCTCTTCACGGATACCTTCGCGCAGTCGCTAACGATATCGCACTCCAAGCGCCCGCCGACGCTGGCGTTACGCAATTATTCAGGTTGGTGACAGAGAATCATTCTTCCTTCGATAGCACTCTGCCCCGGAATTCCGATATTACAAGAATCGTTCGGTCTATGGCCACGATTGTTGACGCTCTCAACCCGCTACGCAATCGTGCGAGCTTGGCACATCCCAACGATTGTCTCTTAGAAGAAGCGGAGGCAATGTTAGTCGTCAATACTGTCCGTACTATCCTTCAATATTTGGATGCAAAACTCGACTCCGTTTAGTCATCGCAAGGGAGAAATACTTCATGACTGAGTTAAGAGTGAAAACTCCGAGTCCGGCCGGCGCCGCGGTGAGTCCGAACATGCTGAGTGTGGGTTTACCCGATTACGACGTCGCCATCAACAGGATGTTTAATGAGATCTGTAATCGCTTTCACATGTTAGATGCGATTCTGCGATTATTTCCTCCGAAAGAGATGGTTCACGGTGGTACTACGCGACAAGTAAGCAACCCGAGAATCCTCGATACCATGATGAGACACTATCGCGCGACAGTTAGTGTTGATCAAAAGATGCTGCTTCAAACAGATGCGGCAGAATTTCGCAATTTCCTTGTTAGCATGATTACGTCATTACAAGACCAACAGCGGGCTCACACTTTCGAAGTTCTATCCGACACGTCAGTTGCGGTTGGAACCTACATCGACGGTAAGGGCCGAAATTTCTGGGACTTATATATCGAAGGCCTAGAGAAGCTGGAATTTGGATTCGATGAGGAAGGTAAGCCGGAATGCACATTCTATTTGCCGTCTGATGTGGCAGCCAGGGCGACGAGTGTGCGTCCGACCGAAGAGCAAATGAAACGAGCATCTCAGGTAATAGATCGCAGACGCCAGAAGTATTTTGCGAACAGGCGCTACCGGCGATTGTCGATGACAGC
>Ga0137359_10002972_pt1 | contig 13682 bp, 21 predicted proteins | sample Mad1_40_16metaG_FD_108281 | JGI IMG/M metagenome (GOLD analysis project Ga0137359, IMG submission 108281) | Vadose zone soil microbial communities from Angelo Coast Range Reserve, California, USA - Mad1_40_16 metaG | ecosystem: Environmental > Terrestrial > Soil > Vadose zone | place: USA... | reverse complement strand
TGGCTATCCAGAATTTCGAAGAGGCGCTTGTCGCAGCAGGTGACGATTTGCACATGCGCGGGCACGTCACAGTGCTGCTGTCGCAAACGCTATGGACTACCGGAACGCAGGAGGGCCAGGAAGCCGCAAAGTCCCAACTCCTGGATTGGTGCGCCATATAGCTCTCTCACTCACGGCGAACTTACTGATCGGCCGCGGGTGGAAGTATCACACAAGACCCGGAGAACTTGATGGCTATCAACGCGCTCGCCAGCATGGGTATCCTCACCAACGACGATAGCCTGATCGACGCCGCATTATCCGAGTTGATATCCCTCCCCCTCGACCTACGCCACCGACGTGATCTAAGACGCGACTTCGCATACATTCTGAGGCAGCACCACTTGGGCCAGGTAAGCGACTATTCGCCTCGTCGCTCGCGTTTTATAAGAACGTTTTTCATAGGGCAACGTCACAGCTGCGCTGAGCGAAGCACAGAGAGCCGTACATGCAGAGCCCGCGCGTGAAAACGCCAGACGCGAACTGGCAACTTTGTTACTTCGGATTGGCGAGCCAGCCGTCGCACGAGCTGTAATTTCCCAGGGGTGGGATAGCGACATTGCCGACCTACGTCAATCACTTGGCCTGCGCGCGGTAGCCAAAGCGCAATCTGAAGAGGAGGAGAGTCTGAAAGAAGCGTGGAGTATGGCACATAAGAGCGTCATGTTAACGCCGTGGGATCGTAGGAACTGGGATATACTGGCGTATGTGAAGAGCCATTGCTGAACTCGTACACGTATTTCGGATGTTGTACGTTCTCGTGTACCATCAAGCTTAGTAGGGTCGCTGCCTGCGTGGCCCGCGATGTACTAATTAGAGTAGTTCACACGATGTATCGAGTATCGGATGTATCGGATGATAGGTGTTGGCATTATGGGTCGCAGATATGGTGTTATCTCACCTCCACAAGACATGTATGCTGTAACAGTCCAGAAAGCCTAGTCTAAATTCAATCCTCTCTGCGTCGAAGTAAGCGCGGGTCCCATGCAGGGTTCGCATACGGAGCAAACAAACCTAGAGCTGTCCTAAGGCACCGCGGGCTACAAGAACGATGCGCCTGCTAACAGGACTGCCTTCGTCGGTTTTGTCTGCTGTGCCAAGCCACTGACGCAAACGAGCCTTAAGCGCGGTAGTATTTAAGCTATCGTTCACGCTTGAAATTCCCGTTTAACATCAAGCAGCAAAGTGCCCAAGGAAGACTCACATGCCACGCTCCTCGAGCGCTTCCAGCAGCTCAGGATGCGTCAATCGATCTCCCATACCCTCCTTTACCAGAAGCGCATCATCAGCGACTATTGCCCGCATGTGGCGCTCGACCCTACGCTGGCGGCGGAAATTGGGGCCCCACGTCGACAGCGACAGGAGACTGAAGAATATTCAGCATCTATCTCGATTACAAGTAAAGCAAAACTTTCCCACAGAGCGCAATGCCGGAGATATTACTTGGAAATGATGAGGTCAAAGCTGCTGGACCTGCCTTGTGCACGTCTAAGAAGACTTCGCGCATGGTCTCAGGATATGCATGTTGTTTCTCACGGCGCTTCGCATCGATCCGTTCGCGCTGAGAAGTCAAAATACATGTCGACGGGAGCATGCCAGGTGCGTACAGCACTATGAGCGGAATAACTTCCTCAAGGACGAGGACAATTGCAAGAAATGGCACAAGTCTAGTTGGCAGGAATGAGACTTCGACAAAAGAGGGGTGCGAGAAGAGACTACCTCGCGAGGTCATTCTTATTTGTTTGAATGAACCGAGTTTCCCAACGAGACAGAGGTTCTCCTCCTGCTTTCACTCGTGCTAGCAACTGACTAGCTTGCTGGCGATGTGTAATGACCATCTTGAGACCCCTGAGATAAAATTTCTGACGTTGAAATAGAGGTTAGTGCCAACCCTGGGCTCAACTGACTCCACATACAAAAAGTTCTTTGGCCTGGTGCCAAAATGTCGCAAATTTTCCCGCGTCCGGAGGTGGACGTGCAAGGACTCCATGACTCTGTGCCTGTTCAAGGTCTTCCTTCATTGTCTCAGCTATCGACTCAGTTCGAGCTGTAGTGGGTGACGTAGGTCGAAGAGAAAATGCATTTATGGCTGATGCTTGCTTCAATTTTGCAGGGTGTGTGCCCGAAGGAGATGATTGAGATTTGATAGGTCCAGGTCTCAGTTCAACTTTGGTTTTATGAAGTGCAGGTGGGATCGTGTGGGCGCTGGGTTCATCTTTAGGTTTTGAGGTGGTGGAGGAAGGGGTAGAAAGAAATCGCGTGGTCAGAAAGGAGTGGTGCTTGCGTAGACGAAGGAGTGGTGTAAGGGTCGTGCGAGGAACGGCTCGGACCAGGGAAGCAGGATGATTGCGAGAGAGCTGAGACCTGTGAAAGGAATCCGTAAGACGTCTATCTCACGGGGATAAGAGTCAGAGACCTTAACATAGCAGAGACCATCGTGTACCGGGTACGCATTGCGGATTGCATTTGTGCGTCGAGGACACGATGCACCTCACGTGTACGTCATGTGATGTTTGTCTTGTCTGATGTCATCCACATCTGATGTCATCCACATCCACCATCCACTTCACTTCATACTGACACCACCATGTCCGGGAGAACGACCCTTGCTTCTGCATTCTACTACGACTCTGAAAATAACTATCAAAAAGCGACCCTCGCTCATCTTTACCGTAACTCTTCCCTCATAAAAGTCGCGTCCCTCATTTCCGTACCCCCACCAGAAGTACGAGTTTATCTTCGGGACCTCGCAGCCGCTGCCAATACTACAGCGAATGAGAATTCATGTGGAAGCGTTCTCGCGGGACAGGGAAGCGACACGGATGAGTTCGCGGATATATGTTTTTGGCTTGGAAACGGTCCTTACGGCGAAGGACACGAAGCCAATGTCCTTCGCACGTTGAATTTATACAACAATAGTCGACGGGCGCGTCGCTGGCCCCATTTCGCCGCGTTGCTCGACGCTCACATCTTTGGCAGATAACTTCTGGCCTACTGCAATCATCTACGTCGCTCCCGCCATCTTTTCACCTCCTGGACGTGAATGAGTTCACCAAACTGTCCGTTCTGTTGGCCAAACTACGAGACAAATTTTACTTCAGTGTGAATAGTGGCCTGCGTGCCAATGGCACCACTGCTCACTTTCTCATCGGTTGTCTCGCAGAGGGGCATTTGTCTGGCTGGGTAGGGCTAGTTGGTATTGGCATGACGCTAGAATGAGCCTTTCGATGATTGTTTTATGTCCTATTCTGTATTGGCCATTGAGCGTGCTCCATTTTACCAAGTAGGGCACTGCAGTCAGCTTGAGAGGAGTATGGATCGAGGATACGCGGCTATCAATCTAAACACCCTCTGTAAACTACATGCTCTGAGTACAGCACCCATACGCTCACATCCCGTTTCTCAAATTCTCGAACTTGCTGCCTTCATAATGTAGCCAGTTGGGCCGTGTGTCGAGCTCTCCCATTGCTTCCTTAACGACCCGGACGAGACACCTTCCGGGTTGTTCCTCTTTCCCATGACCACCTTCCATGCCCTCCCTTGGTGCTCCATCTTTGTCACCGCTTAGCTCCCAAAACATACTGCCTCCCAGGCCCTCTCGCGTGATATACTCGCCTTTCCATCGTCCGACAACTTCGTCGTCAAAGCTAATCATCTCCTTGCGTACGTAATCATACGTCCAGCTCGCCATCACTTGCTCGTCACGGAGAATATATGAACCTGGGAGTGGAAGTGCACGGTAGTCATAGACGCCCGACTCCCAGCTCCCCTGACCGAGACCCGAAAAAGGTGTACCTGGTCCATCCGTGTTGAGGAATGAGCGGCCATACAGAGGCACACCCAGGATGACCCGATGCCGTGGAACACCATGAGAGATGTACCATTGGATAGCTTGCGAGGCGTTGATTGGACCCCCAAATAGGTTTGCCTGGTGATTGGCTACTTTGTCCCAAGAACCAGCTTCCTCGACCGTTAGCCACGGAGTAAAAAGAATAGAAGCAGCGAATACTAACAGAAGTCGTACGCCATGAGGTTCCAAAAGTCAAGCAATGGGACCATCTCTCGGATATGCAGCTTACGGTAGTTGTCCGATCCACATGGTGCTGCTATCTGTGATATCTTGGTGAGGTGGCGCTTTCACCTTGTGATGATGATGCTCACGGTCAACAAGAAACGACAGTCTGTATGCTTCCGGCGTGCGTGTTCGTCCAATGCCGCCCTCAACTCGCGCAGTAGCTCCACGTATCCCCTGGCTTGCGCATCATTCTGCGGGTACTCATAGTCCACGTCCAAGCCGTCCAAGCCGTAATTTTCTAGAAGCGATACAGCCGATCTGACGAACTCGGCACGGTGCGCAGGTGAAATAACCACCGGGTGGAAAGACGGCGAGTAGGTCCAACCGCCGATAGAAAGCAGAACCTTGAGATGACGGAATTGCTTCTTCAACTTGTATATCGCCTTGAAATTACCGTACAGATTCGTTCCCGAATCAGACCATGAATCGCCTGGATAGTGAATATCTTGGTCCGCCCAAAGATCGGAAAGAAAAACTTCGCCGGAGTTAGCTCGGACATTTGCGAAGGCGTAAAGTATGTGACTGTATGGAAGGGTCGTGGTTTAATTTTCGTCGTTACTAGGGCAATGAGGGTCTGAAGATGACATACGTGAGGTCTTGAGCTGGTATCGAAGAAGGCGGAAACTTGCGCCCGTAGATACCCCTGCGCAATGAAGTTGGCAGCTGATGCGGGGATTAAACACGATCGTGCAACTGACCAATTCACAAAACTAGAGTGGTGGTTCATTAATTATCATACAAGACGACTTTGCGAACCCACTATCCAACGCTGTACTTCCCAGGTGGCATCTCCGTTTCTGTTGTTGTCTCAGTTACCGTTTCGTTGTTGTGAACAGCAGATTCTTTGTCCCCAGTTTGCAGGGGCGCAACAGATAAGCTTGGTGGTAAAGAAATCCGGACGGCCGGCACGGTCGGCCCTAATTTGTACAGTGACGCAATCGCAAGACAGCCAAAGAAAAGGAAGAAAACAACAGCAATAACGCGAGACTTTTTAGGACGAGCGTACCAAGGTGACTTGTCCGCAGTTGCGAGAGCACAAGTAGTCATGGAGCCATTGCCAGTGCTGCACTGAGCACTGACTTATATGATGATGCACGTGATCTGATATTTGCAACAAAAAAAAAAAATTTGGTCAGAGTTACTCTACAAAATACAAGCAGATTAAACGCGCCAGATAGAGGCGCCGACAGCACAGATAGGGCCAAGGGTACTTGCATACCAGCGACCTCTTGCTCACAACCTTCAAGACACATACATTGGCCTTCTCTATCCTTGTCTCGTCCACGCATATAGACCGCTCAATACACTAGAATGGATACTTTGTTCACTCCACTCTTTGAATCTCTTCGATCCGCACCGACCGCACCTGGTACGCACCCGAGCGAAACTGTATGATAGATATAGTGATTCTACTCATCACCCAGATGCAAAAGCAGCCGCCGATAAACTAGGTCAAGAAATCTCTAAGCAGGGCTTCTCATCCTTCCAGTTAGTGGATGTCATGTTGTTCATGTCGATTATCCCATAAAGTTCTTCTCTAGCCAAGGAAAAGTCATCGAAACGATGCATAGATTCGCTACCAACAAAGCGTCTGGTTACGAGCGTGAATCTGCGGCCATGGCGTTCCAGTCCTTTGCTGCCGTTCTCGGCCCTCCTGTTGCGCCTGTCCTCTTGTCCTCTCTCCCCATTCTATTCGATCTCTACATGGACAAGGGCGAGGTCGTCCGCCAGGCCGCCGCAGGAGCAACAAAAGCCATCCTCAAACTATTTCCACCAGAGTCTACTCCCTTAGTCTTTAAAACGTTAGAAGGTGTAATAGAGAACGACAAGTGGCGAACGAAGGTAGCTGCGCTTGATGCAATGAGAGCCTTCGTCAGTGGCGCCGAAGAAGCTGTTGCCACAGAGCTTGCTACGGTCCTACCCCCCGTCACCGCAGCTATGCATGACACGAAAAACGAGGTGCGCCGCACGCCGATCATCCAATCGAATGTCCGCTAAATAAAATTACCGAAGGTTACCTCTGCAGCTGTCAAGTGTGCGACTGCGTTGTGCACAACTTTAGCTAATGCGGATTTGGCACCGCACATCCCAATACTCGTCAAATGCATGTCCGATCCAACGTCTGTCCCGCTCTGCATCAAATCCTTGTCCAATACGACCTTCGTAGCCGAAGTCACCGCACCTGCCCTTGCTGTCCTTGTTCCTCTTCTCACACGTGCGCTGAACGATCGAAGTATGGAAGTTCAGAGGCGGACTGTGGTCGTAATTGATAACTTAGTCAAGTTGGTCCGCGATCCTGTCGTGGCTGCAACACATCTTGGTCCCCTGGTGATCGGCGTGAATAAGATCGCAGAGGGTGCCGCATTTCCCGAAGTTTGTCCGATTTAGGTTGGCTTCGACTCATGGCGACTAACCTCGATCGCAGGTCCGTGCTTTCGCAGAAGGCGCATTAAACACGTTGCAGAAAGCTGGTGCATCATCAGGGGTCTATGCCTTACCTCCACGGGACGTCACCGCTGAAGTCATCCTAGCAAGGAAGGCTCTCACAGAACTCCTTCTAGAGAAGGCTGGGAACTCGCTCCCGGCTCAGGATCCTTATTTGGCCGTAGTTTTCGATCTCATGGCAACTCTAGTTGCAGACCTCGTTTACGAAAAACGATACTCAGACAAGAACGTTTGGCGTGGTTGTGTTGGGGTTTACATGGCTCCTTGGCTGCCAGATGGTAAGGATGGTGGCACGGCGTTTGCTGAACTAGTTTGCAAACACTTCTACGCCATTGAAAGAGTCAGTCTTGTCGTCGGCCCTATTTCTGACGCTTAATTCGGCATTGTTTTAGGCAAAACACGCGCACGCTAATGATGCGGACCTGGAAGGTGGCGAATCCCTCTGCGACACCGTCTTCTCCCTTGCCTATGGCGCTCTCCTCCTCCTGTCCCACACAAACCTCAAGCTCTACCGCGGTCGCCGCTATGGTATTCTTGGTCCAAACGGGTCTGGGAAGTCAACTCTCATGCGTCAACTGCGGGATGGAAAAGTGGAGAATTTTCCATCCCAGGATCAAGTGCGCTGCGTTATGGTTGAACACTCACTCCAAGGCGAAGACACGTCGTTGTCTGTGATCGACTTCATCGCGTCAGGTGAGCCGCCTATTCACCCCCGGAGAGCAACTCCATCGATTTTGTTCCCGTCACATAGATAAAGTTCTAGCACACATCCCGCGGAATGAGATTCAGGAGCAACTCCAGGAAGTCGGTTTTGACAGCTCGCGACAAAATGAGATCGTTGGTGGCTTATCTGGAGGCTGGAAAATGAAGCTCGAATTGGCCAGAGCTATGCTGTACAATGCTGACCTTTTGCTGCTCGATGAGGTCTGTTACCCGATCAATAAAAGGTCGCTTTCTTGACTGATCCCTACTTCTAGCCTACCAATCACGTATGAAACTACTGTGTCTATCAGAGGACTTGACTCTCATTCACAGCGTTACAGTTGGACCGACCTTCGGTTACTTGGCTAGAACAGTATCTTCTTGCGCATACCAACGTAACATGTTTGATAATTAGTCACGACTCTAGGTCAGTCTCATAACCTTCATCAATCATCGTCATTCATATCTTACCTGTCCATTCAGATTTTTAGACAATGTAACAACGGACATCATACACTACGAGGATAAAAAGGTACGTACATGTTCTCTCTCCCCGTGACAATGGTTAATGGGACTGTGTAGCTTGTATACTACCACGGAAACCTGTCGAAATTCGTAGAAGTTCGCCCCGAGACAAAATCGTATTATACCTTAGCCGCTACCTCAGTCAAGTTTTCTTTCCCACCACCTGGTTCTCTCATGGGCGTCCGGAGCAATACTCGCGCCATTCTCAAAATGAATACCTGTACTTTCACGTATCCGGGAAAATCAGATCCCAGTTTAATAAATGTTAGCTGCGCTCTATCATTATCGAGGTCCGGTGTTTGAGCAATATGTAACATTGTGGACTTGCTAACAAAACGCAACAGTCGCGTCGGAATCGTTGGACCCAATGGCGCGGGGAAGTCAACACTCATCAAGCTTCTGACCGTGCGCTTCCCTTGCGTATTGCGCGCGCTACCACCACTGAGCCACAGCAGGGTGAAACAGAACCTCAAATGGGAACGGTTTACAAACACCCTTCGCTGCGAATCGGGTATGTTTCGCAGCACGCGACGCATCATATTGGTAAGCTCGCTTGCGATCGATCTCCTCAGACACCCCCGAATATCCCATTACAGAGCGCCACTTAGAGAAGACGCCAATTCAGTATATTCAATGGCGATTCCAAGATGGTCATGATCGTGGGTTCTCGTTGGGTCGTTCTTATGTCACGTCACGCGCTTACTCCTTTAAGGCGAGGTCCTCGAGAAGGCTACCCGTGTTTTGACCGAGGAAGAAAAGGCAGTTCTTAATAAAGACTTCATTGGCAAGAACGGTCAACGTAGAAAACTAGAAGTGCGTCGAACTCGTTCTTATTTGTATATCGAGGACTGAATACAGCACATCTAGCTTATCATGGGTCGTCAAAAGCTGAAAAAGTCTCTTCAGTACGAAATCAAGTGGCAGGGTCTAGATCACAAGTTCAACACGTGGGTTCCTCGCGAGGAGCTTCTTGCAAAGGGTTTCCAGAAAATCGTGTCGCAATTCGACGACTTAGAAGCGTCAAGAGAAGGCGCTGGACAGCGGGACACCTCTGCTCATATTGTTCGGAAGCACCTCGAAGACATAGGTTTGGATGGTGACATCGCACAGTATAACGAAATAGCCGGTCTTTCGGGTGGTAAGTTATGTTTCCAGACTTGTAGGAAAGTTCGTCCCAATCGTAGTTTCATTCTGAAGGACAGAAGATCAAACTCGTCATTGGTGCATGTCTTTGGAACAACCCCCAGGTACACCTTCTTTGAACACTCTGGTACCTGAGTCGGCTTAAAGGTGGCTAAAAGATTTGTGTGCTCGACGAACCTAGCAACTTCTTAGACAGAGAAGCACTCGGCGGCCTCGCAGTTGCCATTCGCGATTGGGCGGGTGCTGTGGTACGTCCATTTTCGCGTCATTCCCTTAATCGTCAATCCGATGTGATCGAATTAATGAGGTTATAATCTCCCATAATGAGGAATTTGTAAATGCTCTTTGTCAGCTTCATGTAAGTTCCCACATCCCCAGCAGGCGCTGATCATCACTTAGGTCCGGAAATCTGGCATTTTTCCGGGGGTCGAATGACACACAAGGGCAAAGCGGCAGTTGTTGAAGACGCCTTCGCAGATATCAAATCACCAAGAGGTAGCGGCGCGAACACCCCGGTACGCTCAAGGGTGCACAGTCCCGCAGCGTCGGCGGCCGCGACGCCCGCAGCAAGCGGCACAGAGGATAAAGGCGATAAAGGCACAACTCTCGTTCCGGGAGCGAAAAAGAAAAAACCTACGCGGAACCAGCTGAAGGCACAGGAGGAACGAAGGAGACTGAAAAAGTTGGCTTGGTTGCAGTTCGGTGGTCCCAAGCCGGAAGATTCCGATGAAGATTAGAACCGCACAGGCTTCCCGTAGATACGGTGCTCCGGTCAAGCCGCACGCATGGTTGTACGTGACGTGTCTTGGACAACACTTTAAATGCATGTTCAAATGAATTTGCCTTGCTCAAGAAACGAGATCGTTGATCGGTGATAAGGTTTTTTCCCTGAACGTGGTAATGGTGAGGACATGAAAGATATATAAAGCACGTGGATCAGCTATCCTTTTCGACAAACTCGCGACAAGCTCGACATCTCACGTACGCTGACAGATGAGGCTGTGAATTCTCCGTAAGGACTTCATCTCAGCATTTGCAAAATGCTTTCCGATAGCACGAGCGTCATTTATTTTATTCTACCCCGTGCTCGAGGCTGGGGAAATGATTAGACTAGTCATATCACAAATTTTCTAACATTACAGCATATCGCAAACCACGATAGTTTCCTTTTTTAGAAGTAGTAGACAGCAGTTACTCCGCTTAGCTTAGAAGAGTGGACAAGGCGCCTCAGCTCACGTCGCTCAAAATTCCTGTTGGCTTCAGTCTTGCAGGGATATACCTACTGGAACCGACGCCCAGCTTTCAAGGTCAGTATTATAACACCGTTTGCCATGCGTCGTTATCGCCCTGCACAGGCACTGGCACGCAGCAAAGGCATGCAGTAGTATTTGACGTCCGTCATTCACACTAGCCTGTGGGACAACTCCACATTCAAATGGGGGAAGGGAAGGGCTGCAGCACCTGTATGCCGGTGTACGTCAAATGGCGTTGGTCTTGACTTATGTTGATTGCAGAATGATATCGCCTACGAATCACTGACATGTCGCAGTTGGCACGACTTTGATTCGGCACTAACTGTTGATAGTACCGCGTAGAGATTCGAGTTGCTATGTCTTCTCTGGGGTGACATTCTCACCATCGTTCGTCCCTCACCATGCTGTGGTAACTGTTTATCCAGATGGAGTCAACAAGACAACCAAGAGCGCTACGGGCCTCCGCATGAACTTTATTAACTGCTCACGGTATACGCGCTTGCTTGCGTGACTTGCGCGCTCGTCTCCTTCCCGACTTGCCCCTCTCCCGCCGCTCGACCCTTTCGGGAGGGAGCGCAAAGTAATGAAGGCTCGATATGAAATCGGCCGTGAGCGTCATTACCTATACCGAGTCAGATCATTTTACAAGTATGAACGACCAATCGATAAAGGATTATCTTCGCGTTGTTCCCCTTTAAGGATAACTCTGCCCGACACTTTGGCGAAGCCCAGTTTGTCGCCTTAATATGTGCAGCTTCCTAGCTTCATATACACCAGATGAACTACAAATAACTCCCATTGTGATGCAAGGGCCTCGCAACAGGCTGATTCCCAGCTCCCTCATGACAGTTGTTCGGACGCAAAGTCATGCCCGCACTTACGAACATTGACCTTGTATTCTTGGGTCAGTTTTACGGATTAAAGCATTAGTCCCGCATGGTTGGTCTTTGTGTTTCTTGTCGACCTTCTCCTGGATGTGTCACATGGCTAACCAGCAAGATATGCGACGAAGACGTCGCCCAACCCGACAAACGGGATTACATGGAACATCTTTCTCCCCTTGCAACGTACAGTTCCGGTTCCTGCCTGTGGCCAAGCTAAGTTTAGCCAGAATGATGCCAGCCTACCCTTCACTGTGAATTGTCAGTGCCCCAGAATGGAGCTTACAATAGAACTGATTCTCGGCACTCACACACGATTGTGGTGAATCAGTAATTTTGGTATAGATACTTTTTGGTCATAGAGTATGCAATGCAATGATATCCGAAATTATGTAGAGGTCGCACAGCGTCGAGGTAGAATGCAATATGATATGAACATACAGTAGGTAAGAAAGAGAGCCTAGATCAAGTAGAGCGACAATACATGTAGTACGAGATCTAAATAAGATGTGATACAGACGATGGGTAACCTAGGAAGAATGTCTACTCGGAAAGAACCACGAAAGCATCAGAAAGTGAATGAACAAAGCAATCATAATAAATCGGAGATGAGATGATGAGAGAACGGGTATGACACTAGCATATACTAACGTAGTTGGTTCTCAGCAGAACCGAAAGAAGACTGCTCACGGGATACCAGTTCCCGAGCGCTGACAGGCACGATACGGTTTAATATCCGCGACTGGGTCCGGGCCAGTGCCTGCGGGGGTCTATGTCGGCGCGGCTTCTGCCGCTCGGTGGTTGGGGGCTTTGTCCCGTCCGCACTATAGGCGGTGGCGGAGAACGAGAATGGTATGTGTGTCCCGATTGTTGTACCATGGAACTCATAGCATTCGGGCTAGTACGATACCCAACAGGCGGAGTAGGTGTAGGGACTGGTGGGGGGCCCACAATGGGTGTAGGGTTGGTTCCAGATGAAGTCGCACGTCCTCCTTGTCGCATCGACTGCCTTTTGTTTTGGAACCTACAACGGCCGATGGGATCAGAGATAACAACTAGAATGTCGACAAAAGAGCTGAACCGACCAAATCTGCACACTCCGTGCCGACATATCCAACTGTTTCGCTAGAGCAGCTTGTTCCTCTGTGGACGGGCTTGCGGTACGCGCATATGTGGCATTAAGTACTTCCAAATTGCTGGCATCTGCACGCTTGCGTCCTTTCTTGGTTGTTGGCTCTGAGGGGTCAGGATGTGGCTCATCGTCCACAGGCGACATTGTAGGAGCGTCATCAGCATTGGGAAGCTGCGTCGTGGTTGGGGAGCTGGCCATGGTGTGCTCTGCGGTCAGTTCGTCAACTGGAGAACAACAACTCTTATATATGTCAAATATCACGAGGTGGAAATGTGCTGTGCCCGCAAAACCAAGATACCGGCGCAGCCTGAGGGCTCTTGCACAGTGGAACTGCCACAAGCTAATTCTTCCGACGTAATGAACGACGCATTTTAGGAAACAGAAGAAGAATGTCCAACAACGTGGACGGGTTCTGAATAGAGTTCAGAGGTAAATTGCGCCCAGAAGTATAATGGAAGGATCAAAATTAAATGGCTCGGCGACATGCTGTACACTGCAGTGCAAGCCTGACGGCGAACGGCGAGCCAGGACTCCGGCCGACGACGTCGAGGGTGCCCGCTTGGACAACCCTGCTCCGGATAAGCTCGCTGCCGCAGTCGCCGATGTTGACAATGCATTGATGCGAGAGAGAAACGCAAGGCGGCATGCTTGTCGGATGACTTCGGGGTCAGGATCGGAACGGGCTTAGAGAGATGATAGTTGGGCGGCAAAAGGCCGTAGAGGGGCGGTGGAGACCCAACGCTGCTTCCAAGTCAACAATCGCGGGTACGATGTGGTGTGGCAACGCTAAGTGTACTGGCTGTTATACCAAGCGCAAATTGCTCCGCAAGAGTCGAGTAGATTCCAACGTTGATGACAGGTATCGCGCAGCAACAGTAGTCTCGTGGCTTCATTGTTATGGTATGAGTAGAGTAGAAAGGTAGAAAGGAGACGCGGCCGCCCATAACTTTGAGAGAATATTATCGCCCATAACGTTGAGAAGCAGCGGGTAAACCCAAGGCCCGCGGATAATAAACATCATGTGTTTCGTTCTTATCGTAAATTACGCCCTATACATCACACACGTTTCTGATAAAGTTTCCAAGTCCAGTATATTACTGTAGGATCACAACGTGCAGGCATGGGGTAAATCATTACCTAAATCTGTATCAAGGTATGTTGTAAGTCTTATCACCAGGTGGGGAAGGAACCTAAGAGGAAGAAACACTAACAAGTTCCCAGACACAAGAACAAGGCCCCTCGATCCGCCGGGCAGCAACAGTTCAAAAGCGTGCCTGTTCGAGACATGAAGACCCAATTGGACAGTGTGGACGAGTAGAAAAGAGTAAGTTAACTCTGATCATAGATCCCGGGCCAGAGCCGCGGATACTGACTAGCGATGTGAGTGGCAAAATTATAGAACGTCATGTCTCGTTGTGAGGCTCGAATAAAAGTACTGCATATATGATATGATATGTAAATTTGAATGGTAGACATGAAACATGAGA
>Ga0137359_10002968_pt1 | contig 13689 bp, 5 predicted proteins | sample Mad1_40_16metaG_FD_108281 | JGI IMG/M metagenome (GOLD analysis project Ga0137359, IMG submission 108281) | Vadose zone soil microbial communities from Angelo Coast Range Reserve, California, USA - Mad1_40_16 metaG | ecosystem: Environmental > Terrestrial > Soil > Vadose zone | place: USA... | reverse complement strand
CACCTCGTTCCTCATCGTGTTGGACAGGCTCGCCAGATCGGACGTGCTGCGAACTACAATGGTCATGAACGGCCACGGATCCCTAAGGTAAGGCACATAGATTTCCGCCTTGGACTGCGAGTCCAGACCGAAGTGTTTCACGTCCCTGACGACCCCGACTATATCCATCCATGGTTCACCCTCCGCAGCGACACGCAATCGTTTGCCGAGCGGGTCTTCATCCGGCCAATAGCGGCTAGCCATCGTTTCGTTGATGATGACTACCGCCGGGGCGTTGCCGGTATCTCGATCGGTGAAATCGCGGCCCCTGGAAAAAGGAATCCCCATCGAACGGAAGTAATCGGGGCTTATCACACGATAGTCGGCGCCGGGGCCGTCGCCGGAGCCGTCGTTCGGGCGGCCCTCAATCGTCAAGCCGCGTGAGCTGTTCCCGGCCGTCATAGGGAGGCGCGAGATAGCCGCTGCCGACTGCACTCCGGGCAGCGATTGGAGACGCGCGATCACTTGTTGAAAAAATGCCGCGCGCCTCGGGCCAGCCGGATACTGAGCCGCTGGCAGAGAGAGGCGCACAGTAACAATGTTCTGAGTTTCAAACCCGGGATTGACCTGCTCGAGACGGATGAAGCTCTTGATCATCAATCCCGCGCCAATCAACAGCACCACCGACAACGCGATCTCCGAAACGACCAGCAGACCGCGAGCCCGATTGCGGCGAGCGCCGGCGGTTCCCCCGCGGCCCCCTTCTTTCAGCGATTCGTTCAAGTCACTCTTCGTCGCTTGCCAGGCGGGAACGACGCCGAACACCACGCCCGTCAAAAGCGACACTCCAAGCGTGAAGCCAAGCACCAGGGCGTCGATCTTGATATTCTTCGCGCCATAGATGTCCGCGGGCATAAGCTTAACCAGCGGATTGATTCCCCACAGCGCGAGTAGCAATCCAAACCCGCCTCCGGCCACGGCAAGCAGCACGCTCTCCGTGAGCAATTGCCTGACGAGTCTGAACCGGTTCGCTCCGAGCGCGGTGCGAATCGCTATCTCTTTTTGTCGTGTTGTCGCGCGCGCGAGTAGCAGATTGGCGACGTTGGCGCAGGCGATCAGCAAAACGAATCCCACGGTTCCAAACAAGACCAGGAGAGTCGGACGGATGTCACCAACAGCCTGCTCTCGCAACGTAGCCAGGCTCACGCCGCGTCCCAGGTTCTCGTTTGGATTCTGCTCTTCCATGCGGCTGGCAACCGTGTCCATGTCTGCGCTGGCTTGCTGAAGCGTCACTCCGGGTTTGAGGCGGCCGATTGCGCTCAGATAGTGACTGCCGCGGTTCGTCGACATGTTGACTGTGGGACTCAATACATGTTCGGGCACAACTTGGCGGGGCGGAATCCACAAGTCAGAGTCAGCGAATCTGAACTGCGCGGGCATCACTCCAATGATAGTTAGAGGCTCGCTGTTGGCCATGAGCTTCTGTCCGATTATGTTTGGGTCCGCGGCAAAGCGACGCTCCCAGAGGCTCTGGCTGATGAGGGCGACTCGAGCGCTGCCAAGACTCTCTTCATCGGTTTGAAAAACGCGGCCAAGCATTGGCTTGACGCCCAGCACGGGGAACAGGGCAGCGGTGGTCACCAGGCCGGACACGCGCTCGGGCCGGTCAGCTCCAGTGAGGCTGAAGCTTTCTCCCCGGTACGTTGCCAGGCTTTCGAAGACCTGGTTTCGATCTCTCCAATCCAGGAAGTTGGCAGCGGCGACGGCTTCCTGGTTATGGCGCTGAAGGTTGCTCTCAAAGACGATGACTATCCGATCCGGATCGGGGAAGGGAAGCGAACGAAGCAGGACTGCGTTGACCACACTGAAGATCACGCTGTTCGCCCCGATGCCCAAAGCAAGCACGAGCACAGCCACGGCGGTAAAAGCGCGATTCGTTGCCATCATTCGAATCGCATAGCGAAGATCTTGTAAAAGAGTCTGCATCATTCCCTCCCAGGGTTCGGTTCCGGGGTTCAGATTCCAGATTCCAGATTTCAGATTCCAGATTCCAGAGGGTTAGATTTCAGATTTCAGAGGGTTAGCTTTCAGATTCCATATTTCAGATTTCAGATTCCAGATTCTTTCAAATTTGAGATCTCCAGAGTCAGATCTCAGATTATATGAAATCTGGAATCTGAGATCTGGAATCTGAACTCTGACCTCTGAGATCTGAGTTCTGAGATCTGGAATCTGAGATCTGGAATCTGAAATCTGACCTCTGAACTCTGAGCCCTCGGACCCTAAACTCGGGACCCCGAACCCGAAACCCGAAACCGCTCCTTATTCGTATCTCAGCGCCACCATCGGATCGATCTTTGTCGCGCGTCGCGCGGGCACGTAGCACGCCAGCAGCGCTACGAACGCAAGAACGAGCGGGATCGTCACGAACGTCACCGCGTCGGTTGTGCTTATGCCGTAAAGGAAGCTTTCAAGCAGCCGGCTAACCAGCGCTGCCGTGACCAGACCGATCCCGACGCCTGCGCCAACCAAAATCAATCCTTCCTTGAGCACAAGCCGCAAGACGACGCCCGTCCGGGCTCCCAGCGCCATGCGAATACCGACTTCGCGTGTGCGTTGCGCTACTGAGTAGCTCATCACGCCGTACAGACCTACTGCCGCCATCAGCAACGCGACGACGCCGAAGATTGTTGCCAGCGCGGCGATGGACTTCGGACCCGAGAGAATGCGATCCAGAAACTTCGGCATTGTCTTGACGCCGTAGACCGGCAGCTCGCTGTCGAGACTGGCGACCTCTTGACGAATCGTCTCCGCAAGATTCTCCGGTTGCCCGGAAGTACGCGCGATGATCGTCATCTTGCCGTCGTAGTTCTGCGAATGCGGAATGAATAGATATTCGGTAGGCGGCTCGCCGAGCAGGAAGTACTTGCCGTCCTTTGCGACGCCGACAACTTCACGATATGGACTCTTCGTGCTCCCCAGTTGCACGCGTTTTCCGATCGGGCTCTCGTTAGGCCAGAAGCGCCGCGCCACTGTCTCGTTGACTATGAGCACTGGCGGTGTGTTTTGATCGTCGTGTTGAGTGAAGGCTCGGCCCTCGACGATCGGAGTGTTCATTGCTTGAAAATAGTCGTGGCCGACGATGCTGTAGCTCACGCTGAGTCGTTCGTTCTCATACCGCGGCACGTACCCTTCTACTGTCAAGTTCGAGCCGTTGCTGTATGCATCCAACGGCAGCGGACCGGCGATGCTCGCGGCTTCCACCCCAGGCAGAGACCTCACACGCTCGACCATCTGCTTGAAGAAACTCCGTCCCTTCGCCATGTCGTAGCCGTGAAGGCCCACGTCAACCGAGGCCAGCATGATCCGCTTCGACTCGAAACCGGGATTCATCTCCTGCACGTTGCGTGTGCTTCTGATGAACAGCCCCGCGCTTATCAATAGCATCAGCGATAACGCCACTTGCGACACGACCAGCAGGTTCCGCAGGCTCAAGCGTCTTGTGCCCGAAGTCACCGACGGACCGTCGCCCTTCAAACTCGTCACCAGATCGGTCCTCGAGGCTTGCAACGCAGGCAGCAAACCAAAAATGACTCCGGTAAGCGCGGACAGCAGGAATGTGAACCCGAGAACGCGGTGATCGAGTGCGAGATCGTAACTGAAATCGATCGTCGCGAAGTCGAGTTGTGGGTTCGCCAACGGGACAAGCTCGTTGAACCACTGAGCCATCAACAACCCCAGAACGCCACCGAGCAATGACAGCAACACGCTTTCGGTGAGCAACTGACGCACGAGGCGCGGGCGGCCCGCCCCCAGCGCAAGGCGAATCGCTATCTCGCGCCGGCGCACTGAAGCCCGTGCCAGTAGGAGGTTCGCTACATTGCTTCAACAACATTCGCGAGCCGTAGCGAAGGTCTTGAATCAAGTTTCCCATTGCCTTCTACTCCGAAAATGTCCGACAAACTGAAGTTTGTCGCGAGTCCCCAATTCGGCGATCAGCGAGCGACAAACTGAAGTCTGTCGGACATCGCTCCTTTTGATCAGCGTTCCTGGTTTTCAACTCAAGTCCAGCGCCAGAATCATCCGTCGATCCCGGACGTAGAGCTTCGTTCCCGCGAGCGTCGGCGGCGTCCACGCCAGGTGGGTGAGCAGATTCGTTCTTGAGATCACCTTCATTCCTTGTGGCGACAGCGTCACCAACGCGAGCACTCCGTCTTCATCGAGCAGAATCATCTTGCCGTCAGCATAGACAAAATTCGCCTTTGGAAAGGTGCGATCCTGCCAGACGATGTTGCCAGTTCGCACATCAACCGCGGTCATAGGCGCCGGACCGAAATCTCCGCTCGATCCAAACACCAGATCGCCCACGCGAATCATAGTGCCGTGATGCACGCGCATCCGGCGGGACGCCCACAATTCCTTGACGGTAGTTTTCCCTCCAGATTGATTCAACTGAAGCGCGCGACTCCCCCCGCTGTAAGCGGATGACACGACCAGAATGTTATCGGCGCCCCAGACCGGAAGGCTGATGTTCAGCCCCCAGTCGCATTTGTGCGGTTGGCTCCAGAGCAGATCACCGATGTCCGGATTCATTCCGACGATGTGATCGGCGAGCGCGATCACCAACTGATCCTGCCCGTCAACGTTGATGATGACCGGGCTCGAAGGCGAGATGACGAAGTCCTGTTTCTTCCAGACCACCGCGCCCGTCTTTTGATCAAAGGCCATCAGCGCCTGCCCCGCGCCGCCTACCGTCAGAATTACGGTGTTCTTCCAGGCGAGCGGACTGCACGAATAACCGCGGTCCATCAATTTTCCGCCATACTCTCGCCACAGATCGTGAGACCAAACGACTCTCCCCGTTTGTTTGTCAAAGGCCTGCAACTTGCCGATGAGGCCTACGGTAAACAGCAGATCGCCGGCAAGCGCGGGCGTCGCGTGCGGGCCATTGCCGTTTTCCATAGCCAGTCCCGTAGTAGGAGCTGCGTTGCTCTTTTCCCAGATCGTTTTCCCGTTGCTTGCATCGAGGGCGATCACGAACTCCTGATCGCCTTTGCTGTACATCGTATAGAGCCGGCCCCCATCAGCAACGACGGAGGAATGACCTTCGCCGAGTTCGCGACCCCACAGTCGTTTGGGTCCATCGGCAGGCCATGCCGCCGCCAGCCCCTTCGCCTCAACCATGAAGTTGCGCGTCGGTCCGCCAAATTGAGGCCAGCCTGGTGATTGCGCGAGCGCTGAGAGGTTCAAGAACAAGAGCAATGTCAGGAGTGTTCGCATGGTTCCTCGCTATCGAAGGTTGAAGATCGAGGATGGAAGATCGAGGATGGAAGATCGAGGGATGGAGGATCGAGGGATGCCTTCGTTAACACCGTGCACGATCCAGGGCCGGCGATCCAGGGCTGGCGATCCAGGGCTGGCGATCCATCGTCTTCCATTCTTCCATCCTCTCCTCTTCCGTTCTCTATCTATCCTCTATCCTCTATCCTATCCTCTATCCTCTATCTTCGTCATTCGTACCTCAACGCCACCATCGGATCCACCCTCGTAGCTCGCCGCGCTGGAATGTAGCAAGCCACCATCGCGACGCTTGTAAGCAACAGAGCGATCACCGCAAAAGTCAGGGGATCGGTTGCGCTCACACCAAACAACAGGCTCGACAATAGCCGGGTCAACGCAAAGGCAGCCGCCAAGCCAACCGCGACGCCGATGAGCGCCAGGGTCATTCCCTGGCCGACAACCAGCTTGAGCGTGTCGCCGGGACGCGCCCCCAAAGCCATCCTGATGCCGATTTCGTGTGTCCGGCGCGCGACGGCGTAGGACATCACGCCGTAGATCCCGACTCCGGCCAGGACCAAAGCCAGCGCCGCAAACACGCTGAGCAACAACGTGCGAAAACGAGGCTCGGCAACCGAGCTCGAGAGGATTTGCTCCATTGAGAGCACGTTGGCGATCGGTTGATCTTTGTCCACCGATTGCACCGCAGCTCGCACGGCTGAAGTCATCGCAAGCGGATCGCCTGCCGTGCGAACTACCAGATTCGCTCTGCCCACCTCAATTGACGGCAGGTACATCGTCGGCGGGGATTGGCTCTGGAGGGAGAATTGTTTGATGTCGCGCGTCACCCCTATGATTTCGCAAGTCAGCGATTCGCCCATGTCAATGACCAACCGCTCGCCGAGCGGGTCCTCGCCGGGGAAATAGGTCCGCGCGAAAGCTTCGTTGATGATCACTGTCTTTATCGGCTCTTTCGTCTCCTGTTCGGTGAAGGGGCGGCCTTTTACCAGCGGAATCCCCTGCGCGTTCAGATAGTCATGGCTGATTGATGGATTTTGCGCGGTGACGTGCTGATTCGAATCCTCGAAAGGCCGCCCTTCGATCTTGAAATATGTGTCGCTGGCGCCGCGCATCGGCAAGTGCGTGGTGGTCCCGACAGCTTTCACGCCCGGCAAGGCCGCCACTCGCTCCAGCACCTGCTCGAGAAAAGCACGCGGCCTGCCCGGCTCACCATATTTTGATTCAGGCAAGAACAAACGCATCGTCAGGGTATTGGCCGGATCGAATCCGGGATCAACGTTCTGCAAGCGGCGAAAACTCTGAACCAACAATCCGGCGCCTATCAGCAGAACCAAAGCGAGCGCCATTTCGGTAACTACCAGGAAGCTGTGCGTCCGGTTGTTGCCCATCCCAGCCACCGTTCCTTTGCCGCCTTCTTTGAGCGATTCAGTAAGATCCGGCCTGGAGGTTTGCAACGCCGGAACCAGGCCAAAGACGACTCCGCTCAACAGCGAGAGCAACAGCGTAAAGCCCAGTACGCGATTGTCTACGCCAATCTCATTCGCTCGGGCGATCGTATCCGGCGTCATCTTTACGAGTAACTCCGTTCCCCACACCGCCAGGAGCAATCCGACTGCGCCGCCCGCTGTGGAGAGCACAATGCTTTCAGTCAACAACTGCCGGATCAGTCGCGTGGGTCTTGCGCCCAGCGCACTGCGAATCGCAATCTCTTTTTGACGGCCGGCGGCGCGCGCGAGCAGAAGATTGGCGATATTGGCGCACGCAATCAAAAGCACAAAGGCGACCGCGCCAAGCAGAACATAGAGTCCCGTCCGAATGTCTCCAAGCAATTCCTCCCGCAGCGGAACAAGGCGCAAACGCCAGGTTGTATTTGAATCCGGATACTGTCTCTCCAGGCCCATCGACACCGCGTCAAGATCGGCCTGCGCTTGTTGCAGAGTGACCCCCGGTTTTAGTCGCCCGATGGTTCGCAGGAAATGGAAGCGGCGAACCTTCATCATTGGGCGATCGAAGGTCAGCGGAACCCACACCTCAGTGTCTTCCAGCAAGCGAGCCGAGTTCGACGCCACGCCCACAACCGTGTAACTCTGGCCGTCGAGCGTCAGAGTCTTGCCGGTGATCGGCAAGACTCCGCCGAAACGCCGTCGCCACAAACCCTCGCTGATGATTGCCACCCGCGCGAGGCCGGGCTGCTCTTCTTCAGGCGAGAATGCGCGGCCTTGAATAGGCTTGATGCCAAGGGCTTGAAAGAAATTTGTGGTGACGTCCGCGGCGATGATCCTTTCAGGCTCCACATCACCGGTCAGGTTGTAAGAACTCGACCTCATCGCCGCGAACTCTCCGAACGTGGAATTCTGAGCGCGGTAGTCGAGGAAATCGGGCGGCGAGGTGGAGGCATGATCTCCCTGGCTGAACTTTCCCCACATCCGGATGATGCGCTCCGGGTCCTCGAACGGCAGCGGTCGCAGCACGACCGCATTGACGACACTGAAGATGGCCGTATTCGCGCCTATTCCGAGAGCCAGGGTCAGCACCGCAATAGCAGTAAAGCCGGGATGCTTGAACAGCATCCGGATGCCATATCGCAAGTCTTGCCACAGTGCTTCCATTATCTAGTCTCCTTTATCCTAAGCGCCGGAGTCGCCAACGCCGCTCGGCGCTACGGATCGCACTCATTCACAGCGAAGCGCGACAATGGGATCAACCTTTGTTGCGCGCCGGGCGGGCAGGTAACACGCAACGAAGGCGACGCTGGCCAAAATCAAGGCCGCTGAGCCCAAGACGATGGGGTCCATCGGCTTCACATCAAATAACAGCCCGGTCAGAAATCGCGTCAGCGCTAAAGATGCCGCCAATCCGACACCCACACCGATCAGAGCAGCGGCCATGCTGTGTTTCAGCACCAACCGGATAACATCGTCTTTCTGCGCGCCGAGCGCCATCCGAATTCCGATTTCGCGTGTGCGTTGGGACACTGAAAAACTGACGACGCCGGAAATTCCGACGGCGGCCAGCGTTAACGCCACCAATGAAAACGCCACCAGCAACATCATTGGAAACCGCCGTGACCCCACCGAATCGTAAATCAGCTCATCCATCGTTCTGATTCCCGAAGCGGCGCGGTCTGGTTCAAAGCGAGCCAGGGCCTGTTTGATTGGATTGATAAAGGCCCCCGGACTTGAGGCAGTGCGCACCACTACCGTCATCACAGGCCAGGCAGCCTGGTTGTAAGGGCGGAAAAACTCCGGACGCGTTTTCTCATCCAGACCGCCTTGTTTCACGTCCTGTGTGACTCCCACGACGGTCAGCCAGGGAGCATCTGAATTGAAAAAGCCAATTTTGATGCGCTTCCCCAGCGGGTCTTCATTCGACCAATAACGTTTGGCCATAGCTTCATTGATGACTATCACGCCGGGCGCGTTCAACGAATCCTGTTCGGTAAACTCGCGCCCGCCGATCTGCTTGATTCCCATTGTCTGAAAATAGTTTGGACCAGTGATCGTGTATTTGGCGCCCGGCTGGTTTTCACTTCCCGGATCAGGTCGCCCTTCGATCACGAATCCACGGCCTGCATTACCCACGCCGACGGGCGCGTGGCTGACGGCACTGACGGAAATCACGCCCGGAATGCTTCCCACATACTCCCGTAAGTTATGCGCAAATTGCGGATGCCCGGGTGGGCCGTAAAAGAGATTTTCCTGTGGCAAGGACATGCCAAACGCGAGCACATTGTGCGGATCAAACCCCGGAGTAACATTCAGCAGCCGCGCCATGCTTTGAATCATCAGCCCGGCGCCAGTCATGACGACCAATGCCATCCCAACTTCAAGAATGACCAGTCCCTGACGCAGTCTGGCGCCGCCGCCACTTGTCCCACGACTGCCTTCCTGCAGGAATTCATTGACGTCTCGTTTGGAGAAAATCAGGGCAGGCGCCAACCCAAAAATGATTCCAGTAAAACAGGTAATCGCCCAGGTAAAGGCCAGCACCTTGTAATCTATCGGGATGCCGTTGGCTTTGCTGATTGACAGGAACGGAACCGCCGTCAGATTGCCCGGCAACACTTTCAGCAACAGGCTGCTGCTCCAAACCGCGACCAGAATTCCGCCGAAGCCCCCCACAAAGGCCAGCAGCAGGCTTTCCGTCAGCAACTGGCGAATTGTGCGCAGGCGGCTGGAACCCAGCGCGGCGCGAATTGCAAACTCCCGTTGCCGCGCCGCGCCGCGCGCCATCAACAAATTTGCGACATTGACGCAGGCAATCAACAAAACAAATCCGGCTACGCCAAGCAACGTCCACAAGGTTCTTTGCTGGTCTTCCGTGTCAAATCCGATGATGGGATCAATAGTCGCGGTTATACCGGCGTTGTCTTGCGGATATTGCTCGGCCAGAGCCCTACCAATGACGTTCATCCGTTCGCGAGCCTGTTCCATCGTCACCCCAGGTTTCAGACGCGCCAGGCAAAGGAAAGAATTCGAGCCGCGATCACGATCGCCTTGGGTGTAGGCAACCGGCACCCATAATTGCCGGATCGGACTATAAAGCTGAAACTCAAAATCCGGCGGCATCACTCCGACGACCGTGTAATCTTCGCTGTCTACTTTGACGGTTTTGCCGATGATGTTCGGATCAGAGTTATCGCGAGAGTGCCACAAGCCATCGCTTAGCACCATGACTTGATGGTTGCCGGCCTGTTCCTCTTCGGTCAGAAATGTGCGCCCCAGGCGCGGTTTGACGCCAAGCACATCAAAAAAGCCAGCGGAAACACGCACGCCGGAAACGCGATCCGGGTCGCCACCGCCCGAAAGGTTGTAGCCCTTTCCAGCGGAATCCAAGATCGCCATCTTCTCAAACACATCGTTCTCTCGCTGCCAATCCCAATAGTTGGGCGCGGAAACAATATTCCGGTCTTTCGGATCGTTGGCTTGGGATTGCCAAACCAATGCCAGCCGATCCGCATCTGGAAACGGAATTGGCTTCAGCAACAAGGAATTGATCACGCTGAAGATCGTCGTGTTCGCGCCAATGCCCAGCGCCAGCGTGACAACCGCAACCAGGGCGAACCCGGGGTTCTTGAGTAACATCCGCGCGCCGTAGCGCAGGTCTTGCCAAAGTGCTTCCATAAATCTCCCTCCTTTGCCGATTGCCGATTGAAGAAGAAGAGCGTGACCCTTGCGCATTCGGGAATCGGCAATAGAAATCGGCAATCAGTTTATTCGTAACGTAGCGCCACCATCGGATCCACTTTCGCCGCCCGGCGCGCCGGGAGATAACTTGCCAGCAGCGCCACGCTGGTGAGTAGCAGCGCAATCACCACAAACGTCACCGGATCAGTCGCCTTTACGCCAAACAGCAACTTCGATATGACACGCGTCAGCGCTAAGCTGGCGGCCAAACCGATCCCGACCCCGGCGAACGCCAGCCCCATTCCATGTCCAATGACGAGTTTCAAAACGTCTGAGCCCTGGGCGCCGAGCGCCATGCGAATACCGATTTCGTGCGTCCGTTGCGTGACCGTATAACTCATCACTCCGTAGACGCCGACCATCGCCAGGATCAAAGCGACGACGGCAAAGACCCCGAGAAGCAAGGTGCGAAAACGCGGCGTGGCGACAGCCTCTGACATCACACTCTCAAGCGTTCTGATGCTATGGACCAACTGATTTCTGTCGAGCGTTTGCACCTCGCGGCGTACTGCGGCGACGAGGCCCTCAGGCTTGTTTGTCGTTCGTATCATCAACACCATCGAGGATCGGGGTTGCTGCGCGAAGGGCACATACATTTCCGCGACGGGTTCGCGATCCAGCTCGCGAGGCTTGGTGTCTTTAACTATCCCGACAACCGTCGCCCAATCTTCCTCGTTCGGATTCACATCATTCAACGTCATGCGCCTGGCAATCGGGTCTTCGCCGAGGAAGTAACGCTGCGCTAGCGTCTCGTTGATGATGATCACGGTCTGCGCCTTGATAACGTCATGCTCATCGAACGAACGGCCCTTCAAGACTGGGATTTCCATCGTCTGAAAGTAGTTGGGGCTGACGGCGTTGTAGAAGGCGATTGGGCGGTTCGCCGGTTCGTAAAATTGCCCCTCGATATTAAAGCTCAAGTTCGCATAATCCTCGTCGAGCGCGACGGGAAGATGTGACCGGGTAGCGACAGACTGCACTCCGGGCAGTGCTTTGATCTGGTCGAGAAGTTGATCGTAGAAGGCGATGACCGGCGCCTCTTTTTGATAATTCGGCCCTCTCAGGCTGATTTGCATGGTCAGCACGTTTTGCGGATTGAATCCGGGATCGACCGCTTGCAGCTTGAGGAAGCTTCGCATCAACAGCCCGGCTCCGACCAGCAGCACGAGGGAAAGCGCGATTTCAGAGACTACCAGTAGACTTCGCACGCGCCGATGACCGGTGCTGCCGGTCGCGCTGCGCCCGCTCTCTTTCAGCGTCTCGTTAAGATCAGGCCGTGAAGCTTGCAACGCCGGCGCCAGGCCGAAGATGATCCCTGTCAGCAGCGAGACCGCGAGCGTGAAACCGAACACGCGGCTATCTATCGCGACTTCTTTGGCGCGCGGCAGATTTACGGGGCCGAACGCGACGAGCAGATAAACTCCCCACAGAGCGAGCAGCAAACCGCCCGCGCCGCCCAGAGCCGAAAGCAACAGACTCTCAGTGAGCAACTGCCGAATCAGTCTGAAGCGTCCGGCGCCGAGCGCGATGCGGATGGCAATCTCTTTCTGCCGGCTGGCCGCGCGTGCGAGCAGCATATTGGCGACGTTGGCCGAAGCAATCAACAAAACGAAGGCGACCGCACCGAGCAACACCAGCAGCGCCAGCCTGAAATCGCCCACGATCTGCTCCTGCAACGGAACGAGCCTCACGCCATGATCCGTATTGGAGTCCGGATACTGTGCCGCCAGCGCGCTCGCAATGGTATCCATATTCGCTTGCGCTTGCTCGCGCGTCACGCCCGGCTTGAGGCGCGCCATCACACTGAGGTAGTGGCCGCGGCGATTATCGAAACCGCGGCTGTGAGAGATAGGAATCCATAACTCGGTGTCATCTGGCATGCCGCTCAGATCGGTGACATGAGCGATGATGCCGACGACGGTAAAGCTTTCGTTGTTTAGGTCAATCGCCTGGCCGATGATCCGCGGGTCGGAATCGAAGCGACGCTGCCACAACCGCTCGCTCATCACCACCGAGAAGACTTTGTTTGGCTGATCTTCTTCCGGCAAGAGCACATGGCCAAGCATTGGCTTGATGCGGAGCATGGGGAAAAAGGCTGGTGAAACGATGGCGCCTTGAATTCGCTCGGGCTCAGCAGCGCCCGTCAGATCGAATGTCCGATCCGAGTAAGCGACAACCTGTTCGAAGACACCATTTTGGTCTCGCCAGTCCGCAAAGTTCGGATATGCAACGCTCCCCGTGTCTTGGCCGCGTTTGACGTCCGCCTCCCACACCTGAACCAGTTTGTCAGGATCTCTCAAGGGCAGTGGGCGCAGCAGCAGCGCATTGACGACGCTGAAGATGGCGCTGTTGGCTCCGATGCCAAGCGCGAGCGCGACCACGGCCACTGCGGTGAAACCGGGACTCTTCAGCAGCATTCGCCAACTGTAGCGCAGGTCCAGCCAAAATGATTCCACTATTCACCTCTTTAAGGTTCAGGGTTCCGGGTTCCGAGTTCAGGTTTCTAGTTCTGCTTTGTGGTTTCTGGTCACTGGCTGAAAACTCGGACCCAAGACAGAAATGAGCAACCAGAACCAGAAACCAGAAACCAGAAACCAGAAACCCGGAACTCTGAACCCGGAACTATTCGTATCTCAGCGCGATCATCGGATCGACCTTTGCCGCACGCCGCGCCGGTAGATAGCTTGCCAGGAACGCTACCAGCGCAAGCACCATCGGGATCGCTACAAACGTCGCAGCGTCCAACGGGCTGACGCCATACAGGAAACTCGCCAGCAACCGAGTCACCGCAGCCGCCACTATCAGGCCGACCGCAACTCCGCTGCCTACGAGTGACATTCCTTCCTTCAGCACCAGGCGCAGCACGTTACCGGACGCCGCGCCGAGCGCCATTCGTATTCCGATTTCGCGCGTCCGCCGCGACACCGTATAAGACATCACACCGTACAACCCGATGGCGGCGAGCAATAGCGCGAGCGAACCGAACACCGCTAACAAGACCGCGCCCATACGCGCCGCGAATAGCGAGCCGGCGAGCACTCCGGACAACGTTTGCAACTCCGTCACTGGCAGGTTCTGGTCGAGCGATTGAACTTCGTGCCGCACCGCTGCCGCTAAGCCGGTTGGATTGCCTGTCGTTCGGACATGTAGCGCCATACCGGTCTCGTGATTTTGAGCGAGCGGCACGTAGGCGAATGGCCGAGGGCTCTCGCCAAGCGTGCGGTAT
>Ga0137359_10002964_pt1 | contig 13698 bp, 9 predicted proteins | sample Mad1_40_16metaG_FD_108281 | JGI IMG/M metagenome (GOLD analysis project Ga0137359, IMG submission 108281) | Vadose zone soil microbial communities from Angelo Coast Range Reserve, California, USA - Mad1_40_16 metaG | ecosystem: Environmental > Terrestrial > Soil > Vadose zone | place: USA... | reverse complement strand
CAGAGAATTGCCGCCAGTCTACCGGCGCCAATCCGGCGATGAGGTCAGTACCGGGAGCGGTAGAGACCGGGTCTCAGCAACCCAACCTGGGATCACAAGCAGAAACCCGGTCGCCACCGCTCCCCGGCACTGACCTCGCTCTGCACGTCGATGCATGAACGCAAAGACAGCGACTTGAATCAATTCATGTCCGATTCAGCCACCACGGCGTTATTCTCGCGCCCATTGGCGTCGCCCTGGCCCAAGTGTCGGGGCGGCGCCCGAACCATTCGTAGTAACCGCCGACATGGCTTCAGTAGGGGCATTTCTAACCCCGATTGGGCATCACGGCAATCTGCTGATTTACGGTCTGGGACGTTACCAGTTTGCGGATTTTGTGAAAGTAGGCACACCCTCACGGTGATTTGCGGCCTGGTTGTAGTGCTGCTTGCGCCATGGATCTGGCAAGAGTAATTGAAATGTAAGTAAGGCGATACATAAAGCCTGTATGTATCAGGTGCGGTCAACATGATGCTTGACCAAACAGGCTCCGCAGGGCTAAACTCTGGGCACTAACCAAGATGAAATGGAAGGCTGTACTCGCCGGCTCCTAATACTTGGTTCTCGGCGAGCGAAGAGTCAACACCGAGACTCTCTACAGTTCAGGTTTCTTAAGAACCGTTTCCAAAAATAGCTGCCGGAGCTTTCCGGTGCGCGCTCCGTCGCCCCGCAGGGAAAAGCCCTTCGGGGCGATGTCGTATTCAGGACCCGGTTATTGGCACCGGCGTTGTTGAGGCCATATCAGCGACGCCCCCACCGAAGCCAGGAGCACCAACGCCACGACCCCCAGAGCAATACCAATCGGAATATCGTCAACTCCGCGTACCCAATCCGCCAACGCTTTGTAATCCAGGGCCTGGAAACCTGCCGCCAGTAACTTCGACAATACCGGCAAAAGCATCTTGACGCCGATGAAACTCAGCACAATGCCAAGGCCAACCTTCAAGTAGTGAAACTTCTCAACGACCCCGGCCAGCAAAAAGTAGAATGTGCGCAGCCCCAGTATGGCAAAGACATTCGAGGTGTAAACGATGAAGCGATCGGTCGTGACGCCAAAGATTGCCGGAATCGAGTCAACCGCGAAAACTAGGTCAGTCACCTCGACCACGATCAACACCAGCAATAGAAGGGTGCCCACGCGTTTACCATCGACCACGGTGAAAAACTTCTTGCGCTCGTAATGACGCGTGATGGGAACGTAACGTGACACAAACCGAACCACGACATTGTTCTCCGGCTCGATTTCTGTTTCCCCGCCTCGTAACATCTGCGCGCCCGTGTAGACCAAAAACGCGCCAAAAATATAAATGATCCAATGAAAGCGATCGATTAGCTCGGTGCCAGCGATGATCATTGCCACGCGCATGACCAGGGCACCGAGCACACCCCAGTAAAGAACTCGGTGCTGATATTTCGGAGGGACTTTGAAATACGAGAAGATCAGAAGGAAGACAAAAAGATTGTCGACCGAGAGCGAAAGTTCGATCAGGTATCCGGCAACAAACTGTAGCCCTTTCTCGTGGCGGGCCGCACCGAACAACTCCCAACCCAGGGGACCAAACAACAACCCCGCGAACACGAGGGCCAGTGCCACCCAGATGCCGCTCCAGACCGCCGCATTCCGGTAACTGATTTCGTGAGGTTTGCGATTAAAGAGGCCCAGGTCGATGGCCAGCATCACCAGAATGAAAACACAGAAACCGACCCAGGCCAGTGTCGAAGTTGCCAGTGAATGCATCTAAGCAGCTAAAATATCACTCGCGCCACAAGCCACGCAAAAACGAAACTGCCGAACTTTGTCAAAACGGCCGCGCCTGAGGTCCGTCGCAAGTTGCAGCCAGCGGTTCACTCAATTAGAATTTGTCGTTTCGGAATCCTTGGAAAAGGTTTACATACATGCTCAAACAACTAAGCCGCTTTGAACGCACCAGCAAAGTCCTGATCCTGGGATTCGTGGGGTTGATGGCGGTCAGCCTGGTTCTCTTCTTCAGACCTAACAGCGGATCTTCTTCCCTCGAACCGACCAAAAGCACCACTGTGCTGGCGACTGTTGGCGGCGCCGAAATTACTGTGGGCGACTTCGCTACTCAGAAGCGGAATATTCAAACTCAATTCAGTCGCTTTGGTGGGCAGGTGAGTTTGATTCAGATGGGTTACACCGACGAACGGATCCTCGATGGTTTGATATCACGGAAAGTGATCGTCCAGGAGGCCGCGCGGTTGGGCCTCGGGGCGTCCGAAACCGAAGTCAAGGAGAGGATTACGAAAACATTCAGCGACCCCACCGGAAAGTTTCTGCTCACGGATGCTTCCGGTAAGCTGGACATGAGCAAGTATCAGGAGCGAGTCGGCGACGTGAGTGTTTTTGAGCGCGGCGTGGCCGAAGACATTGCGCGCGAGAAGCTCGAGGCCTTCGTGGCCGCCAGCGTGCGCATTTCAGAAGACGAGGTGCAGCAGGATTATAAGCGCAAGAATACAAATTTCGATCTCACGTATGTGATTGTTTCGTCCGACAAATTGGCTGAGAAGATTCAACCGACGGATGATGAGCTGAAAGCATATTACGAGCAGCACAAAACCGATTACAACATCCTCGTCCCGCAGAAAAAGATTAAGTACCTTTTCATCGATCAGGATAAATCAGGACAGAAACTGCAAATATCGGACAAGGAACTCCATGACGAGTACGACGGCCTGAAGCCTGAGTTCAAGCAGGCCGGAGTTAAGGTCCAACAAATCGTTTTGAAGGTCGCGCGCCCGGATCTCGACGCCACGGTTAAAGCCAAAGCCGACAATCTGGTGGCCAAAGCGCGCGGCACGCAGGAAACGACCACTGAGGATGCGTTCGCCGAACTGGCCAAGGGTAATTCCGAAGATCCAGCTACGGCCAAAAACGGTGGACGCGTGAATGGCGTGGTGAAGAAAAACCCAAACAAGTCAGACGACCCATACCAGCAGGTCCTCGAACTCCAGCCTGGGGACGTTACCGACGCAATCAAGTACAAGAACGCCTATTACATCCTGCGTCGCGGCGAATCGGTGCCCAAAACTTTCGAGGACGCCAAGACCGAGTTGTTGGTCTCTCTGCGCAATCGTCGTGGGTATGCCGTGGCGCAGAAAATTGCCCAACGCGCCCAGGATCGCTTGAAGGAAACCAAGGATCCGCTGAAGGTCGCGCAAGAGTTCGCCGCAGAGGCCAACATGGCAGCCGCGGACATGGTGCGCGAGACGCCGTTCGTGAAGCCGGGCGATGATGTGCCTAACATCGGCAGCTCTCAGCAATTCGAAGAGGCGATTGCGCCTCTGAATAATCCCAATGACGTCGGCGAGCGCACCGGAATCAAGAACGGCTTTGCGGTTCCGATGCTGGTAGAGAAAAAGGGACCGCGCATTCCGGAGTTCGATGAAGTGAAAGACAGAGTGGCCCAGGCTCTGAAGCAGGAAAGGGCCAAGTCACAACTGGAAGAAAAGGCCAAAGAGCTGATCGCCGGCGCCAAATCCCCCGGCGATCTGAAAGCAGGGGCGGCCCGGCTGGGCCTGGAGGCGAAGGCCGAAGCGAACTACAAGCTGGCCACTCCGCTCGGCGAAGCCGGCTCGAGCGTGCTATTGGATGATCCGCTTTACGCAGCCAAGACTGGTGAGGTGCTTAAAACTCCGATCTTTCTGAACCAAAACTATCTCGTAATCGGCGTCAACAATCGTACCGAAGCCGATTTGGCAGAGTTTGCCAAGCAGCGCGACTCGCTCATGCAGACCGCGCTCACCGAACGAAAGAACCAGGTCTTTGAAGATTACCTCGCCACCGTGCAAAGGACGATGGAGAGCAACGGAAGAATCAAGATTTACAAAGACGTGCTGGCTGAAATGATTGACTCGGAAGAGCCGGAGGCTGCGCCGCAGCGTCGTCCGCCTTTACAGCTGCCTAAGAAGCAAAGCTAAGTTCCTTTTCGGGCGGCTTGGCGTGATTTCGTGGATCTTATCTTTGCCCGAGGGCAGACAAAAACGATCCACGTCATACTAAACCGCTCGAAAAAAACTGGTTCCGCTTCGCGTAATCTCGTGGATCGTTTTACCTGAAGCGCCTTGTATCAGCGTCAAAGTCCCTGATATCCCGGAACGGCGTCGCGCTATCGTCAAAGTCAGGGCGATAATAAAACGCCGCGCCATCGTATTCCTGCATCCATCCTTCTTCCATGCCAAGCTCGCCCAGCGCGGCGACCGCGCGCAGCCATTCCGTTTCCCGAATGCGCCGCGACAGCAACAGGTAACGTTGATTCGTGCCGGCCGTGTTGGTCGGGTAGTACTGGGCCATCAGCGAGACGGCGACACGCGGACTTAGCTCATCGTGAATCCACCCCAGCGATTCTCGCACCCCGCCAATATCGTTCGGCAGGACCAGCAAACGAATCACCAGGCCGCGCTGCAGCAACCCGTCCTGATCATAGATAAGTTCGTCACCCGTCTGGCGGTACATCTCGGCAATCGCCGCGCGCGAACATTCACGATAACTACGAACCTTCGAATACAAGTAACCCGCCTCGTCCTCGGCATACTTCAAATCAGGTAAGTAAACATCGACGATCCCGTCGAGGAGTTTCAGCACTGCGACAGAATCGTATGCGTTCGTATTGTAGACAATCGGAAGGCGCAGACCTTTTTCGGCGGCAATCAAAATGGCGCGGGCCATCTGCGGCGCGAAGTGAGTGGGTGAGACAAAGTTGATGTTATGACATCCGCGCGCTTGCAGTTCCAGCATCATTTCTGCCAGGCGCTCAGGCGTCACTTCGTTTTTGATCTGCTCTTTATGGGTTTGTGAGATCTGATAGTTCTGGCAGTAGACGCAGCGCAGGTTGCAGTTTCCAAAAAAGATGTTGCCGGCCCCATGACTGCCGGCCAGCGGCGGTTCTTCGCCAAAGTGCGGCGTATAAGAAGAAACAATCGGCAACCTTCCCGAGTAGCACGCGGCAATTTCATCCTGCAATCTGTTGTTGAGACAGTCGCGGGGACAGACCGTGCAACGCTCCAGCAAAGCTTCCAGCGCTTCGACGCGACGCCCCAGTTCGCCGGTGCGCAGCAGACCAGAGTAGCCGGGTCCTTTGTTTCCTGACTTATCACCCATAACATGGTTACTCACGACTTTTTGTTTTTCTTCCGGAAATGGACATAGTGGGTTTTGTGCTGCTCGACCAGTTCAGCCGGCACCAGGCGTTTGCTGGTACGCCACACGAAATCCATTTCGGCGTGCGTGGTGCTCAGCGCCAAACGCGCTTCGAAAACCAGCAGCATGCTGCCATAGAAAAGAAAGAACGCGCCAATCAAGCCTAACGCCACCGGAATAAAGGCAAACCGCGCACTGAAAAATGAAACGACTCCGATGGCCACGCTGGTGGCCACGAATACGCCCACCGCGAGATAAAAAGTTGTCAGTGCTCGCTGCAGCAGACGCGAACGGCTGGTCAGTTTGTCCAGTTGGTCAAAGATCATTGCCCGCTTCTCTTCGAGCAGATCTATCTTTGCATCGTTGTCGGGCAGCCCCTGCAAGCGATCAGATAGTGAACGAACGCGATCCACCACCCTGCCCAATCGCGTGGAAGTCGAAAGGATCATCGTCCCGCTGGCTGAAATCAGCACCGCGGGCGTAATCATCGCCGTTAAGACCTCAACCGATGAAGATAGACCTTCCATTGTCAGCAATCATTCTACAGCCGGTTGCCGGAATGAACACAAAGCGCGGTAAGGCGCCTCACACGTTTGAGTATGATTTTGAAGCCTCCCTTAGCACCGCGCTTCAGTGCGGTGATCGCCGATCATGTTCTGACCCGTAATCGTTTCAACGATTTCCATTCTAAACCGTGGAAACGGTTTATGAATCAAAGACCTTTCCAATCACCTGGCTGAAGCCAGGTGCCAATGAGATTTAGCCACTTCAAGACGGGGTCTCGCTTCAGCCTGTGATATTCTCCGCGACTATGCGGCTGTGGCTTTCAAGAAGCAGTGAAGTCCCTCTACGCGAGCAACTGGTCACGCAGATTCGATTGGGAATCATCAGCGGTGATCTTAAAGTAAAACAAAAGCTGCCCAGCACGCGCGAGTTGGCCCGCCGCTTTCGCATTCATTCAAACACCGTCAGCGCCGCTTATCGCGAACTTGATCGCAGTGGCTGGGTAGAGGTTCGCAAGGGCAGCGGCGTTTACGTGCGCGAGCGCTCAACTGATCAAATCTGGAAAGACGCTCATGGATTGGATGGAGCGATCGCAAAATTTTTCCATGCGGCCCGCGCCAACGGGCATTCGCTGCGCGAAATTCAGTCACGTTTACAGCATTGGCTGGCATTGCAGCCGCCCGATCATTTTCTGGTAATCGAACCTGATGCGGAGCTGCGACGAATTCTGGTTACTGAAATTGAATCAGCGACAAATGTACGCGCCGTCAGTGCGGACCCCGATGATTATGGTCGCGTTGATTTATTAACCGGGGCAATTCCGGTCGCGATGTACAGCCAGATGGAAAGAGTCCGGGCCGGGCTGCCAGCTGACACCGACGTCCTGCCGTTGCGTTCTCGTTCAATAGCTGAATCCATGCAAGGTCGGACCCGGCCCGCCGCCGACGCCCTCATCGCGATCGTGTCTCGCTGGCCGGAATTTTTGCGTTGGGCGCGGGCAATTTTGGTTGCTGCCGGACTCGACCCGGATTCGCTCAGCTTTCGTAACGCACAGGAGCGAGGCTGGCAGAGAGGCCTCAAATCCGCCGCTCTGGTAGTAACGGACTCGGTAATGGTCCGCGAACTGCCGGCCGGGTGCGAAGTGAGCCTCTTCACAATTCTTTCCGATTCGTCGCTGAATGAAGTCCGGCGGCTCGCCGAAGACTTCATCTCGCGGTAGCATCGCACTACGGCCCGCGGACGAATTTTCCTCTTGCCGCTTCAGCCAACTCAATCTAACATCGCGCGGTCCGAGAGCGTTTTCAAAACCTCCGAGCGCATGTCTGCAAACGATTATCACTTCATTGACCGTTGGCGGGTCGAAGGCAGCGTCAAAGAAGTCGCCGACATTATCGAAGACGCGTTGTCGCTCTCGGCCTGGTGGCCAAGTGTCTATTTCGAAGTGAGAGAACTCGAGCCGGGTGGCAAGGGCGGCGTCGGCAAACTTATCCGCCTGCGCGCGGGCGGATGGTTGCCTTACACCTTGCGCCTCAACTTTCGCACCACGGAATCACGCTATCCGCATGGCTTTACCATGGAAGCGACGGGAGATCTTGAAGGAAAAGGCGTCTGGACATTTGAGCCCGCCGGTGAATTTGTCGACGTCACTTACGATTGGACAATTCGCGCGAACAAACCAATCATTGATAAGCTCTCGTTTCTACTGAAGCCGATCTTTCGATCGAATCACAACTGGACCATGAAACGCGGTGAAGAAAGTTTGAAGCTGGAGTTGCTGCGCCGCCGCGCTCTGACAAAAGAAGAGGCTGCCGCCGTGCCGTCCCCGCCGCGAGCTTCGCTAGTTATGAGGCTTCTTGGATTGGATCGTTAATCGGGGGCAAGCCCCCCTTTCTAGCCCTGAGCTGATCAGACGTAATGAACTCTCTAAAAGTTGAAAGGCATTCAGGGTTGGATAGAGGGGCGATCTCGAAAGTCTCTCAGGTCAGGAAGGGGGCTTGCCCTCACCTTTCTGGGTAACTCCATGGCTCCTTATCAAGAAACCGATTCACTGATTGCCTGGCTGCCGGAATTGATCTTCACAGGCGGACGATTCGAAAGTGGATTGGCACTCGTCTGCGATCCGTCAGGCACAATTGTCAGGCTGACGCGCGCCGATGAATTGAAAGATGAAAAAAAAATCAGCCTGCCGAACCGGGCACTGCTGCCGGGAATGATCAACTCGCACTCACATGCTTTTCAACGAGTTCTGAGAGGAAGAACTGAGTACCGCACCAGCAACCAACAGGATAGTTTCTGGACCTGGCGCGAGATGATGTATTCAGCGGCGACGCGCCTGACGCCGGAAGACATCTACGCCGCTTCCCGCCTGGCCTTTCTCGAAATGGCTCTGCACGGTATCACCTCAGTGGGCGAGTTTCACTATCTTCACCGACACCCCGACGGCGCCCTTTACGACGATCCCAACCTGCTGGCAAAAGAAGTCGTGCGCGCGGCGGGTGATGTGGGTTTGCGCATTGCCTTATTAAGAGTTGCTTACGCACGCTCGGGTTTTCAGACTGAGCCGAACACGAGACAGGCACGGTTCATTGAAAGCGATCCGGAAACCTATTTGCGAAACCTTCACAGTTTAATTGCCGACGTTATTCGGGGCACTAGCCCGACCAACCGGGGTCCCCGGGCGGACAGCCCGCGTGGGGTGGTCGATGGGGAGGGCTCGTCGGCTCACGATCGAGACGGAACCCTCCCTGACGGTCGGGCTAATGCCCCGCCTGCGAGCGCTTGGGCAGGCGTCGCGCCGCACAGCGTGCGTGCGGTTCCACTGGAGTATTTGCGCAAGGTCATCACGCATGCGAACCAGGCGGATTTGAAGGTCCATATGCACGTCGCCGAACAACCGGCGGAAGTTTCGGCATGCGTCGAAGAGTATGGCCGCACGCCGGTCGCTTTGCTGCAAACCGAAGGACTGCTCAGCCAAAACTTTACGGCCGTGCATGCGATTCACGTGACGCCAAAAGCGATTGCCTCTTTAGCGCGCACGGGTGCGATGGTTTGCGCCTGTCCCACCACCGAGCGCAACCTCGGCGATGGCGTGGTCCCCGCCGACGAATATTTCAAGCACGGCGTGCCGATCTGTCTGGGCACCGACAGTCATGCACAGATCGATTTGTTGGAAGATGCCCGCGAGCTCGAGTATCACCTGCGCTTGCAGAAGCTCGAGAGGGCCGTACTCAGTGTCAGAAGCCCGGGATCCCCGGCCGGGCAGCCCGGCTGGGGCGGGACGGTGAGGGCGGGCGCGCTGGCCGATGATGCCCTCCCTCACGGTCGGGCTTCTGATACGGCTGCGGCATTATTTGACTGCGCTACGATTAACGGCGCGCGCAGCATTGACGCCCCCTGCGGCACACTCGAGCCCGGCAAGGCCGCGGACTTTTTCACTGTCGCTCTCGATGATCCTTCGATCGCCGGCGCTTCGACTAACGACCTGCTGGCCGGCATTGTTTTTTCTCTGTCGCGCGCGGCCGTGCGCGAGGTCGTCGTGTCAGGCAAGCCAATCGTCTCAGAGGGTCAGCATCTGGTGCAGGAAGAAATTGTTGAGAGATTTAGTGAGTTACAAAAGAGACTTTGGAGTTGATGGGAAGGGTTTCGCAGGTTTAGGCGGGGGCAAGCCTCCTTCCCAACCTCGAGCTGACTTGACTCGATCGATTTTCGGGAAGATTGAAAGGCGATTAAGTCAGCTGGAGAAATAACTGAATTAACCTCTCAGGTAAGGAAGGCGGGCTTGCCCCCGATCCAGCATTCATTGAAATGACAGTTGAAGAAACCCTACGCGATCTCGTTGCCATTGACTCAGTTTCTCACCGCTCGAACGCTGAGATCATTTCTTATCTCGCCAGGCGTTGCGAAGCCGCCGGTTTCAAGATCACGCGCTTCCCCTACATCGATGACGCAGGCATCGAAAAACTTAATTTAGTGGCACAGACTTCACCGGCAACCTCTGCGGTTGAACTTGTGCTGGTCGGACACACTGACACGGTGCCTTACGATCCTACCTGGATCGAAGCCCTGCGGCTGACGGAAAATGATGGGAGGCTCTTTGGGCGCGGCGCGTGCGACACGAAGGCATTTATCTCGGCCGCTCTCACTGCAGTTGAGAATATCGATCTCTCAGAGTTGAATAAACCTCTGGCGTTGGTGTTCACCGCCGATGAAGAGATCGGCTGTCTGGGCGCCCAGCGACTGGCGCGAGCCCGCGCCTTGAGCGCGCGTTACGCCATCATCGGAGAGCCGACTTCACTGCAACCCATGCGCGCCGGCAAAGGATACTGCCTGGCCGAGATTACCGTGCGCGGCCGCGAAGCACACAGCGCTTATCCACAAATCGGCGCCTCAGCGATCTTTCGCGCGGCGCGTTTGATTGGACGCATCGAACAAATCACCAGTGAGCTCAAGCATGACGAACGGGCCGGTTTCGATCCGCCTTACACCACGTTGAATGTTGGTTTGATCGCCGGCGGGACAGCTAAGAACATCATCGCAGGGGAATGCAGCTTCACGCTCGAGTGGCGGACAATTCCCGGGCAAGAGTCTGATTATGCCCTGAACCTGGTGAGGCAAGCCGCGGCAGATTTGCACCGGCAGGATACGGACTTTATTTGCGAAATCAACGCTACGCGCGCGGATGAAAGTTTTGCGACGCGCGCCGAATCCCCGCTGGTGCAGTTCCTGGAAGGAGCTTCCGGCAAGGAGTCGGGCACGGTTGCGTTCGGCACTGAAGCACCGAGCCTGATCGATCTCGACGCCGAAGCCGTCGTCTTTGGACCCGGCGACATCCGCGTGGCTCATCGCACTGGGGAGTTTGTTCCCATAGATCAACTCGACGAATGTGGCCGCATCCTGCAACAATCCATCGAACGCTTCTGCAAGTGATACGGAGCGCTGACATCCCTGTCCGCCAGCTTGCCGCAGCAAGCTCAGACAATCACATCACAAAGTGCGAAGACTAATTTAACCGTGAAAGCGTGCCTTGAGTCCTCAGGACGACCTTTGGTTTTCATGCCTTGTCTGCGAAGGAACATCGTTAGTACCCGACTTTCACTTGGCAAGTAAGGTCTGAGCTTACTTCGCAAGCTGGCGGACAGGGATGTTCGCGCTCCGATTTCGTGATTATGCTTCAGCACCATCGCTCGCTTATCATGTCTCTTCGCAAACCCGCTTTCGGAGATACAAAATGAAACGCAGACACAGGTCTCTTTTAGTCGTGGCTGTCTTAATAATTCTGGTTCATGCTCAATCCGTCGCCAGCAAGCCTCGCATTGCCAATCCACTCGCGACCGCAATCACGCTCAGCGTCGATGCCACCGAAGCGCCCCGCAAACTCTTTCATGCGCGCATGACAATTCCGGTGACGCCGGGACCGTTGACGCTGGTTTATCCGAAATGGATTCCCGGCGAGCACGGACCAACGGGCCCGATCGTGGATCTTGCCGGTTTGAAACTAACCGCGGGCGGAAAGACGATTCCCTGGCGGCGCGACGATGTTGACATGTACGCGTTTCATCTTGAAGTACCCGCGGCGGTCAGAGAACTTGAGGTCGCTCTTGATTTTCTTTCGCCGACTTTTGCCGGCGGCTTTACGGCCGGCGCTTCGACGACTTCGCATCTCGCGATAGTTACCTGGAATCAGTTGCTGCTGTATCCCGAAGGTTCGAACATCAGCAACGTCACTTTCAAAGCGAATCTCAGTCTCCCGGCGGGCTGGAAATTCGGCACGTCTCTTCCAATCACTGGTCAATCAGCAAGCAAAGTCAACTTTGCTCCCGTATCGCTTGAACGGCTCGTCGACTCGCCGGTGCTGGCGGGCGAATACTTTCTGGTCATTCCACTCGCAGCAAATCCGCCGAACGAGATCGATATTGCGGCCGACAACCCGGCGGATCTGGAAATCAGTCCGGAGCTGGTTAACACACTCAAGCGCGTCGTCGCCGAAGCAGTCTCTTTGTTTGGCGCGACCCACTATACGCACTACCACTTTCTATTAACGTTGAGCGATCACACGGCGCACTTCGGACTTGAGCATCACGAATCGAACGACAGTCGTGTGGCGGAACGCTCGCTGCTCGACCCGGCATTGCGCGACGTTGCACTCGGCGTCCTGCCGCACGAGTTTGTGCACTCATGGAATGGCAAGTATCGCCGGCCGGCAGGACTGGCGACGGCGAATTATCAGGAAGCGATGAAGGGCGAGCTGCTCTGGGTTTATGAAGGACTAACGCAGTACCTCGGCAATTTACTCTCGGCGCGCAGCGGTCTGTGGACGCCTCAGCAGTATCGCGAGCATCTGGCTCAAATCGCCGCCGATCTCGATCACAAACCCGGCCGCATGTGGCGTCCTTTGATTGACACAACGATCGCGGCCCAGGTTCTTTACGGCGCGCCCGGCGAATGGAATTCACTGCGCCGCAGCGTCGACTTTTATGATGAAGGCTGGCTGATCTGGCTGGACACCGACACGAAAATTCGCGAGTTGAGCGGCGGCCGGCGCTCGCTCGACGATTTTTGCAAAAGGTTTCATGGCGCGCCCAGCACTCCTCCTATGGTTAAGACCTATGGATTTGACGATATCGTCGCGACGTTGAATGACGTCGCGCCGTTCGACTGGCGAAAGTTTTTGCTGGCGCATTTGAATTCAACGGACTTCCATGCGCCACTCGGCGGCATCGAAAGGGGCGGTTGGAAGCTGGCGTATCAAACGACGCCGAGCGGCTTTTTGAAAGACCTGGAGCAGGTCCGGCACGGCACTGAAATGGGCTACACCATTGGGCTGCGGCTGGGCGAGGACGGCTTAATTGCCGACGTGATCGAAGGCATGTCTGCAGCCAGGGCCGGCATCGGCCCGGGCATGAAAATACTTGCGGTCAACGGCAGAGCTTATTCACCGGAAATTCTGCGCGACTCGGTGAGAGCGACAACCGATCCGCGGCAACGGCGAATCGAGCTGCTGATCGACAACGAAGGTCAGGTAGCGACTTATCAAGTAGCGTATGGAGAAGGCGAGAAGTATCCAGTGCTCGAACGTGATGCGTCAAAGCCCGACACGCTGGCGAAAATCATTGCGCCGCTAACGTGGGGTCGATAGGCAATTATTTCATTCATGGTTTAGCGAATTGTGCAGAAGGTGGACAAGTTCTCAGTCTAAACGAGAGAATTATTATCGGGAGAAGTTCCCGCATTTCAACGGAAGGCAGTCTTGAAATACATCGATTCTTTATTCGTTCTCAAAGTCGCGCGGGTTGTCAGTCTTTCATTTCTGACACTCTGCGCCGGCTTTTCTTTTTCGTCAGTCGTAGCGCAAACCAGCGACACACCGATCCCGCAGCCGACTGAACTCCAGCAAGGGCCGCCGCTGACGAATCAGGAGTTCGTGCAACTCCTCTTTCAATTGCCAAAGCATCCGGAGACAAAGGACAAACTAATCGACGACATCAGAAAGCGCGGCATCGCTTTTCCGGTAACTGACGGTTTGCGATCTCTCGTGGCAACTAAGAGCGGTAATGATGCCGCGTTGCAACGCACTTTGACTGAAGCTGACCGCCGGCGCACGAATCCGGTGGTCGCGTCTCTGCCACCTACGGCTGAAGGTCTGGAACTGCTGGCACGAACTCGCAAGGCCACGCTCGGCGCGGCGGAGACAATGCCGGACTATCTCGTCAAACAACAGATTATTCGTTCGCACGCTTACGGCCAGAGCAAGAACTGGGCAGTCTATGATCGGCTCAGCATCGCCGTCAGCTATCGTCAAACCGCCGGCGAAGATTACAAGTTGCTTTCCGTTAATGGCATGCCTGCCGCCGAGGACCAGGCTTACGGGATGAAACTGGGCGGGACGATTTCCACCGGCGAGTACGTGAGCGCGCTGAGCGATCTCTTCAGACCTGAAAGCCGGGCTGAATTCAATATGGCCGATACCGATACCCTGCGTGGGAGGCGCACGATCGTCT
>Ga0137359_10002956_pt1 | contig 13707 bp, 9 predicted proteins | sample Mad1_40_16metaG_FD_108281 | JGI IMG/M metagenome (GOLD analysis project Ga0137359, IMG submission 108281) | Vadose zone soil microbial communities from Angelo Coast Range Reserve, California, USA - Mad1_40_16 metaG | ecosystem: Environmental > Terrestrial > Soil > Vadose zone | place: USA... | reverse complement strand
TTTTTGGAGGAAAAAGCTAGTCCGCGACAGCCGATTGTTGGCCGCTAGAAAATCTCACCGCTTCTTTTTCCTGTCGCGCCTCGAACGTGACTCGCACACCGTGACGTGGCCGCAGCGTGATCGAAGCCAGCGGCACCACTGGATGATTCGCCACCAGCCGCAATCGAAACGTTCGCGCAATCGTAGCAAGAATCAGCGTCGCTTCCATCAACGCAAACGTATTCCCGATGCATTGGCGCGGCCCGCCACCGAACGGGAAATAAGCGAACCGCGGCAATCGTTTCAATAAATCATTTTCCCAGCGCTCCGGCCGGAATTCTTCCGGCACGTCATACCATCTTGGATCGCGATGCACCACCCACTGCGCCATCGTCACGCCCATTCCCTTTGTAACGGGATAGCCGGCAATTTCATGGTCCTCGACTGCCAGCCGCGCCAATCCCCATGCCGCCGGATATAGCCGCAGAGATTCCGTGATGACCTGCCCGGTGCAAACAAGTTTTGGCAAATCATCAAGGGTCGGGGCGCGATCGCCGAGGACAGCGTCCAATTCCGCATGCAGTTTTGCTTCTGCTGCGGGATTCTGCGCCAGCAGCCACCACGTCCAGGAAAGTGTGCTCGCCGTGGTCTCGTGGCCCGCCAGGAACAAAGTAATCGTCTCATCCCGAAGCTGCTTGTCCGTCATTCGCGAGCCGTCTTCGTCCTGGGCCGCAAGCAACATCGAGAGAAGATCGCCTGCATCGCGGCCCGAAGCGCGGCGCTCACCGATGATTCGATAAATAATTCTCTCGATCTGCGCCACCTCCCGCTTCACCCGCAAATTCGCCGGCGTCGGCAGCCAGTGTGGCACAAAAATCGTGCGCCGGAAATTCGCGCCGATTTCGAGCAGGAGTTCCAGCGATTTCCCCACCTCTTGCGCGTCGCGCTCGACATCGGCGTCGAAGAGCGTTTTTCCCACGATTTGCAGGGTCAGCCGCAGCATCTCCCCGTGTACGTCGCGCTCTTCCCCGCTTCGCCAGCCATTCATCATTCTCTGCGTGTACTCCACCATCGTCCCGGCATACGAAGCGATTCGTGCGCGGTGAAACGCCGGTTGCGTCAGCCGCCGCTGCCGCAGCCAGAAATCTCCTTCGCTCGTCAGCAGTCCTTCGCCAAAGACGTGCCGGTTCGCTCGCAAGACCCTGCCTTTCGAATACAAGCGAGCATTAGTGACCAGAACTTCTTCGATCAAGTCCGGATGATTGATGAAAATCGTTTTGAAATTCAGAATACGCAGTCCCGCAATATCGCCGTACTCGCGGGCAATGCCCGTGAAATATTCCAGGGGATTGTTATTGAGCGGACCGAATGACCATCGTTTGAGCACTTCGGAGGGTCCGGGGGGGAATTTTTTGCGAGTCGCGCGCCACATCTTATGATGCTATGCTCGCGCTCGGAATGCGTCAACGCGCCGCGCGTGAAGCGGTCAGTATTCCCGCGCGCGAAGTGCCCGAATTCGAAAGCCTCCGCGCCGGATATCAACCGTCACCTTTGAAAATCCAGCAGTCGTCAATCTTGCAAACGCCGACGCGGGCGCGACAGGGACAAACGTGCTCCGGATGTGCGCCACGCGGTGCAGCCATCCATCCTGAATCTCGAACGCGACGAACACTCCGCCTGGCTGAAGCGTGCGGCAAATTTCCGCAAAAGCCCTATCCTGGTGCTCAGTGCATCGCAAGTGATGAAGCATGAGAATCGCGACCGCCGAAGAAAAAGTCCCATCCGCGAAGGGCAATGTCGCCGCGTCGCCTTGAATCACGGCCGCATTCGAGCCATTCACACGCTCGCCCAGCTTTGCCGCAAATGCATGGTCGAACTCGAGACTCGTCACACGACCAGCGAGGCGCCTTAGTTCTTCCGTCGCCGCTCCTGGTCCAGCACCCAACTCCAGCACGTGGCCGCCTAACTCGGATCCTTGCAGAATCCACGGCAGAAGCTGCCGCCGCGTCACCCATCGCCACACCCGCGTTCCGCAAAACCACGTTTCATATCGATTCATTGGGAGCTCGACAGAATTCGAAGACGGGCAATTCTATCGTGAATGAAGTAGATTACTGAAGCAAAGTGCGGATGCGACGCAGCGCAGAAGCAAATTGATCAGCGTTGTACGACGAAGGATTCTCGAGCCGCTGAAACAGTGCGTTAATCGCCGCGCGAACGTCAGCGGCATTCGCGGGCTTGGCGTCCTTGCTGTAGGCGATGTACAGCGAATCCATCGCCATGGCCGCCTGTTCGGCCGCGCGTTCATCTGCAAGCGCGATATTTTCCGCATCATCGGGGATGCGTTGCAGCATCCGCAGCGTAACGGCTTGATCGTACTGCATGTCTGCCAATCGCATGGCAATCCGCTGCGCCAGCGGAGCGGCCGCCGATGCCGCCGCGGCCACCATGTTGCGATCCGGATTGAGCTTGCTCATCTCGTTGGAAACAGCAAGCAATTGACGATCCAGCTCCTGCGCGTTCGCCGAATCAATCTGCTTGGCCAGCAATCGAAACACCGCGTAACGCGAGCTGTTCCATGACGGATCGCCGGGGTGCCGCCCGATGTATCCATGCTCCTGCCGCCAACTGTCTTTCGCCTGCCCGAGCGCGTGATGACAAGCGAAGCAGGAAAGCTCTGAGTATTCCGGCCAAACGTCTTTTTTATCGAAGCGCTCATTCCTCGCGCGCCAAGCCAATCGCTCCATCGCGGCGCGTAACTGCACCGCCTGGCCCGCGCTCCACTCGCGCACGCCTACCCACGCGGCGTCCTCCACCGGCTTGCCCGGCTCCGATTCGCGCGGCGACTTCCAGTGCCGCGGCATCACCGCCGAAAACGAATCCAGCTCGAAATAAAGATCGGGATGTCCTGCCGCAATCATTTCGTGATCAACGAATTTGCTTTTCGTCCCTAGGTGGCATTCCAGGCATTTCTCCGTGCGGTGAATCACGTCTCGCGTGTCCTGCATTCCCAAGCCGACGGATTTTTCATGCGCCCACGTTCGCGTCGTGTGCGGCCCCAGCCAGCCCGACGCCGGCCCGTGGCAGTTCTCGCAGGACACGCCTTCCGAAATTTCAAACGCGCGTCCGCGCTGCCCAGTAGGAGGATTCAGCGCGTGGCATGCCAGGCACTTCGGCGCTTCTTCCGCCTTCGCGCCCAATTTCAGGATCCGTGCCATGCGCTCGCCGATATCTCCGGTCAACGCCTGGTACGCCCGGCTATGTTTGTCCTGAATGATCCAAGTGGAATACTCATTCTGCAGAATCCGGCTACCCGCGATGGGCTTCACGCTGCCATGACAACTCGTCGCCGCGCATGAACCTGGCCCGATGTACTTGCTGGTTTCCGTCTGCGCCAAAAGCAAAGCAGGAACCGCCATAAACGAAACACAGAAAACCATAGGGAGCAGGCAAGAGTTGAAAGGGGCGCGCATTCGGTTCGTTGTGAGTCTGCTTGCTTATATCGTTTGCGCCGCGATGAAGTCAACGGGCCACGTTGTCTTTTTCGCGGCGCGCCGCGAAAAGCCAAACGCATCCTATTTACACCCGCCCTCCCTGCCAGTAGTATGCAAAGGATTCAGCACGCCACTTCGCGCCGCGCGTCTCTTGAATAGGATGCCCGGCGCTTTTCGCGCGAGACGGGGCTCCGTGATCTTTGACGACCTTTGGGCCATCCAGCTTCGCCACGGCTTCTTGCCCAAAGCGGAACTCGAAGGTCTTTCACAACGCACCCAGACGCCGCTCTACCAAATCCACAGCGTTGCAAGTTTCTATCCCCATTTTCATCTCGCGCCGCCGCCCAAAGCCGAGATTCGCGTCTGCGCGGACATGAGCTGCCATCTCAACGGCGCCTGTGAGTTGCGTGTCGATCTGGAGCGCTGTTTCGCGAATTCACGGCCCGAAGACGTGCAGATTCGCGATGTCTCCTGCCTGGGGCGATGCGATCACGCCCCTGCGATTTCCATCAACGATCACATTTTCACGGATGTCACCGCTGCGCGGGCTGAGCAAATCGCACGTAGCGCGATTCACGGCGAAGATGTCTATGAGCCGCATCCCGAGCAGGCGCGCATCGAGTGCAAGGCAGATCCTTACGGCGACAGTGAAAAGTACGGCGTTGTGCGCAAACTCATTCCATCCAAAGCCTGGGACGACGTTCTTGCGCAACTCAAAGCTGCTGAGCTGAAAGGCATGGGCGGCGCGGGATTCCCCACCAGCATGAAGTGGGACCTCGTTCGCAAGCAGCACGATCCCGTCCGATATGTTGTCTGCAATGCAGACGAAAGTGAGCCCGGCACCATCAAGGACCGCTTCATCATGACCAATCTTCCTCATCTCCTTATCGAAGGCATGATCATCGCGGGACTCGTCACCGGAGCCAAGCGCGGCATCCTCTACATTCGCCACGAATATCACCTTCAGGAAGAAATCCTCGGCGAAGAGATTCGCCGCTGTTATCGCTCAGGGCTTCTTGGCAAAAAAATCCTCGGCAGCGATCTCGACTACGATCTCGAAGTTTTTGTCAGCCCTGGCGGCTACATCTGCGGCGAAGAAAGTGCGCTCATCGAAGCCATCGAAGGCCATCGCGCTGAGCCGCGCAACAAACCGCCGTTCCCCGGCCAGATCGGCCTGTGGCAAAAACCTACTGTCATCAACAACGTCGAAACTTTCATCAACGTTCCACAGATTCTCGCCCGCGGGACCGACTGGTTTGTCGCCCAAGGCGCGGGAGGCTCGCGCGGATTGAAATTTGTCGGTGTCAGCGGCCACGTCGCCCGCCCCGGCATTTTCGAAGTCCCCATGGGCGTACCCATGCGCGAAGTTATTTTCGATCACGCCGGCGGTATTCGCGGCGGCCGTCAACTCAAAGCCTTCGCGCCCTCAGGGCCCTCTTCCGGCTATCTTCCCGCTTCCATGGTCGATGTTCGACTCGATTTCAAAGCTCTCGCCGAAGCCGGCTCGATGCTCGGCTCCGGAGCCATCGTCGTGTGCGACGACACTACCTGCATGCTGGACATGGCTTTGAACGCCGTCCGTTTTTATCGCAACGAATCCTGCGGCAAATGCGTTCCGTGCCGCGTGGGCTCGCAGAAAATGGCAGACATGCTCGCGCGCTGGACGCAAGGTGGCGTCCAGGAGTCTCAATATCGCGCCGATCTCGTGCTACTCGAAGAACTGTCGCAAGCGATGAGCTTGACTTCGATTTGTGGCCTCGGCCAGATTGCACCGGCACCGATTCAATCCGTGCTGAAGCATTTTCGCCCCGAAGTGGATGCTCACGTTCTAAAGAGCCAGTGTCCCAGCGGCATCTGCTTCACCGCCGCTTCACGCGCCGGCGAAGCTCAGCGCGTAGGCATTCGCCCTTAGCATGACGACCGCCGCCACACCTCCGGGCTTGGTTGACGTCACGCTTGATGGCCAATCCGTTCGGGTGCCTGAGGGCACGAGCGTTTTCGATGCCGCGCGCATGAACGGCATCGCTATCCCCACGCTTTGCCATTTACAGAACCAAACTCCGGTGGGCGTCTGCCGCCTTTGCGTCGTGGATACGGGAGCTCGCGTTCTCGCGGCTTCCTGCGTGCGCCCGGTCGAGCCGGGCATGAAGGTCGTCACCAATTCCGAAAGAGTTTTGAATGCGCGCAAGACCGTTTTGGAACTCTTGATGTCCGATCATCCTTCCCCTTGCGCTCGCCAGCAGAATTCCAGCGACTGCGAATTGGAGACTCTCGCGACGGCCGCGGGCGCTTCGCAGGCGCGCTTCTCAAAGCGCACCGTTGCCCGCGGCAAAGATGAGTCTTCTCTCGCTATCGCCGTCGACCACGACGCCTGCATTCTTTGCGACCGCTGCATCCGCGGCTGCGACGAAATTAAGAACAATTTCGTCCTCGGTCGCATGGGCAAAGGTTACTCCGCCGGCATCGCGTTCGATCTCAATTCGCCAATGGGCGATTCCACCTGTATTTCCTGCGGTGAGTGCATGGTGTCCTGCCCGACCGGCGCGCTCACCAACAAGAGCGTCGTGGGCACCACGATCGCCGCCGGTCCGGACGCGCAGGGATTCGAAGCCGAGGATCTCCTGCAAATTCCGGTTTTCAAAGGCGTCTCCGGCACGTTTCTTGAACTCAATCGCGGCGCCATCGTCAAACGCCGCTTCCGAAAAGGCGAAATCATTTGCCGTGAGGGTGAATTCGGTTCCACAGCTTTCTACATTCTCGAAGGCCAAGCCAAAGTCTCCATTTCCACTCCCATCGCGCACGTCAAAACTCAGGGTGGCGCAAAGGGATTTTTCAAACGGCTGACCAGCACGCTTGTCGCACGCGAAGAAGACAAGCGCGAAGAGGAAGCGCGCGACCGAACGATTCCTATCGATGCCTCCGTCGATCTCGCTTGCGGCAATCCCGTGGCCGAACTTGGCCCCGGCGATCTCTTCGGCGAAATGACTTGCATGAATTTTTATCCCCGTTCGGCCACGGTGATCTCGGAATCCGACGTCGTCGCATTCGAAATGCTGCGCAACGTTCTCGACATCATGCTGAAGAACAAAACCTTCCGCGCGCAGCTGGACCAAACTTATCGCCGCCGCGCGCTCGAAAATCACCTTCGCGGCGTCCCCATGTTCGCGGACCTTTCGCCGGAGTTCATCATGCATCTCAAGGAAAGCGTTGAGCTGCAGCGCTTCGCTCCCGGCCAGACTATCGTTCAACAGAGCGCGCCGGCCGACAGCTTCTATCTCGTTCGCATCGGCTTCGTAAAAGTCTCGGAGAATTATCCCGGCGGCGAGCTCGTCCTCGCCTATCTCTCGCGTGGCGACTACTTCGGCGAAATCGGCCTTCTCGGTCAGGGTGTTCGAACCGCCACTTGCACGGCACTCGATCACGTCGAACTCGTGCGAATTTCCGGCGACGATTTCCGCGACATGGTGGTTCGTTTCCCTAGCGTTCGAACTGGCCTCGAATCCGTGGCCGCTGAACGCCGCGCTGCGAATCAGCAGCGCATGCAGACGGTCCACAGCGTTCCCATCGATCAATTCCTATCGCAAGGACTGATGGAAGCGCAAAGTCTGCTGATTCTGGATTTGCAAAATTGCACGCGCTGCGACGCTTGCGTGAATGCCTGCGCCGACGCTCACGAGGGAATCACCCGACTCGTTCGTGATGGTCTGCGCTTCGATCAATATCTCGTAGCCACGAGTTGCCGCCAGTGCCGCGATCCGCTCTGCATGGTCGGCTGCCCCGTAGGGGCCATTCGCAGGCGGAATTCGCTCGAAGTCATCATCGAGGATTGGTGCATCGGGTGCGGCCTTTGTGCGCAAAATTGTCCGTACGGCAACATCAATTTACATCCATTCGAAGTGATGGTTGACGATCCCGAACGCGCCGGCCGAAAAAAGGCCGTCATCAAGCAAAAAGCAACTTCCTGCGATCTCTGCACGCACTTGAAAGAACCGAGTTGCGTTTACGCCTGCCCGCACGACGCCGCGCATCGCGTCGACCCGCGCACATTTTTTGCCGACATGCTCGGCCAGGGTTCCGCGAAATGAGAATGGATCGGACGCAACGCGGCTGGGCCATCGTATCGCTGGCAATCCTGGTGATTTCTACTGTGGCTTACGCCGTTTATGCGTTCGAATCGCCGCAAGGACCGCGCGGCGGCAGCGCCGTCGGCCTATCGTTCGGCGTCATCGGTTTCGGCTTCATGATTTTTGCTGCGCTCCTGGGCGCGCGGAAACGCGTCCCGACGTGGCGAATCGGTCGTGCGCAAGCCTGGATGCGTGGGCATCTCTGGCTCGGATTTCTCGCATTGCCGATGATTTTTTTTCACGGTGGGTTTCATTTCGGCGGAACGCTCACACGCGTCCTGATGTGGCTGATGATGATTACGGTGTTCAGCGGCGTGTTCGGTGCGACGCTGCAACATTACATTCCGCCGGCAATGACATCCGACGTTCCGCTCGAAACCATTTACGACGAAATCGGCCGCGTTCGAGGGCTGCTTCGCGAAGAAGCCGACCGCGCCATGGAATCCCTCTGCGGCAACTTGGGACTCACGAAACATTCAAACGAAGCGGGTCAGCGCGCGGGCGGCTTTACGGCGTTGCGGACAATCGCGGCGTCCGCCGTGCCACTGCGCACTTCTGCGGCCGTGAGCGCTGGCGCAAGTGCGGCGGTCGCTGCGGCGACTGAAATCATTTTGTTGAGTGAGGAAGAAAGCGCGCCGATTCGCCGTTTTTATGTGAGCGAAATGCGTCCGTTTCTGGAGCGGCCGAAGCAACGCGGCCAGCGCCTCGCCGACGCTGCGAAAGCAAGCAGCGCGTTCGCCGGACTGCGCACTCTGTTGCCGGCCGCAGCGCACGTCACGCTTGCGGATCTTGAAGAGATTTGTGACGAAGCGCGCCAGCTTAGGCGCCAGGAACGCTTGCACCATTGGCTGCACGGCTGGCTGCTGCTGCACATCCCGCTTTCGCTCGCACTGATTTTGCTCGGCACCATTCACGCGGTTATGGCGCTGCGCTACTGAACTTTTGCCCTTCGCTGCGCAGTTGCGGCGAACGGATTGATTTTTGCTCGTAGGGGCGCCCCTACAAAGAAAATGTAATTGCTCGGCGAGTTACGGCGGGTACAGGGAAACGTGGCACGCACACGCACAACAAAAAAGCTTGCGCAGCGCATCGACCTCAATTATTTCAAAAGGCCGACGCCGCTGAAGCGTGCCAAGTTCTGGCTTAGCCTCCTGCTTCCTCTGGTCGCGTTGATTTGGATTTCCTGGCGCGGCTTTTATGGCGATCATCGCGTCTATTCCAGCGGCCGCATGAGCAAAGCGCATGCGGTGCTGGAGAAAGAATGCGCTGCTTGCCACCTGCGAACGGCAGGTGCATTTTCCGCGAAGGCGGCTGACGCCGCTTGCCTCAACTGCCATGACGGACCGATTCATCATGCCCACGCCACGAAATCTCTAGCATGTGCAACTTGTCACGCCGAACATCGCGGAAGGATCAGCATTTCCGCGGTAAGCAACCAGTCTTGTGCGGAATGCCATGCCGACCTGAGTTTAGTAAGCACCAAGTCGCTCTACATGAGGGATATTCGCGCCTTCGAGAACGCCCATCCAGAATTCGCCGCGTTACGTTTTTTTGGAGGCCAGCCGCCTCGCGATCCCAGCACCATCAAACTCAACCACGCTATCCACATGAAGCCGATCCGCCGTGGTCCCAGCGGGCTGCTTGTCCAACTCGACTGTAGCGATTGCCACCGTCCCGAGGCCGTTTTCACATCCTGGACTTACGGCGACGCAAAATATATAGCCGCTGGCCATTCTTATTCGGACTCGCACGAAGAAGAAGGTCCTGTCGCTATGGACCGGAAAACAACTCGTAAGACTATGAGCGGCCGCGAACTCATGGCCCCGGTGAAATTCGCTACCGCATGTGCCGCCTGTCACTTGCTCACCTTTGATAAGCGCTTCGACGAAGGCGTTCCGCACGACAAGACAGAAGTCGTACATGCTTTCCTGATCCAAAGATTCGGCGAATATATCGCGAGGCATCCGAGCGAGGTACGGGTAGCGCGCGATCCGGAGCGCGATCTCACTGGCAAACCGACTCCCCCGGAAGTGCGCGTCCTCACGCCGACACAATGGGTCACGGAGCGCGTAGCCGACGCCGAACAACTCCTGTGGCGCAAAACCTGCGTGCAATGCCACGATCTTCGCTTCCGAGATAAAAACTCTTTGATGCGAATTGCGCAATTGATTCGTGATAAGGAGCTGGCTGCAAAGTTAGTGGCGGCCGCGAACACAACGCTTCCATTCATCGCTCCTGCAAGCACGACATTGCGGTGGATGCCGAACGCGAAGTTCGATCACGATGCACATCGAGGATTCACCTGCGTGAGCTGCCACGCCAAGGCGCTCGCGAGCACAGAAACGAGCGAAGTGTTGTTACCAGGGATTGAAACTTGCAAGAAGTGCCATGCGCCGGGGCCGGAGCACGCGGAGTCGCGCTGCTTTGAGTGCCACACTTATCATGATTGGTCGAAGCGCAAGGAAGTCACGCCGAAGTTCACTCTGCCAGCCCTGCGTACTGGCGGGCGTTGACGACAGTACAGGTCTAGCTAGTTGTCAAACTTTGGAAATCCCGCCTTGTACGCGCAAGTCAACTTCGGTTTTGCGGACTGCGCACGAATCATCAGCGTCCGACCGTATTCATCATGTACTCGGGGTAACGCATGCCTGCCGCAGCGCCGCGCGGAGCTACCTCACCGATGCGGCGCAAATCTTCTTTCGTCAGCGACAAATTCAGAGCGCCGGCATTTTCTTCGAGGTATTTGCGACGCTTGGTGCCTGGGATCGGAATGATGTCCTGGCCTTGGGCAAGCAGCCAGGCGAGGGCGAGCTGGCCGGGGGTGCATTTCTTTTCTTTGGCAATGGCCTCGACGCGGCGAACCAGGTCGAGATTTTTTTCAAAATTCTCTCCCTGAAATCGCGGCGAATTCCGCCGGTAATCGTCGGGCGCAAAATCCTCGAAACGCTTGATCTGGCCAGTTAGAAAACCGCGGCCAAGCGGGCTATACGCAACAAACGCGATTCCCAACTCACGTGTAGTAGCCAGGATTTCATCCTCCGGATCGCGGCTCCACAGCGAATACTCCGTTTGCAGCGCGGCAATCGGATGCACCTTGTGAGCGCGGCGGATGGTGTCCGCGGAAGCTTCCGACAGTCCGAGATAGCGGATTTTTCCGGCGTGCACAAGTCCTGCCATCGCGCCGACCGTTTCCTCGATGGGCACGGTTGGATCGACGCGATGCTGGTAATACAAGTCGATGGTTTCAACGCCGAGGCGCTTCAGGCTGGCATCGCAAGATGCGCGCACATATTCGGGCCGGCCGTTGACGCCGCGCGCGGCAGGATTGGCTTTGTCGCGAACGATTCCGAATTTCGTGGCGAGAAAAATCTTGGCGCCCAATGCGCGAATGGCCATACCGACCAGTATTTCATTGTCGCCGTAGCCATAGACATCCGCGGTATCGAGAAAGGTGATGCCGAGTTCGATGGAGCGGTGAATCGTCGCGATGGACTCCTGGTCGTCGCGCGGTCCATAGAATTCGGACATTCCCATGCAGCCGAGACCCATCGCAGAAGCAAGAGGGCCGTTTTTTCCAAGTTGACGTTGTGGCATTAAATGCTCTCCCAGATTCGTCCTGTTGGATGTAAATCGCCACTGCCAGGATACAAGCGTTTGCAACCAACCGTAACGAGCGTCCTCCGATACAATGGAGGCGCGGATAAGATTCGCGTCGCTCGCGATTTGACATGTCGATCGAAACCAAGGAAATCTCCTCGAAGCCGCTTCCGCAGGCGACGGCCACGGCGACCACTTCGCCTCCGGCGCACGAAGGCTTCGCGCGCGCGTTCTGGCGTGCGCTGACGCGGTTCGATTCCTCAAAGCTAAATCCATACATGGCCCTGCGCAATTCGACCGGGGTGGTTCTGCCTCTGATCGTTGGATTTGCAATGAACATGCCACGCGGCGGGCTGGTCGTGGCCAGCGGCGCGCTCAACGTCGCCTATTCCGATGGGAGCGACCCCTACCCTCAGCGTGCCAAACGCATGCTCTCTTCCAGCGTTCTGTGCGCGGTGGGCGTGCTTTGCGGCGCGCTCTCAGGCAATCACAATGTTGCCGCTGTAATTATCGCCACCCTGTGGGCTTTCGCGGCAGGAATGTTTGTAGCGGCGGGTACCACGGCAGCCGATCTTGGCGTGATCAGCCTGGTTATCTTGCTGATTTACTCGGCACAGCCGCTGACCACGGACCAAGCCTTGATATCCTCAGCGCTCGCTCTTGGTGGCGGACTGCTGCAGACGGCGCTATCCGTGGCGCTGTGGCCCGTACAGCGCTATGAACCAGAACGGCGAGCCCTGGCCGCCCTGTTTCTCGAACTCGCCCGCGCGGCAGAGCAGCCGCTGAACGCGACTTCCCCGCCGCCCGCGACAATTCAAAGTGCACGAGCACAAGAAGCGCTTTCCGGCCTCGATCGCGAGACGGGCCTCGAAGCGGTGCGTTATCGCGCTTTGCTCACCCAGGCGGAGCGCATCCGGCTCAGCCTGCTGATGCTTTCGCGGTTGCATCTGCGCATGCAGCGGGAGAGCCTCACACACTCCGGGGTGCGGATTCTTGACGACTACTTGAAGAAGGCAGCGCAAGCGCTGCAAGCGATCGGCGATTCCTTGCAATCCGGAATACCTGCCGCATCGGGCAAGGAAATCCTTGTCGCGTGCGAAGCCTACACGGAGCTGCTGCGGGAAAAAACAGACAAGATGCCGGCAACTTTTCTCGCCGCAGTCGCAAAGGATGCGCGTTTCCAAATGGACGCGCTGAACGGCCAGCTGCGGGCAGCGCTCGACCTGGCTGCCAATGCCACGCCCATAGGCCAGGCAGAATTTGTAAGACAAGAGGCACAACAACCCTGGCGACTGCGCTTCAGCGGCTTGCTGGCAACGTTGCGCGCGAATTTGAATCTGCAGTCCTCGGTATTCCGTCACGCCGTTCGCCTGGCCACCCTGGTCTCTCTCGGCGATAGCCTGGAACGCGTTTTGCCTTGGCACCGTTCCTACTGGCTGCCGATGACGATCGTGCTCGTGCTGAAGCCGGAATTCACGACGACGTTCAGCCGCGGCCTTTTGCGGATAGCCGGAACAATCGCGGGACTTTTTCTGGCCACGGCGCTCTTTCGTTTTCTTCCTGACGGCGTAACGATCCAGATTATTCTGATCTTTGTGTTCACGCTTTTGCTTCGCTGGGTGGGCCCGGCAAACTATGGGATTTTTGCGGTGGCCATCAGCGCATTGGTGGTCTATCTGATCGCCATCACCGGAGTTTCTCCGAAGGAGGTGATCTGGGCGCGCGGAATCAACACGGCGGCGGGAGGCACCCTAGCGCTTCTGGCTTATTGGGTGTGGCCGACGTGGGAGCGAACCCAGGTTTCGGAGCGGATTGCTGAAATACTGGATGCCTACCGGGAATATTTTCACGCCCTCGCGGAATCGTATACGAGGGGCGCCGCAGTCAGGGAAGGCGAACTCGACCGCGTGCGGCTGAACGCGCGCCTCGCACGCACGAATCTGGAAGCCTCGATCGACCGGCTGGGCGCGGAACCCGGAACGACGGCGGAGCAGATACGCCAGTTGAATGCGTTACTGGCAAGCTCGCATCGATTTATACATGCCTTGATGGCACTGGATGCGGGATGGCTGCACACGGCGGCGGTTCCGGCACGTGCCCCGTTTCGTACGTTTGCAGCGGACGTGGAGAAGACATTTGCGTTGCTTGCGGCCGCGCTTCGCGGTACGCGCGTGCAACTGAACGAGTTTCCGGACCTGCGCGAGGATCATCACGTGCTCGTGCAGTCCGGCGATCAGAAGATCGAGCGGTACGCGCTGGTGAGCGTGGAAGCCGACCGAATTGTGAACAGCCTGAACACGCTGCGCGAACAGGTGATGGAGCGTATGCGCGCCAAGAACGTCGCGTAGTGCGGCCGTAAACTGATGAGGAGGTGCGATGAAGCGACACGTGCTGTCCGTGGTGATGTGCTTCGCCGCGGCCGTCATCAGCGGAACGATTTTCGTCGCCGCGCTGCTTCATGAATATGCGCTCGTAGAAGTTGCGGCGAGCGTCATCACCGGGCTGCAAGTTTT
>Ga0137359_10002953_pt1 | contig 13710 bp, 15 predicted proteins | sample Mad1_40_16metaG_FD_108281 | JGI IMG/M metagenome (GOLD analysis project Ga0137359, IMG submission 108281) | Vadose zone soil microbial communities from Angelo Coast Range Reserve, California, USA - Mad1_40_16 metaG | ecosystem: Environmental > Terrestrial > Soil > Vadose zone | place: USA... | reverse complement strand
TGGCTTTGCCCCGCGTGTTGTTTTCGGGGATGACCTGGTCTCCCTGCGTTGGGCGAAGGGTGCATTCGGCGTCGTGAACAATCTGACGAAAAACTTCTTTGCACTGCTGTCATTTCAGTGGTGGCGCACGATAGCCTCGGTCATCGGCGTGGGTTTTCTAAATCTAGGACCGTTCCTCGGAGTTTCGCTCACTCACGGATGGTTACGTCTCCCATACGGGGTTGCACTTCTTTCGATCCTTGCGATTTACTTTGGAATGTCGAACCGCTCTGACGTGCGGCCTTACTATTTCTTTCTCCATCCTGTCGCCACAGCCCTGTTCATGTACGCCCTGATGCGTTCCATGTTTCACGCGCTCTGGCATGACGGAGTCATTTGGAGAGGGACAAGGTATCCGCTGGATGAATTGCGGAAGGGGCTGGTTTAAGTAGCGCGACCGTTCCGGCGGGCGTCCTCGTCCGCCCCCGAGGATCGTTCGACTACTCTCGTTACGTTTGGTGCACGCGTCGAGGGGGCACAGTCTGCGTCGCAACCCAACTGTGACCTCGGCAGTGCGATGCGAAGTACGCAGGTAGCCGCGAAGCGGCGCAAGAATACAGCCCACGGCGGAAGCCGTGGGAAGACAGTGGAGAATGATCGAGCCCCGAAGGGGTGAAAGAATAGTCGCGATGCAGACTCGAGCTCTCCATCAGCCGGCAAGGACCCCGGGCGTTACTGGCTTTCGCTCGGGTCTTCAATTCCGACCCCACGTCCCCGCTTGTGATGCGTCTTCTTGGCCACCTTGGGATATTTAAACTTCCCCGGACTATATTTGCCCCTGCGTTCTACGTCGTAACTCTTGGGCAAGGGTGGCACCAGTGCCGCATCTTTGCCCAGTTGTCGCGGACGCCGCAGGATAATCTCCGCGCGGCCGTCATAATCCTGAATGGTGCCGCTGACTTCAATCGCCCGCCCTTTGAGGTGCCGCACATCCCCAACATGTTTCAGATCATCCGGGAACACCACCACCGTAAACGGACACGTATCGAAGTTCTCGCAGAAGTCGAGGAACGTCACTCCCTTTGTACCCTCTTTTATGTTGAAGACGGTTCCACTGACGCAGTGGGTCTTTCCGATGTGTTGATGCGCATCGGAAAAAGAAACGCACTCGGCGGAAGCCGGGAGCGCAGCGATCACCCAAATCGCCGACGCCAACACGCACGCGACGCGCGAGCAAGTCATGAAGAACTGGCGAACAGAACTTTTTCTCCAGTTGCGATGATTGTAGGACGCACAGTGCTCGCAGAAGCAAGGGACGGCAGATATATCCGAGGATTCGGGCCTCGGCTCCCCAAAACGGGAAACGGGCGGTCCGGAAGGACAAACCGGCCCGCCACTCCGATACTCAGAAGACCGCTGCTACTTGCCGAAGGCTTTCACCGCATTCGCCTCATCGTCCTTAACGTCGAAGACGGTATACAGCTTGGTGATCTGCAGCAGGTCGTGAACTTTCTTGGTGAGATTCAGCAGCTTCAGTTCGCCACCTTGATTCTTGGACGTGGTGAAAGCGCTGACCAGCTCGCCGATCCCCGAGCTGTCGATATAGTTGACGTCGCCCAGGTTCAGCAGGATTTTCTTGTGTCCCTTCGAAAGCAGATCGCGTACCGTATCGCGCAGGACTACGCTGCCTTCGCCGAGAGTAATCCGGCCGCTGAGGTCGACGATGGTCACCCCATCCACCTGACGAGTACTGGACTTCATGGTCACTGGGAAGCCTCCTTGGAGTCCCCGGCACTGCCGTGGACATGCTTGATCATTTTAAGTTCGGTGCCCGATTGGGACGGGTGGATCTCCACCACATCCATAAACGAGCGTATCAGGAAAATGCCGCGTCCCGAGGTCTTCATCAGATTCTCGGGCGCCAGCGGATCTGGAATCTTGCTGGCATCCAGCCCCGGACCCTGGTCACGAATCGTAATCACCAGATCGGCCGCGGTTCGCTCGAACGCCAGCGTTACTTTTTTGCTCGGACTATAAGCATTGCCGTGCATCACGGCGTTCACAGCGGCCTCTCGCACCGCCATGGATATCTTCATCACATCTTCATCGTCGAAACCAGCATCAGTGGCCATTCGGCCAGCGGTCTCTTCGGCACTGTTCACCGTCTCCAGCGTTGAGTCCAACGTAAAGGAGACGCGGTTTCCAGACATAGGGCGCACAGTTCCTGGGTCTCATTCGCCCCGCTGGCACCGAGAACCGCCCCGGCTTATCCTGCTGGCCAAAAAGCGGTTAGCGGGCGATGGAGAAGTTTGCCTGTAGCGTAGAGAAAAGTCAATTTTTCCAAGCAAATTCTCACGTATCACATGAACTATCGTCAATCCCTCTCACATTAGACACTGCCCAGCGAAAGAACGGACAAGCTCTGGCTTAAAAGAATTTCATTTTCATTGCTTTCTGGATTCTCGGTGAACACTTGAGTATTCTCATCAGGATGAGCACTCTGTCCCTGAGCGAACTATTGGGCTTGACGGTGCACGATTCCACCGGCGTCGCCACGGGACGAGTGCGCGAGGCTGCCCTGGTTCCGCAAGAAGACCGCTCCAAGCTTTCCGCGCTGATCGTCAAGACCCGCACCGGGAGCCGCAACTTGCCCTGTAGCGCGATCTTAGGAATCGATGCAGGCATTATCAGGGCCTCCACCACCCTAGCGGAGTGGACTGCCGCCAACGGCGCAGAAGGCCAATTCCTGCTCGCCCGCGATCTCCTCGACCAGCAGGTGATCGACGTCCACGGCCGCAAAGTGGTCCGCGTCAACGACGTCGATTTTTATCTGGAGACTATTCAAAACCACCTCACTCTCAAAATCGAAGGCGTAGACGTGGGCGCTCGCGGCGCAATTCGCCGTCTGCTCAAGGGCGTCGTCCCATTTGCTGCTCTTCGCATTTTGTTGCAGCGCATTCCGCCCCGCGAGATTCCTTGGGAATTCGTCGACCTCATCGAGACCGACCCCGCTCGCCGCGTCAAACTAAAGATCTCGCACGACCGCCTTGCCAAGTTGCATCCCGCCGACATCGCCGACATTGTGGAAGACCTGGCTCCCAACGAGCGCGAGGCGGTGTTCGAGACCCTGGACGAAGGAGTCGCCGCCGAGGCGCTAGAAGAATTGGAGCCGAAGGTCCAGAAGTCGGTAGTCGAATCGCTGGATTCGGACCGTGCCGCCGACATCGTCGAAGAGATGGAACCCGACGCTGCCGCCGACCTGCTCGCCGACTTGTCGGACGCCCGCAGTGAAGAAATCCTCGTGCAAATGCAGCCCGAAGAGCGCCAGGAGGTAACCGAACTCCTCGAATTTGGCGAGCACACCGCTGCCGGCCGTATGACCACGGAATACATCGCGCTCCCGGTCTCGGCCACTGCGCACGATGCCGTCGAGGCCATGCGCAATTTCGACGGACGCATGGAGAGCATGAGCACCATCTTCCTGGTCGACTCCCACGGCACCTTGTCGGGAACCGTGCCGCTCGTGAAGATCGCCATGGCCAAGCCCGACACTCCGCTGCTCGCCTTGCACCAGGAACCCCTCATATACTCGCGCGCCAATGCCAAGGAAAACGAATTTGCCGAACTCTTTGACAAGTACAACCTGCTCACTCTCCCTGTAGTCGACGACCATAGCCGCTTGGTGGGCGTCATTACTCCGGACGACGTCATCAACATGCTGCGCGCCAAACTCTGACAATTTCTTAATGCGCGCGCAGTTTCATCTGTTCAGAAAAGGCCCGCTACATTTATTCTGATCCGTCTGTATTGTGAAATTGACCCCTGTGAACTGCGCGCATGCGATTCCTGAGACGTTGGAAGACCCAGATCCTGCTGTTTTTTTCCGTAGTGGGACCGGGCTTTATCACCGCGAACGTCGACAACGATGCTGGGGGAATCCTCACCTATTCGCAGGCCGGCGCGCAGTTCGGTCATTTGCTCCTCTGGACCATGATTCCCATTACGATCGCCCTGATCGTAGTACAGGAGATGTGCGCCCGGATGGGAGCCGTGACCGGCAAAGGCCTGAGCGATCTGATTCGGGAAGAGTACGGCCTGCGCATCACCTTCCTGATGATGCTCGGCATTCTGATCTGTAACTTCGGAAACATAGTCACCGAATTCGCCGGAATCGCCGCGAGCATGGAGCTGTTCGGCGTTTCCAGATATATTTCCGTTCCCATCTGCGCTGTCATCGTGTGGCTGATCGTAGTCAAAGGCCAGTACAAGACCGTCGAAAAGGTTTTCCTGGCCGCCTCGTTCTTTTACATCACCTACATTTTCGCCGGAGTGCTCGCCAAACCCGCATGGCTCGATGCTGTGAAAGCCACAGTAACGCCTCCCCATTTGGCAGCGTTTAGGGAACATTCATATCTCTATCTCGTAATCGGATTAGTCGGGACGACAATCGCTCCCTGGATGCAGTTCTATCTGCAGGCCTCGGTGGTGGAAAAAGGAGTCACCGCCCGGCAATACAAGGCGTCGCAACTCGATGTGGTGGTGGGATGCATTTTTACCGACGTCGTGGCCTGGTTCATTATTGTCGCTTGTGCCGCCACTCTTTACGTTCATGGCCATCGCGATATTCGCGATGCCGCCGATGCCGCCCAAGCCCTGCGTCCACTCGCCGGAGATTACGCCTACATCCTGTTTGCGATGGGACTATTTAACGCGTCGCTCTTCGCAGCGTCCATTCTGCCGCTCTCGACCGCCTACACAGTTTGCGAAGGTCTGGGTTTCGAGTCGGGAGTCGGAAGGAAGTTCTCCGAAGCTCCAGCATTCTATTGGCTCTACACTACGCTAATCGCCGCTGGCGGAGCCGTAATTCTCCTTCCCGGTCTGCCGCTGGTCAAGATTTCCGTGCTCTCACAGGTCGTCAATGGCGGAGTGCTGCCATTCGTGCTGATCTTCATGCTCCTCCTCGTCAACAAGAAAGAACTCATGGAGGACCACGTCAACACGCGAGCATTCAACGTTATCGCATGGGGTACGACCGTGATCATGATCATCCTCACGCTCGTCCTGGTCTGGAATAATCTGCACGGAAGTTCGGGTAGCTAAGCGGCACTTGCGCGCAGAAAGCAAAGTACGGCCGAGGAGAAAGGTTTTTCCCGGCTCTGCTCGGTGTACTCCGCGTCTCTGCGGTGAAATGATTTTGGCCCCTACAGAATCTTCCCCGCCGCCAGATCGTTGACCAGTGTCAGGTCCGCTTCCAGAAAATCGAGGCCTGTCAGTTCGCCGCGCTCAACCCACCTAATTTCGCGGAAGATTCTGTTTTCGATTTCGCCTTTGTAACTGCGCACCTCGAAGAATCGCAACTCCACCGATCCTCCCCGAGGATACTCGTGGACGATCCTTGCGACCTCGTCGCCAATGACCGCCTCTATCCCCAACTCTTCTTCCAGTTCGCGTCGTAACGCGTCACGCGGCTGTTCCCCTTCTTCGATCTTGCCTCCCGGAAATTCCCATTTCAGCGGCATCACCTGATGCCGCGTCCGTTGGCCAGCCAGGATCTTGTCACCCTTCAGAATCAGCGCTGCCACGACTCGTTTCATAGAGAGGCTTTGAGCTACTAGCTGCTACGTTCTGTCAAACAGTGGACTGGTAAGGCCGCTAGAAGCTAGTAGCCAGAAGCTAGCAGCGGTGTGTTCTATTTCTGTTCCAGACGCTTACCGACCAGACTAGCGCAGTATTCGACCAGTTCACGATCTTCCACACCGAAGGCAGAGGGAAAGTGACTGTCAATATCAAGCTCGCCGGCAACTTGTCCCCGCGCCAGTACCGGTACGACAATCTCCGACTTTGTTTCGAGCGAGCAGGCAAGATATCGAGGATCGCTCTGAACGTCATCCACAATGATGGTCTTTCCCGACGACGCAGCAGCTCCGCAGATGCCCTGATTCAGAGGAATGCGAGTGTGCGGCGTCATCGCGCCCTGATAGTGCCCAAGCACCAGCATTGGCGGATTGGCGCCCGGTTCCAGCATATAAAAACCAACCCAGTTATACTTCAGCATCTTCTCGTGCAGCAGGCGAGTCACGCCATCCATGAGTTGATCGGCACTGACCGTGTCAGAGTTTAAGCGAGCCAGATCCTTTCTCACCTGTTCGATCTTGAGCATGCTGGAAATCAACATTTCCCCATCCTAAACCAGAGGCTGCGCAGCGGCACCTCTGACTGGTGCAGCGTCCGCAATCGAGCGTAATCCAGGATGGGTGCCGAACGTTTCAGGATGAATCGCCGCCGCTAGAGCGCGCAGTCCACCAGTCAAAGTCGGTGCCGGCGTGTTCAGCAGTTCGTCGGAGATGCAGTAGACCTGCGCAGTGCGCGCGGCGCTGGTTCCGTCCCAGCCTCGATCATGAACGATCTTCGATAGCGGAACCCGATTACCCGCTCCACACCATGCTGCAACGATAACTTCAGGATCGCGCTCCCGAACAGCCTCGGCAGAAATTTGCTTGCCGGGACCGCCAATAAATTCACCACCCGCCGCCTCGACCAGCTCCGCCACCCACGGTTGCGAAGTGATAAGCGGCTTGCCCCACTCCTCGCAGAAGACCCTTCTCCGTGGCTGACTGGCTGTCCGGCGGCGAACATCCTCGATCGAATTGTTAATCTCTGCGATGACCTTTTCCGCACGTGCGCTCGCGTCCACGATGCCAGCAATCGTCGCAATATCGGTATAGATGTCGGCAAGCGTTCGCGGCGCAAGACCGACGAAGCGCACGCCCGCTTTCAGGATTTCCGAAACCGCCGCCTCCTGATACGGAACCGCGGCAATAACGAGATCAGGCCGCGCCGCGAGAATCTCCGTGGCTTTTGATGTCCACGAGTCGGAGACAATCAGCCGATTCCTATCGGCCACTTCAGGGATTACATCCGCGCAATATTTCGTACAGGCGACCACCCGGTCGAGTTCGCCAATGCTGGCGAGAATCACAGTAGCGCTGGGTTGCAGGCAAACGATACGGCGCGGGCTGTGCGAGTCAGTCATGCCCACATTGTAGGGGAAGGGAATAGTACCGGCCCCATTTACAATCGCGCTGTGTATTCCGCCGCAGTGTTAGACCATTTCGAGAATCCGCGCAATACGGGCGATGTCGAAGTGCCCGACGCTTCCGCAGAATTGGAAAACCCGGCCTGCGGAGACATCCTTCGGCTCACCTTGAAGCTCGATGCCGGACGAATTTCCGAAATCCGTTTTCGCGCCAAAGGATGTGTGTCCGCCATAGCCTGCGGCTCCGCACTTACGGAATTGGTTAGAGGCAGAACGCCAGACGAAGCGCGGTCGCTGAGTAGAGCAGAGTTGGTGAGAACAGTCGGCGGTTTGCCTGAGGCGTCCTCACACGCCAGTTACCTGGCGATCGATACGCTGCAGGCGCTCCTCCAGACGCTAAGAAGGGGCAGGTAGCAAGAACTTTGAACGTTATTAATGTAATGGTGATGTTACCCAACTACCCGTCCGTTATCCAAGGAGGTGCGTTTCGCAGAGAAATACTCAACCTTTTATGGCGGCCAACGTAGACTTGGACGGATCGGAGACCTTGTGGATAACCTAACTGCGTGCATTTTGTCGATTGCGATTTGTTTGAGTGCGCGAGTTGATGCACAAGAACAGATCCTAAACATGGACAGCGAGCCGCATTTTTCGCGTGTCTTCAGCAATGAGTATTGCCGCGCGTACATCGTGAATCTAGGTCGCCTCGAAGAGACTAAGCCGGTCATGCGTGAACATGATTCGGTGCAGATGACACTGGGCGGCATGGTCGAACAAGCATGGGGAGGAACGGTCTACTCCAGCGCGCCCTATGAAGATCCCGAAGGCTACGTAATTTCATTTGTCCGTCCAGTAGACCGCGTGAGTTTGCGAAATCCGCGCAATGAGCCATATCGCGCGATGATTGTCGAAATTATTCAAGCAGACGACAGCAGGAATCGCTTTCGTGATCCGTCGCTGGATCCGTTTGCGCAGAAGCTTGGTCCGGGTGCTGATCCCCACGTGACGTATGTTACGACTCTGACGAAAACCTCGGTCGAAGTTATGAACGTACAGTTGCTCGGCGGGCAGGCGAAAGAGCTGCATTCGGCAGGCGTGGGCGCCCTGTTAGTTGCGATGACCGATCTGCGGCTGTCGCGCCAGCACGACGGTGAATCCAGGGAATTGCAGCTCTCAAAAGGCGATGTACAGTGGTTCGCGGGTGCAGCGCCTTCCTTCAAGAATCAGGACAAAGATCCGGTGCGCTTCGTGGTAATCGAGATGAAATGAATCGCAAAGTGGCCCCGTTTCTCATCTTGAAACGCTGAACATGCCGACGATTCCCTGAATTCGCCCGCCGCGTTGTGCCTCGGAATTCCTTGGACGCGGAATGGATTCCGTCGTCAACCGCCCACGCGGTTCTCTTCCGGCTGGTAGATTCTCCAACCACTTTCGCCAGCAATCTCTTTCAATTTCGAACTCGGATTAATCGCAAACGCATGCTTAGCCATCGCCAGCATCTCGCGATCCCAAACCGAATTCCCAAATGCGCAATCCGGCGCCGACTTCAGCACCTCGCGAAGCGCTTCAGGTTTGCCCGGCCCGCTGGGTACGCGGATAAGCCGCTCAACGATCACGCCGTCTTGCACAACCGCTTCCGCAGCCAGAACGCGGTCCTGCGGGATATCGAAGAGGCGCATGGCGGAGCGAATGATCCACTGGTTAGAGGATGAAACGGCCCACACGTCAGTGCCCGCCGTGCGCAAACTCCGCACCAGTTCGCGCATTTCAGGAAAAATACCGGGTGCAATTCCGAATTCAAAATATTCATCGGTCGCCCGCTGCACATCTTCTTCCCGCAAGCCGTGATACATGGTGACCATTTCGCCGCACATCACTTCCTCGGCCACCTTGCCCATTTTGTATTCAGAATATCGAGCACGCGCCCAGCGCTCGATCTCTTTCGAAACCATTCCTCGCTTCATCGACCACGAAAAGAATCCTTCGCCGGCGTCTCCTGACCACAGCGTGCCGTCGCAATCAAAGGCAGCGACTTGCGGTTTGAGCCGGAGAACACTCTCCAGGAATTCGTTCTTTGTAAGCGCGAGCTTTGTCATGATGTCGTTTGGTCCGGCAGGCACTATTTGCTTGCAGATGCTATGACGGCAACGCCGCGTACTCTTCCGGCGTATCGACATTGCTGGCGACGAACGGATCATCCACCGGTACGTAAGCAATCTTGTCCTGATGTGCGTGTTCGATTTCGCGAGCATTCGCTGTCGCCGGCGCTCGCAGAAATGCTTCAATCATCTCGCGACCAGCCAGGATCGGGTGTCCGTGTTTGCCCTGGTACTCAGGGACGACGGCCCAAGTCGCTTTCGCTGCGCCGTGCTCGAACTGGTCAATTAAAAACTGGATGGTCTCCGCCTTCACCGGCGGCCGATCGACGAGAGTAATCATCGCCGCGTCGCGTCCGCGATTCAAAACTTCGTGCAGACCAACTTGGAGAGAGGTAAATTGTCCCCGGTCAGGATCTGGATTGACCACCAGCGACGCGCCTCGCGCATAGACGATCGGCGTCAGCGCCTCCGCATTCTTTCCCGCGACCACCAGAACAATGTCCACATAAGGAACGAAGAGCCGGATCGCAGCCGAGAGAAACGTCTCAGCGAAACTAGCTGCGGAGGATTCCGGGGGCCACGGTAGCAGTGCTTTATCTCGCCCCATGCGCGAAGATTCGCCCGCTGCCAGTATCACGCCGCAAAAACTCAAAGACCGCCCCATCAGCCGAAGATAGCAAACCCACCCAGCCCTGCCAAGGACAAGCATCAGTTGAACGTCGGCAGCTTGATCAGATCTTCGGGCGGCACTCCTTCCAGAGGATGTCCAGCTTTGCGCCAGGCATGCAGCCCGCCAACGATCACGAATGCCTTGAATCCATGTTTCTGGAGTATCTGCGCCACCCGGGCGCTAGTCGCTTCGCGCTGTCAAGTACAGTAGAGATAAATCTCCCGGTCGAGCGGAAGATTCTTGATCTCTTCCTCCAGATTATTAGGCTCGAGTCGAACCGACCCAGCGATCCGCTTCGAATCCGCGTCGTAATAGCCGTGGCTGCGGACATCCGCGATGATGACGTTCTGCCTGTTTTCCTCCGATGCCAGCCTCTGCGCAAGTTGTTCGACGTGCACGCGCGGAACCCCATCGAGCAAACGATACTTGCGATAAATCCAGATACGATACACGACGTACGCCGCCAGACCGACGGCCAACACCGTTTCGGCAGCCGAACCGGCCGAGCGGAATCCACGCGTGATGGCCCGCAGAGCGTCGCTGAAAGCATATCCAGCAAGCGAATACGCGCCCACGTAGAGCAGCACTCCCAGCGAATCAAATTGCAGAAATTGGCTGACCCGCATTTTCATGCTGCCGGCCAACGGCGGCGACATGGTATTGATCCCCGGAATGAACTTCGCAAAGAGTAAAGTCAGCTTTCCGCGTCGGTAGAAATATTCCGCCGAACGAAGAATGCAAGTTTCCGGATTCGCCGACACCCGGCAGAGCACGCCCAGCAAAGCCCAGCCGCTCGCTCTCCCCGTGAAATAAAGCACCAGATCTCCCACCAGCATCGTCACGAACGAGATGCCCACAACCGGGTAGAGATGGAGTTTCCCATAAGCCGCGACCGCCCCCGCCGTCAGAAGGCCGAGCGCCGCCGGAACCGGCAGTCCAATGGCTTCGGCAAAACAGACCGCCGCCAGCCATATGTATCCATGGCGGGAAATCAGAGGAACCAGATCATCCACAGTTTTGTTGTCTCGGGAATAACTATAGCGCGCTCATGAACCCAGCGCGCGAATCGCCGTTAGAATCTATTTCTCTCTGGCCACCACGAATTCCGGCGCCCAGAGCAGCGCGCGTTTGATCTCCGAATCCGGAAACACATAGATCGCTTCACGCGCCGACTCCGCGTACCGCGCCGCTTCTTTCGAAGCATATTCCAGCGAACCATACCGATTCAGAATCTCCAGGATGTCAGCATGCGTCACCCCATTGAAAGCCCGCTCGACCATCACCGTTTCAATTTGCTTGCGTTCCGTCGGGCTGCTGCGTTCCAGCGCGTGGATCACCGCCATCGTCGCTTTGCCCTCACGCAAATCGCTAGCCACGGGCTTGCCCAGAACACTCTCAGAGGCCGTGAGATCGAGCACATCGTCCACAATCTGAAAAGCTAATCCAAGATCCCGGCCATATTGCCCAAGCCGCTCTTCTTGTTCCGCAGTTGCGCCACCAAGAATTCCTCCCGCCCGCATACAGACCGAGAACAAGCAAGCCGTCTTCCTGTATATCAAATCCAGATGCTCCTGCAGAGTGATCGCCTTGCCCAACTTCTCCATCTGCAACAGTTCGCCTTCGACCATCTGCTGCGTGAGTTCGATCAACACATCAAGAATGCGAAAATTACGTTCCTGAACTGCAATTTTGAACGCCTGCATGTACAGCCAGTCGCCAGCAAGCACGCACTTAGAGTTGCCCCACTGTGTATTCGCCGCAGGACGCCCGCGCCGAATCTGAGCTTCATCAATAATGTCGTCATGCACCAGCGTAGCCGTGTGTATGATCTCGACCACCGACGCCAGCTTCACCGCACCGGTCCCTTTGTAGTTCAGCAGCTTCGCCGAAAGCAGCAACAACGCCGGACGAATCCGCTTGCCCCCGCCCGCGCGCAGGTACTCTCCAATCTCCGTGATGGCTGCGACGTTGGAAACAGTATCCCGCCCAAACTCGTCTTCAATCGCGACGAGGTCATCCCGCAGCAGATCGAAAATCTCTTTCCCGTTGATGGCGGTAGTTGTCCCCAAGCTGCATTTACCGTCGAGACGCCGAGATCGCCAAATGATAAATAAATTCCAAACTCGGCGCCCTCTGCGTCTCGGCGGTAAACCCTCCTCAGTTCGTCCGGTAATTCGTAAACTGCATATCAATTCCAAAATCGCGCTGCTTCATCAGCGCAATGACTTCCTGCAACGCGTCGCGGTCCTTACCGCTGACCCGCACCAGGTCTCCCTGGATCGAAGCCTGCACTTTCTTCTTCGCGTCCTTGATCACCTTCACGATTTCGCGCGCCTTCTCAATCGGGATCCCTTGCTGCATCGTGATCTTTTGTTTCGCAGTGCCGCCAGCCGCGGGTTCGATCGCCTCGTACTTCAACCCTTTGAGAGGTACGCCCCGTTTGACCAGCTTTTGCTGAAGCACGTCATTCACATGTTTCAATTTGTACTCATCCGCCGAGTGCAAGATGATCGCATCTTTCCCTTCGAGCACGATACTGGACTTCGAATCCTTCAGATCGAAGCGCGTCGTAACCTCTTTCATCGCCTGCTGGATGGCATTCGACACTTCCTGCAGGTCAATCTTGCTGACGATATCGAAAGTATTCTCCGGCATATACGTTACGTGATTATTGGATTGTCATGCTGAGCGAACGACTCAGGCGCGAGCTAGCGGCTGCGAGTTTTCGAGCACCCTATGGTCGCGCACGCCGTTGTTTGCTCGAAGCTCGTGGCTCGAAGCTCGCAGCAGTCTCCACCCCAGCATTTGACTCTTGAGGGTATCAGAAGAAGCATTCTCTGGGCAGGCTTAAGCTCGCGGATCGCCGCTTTCGGTTCTTTCGTCCAGTTTGAAAAATCTGTAGAAGTTCCGTGTAGTCTGTTCGCCGATTTCTTCGGCCGAGACGCCGCGCAGCTCTGCAACTTGGCGCGCCACTTCCTTGACGAACGCCGGTTCATTCCGCTGACCACGATGGGGGACAGGTGCCAGATAGGGTGAATCCGTCTCGATCAACATCCGGTCGAGCGGAACGATCAAAGCCGCATCGCGGATATTCTGCGCTTTAGGAAACGTAATGTTCCCGGCGAAAGAAATCATGAAGCCCAAATCCAGCCCTCGCCGCGCGTGCTCGACCGTCCCCGTGAAACAATGCAAAATCCCGCCGAGCCCGCTGGACGTCCACTGTTCAGCAATCATCCCCAGGCAATCGTCCCAGGCATTCTCACTGTTGTCGGACGGCCGGCAGTGAATGATGATCGGCAGCCTCGCGGCCCGCGCCAACTCCATTTGCTTCAGGAAGACGGCCTTTTGCACATCACGCGGAGAATGGTCATAAAAGTAATCGAGACCAATCTCTCCCCACGCGACTACCTTCCGATGCCGCGCCCACTGCTCCATCCGCGAGTAAGCAGCATCGTCCGCAAGATGCGCCTCATGAGGATGAATCCCGACGCTAGCCCAAATCTTCGGATATTCGGGTTTGCCGCTGTACTTCTCTGCAAGTTGAATCCCGCAATCCGCCGTGTCGGGACCCTCGCCGTTCCCGATCGCGAGATAGGCGTCGATCCCGCCCGCTTTCGCGCGCACCAACACCGCATCGCGATCGTCGTCGTAGCGCTTCCCTTCGAGATGAGCGTGCGAGTCGATAAACATTGAATGTGCAGGAATGGGCATGTGTAGGGACGGGTCTCTGACCCGTCCAGCCGAGCGAAGCTCTGCACCCTATTTCAATCGAGTCCCGATCGGCACATCCTCCAGAAAGCCAGCCAGCACCGGCTTCCCCCCCTCAGGCGACGCCGCCACGATCATTCCATTCGACTCGAGTCCGCGCAGCTTTCGAGGAGCAAGATTAGCGACGATCACAACTTTTCTTCCAATCAAAGTCTCCG
>Ga0137359_10002950_pt1 | contig 13718 bp, 9 predicted proteins | sample Mad1_40_16metaG_FD_108281 | JGI IMG/M metagenome (GOLD analysis project Ga0137359, IMG submission 108281) | Vadose zone soil microbial communities from Angelo Coast Range Reserve, California, USA - Mad1_40_16 metaG | ecosystem: Environmental > Terrestrial > Soil > Vadose zone | place: USA... | reverse complement strand
GGCGCAAAGAACCTTCACTTACCGATTCCATTTGTCGGTGGGTTGGACGCGTCGGTGGTTGCAACATTCGGGACGTTTGTCGCGATCGGAATCTGTATCTGTGCCGTTTTCCTGCTGTATCGGCGAATCACTTTGATAGAGCGATTGTCAAAGTTCCTTTGGGTCGGCGTGATGCTAACGATCGCATGGATAGTGGTAGCGGGGATATCGCACTTTGACCCTCGGTTAGCGTTCGACTTTCCAACGGGGGCGTTCACACTTCACAAAGAGTTTTTTACGGGACTCGGCAGCGCACTATTAATCGCGGTATATGATTACTGGGGTTACTACAATGTATGTTTTATCGGCGGCGAAATAAAAAATCCCGGAAAAAACATCCCTCGTGCCGTGTTGCTGTCGATTGCGGCAGTATCGGCGATCTACCTGGTGATGAATATCTCGATCCTTGGTGTGATTCCCTGGAGAGAGTTGTCAGGAACGGCGAACTCTGACGCGCGGCGATTTGTTATCGCAACGTTCATGGAGCGTCTGTATGGTCACTGGGCGGGAGTGCTGGCAACCGCACTGATAATGTGGACGGCGTTTGCCTCGGTCTTTTCGCTGCTGCTGGGGTATTCGCGAGTGCCCTTCGCGGCGGCAAAGGACGGAAATTACTTCAGGATATTTTCGCGGATTCACCCAAAGCACCGGATGCCATATGTGTCCTTGTTGATGATGGGTGGGGTGGCCGCGTTGTTCTGTTTTCTACGGCTCGCTGATGTGATTGCCGCGCTGGTGGTGATCAGGATAGCTATTCAATTCATAGCGCAGATCGTCGGTGTAATGGTGTTACGAGTTCGACGGCCGGATTTGAAGAGGCCGTTTAAGATGTGGCTTTATCCGTTGCCGGCACTAGTCGCCCTGAGCGGGTTCCTGTTCGTACTTTTCTCCAGGCCAAATTTTATGAAGGAGATTCGGTACGCCGTGGTACTGGTGGTTTTGGGAACTATCATATTCATGGTGCGGTCGTGGAGAAAAGGGGAATGGCCGATGGAAAGCAGAGGTTAGAGGCTAGAAAGAAGATGTTAGATGTTGGATGTTAGATATTAGTAAGAGCGCGGTAGTGGAATTTTGGAGTTCGGTGGGGTGGTCGATGGTGAAGATGAACCCTGGTTGGATGGTGAAGATGAATCTTAGTTGGATTATGAAGAAGTTGCGAGGTCAGGCGGTCAGGTCTGTTGTTGGGGTTGTGGTTTTGCTTTCGATGCTGTGGTTTCAGGGAGCAGTGTCAACGGGAAACGCTCAGGTAAGGGCGGAATATGATCTGGGCGCGATTGGGTTGGGCCAGTTGTTGCGCAGGTTACAGACAACGGCGAGTGCGATGCATACGGGTGCGCATCCAGATGACGAGGATACTGCATTGATCGCAACGCTGGCGCGGGGCCAGTATGCCCGCGTTGCCTATCTTTCGCTGAACCGGGGTGAGGGCGGACAGAACCTGATAGGCCCTGAAATGTCGGAAGGGCTGGGCGTTATTCGCACCGAAGAGTTGCTGCAGGCAAGAAAGCTGGACGGAGGCGTGCAATTGTTCACGCGTGCTTTCGACTATGGTTTTAGCAAAACGCTTAAAGAAGCGGCTTCGAAGTGGAATGAGCAGGTCGTGCTTGGGGACACTGTGCGCGCGATCCGATTGTTTCGACCGCTTGTGATCATCTCGAGATTTAGCGGGACGCCGGCTGATGGACACGGTCAACATCAATTCGCGGGATACATTACGCCCTTAGCCTTTAAAGCCGCCGCGGATCCAAACGCATTCCCGGAACAAATCGCTGAAGGCCTGATGCCGTGGCAGGCAAAGAAGCTCTATGTAAGCGAAGGATTTGGCAGCAGCGGCAACAATCCTTCAACCCTACGGGTTCAAACAGGTACTGAAGATCCTTTGATAGGCAGGACCTATTTTGAAATCGCGGCAGAAGGGCGCAGCCAGCACAAGTCCCAGGAAATGGGGATGATTGAACTGCGCGGGGCTCAAAGTTCCGGCGTCCGAGCTGTCCAACGAATGGTTGCGGAAAAGCGCGAGGAGGTATCCGTTTTCGATGACATCGACACTTCGATAACTGGTATTCGATCGATGTCCGGTTTGCCGCAAGGTGTGATTGACGACGAACTCGCAAAAATGCAGGATGCGGCGGCACAGGCGTTGGCGAATTACTCGGCGTTTGATCCAAAGAAAATCATCCCGACGCTGGCGGAGGGATTAAGAGTAACCAGGGTAGCAAAAGATAAGGTTTCAAGATCGAATGCCATACCCGCGGCGAAATACGAAGCAGATTTCCTGCTGAGTGAAAAGGAGCGTCAATTTTCAGAAGCCCTGGAGCGGGCGGCGGGCATTGTTTTGGACGCCCTGGCCAGCACGGAAACAGTGACGCCCGGCGATTCGATGCAGATCGCAGCGAAGCTATATTTCCGTGAACAAAACCCGGTAAAGGTCCTGGGAGTAAAAGTCACAGGACCGGCATCGTGGAAGATTGAAAGTACGGCAGAGCCAACGGCATCGCAGGATGGAGTCTTTAGATTCTTCAGAGAAAAGCCGCAGGGTTCCGGGTTTTTCAAGGTCGAGGTGCCCGCGGATGCTCAATTTACGAATCCGTACTGGCTGAACGAACCCGAAGATGGCGCCCTGTTCGGCTGGCCAAGAACCGCGTCGCGTAGTTTCCCGTTTGATCCGCCGTTACTGACAGCCGAAGCGCAAGTAGAAATCGGAGGAGCAAATATCACCGTAAGGAAGCCGGTACAGTTTCGATATGCAGACAACATAAGAGGTGAGATTCGCAGGGAGATCAATGTTGTGCCAAAGGTGGCGGTTAATCTGGACTCTGGCGTACTGGTTGTGCCCACATCGCAGGCTGAGCAGACAAGAAAGTTGACCGTACATTTACTGAATAACTCACCAACGGCCCTTAAGGGCACGGTACATCTTAAGCTGCCGCAGGGCTGGAGCGCGGCGCCGGAAGTAACGCCGGTGACGCTGTCGCAAAAGGGTGAACGAACGACTGAAGTCTTTGAACTGACCATTCCAAAAGGTGTGACGCCATCATCGTACAGGATAGAAGCAGTCGCGGAGATCGACGGCATAATCTGCAATCAGCAGATGCAAACGATCAGCTATCCACACATTTCCACGCACAGAATTTTCACACCCGCGGACGTCAAAGTACAAGTAGTTGATCTGAAGATTGCAGATGTCAAGGTGGGATATGTAATGGGTACAGGCGACGAAGTGCCAGAGGCAATCCGGCAGATGGGATTGAACCCGGTATTGCTGACCGAGAACGATCTTGCAGCGGGTGATCTGTCACGATTCGACACGATCGTAGTTGGGGTCAGAGCGTCAGAGGTCAGAACAGATTTCGTGGCAAACAACAGGCGCCTTCTCGCCTTTGTGAACAATGGCGGCACATTGATAGTTCAATATCAGCGGCCTGACTACATCGCAAAAGGCCTTGCTCCATATCCTGCTCAAATCGGTTTTGCTTCCGCTGGACCACGAGTGACAGATGAGGAGGCTCCGGTTACGATATTGAAACCTGAAGATCCGATTTTCAATTTCCCAAACAAGATCAATGATGATGATTGGAAGGGCTGGATACAGGAAAGAACCGTCTCTAACTTTACCAATTTTGATCCAAGGTATACGGCGGTGTTGGAATCGCACGATCCAGGTGAAGGAAAACAGACTGGCGGAGAAGTTTACGTTTCGATGGGCAAGGGCCTTTACGTCTATACCTCGTACGCATGGTTCCGGCAATTGCCGGCTGGAGTACCGGGGGCTTACCGGCTCTTTGCCAATCTATTGAGTTTGCCGAAGGCCAGTGGGAAGTAGGATTAGTGATCGTTCTCCGACTGTTTCACAAGAGGGAACGCTCCATTTTTGAATATCAGGAGTTTCATATTGTCTTTAATGCTTGAGGAGATTGCTGAGCAGCCGGGAGCGCTCGCAAAGACTATCGACGAAGAAAGTTCGAAGGTTGCCCGGCTTGGGTCATTGCTTAAAGCGCGGGGGATTAGATTTATCGTGATTGTCGCCCGTGGAAGTTCAGACAATGCAGCACTATTTGGCCGCTATTTGCTGGAGATGACAACGGGGATTCCGGTTTCACTGGCGGCTCCGTCCGTATACACGCTTTACGGGGCAAAGTTGCGACTTAAGGATGCTTTGGTGGTCGGGGTGTCGCAGTCTGGGGAAGGCGAGGATATCAATTTTGTCCTGACCGAAGCACGTGCAGCGGGGGCATTTACAGTCGGCATTACAAACGAGCCTGCATCTTCAATGGGCAAATTGGTCGATGAATTGCTGGTCATACATGCGGGGCGGGAGCGTTCGGTTGCGGCGACAAAGACGTTTACCGGACAAATGATGTTGTTCTATATGCTGGCAGCAGCTTTGTGCGAGGATGGCACCGCACCTGACTACAAAGAAATCCCCCGGTATGTCGATGCCGTGGTAAACCGCCGCAGTGAAGTCGAATCACTTGTTCAGCGATACGTCTATATGGAGAACTGCGTTGTAGTAGGGAGGGGGTTGATTTACGGAAACGCCTATGAGTTGGCGTTGAAGTTGATGGAAACCTGTTATGTCGTGGCCGAACGATTTTCCTACGCAGACCTGTTGCATGGTCCGCTGGCGATGATCGAGAGACACTTTCCAATTATCGTATTTGCACCACAAGGTAAGGTTATTAACAGTGCTAAAGATCTTCTGGTTCGTTTAAATGAATTGAGGGCAGATACTTTGTCGATAACATCGGACCAGGAAGTAGTGAGTTTGAGTTCCCGATCGTTTGTAATGCCCGAGGAAATTGACGAGTATTTGGCTCCCATTCCGTATATCGTGCCGGGGCAGCTATTTGCTGCACTATTGGCAGAAGCCAAAGGGTTAAACCCAGACAAACCAAGGTCGCTTTCGAAGGTGACCAGGACGCTGTAAATTTTGAAGGACGAGGCGTGGCATTATTGTCGAAATTGCGACAGTTGGTGCGAATTCGCCAGTTGGAGAAGGGTACGATTTTTGAGAAACCGATGCGTTTGACAATCGCATAGATAGCGCAATTATCTGGCCGGATCACAGAATCGCCTCCGAAAACAGACTAAAACATAGGAAACAGTGATACCTGCAAACTGGGGTTTTCGTGGGGATTTTTGGCGCCAGCGGCCCTCAGCAGTCCGAACATCCTCAGCGGATACAATACCTTGGGACGGATTCGTCGAATTTGCACTGTTTGCGTACCTATAACCCCTATTTGGTTCACAAATCGTTCAGAAACGAAAAAAGATAAAATTTTTCGTTGAAAAAGCAACCCCTGCATTGGCATGGTATTTGCTATAATGTGGGTATGAATACGGACGTTGCAACATTCCCGCTGATTGATGAGATAGGGCTCAAGCTCAAGTCAAAGCAGAGGGCCGAACCGAAGCCTGCGAGCGACTACGCGCTGGCGCAACGAGCGGCAGGCGGGGATATGGAATCATTTGAAGTGTTATACGACAGGCACAGCAGACGAGTTTATAGCCTGTGTCTAAGGATGACGCAGAATGCTTCAGAAGCCGAAGATTTGGCACAGGAAGTGTTCATTCAGCTTTTCAGAAAAATAGGTAGTTTTCGCGGCGAGTCGGCGTTTACCACCTGGCTGCATCGATTGACGGTAAATCAGGTGTTAATGCACTTTCGGAAACGAAGTGTGAAACTGGAACAAACGACTGAAGAAGGCGATACACCGATACAGATTGTTCGGGGAACAGAGAATCCGAATCATATGCCGGTAGTCGACAGGATCGCTTTGGACAAGGCGATCGAACAGTTGCCCCCTGGTTATAAGAAGGTCTTTACCCTGCATGATGTGGAGGGTCATGAACATGAAGAGATCTCGCGTATACTTGGGTGTTCAGTCGGTACAAGCAAATCCCAGTTGCATAAAGCGCGGATGAAGTTAAGGGGACTGTTATTAAAGAAAAGCCCGAAGAAATAATGATTGATTTTTGATACTTGTATTTCAGAATATTTTTTGGGGGCTCGCTGATCGGCGAGCCCCTTGTGTTTTCCAAGTTATGTTTACCCAGCCATATTTTACTCGAACTGCTTCTTGAATTCTTCGAACTGTTGCCGCAAGCTTTCGATGTCAGTGCGGAGCAATTCTACCTGGGTTTCCAATTCAGTCACTCTCGGATTTTCCTGTCGAACCTTTAGGGCCGATGAATCCGGTCTGAGTTCGCGCGGGGTTTCGTCGACTTCGACCGGGCCGAAAAGAAGATGAGCATAGCGAGACTCTTTACGGCCGGGCTGTTTGGGGAGACGAGCAACCAACGGGGTCTCGGCGGATTCGAGACTTTCGAGCGCAGCCTCAACCTCGTTTAAGTCTTCGAACGGGTAGAGACGACCGGTTCGGCCTTTGATCTCGCCCACGGTCTGGTATCCACGCAGCATCAAAACACACAGGGCCGCTAACTGCTTGTCGTCGAGATGCAGATTTTCTCTGGCAACGTGCTTGTATTTGGGAACACGACTCTCGCTACCGTAGAAGACGTAGGCAAGATTCTTTTCCCTTAGACTCTCCAGAGCCCGAGAAACGGTGCTTTCATCGTAATGTACGACCGGTTCGCGATTTGAAAGTTGGTTACAAGCGTTCACTAGCGCATTTAACGTTAATGGGTAGTATTCCGGCGTAGTTACCTGTTTTTCAATAAGAGCGCCGAGCACACGGACTTCGGCTTCGTTCAATATCGCGTTCATAAAGTGGAAAATGTGCCTTCCGACATTTTAGGGAGAAATCTGCTTTTCATAGTACATCAAAAGATGGGCAGTGGTTAATGGGCGGATGTTGGATGTTGGATGTTGGATATGCGGACGCTCACAGTAAAATCGTTTGCGTCAGGTTTGGAAATTACTTTTGGGTTTTATGTGAGTAGACGTATAATCGACGCTGTATAGCTCGAGAACTTGAATAATTAAGCGCTAACGACGAACTTCGCTGCGGTCCTCGCCAAATCTTACGTCCTATTACGCAGCGATCATTTTAACCACGTGGTAGACCATTTCGCTCGACCCGAATAGAACCACGGCATACCACTGCTTTTTATGAGCCAGCAAATTTCCAGCATGCTGTGGGTGAATAACGTGGTTTTAATATCGGGAGATTTTCGGTTCATATCTTTACAGATTGCTTCGGACCAACACGCAATTGGAGGTACAGGTTTATGTACGAGCAGTTCGGTGGTCTAGTTGACCAACAGGCGAAAACGGTAACATTCAAATTATTCATCCCGGACGGCGAGCGGGCGCCATTTCAGTACGAGGGTGGCGGCCTTCCGCGCGTTAAAGAAATTTTCGCGGTTGGCGGGTTTCAGGATCCCGTGAACAAACGTTGGGACCTCGCTAACCCAGTTCCATTGGTCCCTACAGACTACATCGACCCCGTCGACAATCTCCTAAAGGGGACGGTCTACTCGCTTACAACTGCACCGCTTCCGGACGGCTTCTATGAATACAAGTACCTGGTGCGCTTTGATAGCGCACCCGAGAGGTTTATCACCGACCCGTGCTCGCGCTACGGCGGATTTGAGAATCAGAACGCAGGCTTTGTCATTGGCGGTAACATTGACGTAGTGCGACCGCTTAAGTCGCCACGGTTACATCTTTCTGATCTGGTCATTTATGAGCTAATGATCGACGACTTTACTTCGGTTATTCGCCAACCAAACGAAGCCCCCCTCGAAACCATTGTCAGGAGACTGGATGAACTGGTCAAACTCGGTGTCAATGCCATCGAGTTCATGCCGTGGACTGCCTGGGCTTATCCGGATGATCCGAACACGGATTTCAGTTGGGGCTATAACCCGGTCCAGTATTTTTCCGTAGCGCACAAGTACACTCTGAACCCCACTGTTGAAACAGAAAAGATCGTCTACCTGAAACGGCTTATCAGCGAATGCCATGACCGTAACCTGCACGTGATAATGGATGGGGTCTTCAACCATGCCGATGCGTCGGCTACGGATCGGGGATTTCCTTATTACTGGCTTTACGAAGATCCGGCCGACAGTCCTTACGTCGGCAATTTCGCTGAACATGAATTCTTTCAGGATCTGGATTACAGCAACCGGTGTACCCTGGAATACATTCGCGATGCCTGCATTTACTGGATCGATATGTTCAAAATTGACGGTATCCGCTTTGACAACACGCTTGGGATGTACCGCCCCGGAGATCGTGGTCACGGAATTCCCAAATTGCTTTCGGAGTTGCGCTCGCATCTGTCGCGCACTGGTAACGGGAACTTTTCGCTAATTCTCGAACACAGTTGGGACTACGCGGCCATCGACGCAACCAACAAGGTCGGGGCCACGAGTTGCTGGCTCGATCGATATCGAAGTCGTAGCATGGGTTACCTTGGGGAGAGGCCCAACGGTGTTCCTCAGATTGAACCTTCGATCATGCGCATGCTGGATTCCGGCCGGGATTTTGATCCGGGCCGAGTCCCCACCATTTACATCGAAAACCACGACCACCGGCGATTCATGCTCAAGGCCGGCGGACGCGAATTCTGGTTTTTAACCCAGCCTTACATAATTGCATTGTTTACATCAGCAGGTGCGCCGCTCATTTACAATGGTCAGGAGTTCGGCGCGGACAATGATATGCCGGAATATGGTCCGGGACGCGTTGTTGCGCGCCCACTCGATTGGAATGGGCTGCAAGACGGGACTGGCGAGGCGATCTTCTCGGTTTACTCAAAGATGATTGATATTCGAAAGAATCACGCTGGGTTGCGGTCGCCAAATTTCTATCCAAGGGGCTGGGACGAATCGCAAACAGAACTAAACGCTCAGGGCTTTGGCATTGATCGCGCCAGAAATATCGTGGTTTACCATCGCTGGGGAAACGCTGAGGATGGAAGTCTCGAACGTTTCTATATCGCATTGAACTTCTCACAGTACATGCAGCATGTCTCGTTTGAGGTTGCCGAGATGGGACCGTGGACCGAGCTTCTTGGCGGGGGGACGTTGACCCCGAGCGACGGCAGGCTGCACGCGGATATTGGGTCGAATTGGGGAGCAATCTATTATCGAAAATCTTAATCCGGGCTGGTCCATGGCTGACACTCATTCGTTTGATCAACTTGCCGTCGAGTAACTCATTCTTTCTTCTCCTGATTTAGCGTGTATGCGAACTCGTACGAGTGCTTTCCATCGTCGATCTTGATCGTAAATGTACCCTCTAAACCGGCCAACTCTCCCGTGCCGGAGTCTGGTACGATAGTTACAATCAAATGCGGTGTACCGCGTGTCATGGTTCCACTGTGCTGCAGAATGAACGTGCCGCTTCGGCCATTGAGCTTTCCGCTGACCTTTTCGATGGCGACGTATGCCCCAGAACCGGTTACGGCTGACATGCCTGTCAGCATTTCGCCCCTGCTTGTACCCTCCAGATCACCCTGGAATTGTTTGTCGAATGACATTCTGCCCAGGAGCGGATCACCAGAATTTTCATTAGTCTGTGGGGTTAACTTTACTTCAAACGTTCCGCTTGCGTGAGCTGTCATAACTTCTCCCTTTTTGATTTCGTTTTTAACAGGCGAATTGGGCTGCTGCGAATAGACGGGCAAACCAATTCCAGTGTACAGACATAAACCTGCAATGACGGTAGTTACTGCGTGTGATACATTTTTCATATGATATTTAACCGGTCCCGAATTTCTTTTGGTGTACCTATTGCTGTGACATCTTTTAGCACGATTGCAAAGCTTAGTATTGTAAAAACGCGACAAGGCATCAATTTTTAACGTGAACTATCGTGAAACCTGACGCCGGAAAGCCGAGGGGCATCCTCAACCCAAAAGCAAGCGGAAAAGACTTCCGGTATTCTCGGCGTTTTCCATCTCCGGATTTGGACTTTTTCGTGGAACACTATTGGAGTGTCTATTGGGATCTCCGGGGTCAGGAGCCCTTCCTGCAGGAGACCCTGCCGCACCCTTCAGTCCATTTGATATTCGAAGAGGGCAGGTCGAGAATCGTCGGTGTGATGCAGGGGAAATTCTCAGCTTTCCTTGAAGGAAAGGGGCAGGTATTCGGCGTCAAATTCAAACCCGGAGCCTTTTACCCTTATCTTAAATCGCCGGTTTCGGGTCTTACCGATGGTGTTTTCAGCTTTATGGAAATCTTTGGCGAGGATGGCAAGAGTCTTGAAGAAAAGGTTCTCTCGCTTGACGACGAACTAAAGAAGATCGAACTTGCCGAGAATTTCCTCCACGAACGGACGCCGGAACGCGATGAGAATCTTGTCGTAATTGGTCAGGTTGCTGACCTCATCATCGTCGATCGCGAAATTACGAAGGTCGACGATATTTTGCTCCGACTTAACCTAAGCAAAAGAACGTTGCAACGCATGTTCAAGCAATACGTCGGTGTCAGCCCGAAGTGGATGATCAAACGATATCGGCTCCATGAAGCAGCCGAACAACTTGCCGCGGGTAGCGTCACCGACTGGCCGAAGATGGCGCAGGATTGTGGATATTTCGACCAGGCGCACTTCATAAAGGATTTCAAATCGATTGTTGGCAAATCGCCCGCGGAATATGCAAAGATCGTTGCCGCGGGATCCTGACTCCATGTGACGCGAAACTTATTGAAGTATCGCATGGTCAGAACCAATACCTGACATTCCTGACTTCGATGGTGCGTTAGATAACAAAAGTCTGCTGTGCTCGCTAGTTCGAGTTAAGTGTCAAACGAGTCTCCTATTGGGTCTCCACAGGAGATTTCACGCGTGACATTAAGGCGACATTCAAAGTAAGATGGATGGTGTTCGGGGCCAACGGTCTCGCCCCGCAAATCTACGTTTCAACCCCCTCGAAACAGAATTGCCAATTATCACTTCGCTCCACTATGAAGGGTCCGTCGAGTTCCCAAGCTTGTGAAGAACTGTGCACTTCAGTTCTGTACTTGCGCTAAGTCCGGCATTAATCACCAATTTTCGATCTGAATCTGTGACGAAATGGCTTGTCATATAGGCTGTTGCGGAAGCTGATCATCAGTTGTTTCACTTTCGATCACGAGGAGAAAGATATGGGCTCGAAATTTGCGAACGATCTCCATCGGAGGCTCGCACTACTATTCTGTTTATGCTTCTGTATGATTAACGTGGCTATGGGTGGCGAGACAACCGTCCCCGGAACGCCAACTGCGAATGGGGCGGCGACTGTTGCAGGCGCTCCGCTCTCAGCGATGACTGCGATGAACGCCAGTCCAATGCCATTTGTTGCAAGCACACTCGTCATAAGCGAGTTTCGTCTGCGAGGACCGAATGGCGCCAACGACGAGTTTATAGAGATATACAATACGTCGAGTTCGCCCCACACCGTTGTGGCGTCTCCGAGCGGGGCAGGTTACGGAGTGGCAGCCTCTGACGGCATATTGCGGTGCACGATCCCTAACGGCACAGTGATCCCGGGTCATGGTCATTTCCTATGCGTGAACTCCGTTGGCTACAATTATGCAAGCTACCCCGCCGGTAATGGCACGACCGCTACAGGGGATGCTTCTTACACGACCGACATCCCGGACAATGTCGGAATCGCTCTGTTTACCAGCGATCTTCCTGCAAACTTTACGTTGGCAAATCGCCTGGATGCCGTTGGTCCAGCCAACGAGGCAAACACACTCTTCAAAGAAGGTACGGGTTACGGCACCTTAACGCCCTTCAGTATCAACTCCGCGTGGGTACGCGACACTTGCGGCAAGCAGGGGAACAACGCCACATTTGGCCCGTGTGCTTCGGGGGGCGTACCAATTGATACCGACAACAACGTTACCGACTTTTATTTCGTGGATACCAATGGCACCTCGGCAGGTGGCGGACAGCGGCTAGGCGCTCCTGGTCCCAAAAACCTGTCGAGTCCCGTGATCACCAGTACAATTGCGGCCGCACCAATTGATTCTACACAGCCCATTACAGGCCCTCCGAACCGTTTACGGGACATGACAAGCAATGCCGCCAACAATTCGACGTTTGGCACCCTGGAGATACGGCGTCGTTTTATCAATACCACTGGAATTCCCGTTACCAGACTGCGTTTCCGCATAATTGATATCACAACGTTTCCCGCGATTTCGGTGAATGCTGATTTGCGGCCGATATTTTCGCCTGACATTGGTGTAGCTGGAATCAATGATGCGAGCACTTGCGGCATCAATCCTACGCCATGTGCGATAACCCTTAGGGGCACAACGCTCGAAGTCGGGGGTGGTGGACAACCGAACGGCGGCGGGTGGAACTCGAGCCTATCGGCGAACAGCATTACACTTGGTACTCCGTTGGCCCCGGGCAACAGCATCAATGTAAGATTCGTGATGGGTGTCCAGCAAAAGGGCAATTTCCGCTTCATTGTTTCGATCGAAGCACTGCCCTGAATCCCTGCGTGGTGAATTAGTGCGCCAATCAATAAGTTTGCAGCGGATCAATGGGAATAGAAACGTTGCAGAATGTTGGGTTTTTGTTCTGGCTGAAAAAGCCGACCCACCAACTTGTTGAATTGGCGCACTATTCTGTTTGCAGATTGGACTGAATGAAGCTGTGAACGGCCGCTTGAGAGTAGGAACGAAGAAGTACCGGACTATAGGTCTTCGAAACGGGTGCCCGGAACGGAAAGGATTAGGTCGGAGCCGTATGCCAGGGCAGGAGTTTGAAACCCTGGTTTGAATTCGCCGGAAAGAACACGTCGTACAATCTCGAGTGCGGCGAGCGCCGTCAAGGTATAGCCTTCCGGGCCGTAGAGTCGAGCAGATCTTTTCTCTCCATCGATATTTTCGACTTCGCCCCAAATAATGCTACTGCCGTTCGCACGCTCGGCATCGCTGGGGCCTGGAGGTTGGGAATCAACGCCAAATTTCAAGAGACGCTGGATCGGGGCGCTTGAAAGAAGCCAGCCAAAATGTCTACTCAGACGCATCGAATTCCTCAAGGGCGCGGGTATCGCCGCGTATACTTCGATGTTTTTAATTCCGGTACTATAGAAGGCTGTTGCGACGTCGCCCCAGGGGATGGTGACAGCAGTCACATGTTGCACACCAAAATCAATCTCACGCGTTTTCCATGCAGCAGGGACAATGGTCAGATTGCCGCCACGGCGAATCATGCCCCCACCATCAAGATTCTCAAGTAAAGTAGTTGCCGTTCCATGGGAGATTCGTCCCACTCCAAGGATAGCAATGGTTAGTTTCGTTGCAGACGGCAAGCGTTGTTTGAGGTGGAGCGCGAGACAGTCTGATGGTACGACATCGAAGCCAACACCGGGGAGCAGCATTATATTTCGATCTGCGGCTGCTGCATCATGACTTGCAATCGATTCGAAGACGCTTATCTCGCCAGTGATATCCAAATAATGTGTGGAGGTACGGAGACAGGATTCAATGACCGGCATTGCGGTTCGTGAGAAAGGACCGGCGCAATTCAGGATCAATGAAAACTTTGATAGAACATTGTCAATATCAGCAGGCTGGTCGAGTCCAAAGACAACGGATTTAAGGTCGTACTCGGCAGCAAGCTGTTCAACCGATTGCCGATTGCGACCTGCCAGCACCGGATGCATCCCTTTCTCAGCAGCGAGACGCGTTATCAACCTTCCTGTATAGCCGTTTGCCCCGTAAATTAGAAACTCGTCCATTAGTTCCCTTTCTCTCGATCAATC
>Ga0137359_10002949_pt1 | contig 13719 bp, 12 predicted proteins | sample Mad1_40_16metaG_FD_108281 | JGI IMG/M metagenome (GOLD analysis project Ga0137359, IMG submission 108281) | Vadose zone soil microbial communities from Angelo Coast Range Reserve, California, USA - Mad1_40_16 metaG | ecosystem: Environmental > Terrestrial > Soil > Vadose zone | place: USA... | reverse complement strand
GAATCGCGAAATACCAAATACAAACTGCGACCGCCGCGGCCGGAATCAGAACAATTGCTGCCCCGCGAACTGTTTCCTTAATTAGGATGAAAAATGCGCGCCCGGCACCGAGAACTATATTTCCGCACGCTCCGGCGACGGCGTCAGCAGCCCGGAAAATTCCCGTTCCCGTTGCGACCAAACCCCGGCCCACACCGCGAATTGTTGCCGTGCTGGCTGAAATTACTCCAAGCGCCGCGCCGCGAAGTTTGTCCTTGCCCGCGGCGATTGTTCGAGCGACGGCGGGCCGAAATTTCTTCTCCCGCACCGGTTTCGGGCGAACCTCCGTTTTGGCCCGAGTCTTAGTCGGTGGCGAAGCTGGCGCCGGCGCAGGTTTTTGATCCGTCTTGCGTGATGGAAATGCAAGCCAACCGGGCATTTTCCGAGAAGTCTTGGGAGTGGGCGCTGTTAGGAATTCAATGATTTCGAGCGCGGACTGTGGACGGAGGGCGGGATCCTTTTGCAAACAGGCCGCCACGACTTCCTCCCATTGTGGGTCGATTGGCTCCGCGTCCACGATGTCGAGTTCCTCACGCCGGCTCTTCATCGTCGGAGGAACTCTTTCGTGAATTTGCCGGTCTATGTTTCCGGAGTAAAACGGTGGCTTGCCCGTGAGAAGTTCGTAAAAGGTAGCGCCGAACGAATAGACGTCGTCGAGAGCGGTGCCCCGCCCGCCGTCGAGCTGCTGTGGACTCATGTAAACCAGTGTGCCGCTCGTGTGCCGGCCCATCGTTGCCATGCTGACCGAGTCGGTCAAGCTGCGGGCGATGCCAAAGTCGGCCACCTTGAGATCGCCGCGTTGGTTCACCATTAGATTGGACGGCTTGAGATCCCGGTGAACGACCTGCGCGTGAGTATGGGCGTAATCGAGCGCCTCACAGAGCTGTTTTGTCCAATTGCCAAGTTCCCAGCACTCAAAAATTTTGCTGGGCCGGTCGACCCGTATGCCCGATAGAGTATCGCCATCGATATACTCCATGGATATGCACGCTTGAGTTTCGTCGTGCACGAAGTCGTAAATCCGCACGATGTTCTTATGGGTGAGCTCGAGGCTGCGGTTCGTTTCGCGCTTTAGATCGTTAAGCATGCCCCGGTCGAAAATTACTAATTCGGGTAGAAATTTGAGCGCGACGTCACGCTCAAGGACATCATCCCGCGCCAGCCAGACCACACCCATCCCGCCGCGTCCCAAAATCTGTTTCAGCGTGTAGCGGTTAAACAGCTTTTGTCCGGCTACAAAATCTCGCAGCGTTGCGTCCAGCGGGGCGCCGCCAGCTTCTACTTTCACGCTCGTGAGACTAACCATTCAAAGTAAAGAAATAAAGGAAAAAGTGATCGGCCGTCGGCATAATTTTCCCGGTGGAGATGGGCTCACCGCGGCGAACGCCTCTACAAATTGATCGCCCGAACGGGCCTTGGCAGTTGGCAGTTGACCGGTCGAACAGAAGAACAAAACAAGGCTTGACCCCATGTTGCCGATTCGTTAAACCGATTCCCGATTGGCGCTTCCCCAAACCCGCGGCAGCTGCCGACGAGAAGGAGAGACATGAAGACATTCAAAGTACCCGTGTGGACACTGCTGTTGGTTCTGTTTGCGCTCTGCTGCTCAGCTCGCCTCGGATACGCGACCGGCAGTGCGATTGTTGAAATTCCAACGGCCAAGACGAGCGGCGCGTCCAGTCCAGCACAAGATTTGACGATGGCGGGGGAGTACAAGTCGACGAAGAATGTAATCGAGGAGCAAAAGCCCGTTTGCTGGACCTGGGCTGCGGACATCGGATACATGTCTGAATATAATTTTCGTGGCACGAACTTAACTCCGGACGCTGATGGCGCTGGTCTCATTACGGTTGAGGTGAGCAGATGGGGTTTTACCCTTGGTCTTACGGGGATTCACCAATTTGGCACCGCGCACTCGGATAGCTTTTCAATCGGTGAAGGCGGCGGCGGCGGCGCGAATTCATTTGGTACCGGTGTTTTCACAAACCCATTCGGTTTCCCGCCACTCATAGCGATCTCTGGCGGCGTTAGTCCGCACACGATTCAGGATCGATTCAATGAAATTGACGTTTTCCTTCAATACCAAAAGTCATTCGGCTGGATAGATGTCGCCGTTGGCAACATTGGATTTTTTATCGATCGGCGCGCCGTAACATTTGTGGACCTTACGAATCTTGTCATAACGGCGCCTCCTTTTCCCCCAGTTTTTTTGGGAAATGCCTCGCACGTCGGGCCGCTTCGGACAGTTGAGGACGAACAGTTCGACCGATTTTATCTCACACTATCCACTTCCAAGATCCCTCATATCCAGCCGGTACTTACTTATTACCAAACGGTCGTGAACGCCGGCTCCGAACCGCAAACGCTCGGCGCGCCGCTCGACCAGATATTTGCGAAACTAGGTTTTCCCGGGACAGGATTGCCCACGGTTCCTGCATATCGTGGTAAAGAGCGTAACGATGAGCTTGGTGGGTACCTCGAGGGAAGATTGCGGGGGAACTTTCCCATTACGGAATGGCTCAGTCTTAATCCACAGGGTGTTATTTCTGCGAGTTTCCATGATCGCACTGAGCCCATCGCGGATCCCGTAAAGAAAAAGGAGGCAGTCAGAGGTCGCAGTTTGTCCGGCTTTAATGTCGCGCAGCTTGGACTGGACATACCGATCCATGTGCTCCACCTGATCGGTTATTCGAGTGGTCCGTGTGCGCCGCCCGATTTGAATGTGTACATCACGCCCTTCGGTTGGTACTCGTACCACATCTCTGATCCTACTCCGAGCACCGATCGCGATGAGTTTTGGGGTGGAGTGAAGCTTACAGCGACGTTCTGATCTTTCGCTGCAGCGGCAGAGCCTGTCCTGAGCGATAGGCAGAATGGGTGTGTCGCTTGCTACTTTTTCGCGGAGTCGCGGCCGACACCCCGCCGTCGCCACGAGCTATGGCATGGCAGGCGGCCGCCGCTACAGGACAGAACAGTGGCCTTTTGCGCGCCGCGCCTGACAAGTTATCTGTCTCTTAATCCCCCGGGGCGTTTGGCCACCAGGGCGAAGCCGCGATGCGAATGCAATACTGATCTCCGCGATGGCAAAATGCGGTGCCTGCCGGATGCGTCGCTTGAACAGCGTGAGGTTGCTGATTTGATTGCGCGCTCTGTTTCTGCGTCGACGCAGAAGATTTTGCAGTTTTCTTTTCTTTAGCGGTTGAACGATCTCCCGCTTGACACGGCAGCGACGTCGCCAGAGCCGCCGCAAACAGAAAACCGACGACAAAGCATTTCATATTGATGGGACTATACGGCATCGCCTCTTCCAGTCCATCCTTTTAACCGCCGGGAACGCCTCCTTCAAACGGGCGCTGTGGCGTGGCCGCGGGTTTGGGAACGATCTTCTTCGGCGGAGGAGGAGTCGCCGCAGTTTGACGCGTTATGGGCGCCGCTGGTTTTTCTGTCGGCGCCGCCACCGGCTGCTTGTTGCGCGTCGGTTTTTTTACGGCCGCGACTTTTTGTTCATTCTCCTTTTGCGCCGGCTGTTGGACAACATTTGGCGTTGTCGCGGGCTGAGGCGGGATTGAAGAGCGAAGTGTGATTACTCCTTGAGACGCGATCTGACCCTCTTTGACTTCTATTTCTCTTTCTTCTGTTAGGTAATCCGGCCGCACGATCTGAAGATGATGTCTGCCTATCGCAAGATTTGAAAATGTCGCCGGGCTCTTTTTTATGATCGAGCCGCCGTCAACAATCACTTTCGCTCCGCCGGGAATTGTATCCACTTGTAAACCGCCTTCGGCGGGAGGAGAAGGTTTTGGTTCCGGTGTGGGTTGCGTCACCGGCTGAGGCACCGGTGCGATCGCAGCCACGTGCGATTCCACTGGCGCCACGCTCGGTTGCAGTTTCGGTGGCTGACTCGGCTGCGTCTTAACCAATGGTTGGACTACTTGTGGTTTCGGCGGCGGCGTCCGAATTGCGAAATACCAAACACAAGCCGCGACCGCCGCAGCCGGAATCACAACGATCGCTGCCCCGCGAACTGTTTCCTTAGTTAGGATGAAAGATCCGCGCCCGACAGCGAGGAGTAGATTTACGCTTAAGGCGACGACCGCAGCGATTGCTCGGAAAATTGTCGTCGCTACTGCAACCAGTGTCCGGCCCGCGCCGCGAAGTTTTTCCTTGCCCGCGACGATGGTTCGAGCCAGCGTAAGACGAAATTTTTTCTCGCGCACGCGTCTTGTTCGCGGCGGCTCGGTCTTAGTCCGAGTCCGAGTCTTAGGTGTGGTTTGACGAGTCTTATGCGACGCCGGGAATGCGAGCCAACCGGCTTTACGCGGCAGCGGCGCCGACGGTGTGAGCCACTCGATGATTTCAGCGGCCGATTGCGGACGGAGGGCGGGATCTTTTTGCAAACAGGCGGCCACGACTTCCTCCCACAACGGGTCGATTGGCTCCGTCCCGACGACGTCGAGTTCCTCGCGCCGGAAGCTCATCGGCGGCGGAACTCTTTCACGAATTTGACGGTCGATGTTCCCTGAATAGAACGGTGGCTTGCTCGTGAGCAATTCGTAGATCGTGGCGCCGAATGAATAAACGTCGTCGAGAGGGGTGCCCCGCCCGCCATCGAGCTGCTGTGGGCTCATGTAAACCAGGGTGCCGCTCGTGTGCTCGCCCCTCGTCAGCATGCTGACTGAGTCGCTCAAGCTACGGGCGATGCCGAAGTCAGCGACCTTGAGATCGCCGCGCTGATTTACCATTAGATTCGACGGCTTGAGATCTCGGTGAACGACCTGCGCGTGAGTGTGGGCGTAATGAAGCGCGTCGCAGAGCTGCTTCGCCCAATCGCCCAGTTCGCGGCTCTCAAAAACTTTACTCTCACGATCGGCGCGTATGTTCGACAGCGTATCGCCATCGATATTTTCCATCGAGATGCAGCCTGACGTTTCGTCATATACAAAATCGTAGATGCGCACGATGTTCTTATGGGTCAGCTCGAGGCTGCGGTTTGTTTCGCGCTTCAGATCGTTGAGCATGGCGCGATCGAAGACCACTATTTCGGGCAAAAACTTTAGGGCCACGTCGCGCTCGAGCACATCATCGCGCGCCAGCCAGACCACACCCATCCCGCCGCGTCCCAAGATGCGTTTTAACGTGTAGCGGTTGAATAGCTTTTGCCCGCTGGCAAACTCTCGCAACGTCGCGTCCAGCGGTCCGCCGGAAGCTTCTACCTTCACAGCGTAAGCCTAGCCATTTGAAGTCAAGAAATAAAGGATAAAGTACCCACCAGTCGGCACAGTTTTCCTTGTCGATCTTCGCCGCTTCGTTTTAACGTAGGGCAATGGCGGACGAACCGGAGAGCCCCAAAGAGCAGTCGACTCAAGTTCAATCAGAGACAAAACATCGAGCGTGGCTGGAAACTGCCGGAGAAAAGTTTCCGATAGTTGGCGATTGCTCCGTGGGCAGGTCGCCGAAGAACAGCATCGTCATCGATTCAACTAAAGTGTCGCGCCGGCACGCGATCATCAATGTGCAGAACATCGGCGAATTTTGGTTGATCGATTTGGGAAGCAGCAACGGGACTTTCTTGAACCACCGCCGCCTTCAGCAACCGGTCAGGCTTTGCGATCACGACCAAGTCGCTATCGGCGACCGGATATTCATTTTCCATCAGCCGGAAGAAATTAGCGATGAATATCGAACCACGTTCGCGGAACGCACCATCCGCGAAATTGCCAACATGCCATGCTGGCTGCTCGTGGCCGATATCGAAGATTTTACGACGTTAAGCCGTAGTTTAACGAGCGACCAGCTGGCGGTCATGTTTGGTAGCTGGGTAGCGACCTGCAAAGAAATCGTCGAGGGGCACGACGGTACCATCGACAAGTACCTGGGCGACGGATTCCTGGCGTATTGGCGGGACTCTCCAGCCGTAACGAAAAGTGTCGCCATCGCACTTGGTCAGCTGAAAGAGGTTCAAGCGCGTAATGAGCCGCGCTTTCGTCTCGCGCTACACTTTGGATTCGTTGCAGTCGGTGGAATGCCTTCGATGGGCGAGGAAAGTCTGATGGGCAAAGAAGTGAACTTCGTCTTTCGGATGGAAAAGCTGGCCGGCTCGTTGGGTATTTTTGTGCTCACCAGCGCGGCCGGCAAATCGAAACTCGGCAAGCTTATTACAGCGGAGTCGGTCGGCAGCCACGACCTCAAAGGCTTCGAAGTCAAGCACGAGTTCTTTAGCTGCTAATTAACTCGCATCTAGCTTTGGCAGGATCGACTTAACGCGTTGCGGTATTTGTAGCTGCCTTAGCGCCACCAAGCTTTTGCGAAAAATCTGCGAAGGCTCTAGAGACGGCTTTCGGAAACTGAATGCTGAATGCCGGATAGGGGATTGTCGATTTTCCGGAGGCCGAGATCGTTTGAATGGTTCGGCCGGCACCGTTCTTGAAAGTGGCGATGAAGGAAACGGTGTTGGTGGTAAATGAGATCGAACCGACGTGCGCCTGAAGGTCAAAGAGCATGGTTAAACCTCCGCTTCGAGACGGCGAACTACTCTCCAAGATCGACACGTTGCTGAATCGGGTCGACAAAGCTTGTCGCAGTTGCTGCAAAATTTCGTCGGGCCGCACGTCGCTAAACGGCTTGCCCTCATAGTTCTTGAGGTAAAGGATCGCAGCTCTGGTATTCTCGGTCAGAACAACCTGCACCGATCGGCTATTCATTCCGGTCTCGGCTGCCGGCGCCGGCTTTCTTGCCGGGGCGTTGGTCGAAGATTTCGGTTGCTGTGACTTTGGTACTGGCGTCGGTTCCGGAATTTCCGAAATCGGCGCGGGGAGTCGATGCGCGGTGATTAGCAGGAGCACGACGATTAGAAGTGGGATCAGCGTTCGCTTCAAAGAGCGCATCATTTCAAGGAACAATAAACAATTTTCCAGAGAAGGGATCTTTGACTTTGCTGCCCGAAGCTTTGCCTCTACAATCGAGAAGCGTCCGCGAGTTGGGATCAAACGGATTGTAAACGAATCCTGGTCTGTCGGGCACCGGCTTGGCTGTTGGAATGCCGGTGGTTTGAGGAGCGGCAACGGTAGGGGTTGTTTGCGGAGTGACAGTTGTTTGCGCGACTGAAGGTGCTGACGAAAAATCGTGTCGTGAGAGTGTGCCGGTGTGATTGAAAGTAACGCCTTGGTTGTCGCCACTAGTCCATCTCCCCTCCGCGACAAAGCTGGCAGTTCCGTTCGCGTTCATACGCAACGTGTCTGTAATTATGTATTCTGGGAATGTAAGACTCCAAGTGAGTGCCTCGCGAAATCGGTTACATGGGGCTTGGTAACCGGGTCCGTTCAGGTTGCTTTCGGCTTCGCCCCAATTAACCCAAGCCGTTTTCTCGTCATCAGAAATCTTAATTAAGTAAACAGCGGTGGCACTTTCACTACCGTCAGAGCTCTGGCTAACGATAGAACCAGTCCAATTTCCAACGAAAGCTCGGTTGGGAGTGGGTTTGGGCTTCGGAGTCGCCTCGGGTTTCGGCTTTGGTTTGGGCGTCGCCTCTCGTTTGGGTTGCGGCTTGGGCGTCGCCGCCGTTTCCTCAGAAATTGGCGCAGGCACTCGATGCGCAGCGATGAGCAGCAGCGCGATCGACAGCAACAAGCGAATGATGCGGCTCATGGCTCTTGGCAATGACGTCCTACCGTCTCCACGTTACGCGATTCGCACAATTTCATGGAGCCGCTGTCAACTTCGCGAGTTCTTCCACGCCTTGTGCATTGGGAACGCGAGTAAAAATTATTTTTCCCTCCGGAAATCCCAATGCGTCAATGCTCATCCGAAGGTAGTACTTCTGATCGCCTTGAAGATCAATTTCAACTGGAACGCGCTGGTGGGTGAATCCTCCTGTTGCCTCAAAAACATGTTTGCCCGGACTAAGCTTCCTCACTGAGTAGCGTGGATCCGCCATGGTGCGAGCCTTTACGCCATCGATCGTAATTACACAGCCACCCAGCATTCCCCAGGGAAAACCAGCAGGGCGATAAATAAATACGGTGGCTGTGCCACCGCCGTCCTTGGATTCGCGTGCTTTCTTTGGCACGTCCATTGACGCAACATCGGGCTTGCGCGCAGTCGCGGCTTGGTGTGCAGGCATTGCTTTCGGTGCGGGCGTCGGCGTCGATTCCTCAGAAATTGGCGCGGGCAGACGAGGAGAGCTTCCTAACAGCAAACACAGTGTTCCGATTCCAATCGCGCGGTTCACTGTTTTGTAAGTGTACCGGATGATTTCATTGTCCCGCTTCCGCCGCCCGCGAAAAAGATGATATTCACCTGATAACTAGCCGTTTTCGGAGCAATGAGCCGCAATGAGGCCGTGCCATGACCGGTTCCGTTCGAATCGGAATATTGATAGTTCCAAGTCAAAGTATGACCATCTGCAGAGACTAACGGCCTTGGCACACTCGGGCCACCCTGGCTATTATAAAATGATCCGTCTGCACCAATTCTAATCGTAGTTGCGTTCGTCGTGGCCGGAACATTTAAGCCAATATCAGTGGTTAGACTCCCTGTAACAGGTCCGGCCCAAACACCGGTAAACGGCGCGAATGGAGATTGCTTAACCTTTGGTGGGGATTTCTTTTCGGCGCGTTCTGTGTTGTCGGACTTGGATTTTGACTTGGCGACTGCCTCGAGTTTCGGCGCGGGCGTCGGAGTTTCTTCAGAAATCGGCGCGGGAAGGCGATGCGCTATTACGAATAGCAGAGATAAAGTTAAAAGAAAACGCGCAATGGTGATGGAAATCCGGATATTTCTCACGGAACGAGAAAAATCCTACTGGTAAAAGGATCCTTTACTTCAGTGCCAGGCGGAAAACCCCGAACATCGACAAGTCCCTGATCGGGAGCATAAGGGCTTTTAACGAACCCAGGTTTATTTAAGACTGGAACTCCGTAAGGATAACTCGCCTTCGGCGTTTTTGCAGCCGAGACGCTTGGCGATGATGCGGCGTGCGAACTAGCGGACTTTTCGGCCTTTTTCTCCTTGAGCAAATGTTTGGTCTTGGGTTTGGCGAATTGTTCCGGCGCGGGTGTCGCACTTTCTTCAACTATCGGCGCGGGAAGTCGATTTACCCAAATAAATACAAGCCCGAGCACAAGTAGTATGCCTGGTTTGCTCATAGCTTGGGGGCTACTATTAGACCTATTGTGGCGACGTCCCGAACCTCATAGTCATCGTGACTTCCTTGGCGCAGTGCGGATCTTCGTGCCACTGTCGAAAGGCGGTGATGGCAGAATTATCAAGCAGTGGCGAACCGGCGGACTCACTGACTGTAACATCGGTGACCAGCCCGGTATTTTGATCGAACTGGAGTAGGTATTTGCCGGTTCCGCTAAGATGTAATCCTGCTGCTTCTGGCGGAAATATTGGCTTTGGGCCATCCAGGTTCCGAGCTACTCCTGAAGGTCTCGGCGTGGATTGCGATTCTGACTTCGCTTTGGTGGAACCCTCTTCATCTTTTTCTTTCGGTTTCGAATGCTTGACCTTTGGCTTGGCCGACTCCTGCGGTGCCGGCGTTGGCTTTTCTTCAACCTCGGAAATGGGCGCAGGCAGCGGATGTGTCGTCAGCAGCAGCACGACTACGGATAGCCCTAGCAATTTCGAGAATCGATTCATCTTGCAACTGTCCGATGAAAAACTGCCGAAAAGTCGTTCATGAACGCTTGCATTCGCACGCGCGCGGTTACGCCATCGGGTTCGGGAGTTATCGACCATGTGCTGGTGCCGAGTAGAGGTGCGGGAAATGCCGCTGTTAGTGTGTTTCCATCGAGCCGCGCCTTTGCAAAGGCCGGTTTGTCGGCAGCATGACCGCGCGCATTCGGCGGAGACGGCTTGAAATGGTCATGGGTTTTCGCATTCCCCGCGTCGGCGGCGTCATACCAGGACACTGCCATATTCGTTTCGGTCGAATCAATCGTCACCACACTCTCAAGGTTTCCCCACGGAATTGTCGGCATGGTGCCGACCCAATTGCCCGCGAACCGACTTTGCTTTGAGGTCCGCTGTTGCCTGACGGGATTCGTGGCCGACTCACTCGCCTCGGATTTTGGCTTCGGCTTGGGCAATGGTTTCGATTTCCGGGTCGCCGATTGCTCTAACGCGGGCGTCGGGGTTGACTCCTCTGAAATCGGCGCGGGCAGCCGATGCGGTGCGATCAACAGCAACGCAGCGACGAGCGTGGACGAGAGCGCGCCCGTTCGGTAGATCGACATCTTCACGGCGCAGATAACTGCGCGGTGTAGGTGTGCCCTCCAGCACTGCATTCGTAAGAGCCGCTCCGCCCGTCCTCCTCGAAACGTAGGGTGAAGGACTCAGGGTCCCACTTGATATTCTTCGGCTTAGAAATCACCTCGTCGGTTACCGCGCGCAATGTCGAGCCATCCAAGAATCCATTGAACCTGACAACCAGGTCCCCGTATTTGCTGGTTTGGGTCATGGTCCCGGATTTGCGATCGGCTGACAGACTAATCGTAAGTGGTCGCGGCGAGCTGCCGTACTTATCAATTGTTCCTTTGTAAATCGAACTCGTTTTAGCTGTGCTTGCCGACTGTGCTGACAAATCTGCGATGTAGGTTTTTCCTCCCGCCACACATTCGTAGGACCCGCTTCTTCCGCTATCGGCAAAGTGCAAGGTGAACCCTTCCGGCGTCCATTGTATCGCACTGGGTTGCGAAATGACTTCGCCGGTGACCGCGTGCAATGCGGTTCCCTCCCAAACGCCCGTAAATTTTACGACGAAGTCTCCGCGCTTGCCGCTTTGCGTCATGGTTCCGGATTTGAGATCGGAGGCGAGCGTGATGGTGAGCGGCACACTGTAATTGTAACCGTACTTCTCGTGAATCGTCCCCGCATACATCGGCGCGACGGTCATCAAAGGCACTTCTTTCTTGAAAATCTGCTTAGGATCGAGGCTGACCCTGACTTGGCGCGGCAGATAACCCTCAAGAAAGAGGACATAGGTCGCCTCGCCCGGTGTCAGGTCGTTCCGTCGCATTGGTGTCGTGCCGATTTGAGTGCCATCAAGGAAAACCCTGGCGCCTGATGGCACACTGCTCAGCTCGATTACCGCTTTCGCGCGCAGCAGTGTAATTGCCCCCAAGTTTGTAAATTCGTTTTCCTTCACCTCCACTTCTTTTTCGATTGGGTCGTAGCCATCAAGAACGAGGCGCATTGGATACTTGCCGGGGAGAATGTCTTTGAATGTGGCCGGTGTCTTGCCCGCATCTCTTCCAGCGAGTGTTACCGTTGCGCCAGAAGGCGACGTATCTACTGCGAAACCACCTACCGCAGGAGCTGCGGGGATTGGAGGCGCGGCGGCAGTTGTCGGTGCCGGTGTAGCTGCGGCCGGTGCCACTCCACTCGTCACGGCAGTCGGCGCGTTGGTGGAATTGCGATAAAATCCGAAATACCAGCCTCCAGCTGCGATCATTAAAATAATGACTACTGCTCCAAGCACGCTGCCCCACTTACTTGGTTGAACGGGGCCATCCTGTGCGGCACGGCGTGTCTTTGGCGACTGGATCTCCAGCTGATGCGCAACTTCGGTGACAGATTGCGGCCGCTTCATCCGATCTTTTGCCAAACACTTTCGCACAACCTCTTCCCACGCTTCGCCAATCTGTTCCCCTTCAACCTCAAGCTCTTTACGCCGTTGCGTCATGGAGGGCGGAACTTTCTCGCGTATCTGCCGATCGACGTTGCCGGAGTAAAATGGCGGTCTGCTCGTGAGCAATTCGTAAATGCTGGCGCCGAGCGAATAGACATCGTCAAGGTGATCACCGCGCTCGCCATCGAGTTGCTGCGGACTCATGTAAAGAAGCGTGCCGCTCTTCCCGCTCTCCGTTGTCAACATGCTCATCGAGTCGCTCAAGCTGCGCGCGATGCCGAAATCGGCGACCTTGAGATCACCTCGTTGATTTACCATCAAGTTCGCAGGTTTGAGATCGCGGTGAACGATGCGTGCGTGACTGTGAGCATAGTCCAGCGCATCGCAGAGCTCGCTTACCCATTCCTTCAATTCTGTTGTCTCAAAAACCTTGTGCGGTTTGTCCGCCCGCAAATTGGACAGCGTGTCACCGTCAACATACTCCATTGAGATGCAGCCCGACACGTCGTCATGCACGAAGTCGTAAATGCGCACGATATTTTTGTGGGTCAGTTCCAGGCTGCGTCTTGTCTCACGCTTGAGATCGCTCAGCACTGCACGATCGTGAATGATCAAGTCCGGCAGAAATTTGAGCGCTACGTCGCGCTCCAATTCGTCATCACGCGCCAGCCACACGATGCCCATTCCGCCACGGCCCAAAGTTCTCTTAAGCGTGAAGCGATTGAATAGCTTTTGACCAGCCGTTAGTTCGCGCGTCGTCGCACCAACCCCATTGCCCGAAGCCTCGTTACTCACGGCACTAGAGTAATAACTTTACCATGGGGATTAAAGCAGAAACTCCAATGGCGCCTCGGCGGAGTTTTCCTTGCCGACGCGAATCCGCGCGCTCTAATAACGCTGCGGGGCAAAATCGACATGTTCATTCGCGTTTTTATTTTCGTGGCGCTTCTCGGTTTCGCCGGAATCTCTTTCGCGCAAACATCGACAAATGCCAGTCCGGCTCAGACTTCACCATCGGCATCACCGTCACTCGAGCAGCGCGTCGCTGATCTCGAAGCGTACGTGAACAATTCCGCCCGCGGCGCCGACGCCGCAAATGCGCAAATCGCCTCGAACATTTCCGGCGCCGGACCCGGTCACAACGCCTGGATGATGACCGCGGCCGCGCTGGTGCTTTTTATGACTCTGCCCGGCCTTGCGCTTTTTTACGGCGGCCTTGTTCGCGCCAAAAATGTATTATCGATCCTCGCCCAGTGTCTCGGCATCGCCGGGCTGGTCGCGATTCTTTGGTGGGCGGTTGGTTACTCGCTGGTTTTCTCTCGCGGCTCGCCATTTTTTGGCGGACTGAAATTCGCTTTCTTGCGCGGCGTCGATGCGCAGCCGAACGGCGATTATTCCTTTTGGGTCTCGCACAATATTTTCGCGATGTATCAACTCATGTTTGCGATCATTACGCCGGCCTTGATTATCGGGGCAGTGGCGGAGCGAATGAGATACGCAGCCGTTCTTGTCTTCGTCGCGGTTTGGATGTTCGCCGTTTATTTTCCACTCGCCCACATGGTCTGGGGCATTGACGGATTTATGAACGGCGTCTGGAATCCGAACGCCAAAATTACGGCGATTGATTTCGCCGGTGGCACCGTGGTGCACATGTCGTCCGGCTGGTCCGCGCTTGTCCTCTGTCTCCTGCTCGGGCCGCGCCTTGGGTTTCGAAAAGAAATCCTCGCACCTCACAGCATGGTGCTTTGCATGATCGGTGCCGGAATGTTGTGGGTCGGTTGGTACGGATTTAATGCTGGTAGCGCACTCGGAGCGGATGGCATCGCTGCGAACGCATTCATGACCACGACGCTTGCCACTGCCGTCGGGTCATTCACCTGGGGGATGCTGGAATACACTTTGCGCGGCAAACCGAGCGTGCTCGGATTCTGTTCCGGCGCCGTCGGCGGATTAGTTGTGATTACGCCCGCGTGCGGATTTGTGGATGCAACCGGCGCGGTTATTATCGGTGTCGCCGCCGGCGTCGTTCCGTTTTTTGCCTGTACGAAATT
>Ga0137359_10002943_pt1 | contig 13729 bp, 9 predicted proteins | sample Mad1_40_16metaG_FD_108281 | JGI IMG/M metagenome (GOLD analysis project Ga0137359, IMG submission 108281) | Vadose zone soil microbial communities from Angelo Coast Range Reserve, California, USA - Mad1_40_16 metaG | ecosystem: Environmental > Terrestrial > Soil > Vadose zone | place: USA... | reverse complement strand
CTGCATATCCACTTTCAAAAGGCCCGTTGGCGTCCCCGGCACGATCGCCGTTCCGCCCGCTGCCGGCGCCAGGTTCGGACCGTTCCCCTGCACGAATATCCGGAAGTTGTTAACCCCAGGCGTTCGCGTCAGTCCGGCCTGCGCCAAATCGGAGAACCCGTCTGCCACCGGCAGAATCCCGCCGACGTTGACCGTCACCGACCCCGTGGCTATCCCCGAGCAGACGTCAAACAAGCCCGAGCAATCAGCAAAGCTGATTATCATAGAAGGCGTGCCCGTTGCTCCGAATGCGCTCGGCGCCGGGAACAACCCTTCCGTCAACTGATCGAAGCTTACGTCTCCGGAAACAAACGAGCGCGACACTGCCGCATACAGCACGTTGCATCCGCCATTCCTGATCGCCACTATATCGCCAAATAGCGTAGACGGTCCGCTGTAGTTGGTGCCCCGCACTCCACCCGATGATACGATCGGGTTGGCGGTCGTGCCCTGCCAAACGTTGATGTTGGTTGGCACAGCGCTCACTGGCGGAATCACCCGGCTGATACACGACGTGCCGCCGCAGGTTGTGCGCGGCAACTCGGTCAGCTTGAAGATCGCACCGCCTGTGAACTGAACCAGGTCTACCAGTTGGAAGTAAAGCGACCCGTCATCGTCAACCGACACGCCGGCGATGTTGCCAAGCGTGCTGGTTTGGATCTGGCGCACGCCCGCTGGCGTAGCCGCCCCGGCGCCCACTCCATCGGTGAACGCAAATTCCAGAATGCGCGTGCGGATCGGCTGATTGGCCGCATTTGACGTACACCCTTCCGAATCGAAGATCGATACGTAAACGATCTCCCCGATCGTCCCGGCCAGCCCAAAGTCGCACAGGTCAGCCACTGGATTGACCGCAATGCCGGTAACCGACACCTGGTCGTCGGTGCAGCCCGATGCCGGCAGCGTGAACCCGCCGCTCGTTCCCGTGTTGTAAAGAGCAGGAATGTTCACTTGTCGCAGACTATCGATCTGCACGCCCACACCGACCCCAGGATTGGTGTCTGTACCAACCCACAGGTTCCCCAGCGTGTCCCCGTAGTAGTACACATTTTCCGCAAACCCGTTCGCCACGGTATGCTCAGAGATAGCCACTCGGGTCAGCGACTGATCGATCTCCGGCTCCGCAAACGAAAAATCGTCGATCTTCTGCTCGCGGTCCGCCGCGCAGTCTTCGCGCCCGTCCCAATCAGCGATCAGCGTCACTTCAGAAAACTGGTTGTCGCGTCCGCCGATCGTCGTGATCAGCGCCGCCGACAACGCGCTCCGCGAGTTCAATACCAGCGGCTGTCCCGACTGGATTGAAACTTCCCCGCCGCCAGATTTCTTCTTGCCTTGGAGCTTCTGCCCGACCCTGGCGCTTGCTTCGCCTGGATTCGCTACCCGCGTTAATCCAAGCGCCCTTAGCGTATCGGCCGATATCTTACCCGCGGGACCGTCCCCGCTCGTCTCGCCTGTCACTTCTCTCTGCTGCTCTACCTGCTGCGCAGCCGCGTTTGCCGCTGAGGCCTTGGCAGCTGCAGCGTTCGCCGTCGAAGTGGCTGCCTTCGAGGTTGCTGAGCCAGCAGCCGCAGCTCGCAGCCCCACTAGCGGCATTGCCAATGCGGCTACCGCCAGCACGAGCAGCGCCGTGAAAATCGCTCTTTTTATGTTCATTCGTTTATCCCTCTCCAAAGGTTTGGAAATCCGGTTCAAAGTATCTGTACCCGAACGGAGCCCGCCGGGCGGCAGAATCTGGAAGCATTCTCTCAAACGGAACATTCTCCGACTATGACCCGGAGATTCTCGCGCCTACTGCTAGCCACCTGCCTTGCAACGTGTATCAAGCGGCACCAATCGGTGCGAACCGTCTGTCCGACGGCTTTTCGTTTCCGGTCCTTCTGAAACTTAAGGTCTTGGTTGTGCCTTGGGCGCTGCCTTAACTTGCGCTTCAGCGCTGGGGCTACGAGATTGAAACAGCAAGCACTAAACCTGCAAAAAAGAAGGTGTATAATAAACCGAAACACTCTGTAAAAGCAACCTCAAAATAACTTAAATCGAAATACTTTTTAAACAGAAGACGACCACACTTGGCAAACCTTTACCGCCCAAAGTTCTGCATCAACCGTGCCACGCGAGCCAGAAACTGGGACTTACTCTCGCTCATAGGTTATAACCTCCACATTCTGAGAGAATAAAAAAGTCCTCGCTCGTTGTCGTAAGCTCATATCACCCTGAGGATTTCGCTTGCTTGAGTACAAAGTGTCCAACCAACTGCCCATTCACTATCCATTCGGTATTCACTATCCAGGTAAGCGGTAGTGCGTAGCGGATGAGACAGGCAACATCAGAGGACCTTAGTCTGCTTCGGCCTGGACGATTTGCCTTTGATCGCCCAAGCCTAATATAATGCGCGCTCACAGACCACTCGGCGAAAGAGATTGAATTGCACCATCATACACGAGCAATCCTATTTGACCTGGACGGCACGCTCATAGACAGCACCGACCTAATACTTCAATGCTTCCAATACTCCTGGGAGAAAGTTTGCGGTTATTGCCATTCGCGCGAAGCTCTCGTTCAGACCTTCGGCACCCCGTTGCGGGCCGCAATGCATCGATTGCTGCATGCGCCGGGTGCCTCGAGGAATGGCGACCACTCGGCCGAAGGTGATACTGATATCGTCGATATGTTGCTGGCCGAATATCGCTCATACAACGTCTCCAATCACGACCTGTTGGCGCGGCCTTTTGAGGGTACCGGTGAAGTCCTTGCTGAGCTTCGACGGCGTGGCTACTTGATTGCTGTGGTCACCTCGAAGAGCCGAGCGCTTGGGCTTCGGGGTCTCAGGTTGTGCGCGCTCGACGGGCTGATCGACTCGGCGATTTTTCTGGAAGACACAGATGTTCACAAGCCGCATCCCGAGCCGATACTGGCGGCGCTCCAAAGGTTGAGCGAGCCCTCGCACGCTGCGGTTTACGTGGGCGACAGCCGACACGATATCGTCGCGGCACGTGCCGCCGGAGTCCGGACGGTGGCAGCCCTATGGGGCCCGGCGCCTCGATGGGAGCTCGAGCGCGAGCGGCCGGATTTCACCGCAGAGGCAATCACCGACCTGCTCGAGATCTTCAATTGACAGGATCCTATTAAAAAGTAAGAGTGTCATGATGAAAAGGATAAGGGATCGATATCGGAAACTACTTGGCGACGAGGTGGGACTCGTTAGTCACAAACCGCTCGGACGCGGCCTGGATATAGCTCTCGCTTATGCGAACACGTATTACATCGGGATGTCCAATCTCGGCTTTCAAGCGGTCTATCAACTCTTCAATTCTTACACCGGTGTGACCTGCGAACGCGTTTTCATTCCGGACCCTGATATAGAACAAGAGCTCGAGCGGACTCGAGCACCGCTGCTCTCGCTGGAATCGGAAACCGCAATCCTTGAATTCGACGTGCTGGCTATTTCGGTGTCATTCGAAACGGACTATCTCAACATTCCTAAGCTGCTCAGGCTATCAAAGATTCCGGTTAAGGCACAGGAACGAAACCACTGGCATCCGCTGATCGTGATGGGCGGCGCGGCGGCATTCTTGAACCCTGAGCCGGTAGCCGACTTTGTGGACGTGGTTTGCGTGGGAGAAGGCGAAGTGCTTGTGCCGGCGCTGATCAGATTAATGAAGGAGGCGACATCGCGTGAAGACCTTCTGTTGCGGCTTGCGCACGAGCCCGGCTTCTATGTGCCCAGCTTCTATGAGATCCGTTACAACGATGACGGAAGCGTACAGCAACTCGAGCCTACCAACGGCGCTCCCCGGCGCGTTTTCACGATGCGAAATCCCATGCGCAAGCAGGAAGGCGACGGCCAATTCGATGACGACTTCATTCCGGCGAGCGAAGTCTTAACTGACAACACCGAGATGAGCGGCCGTTACCTGATGGAGATTTCTCGCGGGTGCTCGATGGGCTGCCGGTTTTGCTGGGCGGGGTATTCGTATCTCGCTCCGCGGGTTTTTTCCGCCGAGAAGCTCCTGGCCCGCGCGGCGGAGATGCGGAAGTTCACGGATAAGATCGGGCTGGTGGCGACGGCTGTATGCGATCATCCGGAGATTCATCAAATTCTCGCCGGCCTTGAAGAGCTCGACTATCAGGTGTCGGTTTCGTCACTGCGGCTGGATCAGATTTCCCCCGAGCTGCTCGATGCGCTGGTGCGGCGCAACGATCAGCAGATAGCCATCGCACCTGAAACTGGCTCTGACAGATTGCGCCGGGTCATCAACAAGGACCTTACGAACGACCAGGTTGTCGAGATTGCACAGATGATTTTCGACCGCGGCATCTTGAACCTGAAACTCTACATGATGATCGGGCTGCCGACCGAAGAAGACGAAGACATCGATGCTATCGTGTCGCTCACCGAACGCATACGCGGGTGCATGATCGAAGCAGGGAGGCCGCGCGGCAGAGTCGGTTCGATTATAGTTTCACTTAACGCGTTCGTGCCAAAGCCGCAGACTCCATTCCAATGGGAACCAATTCAACCCGAAAAAGTGATCGATCAAAAGATCAAGTATCTGACGCGTGCCTTCAAGCGCATCCCCAACGTCGAGGTGCGAGCGATGTCATCGCGCATCGCGCAGCTCCAGGCTCTGCTTTCGCTGGGCGACCGGCGGGTTTCGGAGTTTATTCTCGAAGCGGACCGCGCCGGCAACTGGCGACAAGCCATGCGAGGTTGGACCGATTATTCGCTCAGGCGCCGCTCCCTGGATGAACTGCTCCCATGGGACGTGGTGGACATTGGCCTTACGACTGAGTTCATGAAGAAAGAGTATCAGCGCGCGATGGCCGAGAGAATCACCAAGCCATGTCCGGCGACTGATCCGTGCATTCGCTGCGGCGTCTGCGACCCACGTTACGTGCCGCAGGATGCGCTGGTCCAGCTATCCTGGATGAAGCCAACCCGCATGCTCGCCGCATCGGGCTCACCCGGTGCTTAGGAGGCCCGGCCTCTATTTTCCGAGGTAGGCTTCGATGACATCGGGGTTGCCGACAACCTGGGACGGTGAGCCCTCAGCGATCTTCCGGCCGTGATTCAACACGATCACTCGGTCGCTTATGCTCATCACGACCTGCATCACGTGCTCGACGCCGGCCACCGCCGAGATACCGCGCTCATCCCTCAGCCGCCTTATGAGTTCGACCGCCTCTTTCGATTCGGTCGGATTGAGCCCGGACATCACTTCGTCGAGCAGTATCAGCTTCGGCCCGGTCGCAAGCGAGCGCGCGAGCTCGAGCCGCTTGCGCATTCCGATCGGCAAGCCATCCGCCAGCGCATCGCCGAGCGCCGAGAGATCTGTGAACTCGATTACGTCCTGTGCTATTCTTCGCGCCTCGCTGCGGTCGCCGGTGCGCGCGAATGCTCCGACCAGTATGTTCTCGAACACGCTGAGCCCGCGAAGCGGCTTCACTAACTGGAAGGTACGACCCACGCCAAAGAGCGCAGTCCTGTGAGGTTTACTCCCGACTAGATTCAAGCCGTCAAAGTTGATCTCACCACGTGTGGGTTGGTAGAACCCGGTGATCAGGTTGAACACCGTAGTCTTGCCCGCGCCGTTGGGGCCAATGATGCTCACCGTCTCACCGGCGCTCACGGTGAAACTGAGTGAGTCAACGGCAACCAGTCCACCGAATCGCTTTGTGAGATCTTTCACCTCAAGCAGAAACACGTTGAGATTTCCTCGTTCCTAATCTGAACAGTCTTCGAAAGCCCCCAATCAACCCATCGGGCATGAACAGAATCACGATGACCAGCAGCGCGCCATAGATCAAAAGGTTCGCTTGGGCGAATTCATTTCGGAAGACTTCAGAGGATAGCTTGAGCAGCACCGCTCCGAGTACCGGGCCCGGAACCGTCCCGAGTCCTCCAATGATTGCCATCAACACGATCTCGACCGACAGCGCAAGCGGCAGCACGATGGTCGGGTCGACGAACAGAAAGTAGTTAGCGTAAAAGGCGCCGGCAATCGCGGTGAGTGACGCGCTGATCGCAAGCGCGATGAGCTTGTATTTCGTGGTGTCGATGCCGATCGATTCGGCGGTCTCTTCATCTTCGCGTATCGCCATAAGGTAGTAGCCCAGCTTTCGGCGGCTGATCCCATGACAAAGCGCGATCGTCACCGCAGCGATAAAAAGAACGATGTAGTAGTAGGGAACCTTGCTCGTGCCGCTGAATATCGAAGGGCGAATCACCACGCCGACCGCGCCGCCTGTCAGATCGCTCCAGTTCAATGCTACCAGCCGCATAACCTCGCCAACCGCGATCGTAGCCAGTGTGAAATAAGGGCCGCGCAGTCGAAAGCATATCCAGCCCACCAAAAGCGCGATCGGCAAAACAAGGAGCGGGCCTGCCGCCATCGCCCACCACGGCGAAAGCGTGGTCTTGCTTGCGATGACCGCCGCCGTGTAGGCGCCGATGCCAAAGAACGCCGCGTGACCAAGCGATAACTGACCTGCGAAACCTCCGAGGATGTTCCACGCCGAGCCGAGCGCCACATAAAGCAAGACCAGTATCAAAACGTGCTGCGAATACCGCGCCTCAAATAGGAACGGCGCAGCAATCAGAAAAAGCGACAGGACTGACAGATAGATTTTGGCTCTCTTCATAATTCATCATCACACTTTCGATCTTCCGAGCAGCCCGGAAGGCTTCAACGTCAACACCAAAAGAAAAATCACAAAACCGATCACATCCTTGTAGCCGGTCGCGACATAAACCGCGCCCAAAGACTCAGCGAGTCCGAGCACTATTCCTCCCACAAGCGCGCCGGTTACGCTTCCCATCCCGCCCAGAACGACGACGACAAACGCCTTCAGTGTGAACGGCGATCCTGCGTTTGGCTCGACTCGATAGTAGATCGGCATCAGCAGCGATCCGGCGGCTCCCGCGGCCGCGACCCCCAATCCGAAAGTGAGCGCCTGAACCCGCTTGATGTTGATGCCCAGCAGGCAGGCGGCTTCAGCATCCTGAGAAGCCGCGCGGATCTGCCGCCCCGTCCCCGTTCGCACCAGAAACACATAGACGGCTGCTGTAATCACAACCGCAATCGCGAAGGCGGCCATCTGAGGCTTGCTCACCGACACGCCGCCCAGGTGAAAGGTCGCGCCCGCGTAGCTGGTAGTCATCGTCAAATAATTCGATGTGAACAACAGCAGGGCGGTATTGATCAGCACGATGCTGATTCCTTCAGTAAGCAGAATCTGGTTCAGCTCCGGGGCCCTCAGCACCGGAGCAATCAGCGTCTTGTGAAGGATGACGCCTGCGACGAACATGCCGGGCATTACAACCACCAGCGACAGAAACGGATCAATGTGAGAATACGTAAACAGAAAGTAGGTCGCGTACATGCCGACCATGACCAGCGCCCCGTGAGCGAAGTTCACAACCCGCATCACTCCAAAGATGATTGTGAGTCCGATCCCGATCAGCGCATAGATTCCTCCGGTCAGCAGACCACTCGCCATCGTCTGCAACAGTTTTTCGCTGCCCGACACCAATGCCGCAATGTGAGCTTCATGCGCGCCGGTCGAGCCCGATTCCGCGGCCGCGCTTCGTGCGCGCCACGGTGGCGTTGGCAGCACCGGCGGCGAAATGGCGGCGGACGGCGGCCATATCGTCGTGAACTTTCCGTTCAATACCTGGGTGATCGCTACCTGGTGCTCGTTCTGTCCCACTTCGTTGAAGTGGATCGGACCAAAGATCGAATCCAGCTTGGAAGTCCTGATCGCATCGCGAACCGCGATGCGCTCTGTTGAGCCCGCCCGCTCGATCGCGTCTGCGAGGATCATCAGCGACATGTAAGCCTGCACGCTGTGATAAGAGGGTTCGTAGTTGAACCGGGTTCGAAAGGTGTCAGCCCAATCGCGCGACCCGGTCCACTTCGCGTCGGGAGTCCATTGCGTCACCGAGATTGTGTACTCGGCAGTGTCGCCCGCGCCTTTCAAAAAATCAGGCAGCGAAAACCCGGCGCCGCCGGCGGTGAATACTTTTGGATTGAGATCAATCTCTTTCGACTGGCGCATCAGCAGCGTCGCATCCGCGAGGTACGACACGAACAGCACCGCATCGGGCCCTGCGGACTTCACTCGTGTCAGCAGAGGTGTGAAATCGGTGCCGCCCTGATCGTAGGCCTCATAGGCCACGATCTCGATCCCGGCTCTGGGAGCCTGTTCCAGGGCAGCTCGGGCAACGCTCGACCCGAACTGAGTGTTCTCGTAGACAACTGCCAGTTTGTGAGCATCGGCGACCTTCGTAAGAAATTCAACCAGCGTCCGTCCGTAGTCACTCGCCGAAGCGCACACGCGAAACACCCATTGGTAACCCTGCCGAGTGATCTCGTCAGTCGTAGCGCTCGGGCAGATAAACGGTATGTGATAGCGGTCGGCGACTGCGGCAGCCGGAAACGTCGCCGAGCTCGAATAGGCTCCCATCAGCGCGACGATATCATTCCGGTCCGAGAGTTTCTCGACGGTGAGACTGGCGACCTCGGGCTTCGAGGTGTCGTCCTGGTAGACTAGCTCAAGTCTCTTGCCCAGCACGCCCCTGGCCTCGATTTCGTCGAGAGCCATCTGATAACCGTACTTTTGGGCCAGGCCGAAACGAGCCTCCGCCCCGGTGAGCGAAGTAATTATGCCGACTCGAATGGAGTTCTCGGCGCCTTGCTCTCCCTCATGCGAACAGCCCGCCGCGAATGCGCAGATGGAAATCACAAAGACGGCCCAAATCCTCGCAGGATTCGTCCGCGTGTCTGAGAGGGATGTGAGCGGTTTCGTCGTCAGTCGGTAGTCCCGTCCAAAGAATTGAGTCGCGTTGAAGCGCGACGATTATAAATTCGGCTTATGCTCAAAGCAATTGAGTAACGATGCCGCGGACACCAACTCATGGCGCGAGGTCAAATGGCACCAGCAACACTTGCGGTTCCGGCTCCCTCCCGACTGGATCGAAAAGAAGATGAGCCTGCGCGAACTCGATTTTCGAGCGGGCGAGATGTATTAGCTACTTACCTAATCGGCAACGCCTGGATATGGGAACGCCAACTGCCGGCGGAGAATCTGCTGGCCGCGGATGCGCAAACAGCATCGGAGAGTCTCAAGAATGGAGTGATAACCGGCTATACGGTTCTAGAAGTAGGCGGAATGACTGGATTGCTCACGATCGCAAATGTGGGTGACAGGAGAACGGCAACCTGGAAAGCAATTGTAGAGGCCGAGGGAGCGCAAACGTCGCTGGACATTTCACTCGGCGCGCAAGTCCTGGACTTCGAGCGCCTGGAGCCGACATTCAGAGCTATCTTTAATTCAATCCGCTTCGAGTGAACCAACCCGATAACTCAAGTGACTAACCTATCGCCTGAGCTATCTCCGGGTTTAGCCCTTCCCACTTCGCCATGTACTCGCGGCGCTCGGTCTTCAGGCGCTGCACGATCTGCTTGTACTCGTCCATCCTGCCCTGCCTCTCGTAGAGCTTGCGCGGCTGCAAAATGTCGTGGCCCTCGCCGTCGATGCCCGGCACTTGTTTCGCGACCTGGTAGCCGAAGTCCGAATCATCTTCCCACTCGATCGTACCCTCGGCGACGCCCTTCACGATTGCCGACGAGTGTTGAATTCGAACCTTCTTCGAGCGTTCGTCCTCGTCACGCCCGCCAACCCGGCCAGTGTTCAGCAAGTAAACTTCCATCGGCGACGACTCGAGCAGCTCCCAGAAGCGATTGCCCTGCTGTGCATGCTTGAGAGGGAAGAACGGATTCGTTCCGGGCACACGCAGGAACTTGCCGGCTTCGGCGGCGCCGCCCGCCGACGTGCCGCGGGTCTCGCCCAGCATGAAGTAAGCGGCTGCCTGATGGCGATCGAGCTTGGCGACTCCGGGAATGATGTTGTCGTTGCGATTAAGGATCAATAGGAAGTCGGCTGATTTGACTTCGCGAGCGTCCAGCGCCCCGGCGATGTCTTGCATGCGCACGACCGCGCGCCCGTTCTGCGTGTAGCTGGTGTCGTAGAAGTCGAGTTCGCCATCGTCCTTCTGCGAAACGTTTTCCAGATAAGCGTGCTCGCTTGTTACCGCGTTATAGATCGTCGGCTCGTCATTTTCGTTCAGCGCGAATGTCTTTGCAAAGCAACCATTCTCCGTGGCGTAGATCTTACCGCCGGGCATCAGCGCCAGGAAATCATCTTGAACCGGCGAGGAGTTGTTCTGCTTGGTGAAGGTGGTCGTCGTCTTGCCTGTGCCCGACAGACCGATGATCAAGCCGACCCGCTTCTTGTCGCCAACCGGGATGACCTTACTGCCGGCGTGAAGCGCGAGCCCTCCTCTATCGTAGACCATCTGATTCCACATTCGGAGGCCGCCCTTCTTGGACTCGCCGAAGTAGTCGCTGTTGAAAACGCGAGTGATCCCGTTGTCCAGATCGACCGCAATCAGCCGGTCCGCAGGGTAGCCCTTCATCTCGAGCTTCGGAGTGTAAATGATCGTCAGCCGCGGTTCGAAGGTTCTCAACTCGTCTTCGGTAGCCGGGTAGTAAAGGTGCTTCTGCATTCCGGCGATGTTCGCGTTCGAGCGCTCAATGATCAGACGGGCAGCTACGCGAAAGTCGAAATCGTTTCCGATGAAGCCATCTACAAGCACCATCTCGCATCCGCGAATGTAGTCGTTCTGTACCTTCGCGACGCGGTCGTATTCCGCGCGACTGATGGTCTGCGAGTCGTGCCGCTCGGGCGTGTCGGTTGCAACATAGGTGGAAAGCTTCGAGCGCGAGTCGACCCGAGTCTGAGTGTTGGTGTTGTTGTGACGTGTGACGCGAGTGTTGGGCATCTCCTCGGCGAGCCGCCGCAACTCTTCAGCGGAGGGGTTCCAGATTATCTCCTTGGGATCGACGGGAAGCGTGGCTCTGGCAGATGGCTTACTCATGAGTCCTCCGTTGTATGGTTGCTTAGTTCATTCGAACAGCAAACTGCATAATAGCCAACCGAATTACATGGGTGCAAATGGCCTATCGGGCGCTGTACCAGCCGTTGAGGCCGTGCCCTTCGACTCAGCCGAGAATGTCATCAACGCTGATCGCTAGATTGGGGAGAGAGCTCAAAGTTAAGGTTTCCCCGCGCCTCGCTTCGCGGAAATCTTGATACCGCCCGTTGACTGGCCGTGTATATACTTCGACCAGGTCCCTTGCAACGTCAACGAGCCATACTTCAGGGATCCCCGAGCGGGCATACAGTGGCATTTTAATCATACGGTCATATTGGACGGAACTGTCGGCTACTTCCACAACGAGCAAAACGTCTTCTGGCGTTGGGTGTCCCGAAGAATAGAAATCGTCGCGTCGTTTCAGCAGAGCAAGGTCCGGCTGTGGCTCCGAGAAATCGCTTAAGCGAATCGGATCCTGCACGCTTACGGTGGCAGTCCGTCCGACCAGAAAGACAAAGAGCTCGTTCAGTCTCTTAACACATGCAGCATGGAATTTTCCTATCGGACTCATCTTGATGACCTCGCCTTCAATAAGCTCGACGCGGTCATCTTCAGACAGAATACCCGCATCAACCATCCGGTAGTACTCATCGACGCTGAACCATCTCCGTTCGATTTGAACCGACATATTGCCTCACTTAATTAACGACTCTGGATGCGATGCACCCCTGCAATAACGATAACGCGTTACAGCCCACTACATCTTGCGTCAGCGCTCCCGTTCTGCGCGTGCCGCTTCGGCGAAAGCCGCCGCCGCCGGGTCGACCGGCACCAGGACATCCAGGTCTATCGCCCGAAACTTGTAGCTGATCTGCCCGTCCTTGTCGAAGTAGAGGCGTAGGTCGCTCTCTTGAATATTGCCCGGCGCCGCGGTTACAACCAGTGTGTTGCCGATGCGCCGCGGATTGTAGATCCCGCCCGAGTCGGCTGCGATGACCACGTCGGCCTCCAGATTCTCGGACGCCAGCCTGAGCGCGGACGCCAAATCGCAATGCGCGACTATCACAAGCACGTCGCACTCCTTGCGCGCTTTCAGAACCGCTCTTGTTGTGGTTTCAAATATATTGGTCACCGTGGCGTCAATAACTCCGCCGCCGGGATTGGTGGGCGCGGCCACGCCAATGAACCCGATCTTGACTTTCTTCTTTCCTCCGTAGATTCGAGGACCCGCGACCTCTTTGATCATATACGGGGCAGGCGCTACGGCCTCCGGTCCGAAAACGCCGTTCGCCGAAATCAAGTTCTTGATCATCGGCAGCGCCTTAACCCGTTCACTGAAGCCATCGCGCACAAGCAGTTTTTGCGCGTAGCGCAGGTCGTCGCGGCCAAGGTTGATCACGTCGGGCGGAAACCGGCTAAAGGCGCGCGCCGTCTGCTCGTTTCTCAAATCCGCCATCGGATACCCCCCGCTGCCGAAGAAGAAGAACCCGCCCTCAACATGGATCACCGGCGTCTCTTTGAACTTCTTTTTGAATGCCTCGACGTAGCCGACGCGCCGCGCCAATCCGCCACGGGGATAGTTGCAATCGCATAGGTCAAGGTTTCCGCGCATGTTTGCGCCGAATAGTATCGCGAGCGCCGCGCCGTCGTCGGTCCCGAGCCGTTCGTCGAGGCTCAAGGTATTCTCGCCTTGTTTCGGCGCCTCAGTCTGAGTCGCGCCGCAGACGGACAAGCACGCGACTGCCAGCACCGTGCAAAGTACTCTCCTCAACTTCTCTCTCCTTTGAATGAGTTCGTAGTACGGCATTTATGATCGCGACAATCTTGACAGAGTTTCGACGTGGTTGCCAACTGCCCGCCGTGCCCGGTTTGGCGCCGTTAACTTCCGCGGCGTCGTGCTTGCTGATCGCCCCTTGGTTCAACTAAGATGGCTCCACTTCGCCAGGCGACTCAGCTCGGGGCGCTCGGCCTGATTAGACCGATGAAGGGAAGCACGCGATGAATGTTCTTCTACTCTCGATGCCCGATTCGTTCGAGCATATGCCGCCTGTCGCGGTCCGTATGCCGAACGGCGCGCTCACTTCACTGGCCGGGAACGTCGACACCCATCACCGTGTGGCCGTAGCCGACCTCGTGCTTGTTCAAGACCGCGTGCGAGAGACTGTCGAACGACTCGTCGCTGAGCACAAGCCCGATGTGGTCGGCTTGTCGGTGATGACATTTCAGCGCAAGACCGCGTTCAAGATCATCGACCTGATTCGCACGATTCGGCCCGGCGTTCGAGTGGCTGTAGGCGGTTACGACCCGAGCCTCGCCGCTGATGCCTATCAGGACAATTCATCGAGTGCGGTTGACTTCATCGTGCGCGGCGAAGGCGAGATTACATTTCGCGAACTCCTGCGTGCGATCGAGGAAGAACGCGGCTTCGATCACATCGGCGGGCTCTCCTATAGAAGCGGCGACCGCTTCTATGACACGCCGGACCGCCCGGTGAACGGACTCGAGAACGGCGAAATAAAGCTCCCCAATCGCGCTGCCCGAGTGCTGAACGGCTATACCATACTTGGCCGTCAAGTGGATGTGATCGAGACCTCGCGAGGGTGTACCTTCGATTGCAGCTTCTGTTCGATCATCGAGATGCGCGGGCGGAACTTCTTCACTTACTCGTTCGACCGCGTGATCGCCGATATTCGAGACGCGTACGATCGCGGCGCACGTGCGATCTTTATCGTAGACGACAACGTTGTCCTGAACGTG
>Ga0137359_10002942_pt1 | contig 13731 bp, 16 predicted proteins | sample Mad1_40_16metaG_FD_108281 | JGI IMG/M metagenome (GOLD analysis project Ga0137359, IMG submission 108281) | Vadose zone soil microbial communities from Angelo Coast Range Reserve, California, USA - Mad1_40_16 metaG | ecosystem: Environmental > Terrestrial > Soil > Vadose zone | place: USA... | reverse complement strand
TCGAACATCGGCTCAACCTATTTGCAGGCGGAAAGCTTGCGCACTGCGGATGATTTCGCCCGAGCCAGCGAACTGGTGATGAACGCGCTGCACGGCCACTTCAAGCCGGAGTTCTTAAACCGCGTCGACGACATCATCGTTTTCAACCCGCTTGGCAGAGAGCAACTGGTCAAGATCATCGAACTGCGTCTCGAAGACGTCCGACGACTGCTCGCCGAACGGAAGATCTCCATCGAGCTTACCGATGCAGCAAAGGAATTGGTATTCACCGAAGGCTTCGACCCGAACTTCGGCGCGCGTCCATTGAAGCGCGCGATCCAGAAGATGATTCAGGACCCGCTAGCACTGAAGATCCTGGATGGCGAAATACTGCATGGAGACCACGTCATTGTGGATGCTGACAAAAAAGCCGGGAAGATGAAGTTTGAGGTTAGCAAGCGAGTGGGAGAGCCAGTGCAGGCAACGAAGTAGGCCACCGACGAGCTTTGCGAGCGATCTACTTGGATTCGACCATTACGGACTTGAGATTACCATTATTTCTCAAACTTCTCCGCCGTCCAACTCTGCCAGAGGTACCACACGATCATCACTCGAATAGCAACCATTAATCCGGCAATGAAGAAGCGCGGCGAGAAATCGGCGGCGTCGGCGGAGACTTTGGGAATCAGCATGACAATGCCCGCCAACGCGATCATGCCAGCGGCGCGGCGCGCGAGGTTGTTCAGGCGAAATAGTCCGCACGCAACAACGCAGCCAACTGCCGCCGCGAGCAGGAACATGTATGGCCCGTCGATTTCGAGTCCGTGCAGAAGCGGAGCGCCCATTGCCAAAGACACGGACTCCGGCGAGACAAGCTTCGCGAGAGCGACAACACCGAGATAGGCCGACGCCAGCAAGTACAGAACAGCAACCGCCGTTACGCCCGCCGGACGTTCCATGTTGATTGGATGTTTCAGCAGCAGATTTGGAACAGGTGCACCTCTGATTACGCCAAAGCTGACAAAAAGGCCGGGAAGATAAAGTTTACGGTTAGCAAGAGAGTTGGGAGCAGGAACCGGCACGAACGTGAGCTGTCCGGTCGACTTTTTAATTCAGGCAAGTGTCACATGAAACCACCGACTACCCACCCGCCGGCGTTCATCCGGCGCGATGCACGAACTTTCCACCTACGATTGTCGCCACAACCTTCCCGGTAAGCTGCCATCCGTCAAACGGGGTGTTGTGGGATTTTGAGCGAGACTTGGCAGCGTCAAATGTCCAGCGCTTCTTGGGATCGAAGATGGTTACGTCAGCATGACTTCCGCGGAGCAGCGTTCCCCGGCCGCGTAAGTCCACAACTCGCGCCGGGCCTGAACTAAACAGTTCCACAATGCGCGCCAGCAAAATCTTTTGGCGGGAGTGCAGGATTGTAATAGCCAATCCCAGCGCGGTCTCGAGTCCAGTAATGCCGAAAGCCGCGCGTTCGAATTCGATGATCTTTTCGTGCGGCGCGTGAGGTGCGTGGTCGGTAGCGATTGCATCAACGGTGCCGTCGGCGAGGGCGGCCAGCAGGGCTTCGCGGTCACTAGCGGAGCGCAGCGGAGGATTCATCTTGAAATTAGTGTCGTAATCACGGATATCGGAATCCGACAATGCAAAGTGATGTGGCGTCACTTCGCACGTCACGCGTACGCGATTCCGTTTTCCCCGGCGTACTGACTTCAGCGCCTCTGCCGTTGAAAGATGCGCTACATGCAAACGCGCTCCGGTGAACTGTTGCGCCAACTGCACGTCACGATCAACAATCGCGGCTTCGGCTATGTCAGTCATGCCGCGAAGGCCCAGGCGGAATGAGGTTGCGCCCTCATTCATCGAGCAGTTTTGGGTTACTCGCGTATCTTCTGCATGTTGCACCACGGGAAAATTGATTTCTGCAGAAGCGCGCAACGCATCGCGCATAGTGGTTTCGCTGAGAATCGGTTTCCCGTCATCCGTGACCGCAACTGCGCCAGCACGTTGCAGAGCGCGAAAATCCGTGAGCACCGCGCCTTTGCTGGCCTGAGTTGCGGAGGCAATTGGAAAAACATTGACCAGCGCGCCTCGTTGCGGCTGCCGTACCCAAGTCACCCATTCCGGGGAGTCCAGTACCGGCGTGGTGTTGGGCATGCAACAAACCGACGTGAAACCTCCAGCTGCGGCTGCCGCGGTTCCGGAAGCAATGGTTTCTTTGTAGCTCTGGCCGGGTTCGCGCAGGTGAACGTGCAAATCAATGAACCCGGGAGCAACGATCAGGCCGTGGGCGTCAAAGTTCTCATCGGCGCCGCCGCGAATTTTATTCGGCAGGCCAACTTCGGCCACCTGGCCGTCACGCAAGAGTACATCCATCGGCGCATCGACTTTCGCGACGGGGTCAATCACGCGCCCGCCGTGGATCAGCAGCGAAGTTGGTCTTCCTTCTCTCGCCATATCAACTTGCCTTGCCTAGCGCGCGCGCCAGCACAGCCATGCGCACCGGCACACCATTTCGGACTTCCTCGACAATCACCGACTGGGGACACTCCGCCACATCCCACGTCAGCTCGAGTCCGCGGATGATCGGCCCTGGATGCATGAGCAACGCGTCATTTTTCGCCAATCGCAATCGTGAGAGAGTTATCTGATATCGGTTGATGTAGTCCTGCAGGCTGACCTTTAGCCCGGCCAGGCGCTCTCTTTGAACCCGCAGTACCATCACCACGTCGGCCCCGCGCAGGCCCTCTTCGCAGCTGCGGGTAATTGTCAGTCCATCAACCAGGGTTGTAGCAATGTCCGGCAGAAGCTCAGGAGGACCGCACAACGTAATTTTCGCGCCCAACTTATTGAGGAGGTGAATTGCCGAACGCGCTACACGGCTGTGGTAAACATCGCCCACAATCGTCACCTGCAAACGTTCGAGTTTCTTTTTGTGACGCAGGATCGTGTAAGCATCGAGTAACGCCTGCGTGGGATGCTCGTGCATCCCGTCACCCGCATTGATCACGGGAATGTTGAGATAGCTGGCCATCAGATGTGGCGCGCCGGCATTAGGATGACGCACCACAATGATGTCCGCTCCTACCGCGCGCAGCGTGTACGCGGTATCGAGGAGCGATTCCCCTTTTTCAATACTTGATCCGCTGGACTGGACTAGGACGGTGGTTGCGCCCAGCGACTTGGCGGCAATCTCAAAAGAAGTGCGGGTGCGAGTAGAAGCTTCATAGAACAACAACAAGACCCTTTTTCCTCGCAGCTGAGGACGGGCCTTGAGCGGATTCATCTTGCGGGCGAGTTGCAGCAGCTTCTGAATCTCAGATGCCGGCATTCTTTCAATGCTGAGCAATGATCCGCGCGTCGCGGTTTTCCTGGCGGCTTGTTGTGGGGTTGCTGGCATGCGGATAAATTCAGTCTTGCTTTTCGACCACAAGCACTTTTTCTTCTTCATCCACTTCGCGGAGCCGTAGTTCAATCATCTCCTGATGAGTTGTCTGCACTCTGCGGCCGACAAAAGTGGCGTCAATCGGAAGCTCCCGGTGTCCTCGATCAATCAGGACACACAGTTGCACGCGTTTTGGCCGTCCGTGGCGAAACAGAGCGTCCAAGGCGGCCCGAGTGGTGCGTCCGGTGTAGAGAACGTCATCCACCAGCACAATTTTCTTGCCTGTGATTGGGAACCCAATGTCCGACTTCTGCACCAGCGGCTTGGCGAGGGGAGAAAGATCATCGCGATATAAAGTAATATCCAGGGTCCCGACAGGCACAGCTGTTTTCTCAATGCGCTCAATCATTTTTCCGATGCGCTGGGCAAGAAACACTCCTCGGCGGCGTATCCCGACTAGTCCCAGGTCGCTGGCACCATCATTTTTTTCAATAATTTCATGCACCAACCGGACCAGCGTTCGCTCAATTTCCGATGCCGACATCAACTGAGCTTTCAGCCGCGTATTGAGCTGCCGGGCAGAGCCTTTAGAAGTCATGAACGCTGCATAATACGCGGGTAAGGCGTGCTTGAGCAAGACGCGACGGAGAAAGCATCTACGAAGGCGGGCTTTTCCGCCTCAGCAGAGCTGCCGAGAGCGCTCCTCCAAGCCCCGAAAGCACGACAAACAGAATACACATGAAGATAAAGCCAAAGATCATCATGATCGCCAAGCCTTGCGGGGTCATGAAGTAATCGAGCATTTGCCGTGCCTGTGGATCGGCGCTGCGGGCTTGCGCCTGCCGTATCGCCTGCATCATGGCGTCTCGAAGCTCGTTCTGAGCGTGGAAGGCCACCGTTTCCACTGCAGTCAGCACAACAAAAATAAGGAAGCCAAAAAAGCCTGTCAGTGAGCCCAGCCGGAATCCCATTCGGGGAGACGCCTCTTGAACCAGACTGCGCCTGCGATAAAACAAGATTGACAAGAATCCAGCGAAGGGCAGTGCAAAAATGAAAGCCGCGCCAATTGGAATTGAACTGAGGATCGCGGCAATTACGCCCGCGTTCAGCGCAGAACGTAAAACCGCACTTGAGTCGTGCTGGATGAATGGTTGCAGAGTGGGATACGTTTCATCAGCCAGAACTTGCGTCGGGGGGACGCTGCGGTCCTGCACAATCACTGCGTCTGACGAGGGTTCCCGGCCTGCAAAGCGGACCTGAGGCGCGCCACAATTTGAACAGAAGGCGTCGTCGTCTTTAACTACGGAGTGGCATTGAGCACAGGCGTGTTCCACTGGGTTTCAAGTTATCGTAGGGGAACGCAGCTAGCAACCGTGTGCGCGCAGACGAGGGCGTCCGCGCCACACAAAAACCTAGATCGTGCCTTCTTTCCCGCGCGTACGCACGTAGACGAGCGCGAAATCCGACCCCTTGCTTTGCGGCTCGATTGAAACGATGTGCTGGTTGCTTTCTGTGCCGGCCTTTAGTTCGATGGTCTTGCCATTGTTGTCGCCTTCACACTTCAATTCATCCGAGCCACGATTGTGATCGTGCGGCCCCGTGTAACTGTGGCTGTGTGAGGTGTGGCATTGCAGCACTTTGCCGAACTTCTTCAACTGGTCCTGATAGTACGAGATTAATTTTTCAGGTGCGTCGTCGGTCGCATATTCCACAGCAACCACTTTCAGTCCAAAAGCCGATGTCGAGATATCTACATTCGCGCTCTTTTCATCTCCAGAATCGCCTTTCTCCTTCGGGCGGGCGCCGGGATAAACCGGGAGTCCAGTGTCACGCACGTCGGCATTTTCGTTGACATGTATCCCGCCGAAAGGCGTATTGATGTCCACATTTTTGTCGTGACCTTCGCTATCTTTTTTAACGTTCACACTGCACGCCGTAAACAACAGAAATGCAGCTACGAGACTGAGAATACTTGAAAGCTGCGGCCGGGTTCGCATGATTGACCTCCGTCTACGCCTACTGAACTGGCACCGTAATTCCTGCGCCTCGGGGTGCAATGCCGGGGATTGTAACAGGTAGATGTCCGTGAATCTCTGTCTCTCCAAATAGTGCTTTGGCCGCGCTCATTTCTGAAACCTGAGCCGCAGAAAATGTACAGAGATAATTCTGTACTTCTGGGAAGTCTTTCGCCAGATAGGGATTTCCCATCGCCAACACGACGGTTTTCGCGGCTCCGAGCTGCAGAATCTTTTGCAGGAGAGCAGCGCTGTCCTCCGGCAATGAAACTGAATTCTTCACTCCAGTATCTGTTTTAACCATCTTGCCTGCTGTTGGCGATGCGTACACCGCGACCACAATTTTCTCGGCCTCCTGCGCTGCATTCACAATTGCAGGAGACATCGCAGATGCCAAACGCGGGTCCGTGTAAATTATGTTTGCGTCTGGAGCTCTCATTTTCATTTCGCGCTCGAGCACACGGCCCGCGTCCAGGCGCACGTCATCGCTGAACACAATTACTAACAAGCGATTGCGCACCTCCACCTGATTTTGATACGGAAGCCCTCCGGGAGTTGTTCCGGTTTTCTTTAGGGGCAAGAGCGTTCCCGTGTGGCGGACCGCACTCACTGCGTCATCCGCCATCTTCTGACCTGTTGCAACGTTCTCAGGACGGCCAAGCGCAGTATCGAGTGCCGACAGATCAACCACCCGCGCCTTATGCAGTCCGAGGGACGCCTTTGTATTAAGAATTTTCAACACCGATGCATCTAGCCGGCTCTCAGAAATTTCTCCGCTGCGCACGGCTGCAAGCACCGCTTGATAGGCGGCATCCAGATCCGGCGGGATCAATAGCACATCGTTTCCGGCCTTGAACGCGTCTACGGCTTCACGGCCAATATCGGCAGAATAAAGCCGCGTCAGAGCGCCCATATCGAGCGCGTCAGTGACTACTATTCCCTGGAACCGCAAATCGTTCTTTAGCAAACCCGTGACAATCTGGGGTGAGACTGTCGCCACCGCGTTCGGATTTGAATCCAATGCCGGAACGGTCACATGCGCGACCATGACCGAATCGATGCCAGCTTCAATCGCTTTGCGAAAAGGCGGCAACTCAACTGAGTCAAGCCGCGCGCGATCGCCAGTGACCTGCGCCGTTCCCAAGTGCGAATCCGTCGCAGTGTCTCCATGTCCTGGAAAATGTTTTGCCGTGGTCAGAAAACCTGCTGAATGCGCTCCGCGAATATAAGCTGCGACCAAATCTGCGACCTGCTGCGGATCTTCACCAAACGATCGCGTGTTGATGATCGGATTATCTGGATTGGAATTCACATCCGCGACGGGGAAGAAATTCCAATGCACTCCGACAGCCCGCGCCTCTTGGCCGGTGATCCTGCCGAAAGCTTCGGCGTAATCCAGCTTTCCCGTGGCGCCGAGCGCCATCGCATTGGGAAATCCTGTGGTCCCGTTCAGGCGGTTACTGACTCCAAGCTCGAAATCTGCCGCAATCAGCAGCGGCAGTTTGGAATCCTGCTGCAAACGGTTCAGCAGATCGGCGGCTTCGTATGGCTGGTTCTTGTAGAGAAATGGCGGCTCATAACGCACCGTCATGGCAAACGATCCGACGTGATATTTGTTTATCGTGTCGCGCAGCCGCAGATATTCGGGACTGTTGACGTTCAGAAATTCAGCCCGCGTCCAAATCATGAACAACTGCCCGACTTTCTCTTCCCCGGACATTTTGCGCAGCGTCTTCGCAGCCCATTTCTCTCCATCGTGATCGAGGTGCAGAGGCAAAGGTTGGTACTTGGTTTTAGCCAGGGCTGTGAAAGTGAAAAGTAGGAGTATCAGGAGCAGGGATTTGCGAAGAGTCATCGAAAGGAACATAACATGCCGGGGCTATTGCTGCTGCTGCACTGTGGCAGTCGCCTTTTGAATTATTTCGGGACTGTCTCCGAAACCGGTGAGCCAGACCACATCGGGTTCGCGACGAAACCAGGTCATCTGCCGCTTCGCGTAATTGCGATGGGCTTGCTGAACCGCGCTGATCGCGCCTCCACGATCGAGTTCGCCGTTCAAGAGTTGCACAACTTGCTTGTAGCCGATGGAAGTGAGCGGCCGCGCCCTGTCTCCATATTTTTCCTGAAGCTCGCTCGTCTCTTCAACCAGTCCTGCTGAGAACATTCTTTGCACCCGCTCGTTGATACGTTCGTAGAGCTGTGAACGATCTGGGTCAAGGCCGATGCGCAGAATCCAAAATCCTTGCAGCGGATCACTACCGGCTTTCCACTGCTCGCTGATCGGCCCTCTCGCACTAATGCAGACTTCTATAGCACGAATCAGTTTCGGAACATCATTTGCATGGATCTTTTCCGCCGCGCGGCGATCCAGGCGCCGCAAAATCCCTTGCAAGTGTTCCGGGCCTCTCTCGCTGGCGCGGGTACGCAATTTCTCTCTTAGCTCCTCCGAGCGCTCAGGTCCCGCGAACAGTCCTTGGAGCAAAGCCCGGAGGTAAAGGCCGGTCCCGCCGACCACAATTGGCAGAGCACCGCGGGTATGAATTTCCTCAATCACTTTTCTGGCCGTGCGCGCGTATTCCCCGGCAGTCGTGTAGCCAGTCGGATCAACAACGTCAAACAGATGATGCGGAACACGGGTCTGCTCTTCAGGAGTTGGTTTTGCCGTGCCGATGCGGAATTCGCGATACAGCGCCACTGAATCGCAGTTGACGATTTCGCCATTGAACTGGCTGGCGAGTTCCAGCGAAAGCGCAGTTTTCCCGCTGCCCGTAGGCCCGAGGATTACAACCAGAAGCGGATCGCGAGGCAATCAGCGTGCGCTCCAATGGATGTTGTGCCAATAGCGGGTAAGCGTAATCGCAAGGATGAGAATGGCAACCAGAATCACGCCGGTAGTTTCCAGTTTTCTGTGTGGCGCGGGAGCCCCGCTCTCGAACTTTCGACGGTGCGCGCGATTAAGTCGATTGGAGCCAGACACGGAAGTATTCTATCCGAGCCGCCGTTGTTCTTCGCACGTTAGCTGCGCCTCCGCGGGATCACAATATCCACGCGCCGGTTCATCGCCCTTCCTTCCGGAGTGTTATTGGTGGCAGCCGGGCGGTACTCCGCATATCCGGACGCACCCAGCCGCTCCGGCGCAAAACCATATTGCTGGATCAGCAAACGGACAGTTGCAGTTGCCCGCGCGGAAGACAAGTCCCAGTTGGATGAGAACCGCGGGTTATGAATTGGAACGTTATCCGTGTGCCCCTCGATACGGATGTCACTGTTGGCCTCTTTTAGTACCACGGTCAGACGCGCGAATGCTCCAGCCGAACTGGCCTTGATTTCATCCGACCCACTGTCAAAAAATCCGACCTCCCGCAAGCTGATTACGAGACCCTCGCCGGTATTTCGGACCGCAACATCGCCACTCGCGATTTCGCCTGGAAGCGCGTTTTCAATCTGCCCTCTCAACAACCCGAACTCATTCTCCTCAGTATTCCCGATTGGCAGGTTCGATGGCGCCCCGGCGGCAGAGAGCCCGCCCACGTCCGCAGGCTTTGGTGGAAGCGAGCCTCGCTGTTCGAATGCTGTGTGAATCGCTGTCGCCAACTTGCCTGCGCGACGCTTGTCCAGCTGCGCTGCCGAATACATCACTACGAAAAACGCGAATAGAAGAGTAATGAAGTCGGCATAGGAAACCAGCCATCGATCGTGTCCATGACGGCGCTCAAATGTCCTTAGCTTTCTAATGACTCACCTCCCCGAATGGCTCACATCGCTGGCTCATGCTCCTGCCGCTTTTATCTTGGTATTCACTCGTTCGTTCTCGACTCCGGAATCGGCCAGAAAGCTGCGCAGTGAAGTCTGCAGCATACGCGGATTCATGCCTTCAAGAATAGAGATCACGCCTTCCAGCACCATCTCCCGTTGGACCTGCTCCTCGCGCAAGCGGATCCTCAACTTGCCTGCCGCGGGTAAGAACATCAGATTTGCCGCGCCAACGCCGTAAATTGTCGCGACAAAGGCGACAGCGATCCCTCGGCCGACCATGTCAATCTTGTCCAATTGCTGCATTACCTGGATCAATCCCAGGACTGCCCCAATAATTCCCACGGTCGGCGAGAATCCTCCCGCTGATTCGAAAACTTGAGGCAGCCGCTCTTCCCGCTCGCACTGGTTGTCGAGTTCAAGCTCAACGATCTTCCGTAACGCCTGCGGTTCGGTGCCGTCCACGGCCAGCATCAACACTCTTCTGAGAAAAGGATCGCTGATGGTATCCAGCTCGGTGTCGAGCGCGACGATCCCATAACGCCGGGCAATGTTCGACAACGAAACCAGCAGTTCCAGCGATGCTTCCAGTTTCGCTACAGGCTCAAAGAAGACCCCCGCGAGCCGCCGCATTGATTGAAGAACGACAGGAAGTGGAAACTGGATCAGCACCGCACCGGCGGTTCCTCCGAAGACAATCAAGGCAGCCGTCGGTTGCAAAATTTGCGAAACGTTGCCGCCTTCGAGCAGCAGGCCGCCCAAGATCCCGCACAGCCCCAGCAACACTCCGCCCACGCTGGCCTTGTCCGCGGCCATTATCCTTCGCTTTCATCGGACGCAGATGTGGCGGCGACCGCCGGGCGGGCAGATAAGTCTGAGTCCGTCCCGCCAGAAAGAGTCCGGCGCCGGAATTCAACAACACGCGCAATGATCTCGTTCACTGGCTCTTTAACCAGGATCTTTTCGCCATTCAGCAGTGTGATAACCGTGTCCGGGCTCTGTTCGACAAACTTGATGAGGTCGGACGAGTCATCGACGATGAGCGCGCGCACACTTTTCATGGATTCACCCTTGGCCTGTCGGAGTCAGCAGGCACTACAGCTGTACATCGGAAAATGCCCTGAAGACTTTAGGAGACGGGAAAGGCGGCCGCGGATTACACCGATTTTCACGGATCAGAACAATTGAGACAGATCGGGCGGAGGGCACAGCACGCAGAGATAATCTCCTGGATTTAGATCCTAAGATTTAGATCCGTGTGATCCGTGAAAATCCGTGGCTAGATTTGTTTTATTTGTCGTAGTGCAGCAGCGAAAAGACATCGTACTGCGTGAGCTTTGCACGGGGATTAAGGAAATCCAATTCCACCACGAAACCCAGTCCCGCGATTTCTCCACCCAGCGATTCCGCCAGTTTTGCGGTCGCTTCGGCGGTGCCGCCGGTGGCCAGCAGGTCATCGACGATCAGCACTCGCTGGCCTTTCTGAATCGCGTCGCGGTGGACTTCGAGGGTATTGGTTCCATATTCCAGGGCGTAGTCGTATTTCGCCGTCGCGGCAGGCAGCTTTCCCGGCTTGCGCACCGGGACGAATCCGGCGTTCAGGCGATAGGCCAGCGCTGGGCCAAAAATAAATCCACGCGCTTCCATTCCCAGGACCAAATCAATGTCCTTGCCCAGGTAGTGTTCGGACAGAGCGTCGATCAGCGTGGCGAATCCGACCTTGTCCTTAAGCAGCGTCGTGATGTCATAAAAGAGGATGCCCTTCTTTGGAAAATCGGGCACTTCGCGGATGAGCTTCTTCAAATGCTCGCAATCGACGCCTACTTTCACAGACACCGTTTCCGCCATTCACCACGCTCCTTCAATGCGAAATGTATTCATCTCCGGGACAGCTTTCGCTTCCAACTCTTGCACATCGTCCACTCGCGCGGCCCTTGGGCCTTGCCGCAAGCGCGAGCGCAATCCTAGAAGCTGATCATGCGTTCCGATCGCGAGCACTTCCACGCTGCCGTCGGCATTGTTGCGCACCCAACCGGCAATCCCCAACATGTGAGCTTCGCGTTCCACGAACCAGCGGAAACCCACGCCCTGCACTCGCCCGCGAACCACGAATCTCCGAGCTTCTTTTTCCTTGCTGGCTTGCATCTTTGAGCAACTCTAAAGCTGGATTATGCGCGACTGGTTAGCCCCGTGGATTACGCGCGAGAAAGATAAACACCCTCGGCCGTATCCACTTTGATCGTCTCCCCTTCATTGATGAAAGGGGGCACCTGCACGACCAAGCCGGTCTCCGTCTTCGCAGGTTTAGTCACGCTCGATGCGGTCGCGCTCTTCAGACCCGGCTCAGTTTCGACGACCTTCAACTCCACGGTCTGCGGCAGCTCAATCCCCACCGCTTTGCCGTCGAAGAACTCGACCCTGATCGGCAGGTTCGCGGTCAGATAATCCACAGCGTCGCCGAGAATTTCACGAGTCAGGTGGGTCTGCTCGTAGTTGGTCGTATCCATGAAGTAGTAGCTATCACCGTCGCTGTAGAGGAACTCCATCTCGACTTCATCGACATTGATCTTCTCGATGGGATCAGGCGAGCGGAAGCGGTGCTCAAACATAGCCCCGGTGCGCAGATTGCGTAACTTGGCTTGAATAAATGCGCGCAAGTTGCCTGGCGTGCGGTGCTCGACGCTGAAGACCGAGTGCAAGTCATTGTTATGTTTGATGATCATGCCGGGACGAAGCTGTGTGGCTGGAATGGCCATTGCTAAATTGCTCTCCTCAAATTATTTACGGCTGGCCGAAGGACAGGGCAGCCACAATTGCCGGTGTGGGCTAACCTGTGTATTTTATATGGCTTGTTCGAATTTGGGAATCTGGCCCTCGTCCCGGATTCAGCAGCGCTGCTGCTTGCAAAATCTTGCCGCGCCCCCGCCAGCAGACAGCTAAAATGCCCGGGTACGAATCCAAGCTCTAAATCTTCCAACGAGGTGCATTCATGCGAGAAGGCAAATACGAGTCGAGCAGCAACGTCGGAACAGCCATCACTTTCCTGTTAATTGGTTTAGGCGCCGGAGCAGTCGTAGGCATGCTCTTCGCCCCAAAGGCCGGCCGCCAGATGCGCCGTGATCTTCGCCGCGGTTACGACAACGCCCGTGAGACCTTCGACGATTGGAAAGAAACCGCCCGTGACTTCGCCGAAGACGTAGTAGAGCGCGGCTCCGACCTGGCGGATGATTTGAGGGAACGCGTTACGCCGTTGAGTAAAGCCATCCGCCGCGGCTAGAGAAACCGCCGCAATTCTCGATGTAATTCTCGACCAACGAGATTCGGACCTCCTGTGCGTCAGCGCAGGAGGTTGTGCTATGCGTGTTTATTCCCATTGTCGAATACGCGACTCAGAACGCGCACGGGATGTCCGACGCTGAATAGGATTTCACCTGGCCTCCTGCGTCATCAGGATTAAGCTCCCATGCGTGCCTGTCCTTGAAGTATTCGAGCAGCGGTGTCAGGTCTCGTCCGGGGATCACTCGCGCCCATACGATCTTCGAATTATCGATATCTGAGGCGTTGTAAACCCATTCATGATCGACGTCGTGATCGGGCTGATAGCAAACAAGCACAAGGTGTTGGCCTGGGGTCGCGTCCAATCGAGTGACTATCTCTGCGCGAGACCGTCGCCAATCGGAGCCGCGACTCTGCATAGCGGATGCAACAACAACAAACGGTCGCGCAATGGCGAGAAGGACAATCACTCGCGTGAGATACAACCCTGCCGGTTTCCAACCGAATTTCAAGAGCCGCAAATAACGTAGCATCTGCACCAAGAGAATGTAGATCGTCGCCGTCAAAGGCGCGAAGTAGTGAGGAAATGACCAGGCCACTGCGAGTGCGCCGAGGAAGCTGACGACGAACTGGATGACCAACAGGCGCATCTTTCGATCACGCAAGAGGTTCGGCAACGAAATCAGCGACAGCGAGAAAGTGGTTCCCAGAAAGAAGAACCAGATCTTGTGCGATTTCGCGAGAATCGACCAGCGCAGAGTTCGCGGTGTCACGCTGGCCTGCACATGGTTATAGAACTCGTCGAACTGCGGATTCAGATACTGCAATGGCGGCTTCGGGTGTTGCCAAAGAAAAACTGGATAATTGGTGTACAGCCTCGAGTCGAGCGCTTCGGGAAGCAGCAGAGGGTCATGCGTGACCCGCCAATTGTAATATCCGACGAAGGCCAGCAGGCAAGCTGAAACAAGCAAGAGCGGCAGGAAAACATGTAGACTGACGTGCTTCAGGTTGGCATGATGACCCCAGAATAGCCACCCCAGCAGAGAAACACCCACTGGCACGCAGAATATAAGTCCTTCCAGCGGTCGGCTGTTTGCCAGGATAACCGCGCCCAGCCCCATCAGCAGCGCATGTCGTGGCCGTTGTTGGTGGAGAATGCGAGGAAATGCTCCGATCACTAAAGCACCGCCAATGGCAGCCATCGCGCCGCCCCAGTAGCTGTTGACCCAATCGCTGACCAAACCCACGCGAAGCATGGCCAGCATTCCTCCTAGAAATGCCCAGCCCGGCGGCATCCATCCTTGCAGCGCCCAG